>Ga0193726_1000166_pt1 | contig 90905 bp, 65 predicted proteins | sample H2c1metaG_FD_144928 | JGI IMG/M metagenome (GOLD analysis project Ga0193726, IMG submission 144928) | Soil microbial communities from a riparian zone of the East river system, Colorado, United States - H2c1 | ecosystem: Environmental > Terrestrial > Soil > Riparian zone | place: USA: East River... | reverse complement strand
CAGGAGTACAATCACGACCGGCCTCACCGCGGAGTTCAAAACCGTACTCCGCACGAGGCCTTCTTGAGTTTTGCAGTTGACCTAAAAAACCAGGCCCTGACTGTCTAAATTAGCGGGGTGCCCTACACATGCGATATGTCTCTGGCAACCGAGCGATTCGAGACCACGCCCGCGATGGCAAGGACCTGCACTTATTTAAGCAAGATCGTAAGGCTTATGTGCGATACGTCGGTCAAATGGTCTGCACCGGCGCGCACTACGAGAACGCACCCGACACTGACGCCGTTCAGAGAAAGGCAATCCTATTCGAACTAACGCCGATTGAGGAGTTCAGCCAAGTGCAGCAGGTAGAAGACCCAGAATTGCTAAGCCTCGAACAGGAATCTCTGGTAGCACTCCGGCAAAAAGCCCTGGGCCAAGCTGTAGAGGCAGTTACCCCGCAGGAACGAAAGTCGGTTTGGCGCCGGCGCAGCAAAGCGATAAGAGTCTACGTACTCAAACGAGCCAGCGGCAATTGTGAAGGCTGCCACTTGGCAGCTCCATTCAAAAGACTGGACGGTGAACCTTACTTAGAACCGCATCATATTCGCCGCCTATCGGATGGCGGTCCCGATCATCCGAGATGGGTAATCGCGCTTTGCCCAAACTGCCATCGGCGGGTTCATCACGCCCAGGATGCTGCGAACTACAACGAAAACCTATCTGACGTGGTGCTCCGCATCGAAGGCAAAGAATGAGAATGGTACCCTCGTTGACTTGCTCTACAGCGCAACCTAAGATGGCCCGCAGAAACGCTCCTTGCTAACCCAAAGATGATTGGCCAGACCATTTCGCACTATCGAATCCTCGAAAGACTCGGCGGTGGCGGGATGGGCGTTGTCTACAAAGCCGAAGACAGACGCCTAGGTCGGTTCGTGGCTCTGAAGTTCTTGCCTGAGGAGTTCGCAAACGACCAGCAGGCATTGGAGCGATTCAAGCGTGAAGCCCGGGCCGCTTCTGCGCTCAACCATCCGAACATCTGCACAATCCACGATATTGGCGAGGAAGGTGGCAAAGCCTTCATCGCGATGGAGTACCTGGAAGGCGCGACGTTGAAGCACATCATTAGCGGTAGCCCGGTCGAGCTTGAGAAATTATTGAGTGTTGCCATCGAAATCGCCGACGCGCTCGACGCTGCTCACGCGAAAGGAATTGTTCACCGTGACATCAAGCCCGCGAATATTTTTGTTACAGAAAGAGGCCACGCGAAAATTCTCGACTTCGGTCTCGCAAAAGTATCCGCGTCTAAAGCAGATACGTTGGACACGCTCGATGATGAATTAACGAAGCACGGCGCCATTCTGGGAACGGTGGCATATATGTCGCCGGAACAGGTTCGTGCAAAGGAGCTCGACTTACTTACTGACCTCTTTTCCTTCGGCGTCGTACTGTACGAGATGGCGACTGGCGCACCTCCCTTCCGCGGTACGAATTCAGCAGAAATCTATGAAGCGATCATGAACCGCGCTCCGGTTCCTCTGCTGCGCCTCAATCTTGAAGTGCCCGCTAAATTGGAAGACCTCATCAAGAAATCCCTAGAGAAGGACCGTAACCTTCGGTATCAGCACGCTTCGGAGATTCGTGGCGATTTGACGCGCCTAAGACGTGATACCGAATCAGAGCGTATCCCCTCGAGATCTAGCGAGATACCCGTCGTTCCACCAGATGGTGAGACGCCCGTTGACGCTCCATCAGATGAGTCGGAGGTTGAACCCACAACCTTAGAGATAGCACATGTGTTGTTCGTAGACATTGTTGCTTATTCGCAGATGTTGATGGACCAGCAAAAAAAAGCTCTACGATTGTTGCAGGACAGCATTCGAAGCACATCGGAGTTTAGCAAGGCTGAGGCAAGCAATCAGTTGATGCGACTGCCAACCGGCGACGGTATGGCGTTGGTATTTTTTGGCGATCCGGAAGCCCCTGTTCGCTGTGCTTGCGAATTGAGCCGCGCCTTACGGCAGCAATCATCGTTCCAACTCCGCATGGGAATTCATACTGGCCCGGTCTATCGTGTGGCTGACATCAACGCCAACCACAATGTTACGGGAGGTGGAATCAACATTGCGCAGCGCGTGATGGACTTTGGAGATGCCGGACACATCTTGGTTTCAGGAGCCGTTTCTGATGTGCTCAGCCAACTGAGCACTTGGAACAGTACACTGCACGACCTGGGAGAGACGGAAGTCAAACATGGCCTGAGGGTGCGTATCTACAACCTTTACACCGATGAGGTTGGGAAGCATCAATTGCCGAAGAAGCTGGAGGCGCAAGAGGCTGCCGCGTCTGCAACCGTCTCCGCTGTGAGCAAGAAACCATTCTCGCGGATGATCATCATTGCAGGTGCGCTCGTTGTCGCAGCAGCATCCGTGGGCGGCTGGCTCTTTTACATTCGCAAAGCGCATGCGCTCAACGAAACCGACACAATTGTCCTCGCTGATTTCAACAACACCACGGGCGATTCTGTGTTTGACGGCACACTCAAGAAGGGATTAACCATTGCGCTGAAGCAGTCGCCTTTCCTGAAGATTGTGTCCGATCAGCAAATTGCCAACACGATTCGTCAGATGCGCCGTGCGCCAGGCGAGCATCTGACGAAAGAAGTTTTCGGCGAAGTTTGCCAACGTGTGGGTAGCAAAGCGATGGTGACGGGCTCGATTGCTCAGCTAGGTCAGCAGTACGTAATTGGCCTCGAGGCCGTGAAATGCAATACAGGCGACCTGCTGGCGCAAGAGCAAGTACGAGCAGCGGCCAAGGAAGAAGTTCTCGCGGCGTTGGACAACTTAGGTTCCAAACTCCGCAGGAGCCTGGGGGAATCGCTAAGTTCGATCCAGACGTTCGATGTACATCTAGCCGAAGCGACAACGTCATCACTTGAGGCATTAAAGCTCCTTACCATCGGTCTAAGGGTCCAGGACTCACAGGGAGATGCCGAAGCCATCCCGTTCTATAAACAGGCTATTGAACTCGACCCCAATTTTGCCATTGCCTATGCCAACCTTGGGATCGCTTACACCAGTATCGGGCAAGCCGAGTTGGCCAGAGAGAACTGCGAGAAAGCGTTCGCGTTGAGAGAGAGAGTGAGCCAGATCGAAAAATATTCTATTGCCTCTTTCTACTACGCATATGTCACGGGTGAGTTGGAAAAAGCAATTCAAGTAAATACGTTATCTAAGCAGGTTTACCCCCGAGATTTATCTGCAACCCTCAACTTGGGGTACTACTACGAGCGTATTGGGCAATATGACAAGGCCGTGGCAGAAAGCCTTGCGGCCATCCGTGTAAATCCTGCTACGGGCGGCTATGAGAATCTGGTGGGTTATTACGTCGCCGTGGGACGCCTCGACAAGGCCAAGGCCACTTACGAGCAGGCGCGCGCACTCGGTGTCGATGTAATTCCCTTACACGGGAATCGGTACTCCGTTGCATTTCTGGAAGGGGATAAGCCGGAGATGGATCAGCAACTGGCCTGGGCGAAAGGCAAGCCAGGAGCGGAAGACGCTTTCCTCAACGCTCAGTCTGATACTGAGGCGTTTTACGGGCGCCTCGGCGAGGCACGAAACTTCTCACGGCAGGCCGTTGAAATTGCGCTACGCGGCGACCAGAAAGAAACGGCTTCGAGTTGGGAGCTGAATGCGGCCGTCCGTGAAGCTGAGTTCGGCAACCGTTCCAAAGCGCGCGAGCAAACGGCATATGCGTTGCGCTTGGCCTCAAACCGGGATGTTCAAATTGCGACTGCGCTGACCCTAGCGCGAGCCGGAAACTCAGTTCAGGCACAGCTTATCGCCGATGCAATTGCAAAACGCTATCCACTCGACAGTTTGGTCAACGGCTATTGGCTACCCGTTATTCGAGCGGCGCTCGAAATCAACCGCAACCAACCTCAACGTGCCATTGAGCTTCTGCAAGTAGCCACTACTTATGAATTAGGTGCTGGCGGGTCGCTGTATCCAGTGTACTTACGGGGTGAGGCGCTTCTTAGGAGCCACCAGGGAACGGCCGCGGCGGCTGAGTTTCAAAAGATGATTGACCATCGCGGTATCACGGTGAACTCTCCCCGCGGTGCGCTCGCTCATCTCGGTCTCGCCCGTGCTTACGCTGTTTCCGGCGAAACCGCCAAGAGCCGCACGGCTTATCGGGATTTCTTAGCGTTATGGAAAGACGCCGACCCCGACATCCCCATCCTGAAGGAAGCCAAGGCGGAGTACGCGAAGTTGCAATGAAACGCTCGAACTGCTGCCAGCCATTAAGCAGCTAAGTAAATTGACGGATATGCAGGTTGCCCCACCGCACAGCAAATTTTTCAAACTCTTTTGGTGTATGAAGACTTGGCCGAACTGAACAGTGTCCGGAAAACCTGCCACATCTAGCGAGGGCGTCAGCGTCTGTAGCACTGTTTAGATTGCCGATGCCAGAAAAATTGGAGGCTGTACAATAGTTAATTGCGCGCTACCGAAACCCCTAACCCAGCGGCCATTTTCCAGCCTTGAACGGCTGATAACCTTCGTACCCAGCATCGCCAGTAAGGCCAAGCAAGAGCAGGGAACTGGGCTCCGGCGTGGAAACGACTTCGGTCCACGCGCCTGGTGCCCCAAGATTCGGCTGCCCCCAACCAAATATCTCTTCATTATGAAGACTAACGTTGAGACTGGAAGCGCCTAGACCATCGTAATTAGTATGAAGATAATCGTCCACGCCGGTGATACTCACTACCCACGTGATTAAAGGTGGGTAAGGACCGGGTGCACCCCCAAGTAGCATTTGTGTTTGTGGGTTATTCATGAACACCATGGTGCTGTTATTTTGATTCAACGTGTGAGTGCCGTCGGTCCAGCTGTAAGCCAACACCTTAAAGCTGTCATCGAATACCATGACGCCGTCCAAAGCACAGTTGCAGTCGGGAAAAGAAAAGCCCTCGTGCCAAGTGCCTGGGTCCGTCAGTTCCCCGTCAAATGTCCAGATGCTATCCGCCTTCACCAGTGGGCCCAGAAATAAAATTGCGAATGCGATTACTGCCAGTTTCAGTTTCATCGTGCTCCTTGCCAAAAAATCGGGGCCCGTAGTCGCGGAGGCCCAGGAGCATACACGGAACGAGTGTTGTTTACAAATTAAATACTTACTCACTTATATCAACCATCCGCAGGCAGGTTTTTGTCGGGCGGCACGCCAGCCGGCAGCTACCCCATTCATGCATCGTATGGCGGTACAAGTTCGTTTTCCGCGAGCAGCGATGCAAGCGCGACCCTCACCATCTTAAAAGCCACGCCGACTATCACCTGGATCAATCCTGCCGACATCACCCAAGGAACCGCGCTTGGCCCCACACAACTCAATGCCACCGCCAACATCCCGGGAGCTTTTAAGTACACCCCGGCGTCCGGCACAGTGTTGCTGTTAGGCCCGGCGCAACTTCTAGCAGTCAACTTTACTCCTACCGATGCCACCGACTACAACGCCGCATCATCCTTCGCCAAAATTAACGTTACTGCGGTCGCCCTCTCGCCGCTTACCATCACCGCAAGCAACGCAACCCGACAGTACGGCCAAACCACTCCGCCGCTCAACAACGTCACCTATACCGGTTTCGCCACCGGCGACACTCCCGCATCTCTCACCGGAACGCTAACCTGCACCAGTTCCGCTAAATCGTCCAGCCCGGTCGACATACCCCATCACCTGCTCTGGCTTGAGTTCCACAAAATACAAAATCACTTTTGTTCCCGGCACTCTCAACGTTACGAAAGCACCGCTCACCATCACCGCCGTCAGCACCTCGCGCGCGTTCGGCCAACCAAATCCTCCCCTCACCGCCTTGTTCTCCACATTCGCGAACGGCGACAACCTCGCCTCCCTCGCCGGTTCTCTTACCTGCTTCACTTCCGCCACTTCAACAAGCTCCGTCGCCGGCAGTCCCTATCCCGTCACTTGCTCCGGCGTCACCTCGCCCAATTACGCAATCACCTTCATCCCCGGTTCACTCACCATCACCAAAGCCACGCCCACCATTACCTGGAGTAATCCGCTCGACCTCAGGCTTGGCTCCCCACTCGGCCCAACTGAACGCCTCGGCCAACCTCTCCGGCGCGTTTGTCTACACCCCGCCCTCTGGAACCGTCCTTCCGGCTGGCAACGCTCAGACTCTGTCGGCGGCATTTACCCCGACGGACACCGCGGACTACAAATCCACACATGTTTCCGTCATCGTCAACGTCAAAGCCGTCCCCGGCGACCTCAATGGCGACGGGGTCGTCAATTGCGCTGACCTGGCGATCATCAAAGCTTCCTTCGGCAAGAAAACCGCTCAAGCCGGCTTCGATCCGCGAGCCGATGTAAATAGCGATGGCATCGTGAACGTCCTTGACCTGGCGTTCGTTTCCAAGCAATTGCCCGCTGGCACAGCGTGCAAATAAAACGTGAATTTGCGTTGCGCGAAAAGAGGACACAAACATGAGGCACTTACGATTCGTAGTTGCGGTGGCAGTCGTTCTGATAGCGTTTAGCTTCCCCTCGCCGGGTTTAGCAGACTCCCTAGCGCTCGTTAGCGTCAGCCCCGCATCGCCAAGCGTTAACGTCGGCACCAGTCTTACCGTCGACGTGGATATTTCGAATGTGACAGAGCTGTATGCCCTTCAATTCGACCTCAGTTTTACGCCCGGAGTTTTGTCCGCTACTTCTATAACGGAGGGATCTTTCCTGTCTTCTGGCGGCCCGACATTCTTTATTCCTGGAACGATTGATAACACCTCAGGTTCGATCACATTTACCTCCGACACCCTGCTCGGGCCGGGGCCGGGCGCTTCACACATGGGAACTCTGGCGGTTCTCACCCTCAGTGGACAATCGCCTGGATCGAGCGGCATCGATCTCTTGAACGTGCTCTTGCTCGACTCCAACCTCAATCCAATCAGCTTCGATCTCCAAGGCGCAGGCATCGCCGTTGCACCTGCCGTGGCCACTCCCGAGCCGAGTTCCGTCTCCTTGATTTTCGCCGCCGCAGGAATTCTGATTTTCTTTCGTCGAAGATGATTTCTGAGTTGCCAGTGGCACTTGGACTGTCGCGCCAGAATTAATTCCTGGTCCATTCGTGGCCCGAAAATTTCTCACCAGGGCTAAGCGATCGTGACTTTACGGCACTCCGTCTTTCGACTCGGCAAGCCGTTGGGGCTACTGCGGGTTACTATTTTTTGCTATTTTTGATGCCTCGATCCTTCGCCGGACTTCACGAACTTTCGCCTGCCAGAATTGAAATACGTGAGTTAGAAACATGCATGAAGGTTATCTAAAAAATGAATACGATGCTAAGCGGTTCTCACTGTCTAGGGCTTACCCTGCCATCTGGAACTATCGTCTCCCGCTGGAGCATTCTTAGCGATGTCATCGGCCATCATGCGAATTAACTCGGCGTTGGTCATGGGTTGCCAGCCGTGGCCTTTCGTGGGTCGGCCATAAACGAACTCACCTCCATAGAAGGGATCCTTGGTGTTCTTCAAAAAGTCCTCTAGGAGATAAACCGCACCCGCTAGGTAGAAGTGATCCATATCACCGCAATAGATACGCAACTTTCCGATCAGTTGTGGCCCAATCTTCGGCCAGTTAGTTTCGATGTACTGACGCAGGTCGTATCCGTGATCGCGCATATAGAACGCCACGGAGTGATCGACTTTCCCTGTCAAATGATCCCACAGAGGCTTTGGGTAGCCATCGGTTCCCACAGGCCCGTACGTTGCGTCCCAGATATCGATTTGGGCTCCCGACCGGTCGTGTGTTCCTGATGCAAATTCCATTTGGCTGATCTGTCGCGTACTTCCGACCGGTTGGCCATCCGGCGTTTGCTGAAACATCCGTTCGGGCGCATTGAAGGGAGCGTTCGGAGGTATAAAGGCATTGTCGTCCTCATATGCGTTCATTAGTCCGTATTTTCGAAAATCGACAGGATCTGGATAGAACGTCCAAGTTCCTCCGAAGAATTCGGGATGGTAAACCTGCAGTGCCAGAGATTCCCATCCACCCGTCGAGCCTCCTGTGAGCACGCGTGCATGTGGTTTCCGAATCATACGAAAGTGTTCTTCTAGATAAGGAATGAGCTCCTGCATGATGGCGTCCCCGTACGGGCCGTTGTTCGCGGAATTCACTGCGTAGGAGTCGTCGAAATATGGAGTAGGATGCTGAAAGACCACGGCAATCATCCGAGGAAATTTCTCGGAATTCCAAGACTTGTAGAAGTCATAGCCGGATTCGCGTTGTCCTGCAGCCTGTTTTCGCATTGTCGCAAAGACGTCTGGTCCCGTTGCCTGCTCGGTCGTAAAGTCGAATGCGGGGTCCAGCGTAAAATGGGATTGCTGATAGACAACCGGATACTGGACATCAGACTGCTCGGCGTAGCCTTTAGGAAGCAACACGGTGGCGCCGAGGTACATGGGGTGTCCCCAAAAGGCTGTTAGAATCTTGCTTTGGAACTTGATCCGCTTGACCCATTCCGTATCTTTCGGAACCTCAATGGGCGGGATGATCTTGCTCAAGGAAATCGCTACCGTCCCCGATTGCTGGGGATCCAGATGTACCCGTTGCGGTTCACTCAAGAAATTTCCAGGAGAAAATCCCCATCGTTGACCTTCCCACTGGTCCATATGCGCCCATACCGTGTGACCGTCTGAGCGTTTAAATTGTGTGTATACATTGAAGACAGCCTGCACGAAATAGTCGCCCGCCGGTAATTGATCGAGACTCATGTAGGGAAATCCAATCGACGTAGAATCGATAATGGAGGGTTGCGCGGGTTTCAATTGGTCCACATCCACCGCAAAAAATGGGACGCGCGCGTCACGCCGTCTTGCTGAATTGTACGCTGCGATACGCGGCTCCACTTCGGCTGTCGGGCTAATGGCCACGAACATGCGGCCCGTCACCGGTTCCTTCGCGATAGAATCAGAAAATGAAACCTCAAATCGAATTCCGGCTTTTTTGCCCTGCGCCCTAGTAGCTCCTAGGCCGACAACTCCAAAAAGGAACGCCCCAATAACGGCAAACAACGCATCTTTTGTTTTTATTTCAGCCCAACCTATCCTGCTCATGAGAGCCTCCAAGTTATCTTGCTTGCCGTGCACGAAATTTCGGGTATGGCAATCTCGAGCAAAACGTTGCTCGCTAGAAACCTCTCCCTGCAGGATGGTCAGGCGAAGTGGTATTCGCGCGGGCTCGGGAGAAGCTGTCAACCACGTTGTCTTTCAGGTATTGATTCAAAAAATCGAGCATGTCGAGCGCGAGCTGTGCGGTGTTCTCACGGCCTGAGACGTAGTAGGGTCCAACATGAGAAGGCTCTCCATGATTGACATATGATTTGTAGCGATAGACTTTGTATGCCTCTTCGAGCGCACGCGCGAATTCCAGCGAAGCCGGCGGGTCGTCTTCTCCGGGCCGCCAGGAGGTGGCGGGACCTCCGCCTTGGACGAGAAATACCGGGGTCGTGACACTCGAAACCGCGTTCACGGGAGAGACGTATTTGTAGATTTCTTTCTTTTCGGGAAACGGTCCCAGTTCATAAGCCAGTAGCTTGGTGTGGCGAAGCTCCGTGTTGTAAGTCATGAAGGAAACCCAGTCGCCATAACCCGACATGGGGATGGCGGCTTGAAAAACTCCGGGAGCAAAGGCCGCTGCGGACATGGACATGCAGCCGCCGTAACTGGTGCCGGTGATACCAATCTTTTTCGGGTCCACATACGGAAGCGTCTTCAAGTACTTAACGCCGGCAAGCACGTCCTCCAGATCGCAGTGCCCCCAGCAACCGTTGTTGGCATCTTCAAATCTCTTGCCGTAACCCGAACTGCCACGAATATTAGGCAGGAGAACCACAAAGCCTTTCCGCACGAAGAATTGCACGAGAGCGGAATACGTGTCGGTGAACTGCGATGTTGGCCCGCCATGAATCCACATGATTGCTGGTGTAGCGGTTCCTGTCTGGGGTGTCTCCGGTTTATAGAGATAAGCGGAAATCACAAACCCGTTCGAACTTGCGAAACTAATCTTTTCCGGCTCCGTCAATCGCTGAACAGTTGCGGTGGCAGGAACGGATTGCGTGAGTTGACGCGTGGATCTCTTTTTCAGTGAAACTGCGAAAATGTCGGCGGGTGTTGTCGGAGTCGCGAGCACGTAGGAAATTTGGCTTCCATCGGGCGACCAATGAGGACTGGCAATAAGGCCTGTTCGTGGCGCGAAAAGAACGTTCGGTATGCCGTCGACAATTGAAAAAACGCGCAAGTCCGTCGTTCCATCGTGGTTTGTAATATAGGCTACTTGCTGGCCGTCAGTAGACCACTGTGCATCGCTTTGATCGGCAGATTCTGGCGAAAGCGGTTTTGCCTCGCCGCCCTCGAGGCCGACAATCCAGTAATTAATCCATCCGCTGCGGTAGGACCGGAATAGAATTTGCTTTCCATCAGGAGAAACTTGTGGGTAGCCAAAACTGCTGTTCGTCCAAATGGTTCCGTAGTCGAACCAATCTTTGTCATGCATGACGACGCTTTCTGAGCCTCCATTAGCGTCCATCACAATGATGTCGTGGTTGATCCAGGCATCATCAGTCCGCACGTACACTATGTGTTGCGAATCGGGCGTCCAGGCTGGATAGGTCGCGTATTCTCGTCCGGCGGTGAGGCGATAAATCTGGCCGCTCGCGACCTTCACTTTCCAGATATCGAACGTTCCATTGCGGTTTGCTGAAAATGCAATCCACTGTCCGTCCGGTGACCAGCTGAAGGCATTGATGCGCGCGCCGAGTTTTGTAAGTTGTCTGTCCGCGCCGCTCGTGTAGGCGAGCCATAACTCCGGATATCCGCCCTTAGCTGACATGTAGGCCACCGTCTTGGCGTCGGGAGACCATCTCGGGATTTGGATATCGGTGCCCGCAATGAGTTGCTGTGGAGTGCCGCCATTCGCGTTGATCGTCCAGAGCCCGGATTTAAGCGCGGTGGACGAGAAAAGAATTCTGGATCCATCGGGCGACCACTGTGCCGCGCCATCGACACCGGCAGCGATGGAGAGAAGCTTCGTAATCAATGCCTTATCAGAAGCCTCCGGCAACTTCCCTGGAGAACGAGACATCGTCGAACTGCAGCCCAACAGCAGGCTGAAGAGAACCCCGAATACTCGGATGCGATTCGATGGATTTATTCTTCGCACGATTTTCTCCGGGAATCCGAAATGCCACATGGGGACAATGCTCCGCGGTTCCTCATTTGCCTACCAGGCCGTCGTAGACATCGCGTGCAGATCGCCAAATTCGCAGTACCTCCGTTTTTTGAGCAGGGGTGTCGTAACACGCGGAGAGAAAGCCTCGCTTCTGACAATCGGCCTGCTCGAGGACCGGGAGCATTTCATTGATCCAATCCCGGAAATAGATCGCGTCCTCGGGCGAAGCGGTCGGAGCGCCGGCCTTCGTGTAATAGACGGGACTGGTATGTGCAAACACATACGAGTCCATAAGCAGATGCAGATTTGCCGCCCCCGTGACTCGCGCAGCGAGCCAGCCGCTGCGATCGATGACCAGGGACTTCTCGAGCTTCACATGGTGGGGATCATCGGCCCTCATGGAGAAAATGACTTTCCCGTTTTGAATGATGTCCAATGTTTCCATTGGAATGATGGAACGTGCTTCAGCTTCCACCCGAACGGCTTCGGGCTCGCGGGAAGGCAAGGACAATTCACTTCCCGGTTCCTGGCCGTTGACTTTGAAAAAAAGCAGCGGACCGTTTGTAACGAAGGTTCTCCCCGCCGTCAGATTCTTGAGCCAGTCGTCGTAGCCTAGCGGAGTAGCCGAATGTACATAAACTCTGACTGTCCCGACGGCTGGCATGCGCGAATAATTTGTCATCACGTCGGTGCCAGCGCCTGCGGGCAATTTAAAACCGAGATTTAGAGCGCGATACCATTCCTCGGCCGATTTATAGGGATCACTCCATAGGCACATAACATCGTAGAAATCGAGTTTCTTCAGCGCCACAAGTACCGGAAATTCTTTTGAGCGTCTCGGCAAAAATCCCGCACCGTAGAAGGGATGAACCAGCCCGCCGACTCCGCCTTGGGCGTGCACCTGATCCAAAACTTGGGCCAGATCGGGATAAAGCGCCTGTCGGGGCGAAGCCGGAACGACATCGGATGGATATACATAGTTTTTTAGATTAAGCAGGGCTAAGTGGCCCGGAAACGAATAGCGATATTCCTGATTGAAGTACACAAGCCGGTTGGGTTTTGAGTTGGCGTTTATTTTCCCTTCAAAATACCTGCGGTCCATGATGCGTGTATTCCAATTGGCGAGCAGACCGTTGGCGACGTTCAGGTCTTCACCGTCCATTTCCAGCAGCAAGGACTGTGGCGTGGCCTCAAAGTTCCCGCCGTAGTTCATGTGGATATGGCTGTCACCGGAATACCAACCCTGCGCAGCCATATCGGCGAGTCGGTTGAGGGTGAACTCGATTTTCTTGGCCTTGCCGGCCACAATCTCGACGGATTGTTTCTGTGGAAGATATTCGAATCCTTTCATCACTTCGATAGAAGCAGGTCCCGCTGGCAGGTCAATTTCAAAGCGTCCGTCGGTATGAAAGTAGTGTTCGTTGGTCAACGTGACGTAGCGCTCGAAAGAACTCGAAGGCGCGTACGCTTTCCCGTTGCCTGCAGCGAGATAAACCCGGGCGGCGGTGTTAAGACCTGTAGCCGCATCCTTAACAACAACTTCTAGTTGCCCAGTCGGTTCCTGGTGTTCGAGCTTTGAGATTCTTATCGCGGAGGGCGCGCCACCCACGGCCGGAGCGCTCCAGAGGCCGAGTGTTCCATCTGCGTCTGAAACGAAAACGATTTTTTCGCCGTCTGGCGACCAAGCCGGTTCAAACACTTCGCTTCCGAAAAATGTGAGTTGTAGCGGATTTCCAGAGCGAGAATTTAGTAGCCACAGTTGATGATCACCTGATCGGAAGGAGATATATGCGACCTTCTGCCCGTCCGGTGACCACGTGGGGCGCGTGCGCCAAAGCGTTTCTTCCGGGAGAAGAATGGAAGGTTCTTTGCCGCCGATGCTCCATTTCCAAATTCCGCCCGTACCTACAGTTTCTTTGCCGTCCCATGGACGATTGCTTACGAACACGATCTCCTTGCCATCGGGCGACCAAGAGGGGCTAATGTTTTGGAACTCATCCTGTACAACGGGTTCTATCTTTTGGCTGGCTAAGGTGATTTTCCATATCCCGAAGCCCTTCCCACTCGCTGAGGAAGTGCACAGGATGGACTTCCCATCGGGAGACCAGTGCGGGTCTACGTTCACAGAGCCGGTTCGAGTTACAACGTAGGGATCACCTCCGTTCGCCGGCATAATCCAGATCTGAATAGCGTGCCCCGTATCGCGTGAAAACGCGATGTTGGCACCGTCAGCAGACCAAGCGGGTTGAGAATCGTATCCGGGTCCGGAAGTAATCTGCGTTGCAGTCCCGCCGGTAGATGGAATTTTCCAGAGGCTTCCTTCCATAGAAAAAACAATTTCGCGCCCATCTGGAGACCAGGTGGGAGTCCACGGGCCGGTTGTCACCGGGGGCAGATACATGCCTTCCATATACAAGCCCGCCCCGTCTGGCAACACCCCATAGGCCGTCGAAAACACTTTGCCATCTTTGCGAAAGTCCTGGGCTGAGCTTATGGCCAAGCAAAACCAACTGGACAGAGGGCCAAGTGGTGCCCATTTCGTGCGACTGATGCGGCGGCGAGAATTGGGCACCACTTGGCCCTCCTGTGGTTCTGCTACAAAACAAATTCGCTGATCAGAAGATTCATTTCAACCATTCGCACAAACACCAGGTTACGGGCGCGCACACCATCAAAAGTTGTACTTCAATGCGAATTGAATGATTCTCGGGGCTACGGTTGTCGAAGTAATCTGCCCGAAGGTCGCCAGGGGAAGTACGGAAGCGGGATTCGCAAACTGTGGCGTGTTGAAGAGATTAAAGAATTCGGATCGGAATTCGAGAATGGAATTCTCACGCAAACCTCCAATCGTGGTTCGCTTGACGATGGAAAGGTCCACGTTGTGCTGGCCGGGGCCACGAACCGCGTCGCGGCCAATGGTACCCAAGTTGAAACCATCCCCCACAACTGGCGGAGCGCAAAACGCCGCTGTATTCAAATAGTGGGTCAGATTGTTTTCAACCGACCCTGGTGTTTTTAGGTCTGCATAGGATTCATCGGGACAGACTTGGCCGAGGCGGTACCCAGAGACTCGGAAGGCAATGATGGATCCAGAGCGCTGATCTTGGATGGGGATGGGCGTTCCGGTCTGGAGCGTCAGGACACCGGAAGACTGCCATCCTCCGAGTACTTTCCCGACGAACCCATCCTGGCGTTTCGGATGCGGCAATTCCCAGACATAGCTGAGAACGAATCGATGGGCCCTGTCAAAATCCGACGGGCCCCACGCAAGACGTCGCGGAAGATTGCCATTACCAGGGTAGCGGCCGCCACGTCCGGAATCGAAGCCCAAGGTTGTGGCGGAAAGATCGTCGAGTGTCTTGCTCCAGGTGTAAGAGGCGAGGAATTGCAGCCCGTGACTGAACCGTTTTGTGAGACTCGTTTGCAGACCGTTGTACCAGGTGAAACCGTTGGTCTCATTGTCGAGCAGAGAAGTATATCCAGGGTAAGGAACGCGCTGCGGCGCGTTAGCGACCGTGTTCGTTGTAATTCCATTGACGGGGTTCTCCGGACTGGCAAGAAGTGGTGTATTTAGGTCTCTAGTTCCGTAGATGCGCGTGCCACGAGTTCCTACATAGCCAACCTCCCACAGGAAATTGGGAAGGAATTCATATTGCACGTTCAGGTTCCACTGTTGCACTCGCGGAGCGCTCAGATTGTTGGACATGATGGAGTGCGCCGAAATGGTGCTGGTGGGAAAGGCCACCGGCCAAAAGGGAACGGCGGGAAGCGGCGGGTTCCAGGGAACTTGAAGAGTTGCGGCATTGTTGCTCACTCCCGAAAGCGTTTGCAGTACGTTGAACGGCGGCTCAAGGAGCAATTGGAGAAAATCATTTCCAGAGAGCCGGGAGTAGAAAATTCCATACCCAGATCGAACTACGACCCGGTTTGAGTGAGCAAACGGCTGCCATGCAAAGCCAAACCGGGGACCCCAGAAGTTTCGTTGCACCATTCCGCAACATCCGGAATTGCCCGTGCGCTTCACACCCAAGTCGGCCACGTCCGCAAAAGCGGAATCAGGGAAATTGTCAGGAACAATGTACCCGGAAAGAGTGCCGCCAGGTGGAGGCGGATTGGTCGCCTGCAGCGGGTCGAAGTTCGTTAGATAGCCGCGGGCTTCTGAAACATTTCCGTAGAAATCCCAACGAAGACCGAGGTTGAAGGTGAGTTGCGAGTTCAATTTGTAATCGTCCTGGATGTAGGAGGAATAGTCGACGACGCGATACTGCCGATCGGTGATGCCGTTGATAGCGCTCTCAGAGAAAACATTGCTGAACGAGGTTCCGTTCTCTGCTCCGCTCATGCCGAGCAAGAGGTCGGGGAAACTCTGAAAGGTCAGGCTCCCGCGTTTGTTTCCGTAGAGATTGAAATTGTCTTGGGTAGGATCGATCTCAAAGCCCGTTCGGATTACGTGTTTGCCGTGCACCCAGGAAAGCTGATCGGCAGCGGAATAAGCAGTGACTGCGGTATCAAAGAAATCATTATTGTTTCCGCCGAGGGTGAATAATCCTTGAACAACGATCTGCGGCAGAACATCGGTTTGTCCCGTCCCGGTCATACCGATATCCGTCGTGGTTGTCGGCTGTAAATTGAGTAGATTTCCTTTATTGCGAAGTCCGCTGACCGTGAGAGTATTCAGCAAGCTATTGGTCAGTGTGGACGTGAGCTTCAGCGTGAGGCTCTGATTCCCAAACTTGTTGAGCCCACCGTTGCCCGGAACGTTCGAGCCGGATCGGGTGAATCCGCTGAGAGACGGATCGCGAGACCAGAAATAGCGCCCGCTGATCGTGTTTTTCTTACTGGCGACAAAATCCATGTTGTAAACAACTTGATCCTCAGTGAATTGGGACACCACGCTGTAGACGGAAAATCCAAGGCCGTTTGTCTGCATGGTCTGCGGTGTGGGGATCACAAATGTGCCATCAGGGAGTTGTTGATTCAGCAAAGCGAGCGCCACGGGATTGATGTTGCTGCCGTCGCAGGATACGCCGACGCCCCCTTGCGTCCCATGCTGACCGCAGAATGTCGCGCCAAGCGTCGCTGCTGATCGATCATCGGTCAGCGGTGGAAGAAAAGCATTCTGGAGAGATTGATCACCGATGCCGTTCCTTTGTCGAGTGCCTTGATAAGAAGCAAAGAAAAAAAGCTTCTGTTTGAAAAGTGGTCCACCGAACGTGCCACCAAATTGATTCTGTTTGAGAACGGGTCTGGGTCGGCCATTGCGGTTGAGGAAGAAATCGTTGGCATTCAACACATCGTTGCGAAAATATTCGAAAACGTTCCCGTGAAAGTCGTTGCCGCCGGACTTCGTAACCACGTTTACATTGGCACCGGATCCACGGCCGTAACCGGCATCGTACAAGCTCGTTTGTACCTTGAATTCCTGTATGGAGTCGGGATTAGGTATCGCGATTCCCGTATAACCCAACCAATCGCCAGCCTTGGCGCTCCCAAAATTGTTGATATGTGCGCCGTCCATCTGATAATCGTTGTCGATAGCGCGACCGCCATTGACCCACAAGTCGGGGGAATTCCTTCCCAGTGTTCCGGCGTTATTGACGTCTGCTTGGACTCCTGTATAGAGGCTCAGTATCTGCGTGTAATTGCGCGTTACCAGGGGCAAACCTATTACCGTCTGTTCTGTAACAACACGGCCAAGCGTTGCGGACTCCGTTTGCGCCAACACGGCGTCGGCTTGCACTGTTACGGATTGAGAAGTACTCCCGACGGTCAATGCCACGTCAAGTCGCTGCGTCTCTGTAATGTTGATTGCTACCCCCGCCACCGTTTTTGTGGAGAAACCGGGTGCGGAAATTTCGATATCGTAGGGGCCCGGAGGAAGCAAGGTGAACCTGTAAATTCCACCGGAATCGGTCTTGGTTTCGCGCGTCGTACCAGTGGAAATGCTTTTCGCTGTCACAGTTACATCGGGGACGGCTGCTCCCGACGAATCGACAACTGTGCCGGTTAGGGCTCCGCTAGAAGTGGTCTGCGCAACGAGGAGAGCTCCTTGTGGTGCGGCTAAGAAGACGAGCAAAACAAGGATGTGGGTACACAGACTTCGCATTTTCATGGCACTCTCCACCGTGGTTGCCTGAACCCGGCGTGCGACGAATCTTGCAACGGCGACTTTGTATACGGCATCCCAAGAAGTTTGCAATGACGATCATGTGATTTCTATGTTGTCGGCTAAATCATTGAATAGGCGAGGCTTAGACTCGGGCGTCATCGGCTTGACTTATGAGGGGCAGTGCGCCAAAATGCCGCTCTCCTGACATGTTGCCAGAAGGGCCACGTAGGATTCGCTTCGGTGTCTTCGAATTAGACCAGCAAGAGCTTGAACTGCGAAAAGACGGCACCCTTCTCAAGCTCGCCCCTCAGCCATTTCGCGTCCTGGCGCTACTCGCTGATTGCGAGGGGCAGGTAGTTACGCGCGATGAGATACAAAAACTTTTGTGGCACGACGCCACGTACGTGGATTTCGAACGTGGGATAAACCACTGCGTTAGCCAGATTCGAGCAGTCCTTGAGGACCACGCAGAAACCCCACGGTACATTAAGACCATTCCGCGACGGGGATATCGTTTTATCGCCCCTGTTTCTGTTGAGCGGCCGACTTCGAAGATGGTCCCGGTTGCTTCTCGCGGCCGCACCGTTCGGCTCTTCCTTGGGATCGCCACCGGTTTCTTGGCCGTCCTGGCTGTGGGATTTTTGGTTTCTAAGCGTGCTTCGCTGGCACGCCAGCGTCCTGCGGGAGTTTCTCTAGCGGAGGATCGACGAACCTCCTTTTCGCAAGCGATTAATCCACAGACTTTCGAAGCATACTTAAGAGGAAGATATTACTGGAACAAACGGACTCCGAGTGGGCTGAAAAAGAGCATTGAATATTTTCAGGATGCGATTGAGCGTGATCCAAATTTTGCCCAAGCCTATGCCGGCATGGCCGACTCCTACAATCTACTCGCATACGCCGGATCTCTTCCCCCGAAGTACGCCTACCTGCAGGCGACCAACGCAGCAATGAAAGCCGTTCGTCTTGATGATACCCTCGCCGATGCTCATACCTCTCTTGCCGACATCCACTCAGTCTACGATTGGAATTGGCCCGCGGCAGAAAAAGAATATCGACGGGCAATCGAATTGAATGCCAGCTACGCCATTGCTCATCAGTGGTACGCGTCCTATCTGATTGCGACTGGTCGGTCCGACGAAGGAATTGAGCAGGCAAGAAAGGCGCTGGAACTCGATCCGCTTTCCTTGATGATCAATTCCAACGTGGGCTGGAGTTACTATCTTGTACGCCGCTATGACGACGCCTTGCTTCAATTTCAAGCCACCCTTGAGCTCGATGCGAATTTTGGTCCAGCTCATTTGAATTTGGGACGGGTATACGAAGGAAAAGGAAAAATGGAAGAAGCGATCTTCGAGATGAACAAAGGCATCTCTCTTTCGGGAGAAAGCCCTGGCGGGCTTGCCGCCTTGGGGCATGCTTACGCAGTTTTTGGGATGAGGAACAAGGCACGGGAAATAATCGACCACCTAATGACGCTTTCCGAAGAAGGATACGTGGCCCCCTACGATATAGCGGTAGTTTATGCAGGCCTGGGGAATGACGAACTCGCTTTGTCATGGTTACAAAAGGCTTATGAAAGCCGTTGTGGTGAACTGATGTATATAAAGGTTGATCCGAGGCTCGATCGAATGCGCGGTGACAGCAGATTCCGATCGTTACAACACAAAATGGGTCTGTAGTCCCAAGAATAGCTAAGGCGGCGATTGGCTTACAGACGTCTGCTAGCGGCACCAATCGGGCAATAAAGCAATCGCATATGTTTCCGCTCCGAATCGAAATGTGACGTGTACGGGGATCTTCAAACGCGTTCTGCTCCCTGGCTCGCCAACAAGCTGAACGTCCCACCCTTCCCACTAGAAAAACCCGGTGACTGATCTTGCCACTGCAACAGATTCGTCATGTCGCTCCATAGTGTTAACCAGGACTTGAACCGGCACCACTCAGGCCAGTGCAATAATGATGGGCGTGTGATCTGACGGTTTCTCCCGGGTGCGCGGCTCTCTATCAATGACGCACGCCACCAGCCTGTCCGCCAGTTTGGGAGACAGCAGAAAATGATCAATGCGGATACCGCGATTGTGCTCAAAGGATTGGCGGAAGTAATCCCAGAAGGTGAAGTGGCCGCCTTCGCCCGGATAGAGCTTTCGAAATGCATCCACGTAACCGAGATTAAGCATGGCGCGGTATAGCGCTCGCGGCTGCGGTTGAAACAATGCATCCCTCATCCAAGATGCAGGTTTGTGGCAATCGATGTCCTCCGGAATGACGTTGAAATCACCGCCAATAATGACCGGCACATCTTTTCGTTGCCAGACACTCATCACGCTAATCAATCGCTCCATCCACGCGAGCTTGTAAGCAAAGTTTTCGCTGGCCGGAGGATTGCCATTCGGAAGGTAGATATTGACGATGCGAATGTCCGCGATCGTACATTCGAGAAACCGGGCGTGACTGTCCGCTTCGTTTCCAGCCAGTGCCATGCTGAGCGTTTCGATCGGCAAACGAGACAGCGTCGCCACGCCGTTGTATGACTTCTGCGTGACAGAAGCGCTCTCGTAGCCCATTTCCTTGAAAGCCACGGCGGGAAATTCCGCGCCTTTTAGTTCCTGCAAAAGGAGTACGTCGGGCTGGTGCGCCTTCAGCCATGTGGAAACATGGTCAAGACGCGCCCGAATCGAATTGACGTTCCAGCTGGCGATTTTCAAGACGGATATATTTTAACTCTTTTAAAACTTTCTCATAGCTCTCCGCAGGCGAGATTTACACCTCACGCATGTTCTCCGCCGCCGCAAGTAATACACTGGACCAGTTCATCGAAGAACCATGCAGTAGAGTTTCAAGGATGACTTTGCACTTGGCCAATATGAACACGAAGCAACTCCACATCCGCCGGCTCGTGCTCACGGTGATTTTTTTCCTGCTGGCACCGACCATTCCGGCGCAGACAAGCCGAATAAACCCTGAACAAGAAAAAGTTGCCACTTCGGCTTCCGCCACCGCAAAGTTCACCGACGTCACTGCGGCGCTGGGAATAAGTTTCGAATACTTCGCTTCACACACCTCGAAAAAATACCTCCTCGAAACCATGGGTTCGGGAGTCGCACTCTTCGACTACGACAACGACGGCCGTCTGGATATTTTTGTCGTGAACGCCGCGCCGCTCGCCGATCCCACTCCTAAAAGCGCAATTCCGCAGAAGACCGGGCCAAAATATTGGAACCGGCTATATCACCAGAAACCGGACGGCACCTTTGAAGATGTCACGCAAAGAGCCGGTCTGCAGGGTGTGGGATACGGAATGGGCGCTGCCGTCGGTGACTACGACAACGATGGATACGAAGATCTGTACGTTACCGCTTACGGCGGGAACAAGCTTTATCACAACAATGGCGACGGCACATTTACCGATGTCACCGAAAAAACCGGCGTGGCCGGCAGCGGATGGTCAACCAGCGCAGCCTGGCTAGATCTCGATGGCGACGGCCGCCTGGATCTAGTGGTGCTTCGTTATCTCCAGTGGGACTTCGACGACATCTGGTGCGGTGAGCGCAAAGAAGGCTACCGCGCCTACTGCCATCCCGATGCTTACCGTGCGATCGCGCCGCTCGTTTACCACAACGACGGCAACGGCCAGTTCACCGAGATCGCGAAAAAAGCCGGTCTGGCGCAGCCCGCCAAAGGCCTGGGCCTCGCGTTCGCGGACTATGACCGCGACGGACACGCGGATATTTTTATCGCCAACGATTCCATGCCCGAATTTCTCTATCGCAATAAAGGTGATGGCACTTTTGAAGAAGTCGCTCTCGCTTCCGGTGTAGCCGTGGACGGCGAAGGCCACACCTACGCGGGAATGGGCGTAGATTTTGCCGATTACAACAACGACGGCCTGCCCGATCTGCTGGTCACTGATCTGGCCAGCCAGATGTACGCGTTGTACAAGAATAATGGCGACGGCACGTTCACCTATGAAAGTTTCCCCTCCGGCATCGGCCGCATGACTATGGCGCATTCCGGTTGGGGAATTCGTTTTCTCGACTACGACAATGACGGTTGGAAAGACCTGCTCATCACCCAGGGCCACGACCTCGACACTGTGCAGCTGAATTTCCCTCATCTTCGCTACCGCGAACCTATGCTCCTGGCAAGGAACGCCGGGCAAAAGTTTGAGGAGGTGTCCGGCCAAGCTGGAGAAATTTTCAAAAGGGCCTGGGTAGGACGGGGATTGGCTCTCGGCGACATTGATAACGATGGCCGCCTAGACGCCGTCGTCACCGGAAATGATGGCGGGCTATACGTTCTTCACAACGACACGCCGTCAAAGAACCATTGGATCACTTTGACGCTCGTTGGACACCAGAGTAATCGCGATGCCATCGGTGCAGAAGTAAAAATCGTGACCGCCGCTAGATCGCAACTGGCCACCGTTTCCACTGCCGGCAGCTATCTTTCTTCCAGCGATAAACGTGTGCACTTTGGCCTGGGGTCCGAAAAATACGCCACCATCGAAATCCGCTGGCCCAGCGGCATTCGCCAAATCATCAAGAATGTTTCCGCGGATCAAATACTCAAAGTGGATGAGCCTTCAGGAAATTCGCCGCCAGAAAAATAGCTTGCCAGCACCGCAGTTACCACCTTTCAGGATTTCTGTTTCGGCTTTTCAGCGCTCTGCACCGCCACGCCGGCACCTTCCTTCAACGTGTGGATTGCATCCACCGGCAAATTCTCAATGCGCTCCACTAGCCCACTCGGCCAGCGTATCTCTACCGCATCCATTTTCGTTGCTGAACCTAATCCGAAGTGCACCCGCAAGTCGTTCTGCGAAATGTAACTGGAGCCGCTGCGCACCTCATCCACGAGTGTCCGCTTCCCGGCTTTCACGGTAATTTTCGCGCCAATGCCGTCGCGATTCGAGCGCGTTCCTACGGTCTTGAACGCCACCCAGTGATTCTGGTAATGCATGGAATTCACCAGCAGGCTGGGCTTGGCATAAACATTGTTGATTAGCACCGACATCCGCCCATCGTTCCACAAATCGCCCACCGCCAGGCCGCGCGCCGAAGACACCGCGCTCAAGCCCGGCCCCGCCGCAGCCGAAACGTCGGTGAATTTTCCGTTCCCATTATTGTGATAAAGAATTCGCGGCTCCATGTACCCGCTACTCAAGTGAAATTTGTCCACTTCGGGATAAACGTGGCCGTTGGCCAGCACCACATCAGGCCAGCCGTCGTTATCAAAATCAAAAAACATCGTGCCCCAGCCCAGGTATTGCGTGTGCAAGCCCAGCCCCGCCGCGTAAGTGGCGTCCGTGAACACTCCCCCACCATCGTTGTGATACAGCGTCGGGGTATCGTCGGAAAAATTTGTTTTGAAAATATCTGGCCGGCCATCGCCATCGTAATCCGCGATGCTAGTCCCCATCCCGGCTTGCTCTCGGCCGTCTTCGTTGAACGCTACGCCCGCCATCACCGCGATATCGGTAAATGTTCCGTCGTGATTGTTGTGATACAGAATGCTGGGAGCGCTGTCACACGCCACGTAGATATCCGGCCAGCCGTCGTCGTCGTAATCGAATGTCGAAACGCTGAACGCGTAGTGCCCGCCCGTCTGGTCTATATGCGCCTTGGCGGACACATCCGTGAACGTCCCATCGCCGCGATTTTGATACAAAATGTTTTTCGCGCCCGGAAGTCCTCGCGGCCCGCACATCACCGGAACGCCTTTCCACACACACGAGCTTCCTTCTCCGGGAGTGGGCGTGGTGGAAATGTTGAAATCCACGTAGTTCGCCACCATCAAATCAAGATGACCGTCGCGGTTGTAGTCAACAAACGCGCAACCGGTGCCCCAGGCCTTTCCCGTTCCCGCCACACCGGCTTTTTCTGCCACTTCCGCGAAAACGCCGTGATCGTTGTGGTACAGCCGGTTTTTTCCGTAATACGTTACGTACAAATCTATCCAGCCGTCGTTGTCGTAATCTCCCACACAAACGCCCTGGCCCCAGCCGGTAGCCAAAAGGCCCGCCTTGGCGGTTACATCCGTGAACGTCCCGTCGCGATTGTTGTGATACAGGTGATTGCTGGGAGCGTCCTTCGGTGGGAATCCTTCCAGCGTCGTGCCGTTCACGACAAAAATGTCCGGCCAGCCATCATTGTCGTAATCAAAAATAGCCACGCCTGTTCCCGTCGTCTCGATGATGTATTTCTTGGTCTGCTCGCCACCAAAAACGTTTATGGCCGTGAGCCCGGCCTTATCCGCCAGGTCCACAAAATTTGCTACTGCAGAAGTCTCCCGTGCAGCCTTTTGCGGAGAAGGCGCCGGCGGAGCTTGGGCACGTGAATCTCTGTTGCCGCCCAGCAAGATAATTGCCAGCAGCAAGCGAGCTACAAACTGGCGGAGATGAGCATTTTGTTTCACGGCCGCGATTTTGCGAGGAAATCCTTCGAAGGGCAATGTTCTGAAATTATTTTCCCTGTCTCAGGCTACGGTTTGCCATCTTTCCGGTCAAGGCAACTGTGGTTTGGCATTTTCCGGCGGCATTTGCCATTGCGGAATAAAAAAATCATCAAGTAAATGGCCCTCTTCCTCAGGAATAGCATTTGTGGAGGCTCCCGCGATACTGGCCGCTCGCGCATCCCCAGCGCGCCTGTAAGCCTTGCTCAGGAGCCTTCTTGCTTGCTGGTTCTCAGGATTCAACCGCAGGACTTCCTCAAGTTCGGCAAGGGCCGGTTGCACATGACCCAGATTGAGTTGCGTCTTACCCAGGCTTAAATGGGCTTCAGCGTTTCCAGGATTTAGTTTCACCGCTTCCTGAAATGCGCTCAAGGCCATCTGCGGTTTGCCGGCGCGTTCGAGCGCCAGTCCGCGAAAATAACTGAACAAAAAGTTTGGCCCAAGTTTCTCCTCCGCCGCGACCATCTCAGAGTTGGCCTCCTCGGCATGCCCAGTCCTTAGCAGTACCTGCGCCAGACCGACATAGCTGTTGGGCAACGGATCGCCCTTCGCTACCAGGTCGCGAAAAACATTTTCAGCCTCCGCATAGTGACCTCCGGCCAACTGTGCTGCTCCCAATCGCAAATGCAGCGCGTAAGACTTGGGATTGTTGGCGAGTCCTTTCTGCACGGCGGTAATCGCATCGGCATAGCGGCTCAGTTCCATCAGTTCCCGCGTTAAATTCAGCCAGTATTCCTCTTCACCAGGCCTCAGGGCAGCAGCGTGTTGGAAAGCGTTTAGAGAGCGTTCATTTTGTTTCAGGTGCGCGGCCGCAATGCCCACAATGGTCCAGGCAGCTGCCGATTCCAACAATTTCGAATCATCATGCGGCAAAGAATTGTTGTACGTATCGGCCTGACGGATTGCTTTCCCAAAATCTCCGGACAACAGATACGCCAGCGCCACATCAAACTCTCGCCACGAATCGGCGCCGGAAGGTGGCCTTCTATCTAGGCGCTGGATGGCAGCGACTGCCGCATCGTTTTCCCGTAATGCCAAAAACAGTTCTGCAAGATGGACGGACTGCGCTCCGTTCAATGACGCGCTAGGCAAAGGCGCGAGCAGCTTGCGGGCCTCTTCTCTACGATTGACGGCGATGTACGCACCGGCCATCTGAATGGAGAAATCCGTATCCGCCGGTAACGGGACGCGGGCTAATTCCAATTCTTTTATGCCCAGTGCGTAATTTTGTTCGTCCAGCTCGACCCGCCCAAGGTAGTAATGCGCGAATGAATCCGCTGGAGACAATTCCACCGCATGTTGCAACGCTTCGCGCGCCGCTTTAAGCTGCTTTTCCGTCCATTTCAGGAATCCAAGGTTGCGATAAGCATCCTCAAATGTCGGGTCTAGCCGGATCGCTTCTTCATATTCGGCGTCCGCTTCGCCATTTCTGCCAAGCCGCACCAGCACAATGCCGCGAAAGTTTCGCACCAGCGGATCGCCGGGGCGCTGGCTCTTTGCGGAGGTCAACTCCGCCAGGGCATCCTCCATACGATTTTCTTTAAGCGCCGCCAACCCGCGCTGAAAGGAATCATTCTGTGCGTAACTGCCGGCGGAAAATCCAAAGAAAAGAAGGAGCAGCAACGCCACATTTAAACGTGGAAGGTGGACCGCCGGCGTCATTTTATTTCGCGCATTGCGCTAAGGTTCCTGCGTGGTTTTAGTGATTTCCGCCAGGCGTTCGGTTTGTTTCTCCAGCTTGCTGTGCGATTCGCGATTCTGCGAGGTAGAAAGCGCGAATTCCCGCGCGGCGTCTTCCGTCTGCCCCAACGCCTGATAAGCCCGCGCCAATTTGTAATGAACCGAGCCGTCATGGTCGTCGGTAAGCGCCATTTTATATTGCACTTCGGCCTTCCGATAATCCTTCAGTTCTGAATACGCGGTGCCCAAATCGCGATGAATGTCCGAATTTCCAGCATCCGCCGCCAGTGCGCGCTCTAGCAACGGCAAAGCTTTGTCCGGCTGGTGCTCCAGTAAATAAGTATCGCCAAGATCGTTGAGCGCCCCCGCGTGATGCGGGTTCAACGCAATCTCCGCCTCCAGTTCCACTCGGGCCTCGGGAACTTTGAGGCTTTTCCACAGCAAATGGCCCAGGCTGTAGTGCAGATTGGGTAGAGAGGGTTTCAAGGCGATGGCCTGGCGATATTCTTCAACAGCCTTACCATCGTCGCCTCGCGCGGCTTCGATGTCGCCCATAAGCTGGTGCAATCGGTGAGAGTTTGGATCCGCCTGGTAAAGCCGCAGATACGCCGCGGTCGCCAGCTTTTCATAACAGCGGGCACGCCAGTAGGACGCTTCCTGTGAGTTTTTCTCACTCGCGGGCAAATCTTCGAGCAGGCGTAACGATTCTTCGGATTCCCCCGCCTCCAGCAATCCGGCCACCGCTCGCAGTCGAAGCTCGCTGGAAGTTCTCGGCGTCAAGGCACTTTTTGCGCAGGGTGCGAGGTTCGAATATCGCCATTGCTGCAGCACCCGTTCCAAGTCTGCTTCTGAACAACGCGAGCCGTCATTCGCTGCCGGTTGTGAAACCGGGGCAGTATCCTTGTCCGTCCCGGCTTGAACAGTGCTCCCGCTTTGGGCGGCAATAAATCGACTTGCGAGACGAGCAGCCACGGAATTCTGGCCATGCAACGTCGCACGGAGCGTTGCAAGTTTTTCTCGAACAGCGTCCGGGAGTTGCGCGCTGGCTGTATCGCCAAATCCTGTTGGCTGGAAGCCCAGTATCCTTTCCACTTGAGCCTCATCTACAGTGATCGCTCGAGCCCACTCGGCAAGAGCGCCTTGAACATTTCTCTGAATCAGCTGTATTTCTCCGCGCCGCACCAAAGCGCGCAGATTGTTGGGTTCGAGTGCCAACGCCTGATCGAATTCCTTGGCCGCCTGGCTTATTTTCCCGGCGCCCAACAGCACCTCGCCCAACTCCAGGTGCAATCCCGCACGATTCGGCGTGGCCGTCAACGCGTTCTGATAATGAATGACCGCCGAAGGCCATTCGTTACTCGCCGCATAACTCTCTGCCAGAAATTGTTCCTTTAGTGAAGAGTCGGAGGCCCCGGTTTCCAGCCGTGCCGCTTCCTGTTTACCGCGCCGCCCGAAGGCGTGCCCCAGCAAGTACAAAAGATCTACATCATTTGGTTGTAATTCCAGGGCTTGCCGCAGAGTTCGAACTTCCGCCGCAAAATCACCGGATATTTCCTGTGCCGTCGCCAGCCATAGCCAGATTTCAGGTTGGTTTTGCGCGGACCGGAGAGCGGCTCTTAAATAGGGGATGGCCTTGGCGCCTTCGCCCATCTTGCAATGATCGACTCCCAGAAAAAAATTGGCACCCGCAAGGGCAGGTTTAATTTTTAGTGCGCGACGAAATTCCGCCATCGCTTCGAGGTAGCGATTCTGCAACTGATACACCAAGCCGAGGTTCATGTGCACCTCGGCAAAGCCCGGCGCCAGTGCGATTACGCGCTGGTATTCGTGTTCGGCGGCGGCGTAGTCTTTGTCGCGCTGCGCCTGCTGAGCGGCGGCGAAATGGGATTGGACTTCAGCATCCCTGTCGGGATGCTGCGCGTTATCCTGGGCTCGCGCGGTAATCCCCGTCACAGCCAGCGCCAGCAACAAAACGCGCACGCTCAACGCGAATCTTTGAATCGGGATCGCCGGTGAATGGTGATAAATAGGCACTACATTGATGTTACGACGTATGGGCTTCGTTAAGGCCGTGATGCGGACTGATTTATTTACTTAATCCGCCGCACGGCAACGAGCGTAGTAGAGTTGGGCGCTCCGGAAACCGTGCGCGAACGGATCAGCGCTTCAAACCAGATATTTTGCGCACCGCCTTCGGCAGTTGTAATGCCCAAAGCGTTCATAAGCTGACGCCGGTTCTCCTCGTCCGCCAAGAAACGCCCCGCCGCTTCGGTGCCTTCCTGCTGCAGCCCTTGCAGCGCCAACACGCTGCCATCGTGCGTGGCATTGGGCAGTAAAGAAATCGTGGCGTAGTCCTCGCCCATCGTTCCCGTCCAGCGCAACCCTTCATATTGGGCTTGCTCGCCAGGGCGCGGATTCTTGTTTACGAACACTTTGACACTCTTGCCCACCACGGTTTCGCTCTCGCGAAAATTCAATTTGTCCTGCAACAGCGCCACCCAGGGATTCGATGCCGGACTCCCGATAAAAATATAATTCTCGTGATCCAGATCGCGCATTCGCAAATCGCGCGGGTAGCGCACCGACACTTGCGACTGGAGTGGTCCGGCCATCTTGAGCAGCGACACGACATCCGCCACGTCAGCGTAGGAAGTTAAAGTGGAATTGGAGATGTACTCACTGATCCGCGAATCCGCCGCGCCCATCTTACCGGCCGTCGCACCCTGAAAATCCCTCCGCAGATATTGGTCGAGCGACCCCGGCTGGCTCGCCAGAATGCGCGACATTCCGTAATTGCTGTCCGCCACCACCATCAACGTCTGATGGCGCGCGTCAAATATCTGCGAAAAGGGCCACGGCAACGTGGCATTCGCCAAAGGGGCGGCAGCCACTGCCGCGCCCGTCGCGCGGGTCGGCAAGCTGCGATAAGAGAGCACGGCACACAGAATCGCTAATACGCCGCAAATGACCCAAGGCACCCTCGCTTGCGATGGCCAGGGTTTCCTAGGAGCTACGACTGGAGCCGCGGTCGCAACGGGTGTTGCCGCCTTGGCTACCGTCCGGAACGCCGGCGCGTAAGCGCCCTTGGGTATCTCCAGAATCAGCGGTTCGTCCCGGCCATCCTCATTGAAATACTCATGTAACTTCAGCCGCAGCTGCCGGGCATGCACCCGCACAGAACTATCTTCCAGTGGGCTGTAATCTGATGGCTTGTGGAACAATACGTTCCCGATGTGCTGCTCGGTCAACTCGTGGGCATGCCCGCGGATGGCCTGTTCCGTGACATACTGCAACAAATCCTTGAGCCGAGTGCCCTTTTGGAATGGCGGACTCGAAATTATCCGCTGCACAAGCTGCCATCGTTCATCTGTAAGGAGGTCGGCAGTGTTGGGAGGCTGTGAAACCGAAGTTTGAGCGGAGGCCATGCTGATTCAGTGCATCTGATTGCATTCAAATGAAGAATGGAATGCATGAATGTTATCACACCAAGCCATCAAGTCAATGAACTAACTCTTTACCTTGCAATACGTTTGCCTGATTACCTACTCGTCACGTCTCATGACCTTATGTGAATCACCGCGCTTTCACGTGTGATGCCCTTTTCTTGTGAAGGTCAAAAAGAAAAGATGCACTAACGCGTCTCACGAGTGAAAGGGGTGGCGCGGATCCGTACCACTGCGGCTATCATGAGCGTGGAGCTGCGGACCTTACCTGCTTCCGCGACGTGGCCTTTCCTGGCAAATCGTCGGGGATGCCAGGCCAGTTCTATCGTCGAACCACCCTTTTCTTTTACATCATCCGCATGTCGCCGCAAATCAACTAAATGAGCCCAAAAAACCTTTCGCGTCGTCGCTTCATTGAGCAATCCATCACCGGAGGCTTGGTCCTAGGCCAAATCGCCAGCGGCGTCTTGCCCGCGAGCTCCGCTGAAAACGATCCAGTGGTGCTGAAAGTCATGGGAGATGCCACGCGCGGCTATCATGTGGCCTGCTTGCTCCACAAAAAGCCTTTCGCCCAGCATGATGGGGGCGGGGAATTCTCCGCCGTATTCCAAAATGAAGAGCGCAGCGTGGAAGACCACGTGGATGCCTGGAAGGCCACTTCGTGGAGTGGCGATTCCTCCCGCGTCACGCTGCGTGGGGAAACCAAACTAGAAAACCTCAACACCACGCTGGTCGTCAGCATCGACTATCAGGTCGTCACGCCGCACGTCATACGTAAGAAAGTTCGTTTACAACAAGCCGATATGCTCCTGTTGTTCTACCAGTTGACCAATCGCCTGGAACCTACAGAGATCCCCGCTAAATTCTGGAGCTTTGACCAGTTGAATTGGCACGGCGAAGCGTTGCGCGAATATTTTCCCGCCGCGGGATTTCGCACCAAAGAGGGCCTATGTGTCGGCCTGCTAACCGACGCCGGTTTTCGCAATCAATGGACGCGCATGATCCGCCGGGATGGCCGGCCGGTTAAGCCTGCACCTGCGCGCATTCCTGACGTGAATCTTTATTCCGGTTCCCGCGCCTTACAACCAGGCAGTGAAGCCGCTTTCGTGCAGCAAACCTTCGGCGAACTGCTCGTTCATTCCGATGGGAAGGAAGAGTCGCAATCCGTCGCCCTCGCGGATGTTTCTTCATGGAAGATGCAGGGCCCGGCGGCACTCGAGACCAACAATGGCATCGCCACCATCTCCACGCGTAATTCTGAGACCGGCGTGCTTATTCCCTTCACCGCTAGAGGGCCGGCAATCTATTCCTTGAATGTGAAGTACCGTTCCACTGCGCCTGTTGCTTTGGGGATCTCCAATGTGGATGAGCAGTTTCGCAAAATTTCCGAAATCACTCTATATAACGACGCCGTTCCCGAATCCCCGGCGGCCTGGGCTGATTTTCACACCGAAGTATTTATGCCTGGGTTGCAAGGCAGCGGCTGCGCCCTGTTCATTTCCATGGCTCCCTCCGAGCAAGGAAAGAATGTGGACGCCGCGACCGCCGCCAGGATCGAAGTGCGCGACCTGCAACTTCACCGCCTCACCTCGCATACCGAGCCGTATCACCGGTTGGAAATGGGCCACGCTATCGAAAAGACCGTTTTCGTATTCGCGGACGAAAAAGTTTCCGACACGATCCGCGGCCACCGCCTCGCCAGCCAGTTGCATCTCGCGGAGGGCCTCGGCTTCGCGGGCGGCCAGACCGAAAAAGTTGTCTACGCCGACTTGATGATGCTTTCCTGGATCGCCGGTCCCGAAACTTTTCGCCCCATCCTGGCCCCCAGCATCTGGTATTCCGCCGCCGGCGAAATGTATTTGCGCGACAGTTTTTTTGGTTTGAACGGCACGCACAATCGCGAACTGAACGAAAGCGTCTTCAACCTCTGGGGAGAAAATCAGGGAGAAGACGGCGCCATCAACACGCTGGTGGAACCCAACCTCGCCAACGTAGAACGTAAATCAAACGATTCAACTCCGCTGTGGCTCATATGGGCGTTTCTCAACCATCGCCGTTTCGGCACGCAGCTGCCCATGGAAAAACTGCGCAAGGCTGCGCAGTACTGCGTCAAGGCGTACGACCCACGCCGCGAGGGCCTGTGTACCGCACAGTTCGTCATGGGCCAACTCGACGTTATTCGCTATCCCGAAGGAACTTCCGTCATTTGTGAAAACCAGGGGATGCTGGCCGTCACTTTGCGCGCCATCAAGGAGCTGCGCATCCCCGGTATGAGTGAAACAATTCAGGATGCGCACCTCGCCAAAGCAGAGGAGCTGTATCGCAGCTACTACGATCCAAGCAAAAAGTTTATGCGCCCCGCACGCAACATTGACGACGCCATCGGTTTCGCGGAAATTTTCCCGGAGTTCCTATCCTTGTGGCTTTTCCAGAGAAAAATCCTCACCGACGAAATGGTGGTGCACCATCTCGATCGCATTCCGCTGGTGATGTCCCGTGCGGAGTGCCCGTACCCCTCCGAGAATGGCACGGTGCGCCCGATTCTCATTGGTTTGCCAGAGGGCGGCAAGCCCTGGAGGTATTTCACCGATGCCTGGCACCCCATGATCAACGACTCCTTCGCGCGTGGCTACGCCAACCACGGTGCGGATGGAACGTATTACAACGGCGGGAGTTGGATGCGCATTGAGATTTGCGGATATGCAGCCGGCAAGCTACATGGATGGAGCAAGTATAAAGAGGCCATCGCCAACCGACTGTGGGCGGAAATCAATATCGATCCGAGTTTCCCGACCAGCCAGGAATATATCGCCACCGCGCCTGCGAATCCCTTCTTCGGCTATCATCGCGTCTTCGCCTGGAACTCATTTGTGTGTCCGGCACTGGAAATGGCGGGTTTGCGCACACCCGAAATGGACCCCGATCACTCCGCAAACCCGAAGATTAATCTGTAATTCGGTAGTAGTTGGAAATTTCAAGGCTTGCCAAACCAACTAGGCAGTCTTGCCGCCCGCAACACGGCTCCCAGTTACACGGAGACATGGCTAACTAGCCAGCTAACACCTTTGGGGGGCCTGTGAATCACCATGAATTCACGTGTGAGGCCCTTTCCTTCTGCCGCGAATAGGTTGAGTATCCACTCAAACTGCGGCCTAGTATGAAAGCACTAGGCATGGCAGACAGTGTGCTGGGGTGTTCTTAACAGTGTGTTTCTGGGGTAAGAGTTCAGCTTCGTCATCTTCTCTGCGTCCATCTAGAGTCGGATCGAACTCCAAGGGGAAAAATCTGTGAAAAGTCTCATCTGCACTTTGCTTTTGTTGTTGTTCGCCTCTGCGGCTGGCCTTCGTGCTCAGACGACCAACGGTAACATCCAGGGTACGGTAACCGATCCGAGCGGCGCCGCCGTTGCGGGCGCCAGTATCACCGGGCGCAATCTTGACACGGGTCTTTCTGTCGGCACACTCACCACCGACTCTGGCCTGTACTCGCTAGCCAACTTGCCTCCGGGACGCTACTCCGTGACGGTCGAAGGTCCCAGCCTGAAAAAATACGTGCGTGAAGGCGTCACCGTTCAGACCGGCAGCACAGTAACTCTTGATGTGGCCATGCAACTTGGCGGAGTCACTGAGAACGTCACCGTCTCCGCGGATGCCAGCCAGTTGGACACTGCCACTTCCGACATCGGGGCCACCGTTCAGCAGGCCCTCATCCAGAATCTGCCTCTGGAGGTTTCCGGCACCGTGCGCAACCCGGTGCAGTTCATCACCCTGGTCCCCGGCTTCGTCGGGAATGTGGGCAATGATCCTGGGAGCAATTCGACAGATGATTTCAAGGTCAATGGCGGCCAGGAAGGCGGCACCGACATCTTGGTTGACGGCGTTTCGATTTCGCTCGTCTCTCCCAACACTCAGTGGAACAAGGGGGTCTCCACCGACGCGGTTCAGGAATTCAAAGTCCTGCAAAGTAATTTTTCGCCAGAATACGGCCAATCAGGCGATGGCATCGTCAGCCTCACGGTGAAGTCCGGCACCAATGACCTTCATTTCTCCGTCTACGATTACTACCGCAACCGCGCGCTGGACGCTAACAGCTGGACTAACAACACTGCCGGCGCAGGAAAATCGGTGAACACTCAGAATGATTTCGGCGCCACCGCTGGCGGACCCATTCGCTTCCCGCATCTCTACAACGGCCGCGACAAAACGTTTTTCTTTTTTGCGTATGAAGGCTTCCGCTTCAAGACCGGCAGCGCCAATCTGCGAACGTTCCCAACCGAGGCGTTCCGCAGCGGAGATTTTTCAGCGCTGCTGCCCACCACGCAGCTTTACGATCCCGTTACGCACGCGCCAATTCCGGGAAACATTCTGACCAATGATCCGAATTTTACGCCCAGCACGGTAGTCACCAACATTCTCGCTTTGCTGCCGCCTACCACCGGCGCCGCGGAAAACAATGTCCTCGATACCACCGTGAACAGCACTACCGCGAATCTCTTCGACATTAAGGTTGACCACAATTTCTCCGAAAAGCACCGGATCTCCGGAGGTTTTGATTATGACAACACCAAGACTGGCGGGGTCTCGGATCTCGGACCTCTCTTCGGTTCGACTGGTCCACAAAACACTCGGTATGCGCGCTTCAGCGACAACTATATTTTTACTCCTTCCATCGTCAATCAGTTCCTCTTCGGTTTCAGCCGCCGTTACCGAGCGGAACTGGCCAACACCATTGGCCAAGGCTACCCCGAGAAAATTGGCCTGACGGGAGTACAAAACACTACGTTTCCGTGTGTGAAATTTACCGGCACTCCTTACGAAGGCATTCTTAACAATTGCGGAGACTCGGAATTCGCTGACAACGTATACCAGACGAACGATTCGGTCAGCTGGGTAAAAGGCAAGCACAACATGAAATTTGGCGGAGAAATCCGCATGTTGCAGTTCAACGTGCGCCGCCTCACCCAGGCCTCCGGCGAATTTGACTTCAACGCTCAGGAAACCAGCTTAAATGGCGCCGGCGGAGATCCGCTGGCCAGTGCGCTCTTCGGCCTGGTGAACACCTCAACCTTGAACTATGGAGCCTTCAGCGGAGTCCGCTACAAGAACATTTCCTTCTATGCGCAGGACTCTTACAAGCTGCGTCCGCGCTTAACCATCAATTACGGACTGCGCTACGACTTCGACCTGCCCGCCAAGGAAGCTGCCGATCGCTTTTCCGCGATTGATCCGACCTTGCCAAACCCTGGCGCCGACGGAATTCCCGGCGCGTACACCTATTTCGGGGCCGGCCCGGGGCGCAATAACAGAAGTCGTCCTCAGGACATCTACAAGAAGGCCTTTGGCCCGCGCGTCGGCTTCGCTTACAGCATTAACGACAAGACAGTATTTCGCGGCGGCTATGGAATTTTTTATCAACCCCTTAAAGAGGGTTCCTTCGCGGACCAGGACGGTTTGGGATTCTTTAACCGCCAGACCATTTCTCCTACAAATGGCGGCCCCATTCAGATCGACAATGGCGTAACGCGCGTTTTCCCCGATTCAGGGCCGTTCACTCCCGAAGGGCAGAACGGCAGCAATGGCGTGATTCTGGTTCCCAGGGACAGCGGACGCCCCGCCGACATTCAGACGTGGAACCTGGATATCCAGCGCCAGATCACCAGCAACATGTATATCAGCGTTGCCTATGTAGGCTCGAAGGGCACACATCTTCCGGCTTTGAACATCATTCCCAATCAGGTGAATCCTTCATTCCTGGCGCTTGGAAACGACCTGACCATGGATTCTTCCTGCCTCACACTGGGCACCTGCCCCAATGCTATTGCCGCCGGTATCACACTTCCCTATACGGGGTTCACCGGGCAAATCAATCAACTGCTCCGCCCGTTCCCGCAATATGGCGATTTCAACCAGGAAGATAATTCTTTCACGCCCGACCGCACCGGTAACTCCACTTACCATGCTATGCAATTGCAAGTGGACAAACGCATGAGCAATGGTTTGAGTTTCCTGGTGTCCTACACCGTTTCGAAAAACCTTACCGATGCCGACTCCGCGGGTCCCGGTGTTTCGGGGTTCATCGGCACCAACGAATTTATCGGACAAAACTCCTATCAGCGTTCCGCCGAAAAAGCGGTCAGCCAACTCGACACGCCGCAGGCGCTCGTGGCCAGCTTTTTCTATGAGCTGCCCGTGGGCCGGGGAAAGCGTTTCATGAACCAGGGTGGCATCAGCGATCGCGTGCTGGGCGGCTGGTATGCTTCTACCATCTTGTCTTACAAGTCTGGAACGCCCACGGAAGTCTACGCTCCCTGTAACGGCACCGCCGGCGACGTCCTGTTTGGGGGCTGCCATTTTACCGGCGCCGCTAGGGTGAATGTTATTCAGGGCGTCAATCAGACCAATAAGAGCTCGGACTTCAATCCGGAAACCACGCCGTTCTGGAATCCAGCGGCGTTCGCAATCCCGGATCCATTGACCTTTGGGAACGAGCCTCGCTCGCTGTCTAACGCCCGGACCTTCGGAACTCGCAATGAAGACGTTACCTTCGGCAAGAAAACCAGGCTCTTTGGGGAGAAAGCCACCGTGGACTTCCGCGCCGAATTCTTCAACATCTTCAACCGCCATATTTACCAGGCCAGCGTTGGGAATCCTCAATTGAACAGTCCCTTTATTCCTTTAGGCGCTCCCGGTTGCGATCAACCTGGTCAGCATTTCTCCTGCGGATTCGGGGCGGTCACCAATTCGACGGGACCGCGGACCATTCAGTTGGCTCTTAAGATCGTCTATTAGCGCCATCACATGCAGGCCCGGCTTCGACCGGGCCTGAACTGTTTTTTCTCACCTCTGGTTTGCAGCCAAATGAACCCTCTGAATCGGCGAATTTTCGTGAAGACTCTCCTCGCCACCGCTGCCAGCGCGGCTCCGGCATACGCAGCGTTACATAAGAATATCGGATTGCCTTTCGCGGACCTTGACGAGCACGCGGACAATGCCCATTCCGTAAATCTTGACGCCGGAACTCAGCAACTGCGCATCTCTCCTGCAGGCACGCCGCTCGGATTTCAGAATTTCCTTCGTATCGGTGACCAGTGGAAACCCGCCACTGTAGCCGCTGTTCCCTTTGTTTCCGGCGCATCCTTCCCCCTGATCTCTCAGCACGTAAAACGCGATGGCTCGACGGTTCGCTGCGCCGGCCAAGCCACCGCCCTGGGAGTGGACGGAAACTCTCTTCCATACAACTGGAACGCGGAAATTTCCGCGCCAGCCACCTCCGGCGACGACCAGTCCCATCCATGGATTCGCTTCCGCACCACACTGCATCTTCCGGCGCCACTGAAGCTACATCAGAAGGGTGCGTTCGAACCGCAGATCATCACCTGGCTGAGTTCGAGTTCCACCCTCATGGAAGGGCAATCCGGAAGCTGGCGCCGCGTATTGCTCGGCCAGCCCACACGCAACTCTCTGGGCACTGCCGGTAACGATCTGCCCGCGGTCTATCTGCTGGACCAAAATGTCGGCGTCGAGACCATAATGTTCTTCGACATGGACGATATGGGCTGGATGTCCGCGGAAAATCTGCCGCGCTTCCTCGTCTATCGCTGCTCCAGCATTTCGCAAATTGAAAAAGACGGCACGCAGCGCCTGGGCATCGGCCTGCTTGCTGATCAAGCCACGGGCGACGTTCTTCCCGCCGGCGATGTCACCTTCACCTGGTGGCTGCTGCAACGCCCGCTCACGCGGCTCATAACCGAGCAGGAGGCCGTAACGCGCTGGATGGAAGCGCTGCTGCCACTCTTCGAGGAACGGCTCGCCTGGCCGCCCTGTGCCACATCCTGGACCGAGTTCGCTGCGGGTACCGTAGGTGATCTGCAGAACAAAGACGCGGCTCAAGCGGAAGCCAATGGACATAAAGGGCTGCGAGCCTATGTGAAAGAAAGCTCGCAGATCTGGAAGCAGTCCGGCGACAACTTCGAACTCATGACCGTTGCGGATGTCCTTTGGCCTTCGCTGCTGTATCTCCGCCTCCATCCTTCGCAGGCCTTCGAAAGCGAGTGCCACGATCTTCTGTCCGATTTGCCCGGCTTTTACAATCCCGAGACGCGCAGTATCAGCAACGATTTCAGGCGCCCCAAGAAAGACGAACGCGCCGACTCCTGGTATCCCTTCGAAAACGGCCTCATCAAGTATCCGGCCATCGGTTCTCTCGCTGGGTCTAAAGAAGTCACCGGCCATTTCCTCGAAGCCTTCGCCACCGCGCAAACAATGGCCCAGCAATACAACTATCTTTTTCCAATTTATTATCAGGTCGCAACTCTGCGCGCCGAAGGCGCCGGTACCAACTACGCCGTCGGCGGTCTGTATGCCTGGGCCGCCATCCTGGCGCATCGCTTGACAAAACAGGATAGCTATCTCGAAGAAGCGCGCCGCGCAATTCGCGTTCTGTACACCGTTCCTGCCGATCGCCTTTTCCATGAGCCACAGGAACTCGCCTACGGTGCGCTGGCGGCCGCCGAGCTCGGCATGCACGCCGAAGCAAAATACCTGCTCTACGAACAACTGCGCATGTTTTATTGGTTCTCCGATCCCAGCCAAAAATCTCACGAAATTCGCGGAATGGTGCAGGCGGCTGCTTCCATCTTGTACCCGGCCTTCAAGGAAAACGTCGAGGCCATCCTTCCCTGGACCGGCATCATGAAACGCGGCATCGTATTCGACGGGCTGCTCCGTTTCATGGATCAGCAACGCCGCAACAATTTTTACTTCTTCGAGAATTGTTCGAAGCCCGGGGACAAGACCCCCATGGCGTTCATCCCCTTCGAAAATCTCGGCACTCTCGAGCTCGGCGGTCAGACCGGCAACGTTGGCAAGGAAATTTATGGCGCCGGCGAATCGCTCTGGATGTACTTGATGTTCGAAGCTCTTGGGAAAGTCAGCGATCGCGAGCTGATGCTCGTTAATCTTGATTTGCTCGATATCACGGAAGCTGGATCTTTTCCGCCACAAAATCTGAACTTCGTTCTTTTTAATCCCACGCCCGACACCCGCACCGCGACGATAACGCTGCCCGGCGCACGACAACGCCCCGTGCGGATGCGCGTGGATGGCAAGAGCGCTAGCGACCGAACTGAACTTGCCGGCCGCTCGTTTGTCCGTTTGCAGGCCGAATATTGATCGATTTCCCTATGGATCGAGTTTCAAAACGTACTTCGAAATTGCTTCCCCGTAGATTCGGCGTCAGGAGAGCTTCCTTCATGGTCAATACCAAAGAGTTTTTAACTCGATCTATCAGAGTGTCTGCGACAGTAGGCTTAATCGCGATCGGCGTGGCGGCTATTGCGGCCACGCCGTTCTCGCCACCGTTTGGAAAGTGGACGCGCCTCTCCGAAGATCCCATAATCGCGCCACAGGGGGACGGCTGGGAATCCGCGGGCACCTTCAACCCCTCGGTAGTAAAAAAAGACGGCAAGTTCGTAATGCTCTATCGCGCCCAGGATCACAAGGGCACCTCTTCCCTCGGCTATGCCACCAGTGACGATGGCGTGCATTTCACGCGCCGGCCCGAACCGGTGCTGGTCGCGGAAGCTCCTTATGAAAAAGGCGGCGGCGTGGAAGATCCTCGGCTGCAGAAATTTGGCGACACCTATTACCTCACCTACACCGGCTACAACAACGTCGACGGAGCCGCCGCCGACAAAAAAGACGCCCAGCTTTGCCTCGCCACCTCGAAAGACCTGATTCATTGGGAGCGCCGCGGCATCATCATTCCCGGCTACACCGGCAAGTGGAATGTGAAGTGGACTAAGTCCGGCGCCATGGTTCCGGAAAAAATCAACGGCAAATACTGGATGTACTATCTCGCCGACGCCAAGGGCAAAGACAGCCAGATGGGCATAGCTTCCTCTGATGATCTGCTTCACTGGAGTGAAGTTCTCGATCACCCCGTGGTCGCCAGCCGCCCCAGCACCTTCGATTCACAGGTGGTCGAACCCGGTCCTGCGCCAGTCGTCACGCCGGAAGGAATTTTTCTGGTTTACAACGGCGCTGCCGACAATCTCCTTTACTCCACGGGATGGGTTTTATTCGACAAGAAAGATCCCACCAGAGTCCTCGCGCGCTCCGAGCACCCCGTCTTTGCTCCGGAGAAAGAATGGGAAAAGGTCGGCCAGGTTCCCAACGTGGTTTTTGTCGAAGGCGCCGTCAAAGACGGCAAGCGCTGGTTGTTCTACTATGGCGGAGCCGACAAAACCGTCGGTGTCGCGACCACACCCGTTCAGTAATCTACCGCAAGTAAACTCGTACTCCCTCTCGGCCGATGGCTTCCACCGTGAATTTTCCTCGCATGCACGTTGGGGCTGCCGGAAAATAGGTCTCTGCTCGCTTAGGAGAGACTCATGCCTGGCCGTGATGGTGCAGTGAAGAGTGAAGCCGAAGGAAAAATGTCACGGGGGATACCCAACAGGCGATCCGCTACCGCGCTTCGCAGAGCCAGGGAAGGGAGCGGCATCCGCACCATTCTTGTCGCCTTGTTTGCCAATGTGGCGATTGCGATTGCGAAAGTGATGGGCGGCCTGATCTCGGGGTCCACCGGCATGCTCGCCGAGGCCGCTCACTCTGCCGCCGACTCCGTAAACGAAATCTTTCTTGCACTCGGCCTGCATCGCGACCGCCAGCCTGCAGACGAGGAGCATCCCTTCGGACATGGACGCGAGCGATTCTTATGGGCGTTCATGGCCGCGATCGCGTCATTTTTAATTGGCGGTTGCCTGTCCATTGCGCTGGCCGTGGCAAAACTGAAGACTCATGATCCCGTGTCCGGCGGACTGACGGCGTGGATCGTTCTGGGCGTCGCATTTGTCGCTGAGGGCGCCTCCTGGCTGCAAAGTGTGGGGCAGGCTCGGCGCCAGGCCAAGGAATATCAGTTGACCCTGTGGGCCTACATCGCCCGCACCAGCGACCCGGTGGTCCGGGCTGTACTCGTCGAAGATAGCGCGGCCCTGGTTGGTCTTTGCATCGCTGCAACTGGTCTGCTCTTGAGCGAAATCCTCGGAACGAGTGTGCCGGATTCCATTGCGTCACTGATCATTGGAGTGCTTCTCGCTGTCACCGCCTTCGCTCTGGCTTGGCCGTTCGCGGATTTCCTGGTGGGCAGGTCTCTACCTCCACAGGAGCTCGACAGGTTGCACGCCATGGTCAAGGCCGACAAAGCGATCGAACAGATTTTGTCGCTGCGGGCAATTTATTCCGGACCTGAAGAAGTTTGGGTAATGGCCAAGGTGCATCCCTCAGCACGCTTGAGCATTGAGGAACTCGCTGTAGCGATGGATGACCTCGATAACAGAATCCGGCTTGCACTGCCCTACGTTGCCGATGTGTTCATTGATGTCACGGCGACCAAAGTTTGAAAAATTCACAGGGAAAGCAAAGCCATCATTATCAAGTCCCTGCTAACGCGGTATTTCTCCGATGGTGCGCCGCAAATCGCTTTCCGCGAGCGCCAGACCTAGGGTGGCTTCCAGATACGTTTCGCCGGCTTGCTCGCCAGTCGCCAGGCCGATGTGGAGCGCGCCATGGCTGCGCTGGAAAGCAGCCGCAGTTTGCTGGAGGCCTATTTCGGGATTCCGTGCCAGCCCATGCCCAAAGCCAAAGAAGGCCAGCCGCAACCAAGCTGGCGAGGTTTTCTTTATTTCAGCCTGGGGCTTTCGCTGTTGTACATCGCGCTCGATCAGGGGCAACGGCTGGACGTTAGAACCGGAACTATGAATCCTCGTTTGGACATGGCGTTTGTTCCTTTCATGGAGTGCCAATAATGCTCTTGAACGAATGGGCCCTAACGGTTTCGCCGAAGGTGGAGAACAGCCAGCGAGCCAACGAGACTCACCGTGAACAAACAAAATTCCGCAGTGGATATCGTCTCTGTGGAGTGAAACTTTGCCCGCATCACAACACGCGACGTTGCGTGGCACACCCCTCGCGACTTATGCCGCGTCAACTAATTTTCAATTCGCGCCCTGAACGCGAAAACCCGAAGGACTCTTGGCCCACTAGGCGGTGCGCAGTTGCGCGTGGCGAAACTTGGCGGTAGCGAGAATAGTCAGCACCGCAAAAACCACTAGCACCAGCAGTTGAGTGACCTTAAACGCCGGCTCCGTCTGTGTCGGGGCCAAGGCTTTGAGCGCGGGCACGCGGCGGAAAAGTTGCACCACCAGGACGAAGAAATTCAGGTACAGCGCAAGGACCGAGCTGACCGCGTAGGTTTTTTTCCAGCCCGTCGCGAGATGCCGGCGGGCTAGAATGGCGACTGCCAGAATTACCAGCGAAACAGCGCCCACCACGTAGGACGGCTGAAAGCCGTGAAACGGAAACATGAATCCCGTCACGCTGGTGAGCACGGTGGTCCACAAAAACCAGGAAGTCCAACCCTCCAGCTCTCTGGCATTGATCAGTCCGTAGACCACTACGAATCCGGTGAAAATTCCTACCAGGCTGATAAGCACGTGGGCCAGGGTAAAAGTTTGCAGAATCATGATCTAACTTCCTCGCTTTCGAAATCGAACAATATCTGCCGCATGCAAAACGGCTTGGACTAATTCTGAAAATATCGAACAGGAAATGATGCCAGGCCGCGTAAGCGAAATTTCGATTGGCCGATGCCCGCAGCCCGGCCGCAAATTACTGTCCGGAAGCTGCGGCTGTCGCGGCCCCTTTGAAAAAGGACAGCAGGTCGGCGTTGATCTGGTCGGCGTGGGTCGTAGGCATGCCGTGCGGAAGGCCGTGATAAACCTTAAGCGTCGGTTTCTTCAACAGCTTTGCGGTCATAGGACCGGCCGCTGCGATGGGAACAATCTGATCATCATCACTGTGCTGCACCAGCACGGGGATGTCGATCTTCTTAAGGTCCTCGGTCAAATCGGTCTCTGAGAAAACCTTGATGCAGTCATAGTGCGCTTTCACGCTGCCCACCATGCCCTGCAGCCACCAGTGTTCCCGGATGCCTTCAGAAATTTTCGCCCCGGGGCGATTGTAGCCGTAGAAAGGCAAGGTGATGTCTTTATAGAACTGTGGGCGGTTGGCTGCGAGTGCCGCACGGAGTTCATCGAACACCGACAGAGGCGAGCCGGTAGGATTTTTGTCGGTCTTCAACATCAGCGGTGTGATGGCGCTGATAAGGGCGGCCTTGGACACGCGCCCGGTACCATGACGGCCCAGGTAGCGGGCCACTTCGCCGCCTCCCGTGGAGTGCCCGACCATGATGGCGTCTTTCAGATCCAGGTGTTCGAACAGTGCCGCGAGATCATCCGCGTAGGTGTCCATATCGTTGCCATCCCACGTCTGCGTGGAACGCCCGTGACCGCGGCGGTCGTGCGCAATGACGCGATAGCCGCGTTGGCCGAAGAACAACATCTGCCCGTCCCAGTCGTCGGCGCTTAGCGGCCAACCATGACTGAAAACGATAGGCTGCCCTTTGCCCCAGTCCTTGTAATAGATCTCTGTGCCGTCTTTTAGTGCGATGGTTGCCATGTGCTGTCCTCCTCAGTGGAAAACTTTACAACTCTGTGTTCACCGGCCTGTCACTACTCTCCAGTTTCTGCGCACACTCTGTACCAAAGACCAAGCTTGCGCATCACGCGATGGGATGCTCTTCCCATACCCCGGCCGGTAGAGCCCGGAGTACCACCATCGCGGTATACCGGGGCGGGAGCCGCCACTCACCGGCGACGCCGGGACGCGGCACCCGAAAGCATCAGAAAAACCAATACCACCAGAACAACGGCGAAGGCCACTATCATCTGAACGCTCCGCTGCGCAATTGCATCCAACGCCGCCAAAACGAAAACGACTGTCAGCGCCCTTCTGGCACTTGCGCCATGCCATTTCGCTCGGACTGGCGGTTCAATCGTGCCGCCCACTGCGCGGTCCACGCTGACTTTCCGCGATAGAAAGATAGCAGTGCCGCTACGGCTACAATCAGGTTAGCGACGACGACAGGTAGAGCACCGATGGTTATGCCATAAATGATCGACAGACACGCGGCAGCGGCTTGCATTCTCCTGAGCGTCGCCGGCTGCCGAAATAAGTACGAGGCGGCGAACATCCCCGTGGCCGTCCATCCAAGTGAGCTGGGGGTCATCACCAATTCTCCAAGCTGCCCTCCAACCGCTTTAGGCGGCAGCCCGCCCAAGTCCCCAGGATTGGCGGTCACCCGTTCGAACTGCGGAATGGTGGGACTTCCTGATCGGTGCAATCTGCGAAAACTTCCCGCGCGCACGCAGATGCCGGCGGGCACGAAAAACCCGCGACTTGAACGTATTGGCGGTGATACCCAGGTGACTCGCGCCTTCTTCAGCGGAAACGTCCTCGTAGTGCTTCAGCTTGAAAGCGGCGCGGATCGTGGGACTCGCAGTGTGCAGCAAACGATCCACCAGATGGAGCGTCTCCGCCTCGGCGCACAGTTCCTCGGGATCGGGTTTGGCGGAGTGGATGCGCTCGATCCACGGGGTATCGTCTTCCAGGCCGGCGTCGGGAGTAGCCACCAAGCGAGAAGATTTGCGTTTTCTCAGTTGCATCAACGAAGCGTTCACCACGATTCTTGTAAACCACGTCGCCAGCGCGGAGCGCCCTTCGAAATCCGGGAAATTCCGATGCGCCGAAACGAAGGCCTCCTGCACGGCGTCTTCGGCATCCTCTCTGTTTCGCAGGATGGAATACGCCAGCGCCAGAAATCTGGGCCTCAGCTCGACATACATTCCTTCGAGCACTGATGCGCTGTTTATTGTTTCCATCTGCCGCCTGACTGCTAATGAAGTGGAGCTCATGGCGTTTTACCTTCCTCCCAGGGACTTGATGATTGCGGCCCACAACGAGATTCCCGTCTCGGACGCAGTAGCAATTTGCGCTTCATGAGTGCAAAGCACATCACGCGATGGAATATTTTTTCGTTAACACCATCAGGAGGCTGCGAAGTACCACTTTCGGGCGAACCTGAAAGTTATTCGTGGAAGAGTGGCAGTCTTTCTTACATGAGGATGAATAGCCGGGGATCAGGATTTCAGATCGTGCGAAGCAGGGGGAATGACTATTTCGCGGCGTCCAAATAAACGAGCATCCAACGAAAAGGCCCCCGGGCCGAGTAGCGCAACGGACACGGCCATCACCAGCATCTCCACTGAAACAAGCGCGCCGTCAAACAGATTCCCGGTAGGCGCCGGGAGCAACGAAATCGTGCTGGCGATGCAGGCAACGCCGGCCAGAACACTTGCTATGGGTGTGAGAAACCCAATCAGCAAGCACACCCCGGTTATCGCCAGCAGCAGGCCGGAAAAAATCGCGGCCGCAGCGACGTTGCCTCCGCGCGACAGGTACAAAATGCCCTGAACAATGGCGCTGACGCCGACGATCACGCGCAGCAACAACAGCGCGAAGCCGGGCCAGCTGCCTGGAAACGTAGAAAATAGCCTTTGCAGTGTACTCACCCTGAATGTCATGCGAGCTGTCAGGTCTTTCGACGCGCAACTCGCAATCTAGCGAATGTACACAGCAGTTCTTTTCCGCGAAATCCGACATTGCGGTATCTTCACATTCCACTATCGGGTTACAGGTTCGGGACGAGAAGTACTACAGTTGAATGATTCCACGGCGGATGCCAATGGCCACGGCCTGTGTGCGATCACTGGCGCCCAGTTTTTCCATGATGTGCTTGATGTGCACCTTCACAGTTTCCTCGGAGATAAAAAGCTGTTCGGCAATGTCGCGGTTGCGATTTCCGCCGGCGATCTGCCCCAAGACCTCCACTTCGCGAGTGGTAAGCGCCTCGTCGCTTATATGCTCGGCAAGCTGGGCGGCCAACTGTGGAGGTATGCGCTTTTTGCCAGCGTGTACCTGGCGAATCACTTCGACCAATTCCTTGGGTGGCATGCTCTTCAGCATGTAGCCGCGGGCGCCGGCTTCCAAGGCGCGCTTGATTTCGACGTCGCCTTCAAAAGTGGTGAGTATGATGATGCGTGCTCCCGGAAATTCTGCGCGAATACCGGTCATAACATCTATACCGCTCATGTCCGGAAGACGGAGATCCATCAACGTGACGTCAGGTTGGTGCAGTTTGAATTGCTGGATGGCATCCTGCCCGTTGGCGGACTGCGCAATCACGGTCATATCCGGCTGGTTGTTAATGATCGCGGCGATACCCTCGCGCAACAGCGGATGATCGTCAACACTGAACACGCGAATGCGCCGCTGATCGTTCATTTTTGTTTCTCACTTTCGACATCTGCGTCCGTTTGGCCTACCATGCGCAGCTTCAGTTTCGCAAGCCAGCTCCAGCGATTATTCGAACGTCGCGGCTCAAACGCAATGCGACTGGGCACCGAAAGTTCAACCTCCGTCCCCGCGGCAGGGCTGCTCAAAACCCTCAATCGCGCGCCAATTTCGTCCGCACGTTCGCGCATCCCGGACAAACCCCAGTGACCATCGCGGCCCGCGCGCACCACTTGCTGGTCGATGCCCACGCCATTATCGCGCACCAACAACCGCAAATGGCTCGCGGCGTATTGCAGTTCGACTTCAATCTTTCCCGCGTGGGCATGGCGGAAGGCGTTGATGATGGCTTCCCGGCCGATGCGATAAACCGTCTCGCGAATCAGGGGGCGCAGCGGGCGCTCCTCGCCTTCGGCAAAAACGCGGAATCCCGAGGCCCGCGGGATATCCAGCTCCTGCTGAATTCCGGAGAAGGCCTGCTCAAGATTTCGCGACTGCTGGTCCGTCAAACGCAGACCGCGCACGGCGTTGCGTCCTTCATCAATGACGCGGCCCATCAGATCAAGTACGCGGCCGACAAAAGGTTTGGCAGGAGATTCTGAAGCAAGATGCTCGTCCGCAACGTGTAGCTGCATGGAGGCGCTCAGAAAGCCCTGTAGCAAGGTGTCGTGCAGCTCCTGCGCGATGCGCGTGCGTTCCGCGAGGCGCTCTTCAAAACGCATGTTCATCTGGTGCGTGAGCCGCAACACTCGCAGTCTGAAAAATAGCAGCATCGCCAGAGCGACTACCACGACCGCCGACAGCCGGAACCACCAGGTCTGCCAATACGCCGGTGCAATTTCAAACGGGATGGCCAATTCCTGGCCGTTCCACAGACCGTCGCTGTTACTGGCAGTTACTCGAAAGCGGTAAGTGCCGGAGTTGAGATTATTGTAGGTGACTTCTTTCGCGGTCACCGGATCACTCCAGCCTTCATCCAGCCCGTCCAGCTTGTATTTGTAGCGTATGCGCTCAGGCAACGAAAGGCTCAGTGCGGCGTAATTGAAGGTGATCCTTCGATGCGGATCTCCCAAACGCACATTTTTCTGAGCATCCACAACATTGCCATCAGCGGAAAATCCCTCTATGTGAACAAGAGCCGGCGCCGAATCGTTGGTCGCACGCGCGGGGTCAACCACCGCAAGCCCGCGATTCATGGAGAACCAGATTTTCCCCCAACGATCCTCGGCTACCGATGGAAAGCGCTTCACGCCCTCAGTGCCACGCAGCCCGTCCTCTTCCCCGTAGATATGAATGTCCTCTTCCGTGAGCGCGCCATTCAATAATTTTTCGCTGTGCACACGCAACACGTGGTTCGAAGTGGAAATCCACAGCCAGCCAAGTTTGTCTTCGGCCATCCCAAGGATTTGTTCGTGCAATTCGCTCGGCACGGAAGTTGGAGCCTGGACTTGACCGGCCCGCAGAGCGGCAAGGCCCGTCGCTGTGCCAATCCACACTGTGCCTGTCTTGACCGGGAGTACGCAGTTGACGTTTGCGGAAGGCAAGCCCTCCGCCACGCGAAACGTGCGCCACTGCCCGCCAGAGAGTGCGCTCAGCCCGCTGGGCGTCGCGAACCACATGGTGTGGTCGGAAGATTCCGCGATGGCAGAAATAGTGTTCGAGGCCAATCCGTCTGCCGTAGTGTAGGTCTTGAAGCGCCCATTACTGAATTCACTGACGCCGCCACTCAACGTTCCGGCCCACACCGCGCTATCGTGGCTTTCGAAAACGGCGTAAACGCTGTTCTGCGCGAGTCCATCCGCGGCCGTGTAGGTTTTTGTCGTGACCCCGGCACTCGAGACTTGCAAGCGCGTCAGACCACCATGCTGCCGGCCAATCCATAATTCATTCTGATTGCCGGCAATGGAATACACGACGTCTTGCGCGAGTCCATCGTTTGCGTTTGCGACGATGCCGGTCTTGCCGCCCTTGAACCAATGCAAGCCCCCTTCTATCGGGCCGAACCACACGCGATCAGCAGAGTCGGGATGAACCGGCCCGGTGCTTTGCGACTGCAGACCGGACATGGAATAGGTGAGGAAGGCGCTGGCGCGCAAACGCTCGAGACCGGACGAACTTCCCAGCCATAAATTTCCTTCGCGATCTTCAAACAGCGCTGTGACCGCACCCATCGTTCGTGAATCGCTTTCCGCAATCGTCAGGGAATCTTCGTTTACGACCACGCGAATCAGTCCACCGGGCGTCCCCACCCAGATATTTGCGTCTCGATCGCGCATCATCGAGACGGCCTGAACCTTACGCAGCGCACCGGGAATTCCTTGGGAAGTAACCTCTTTCCCGTTCCACAGGACCATGCCAGCGTCTGTTCCAATCAGCAAATTCTGATTTTCCAAAGCAAGTATGCAACTGATCTTGCGATTGGAGGGGCTGCCAGGCGCGGCCATCACCCGGCCGTCGCTCATGTAGAAAAGCCCTTTATCACGCGTGCCCAGCCACACCTTGCCATCCGCGGTTTCAGCAATGGCTATCACCGCAGAGTTTGGTTCCGCAAAACGGTGAGGCGTAACCCCGGTGGCCCAACTGAGGCGACTGGAAAGATTGTCAGTGTTCTCCGTAGGGCTCGATGCCGACGGTGTACTTTGTCCGCCCCCTGCAAGAGGCACAAATTTTCCGGACCGGTAAGTCAGCGTTCCGAGCGCCAGGGACGAAAAAATCACGGAGCCGTCGGCGCGACTGCCCACGGAAGTTATTCCGAATTCCGCCTCTTCATTGCCCAGATCGAATCTTCCGTCGTGGTAACGCAAAATCTTGGTGCTCTGCAAAAGCACCCACAGATTGCCTTGGGCATCCGCTTTGAGCTCCTGCACCACGCCGATGGGAAAGGAAGTCGGCATCGCTTGCTGGAACAAGTGGAAGCTGAGTCCATCAAATCGCATCAGTCCCTTTTCTGTGCCGATCCACAGATAGCCGTCCGCAGTTTGCGCAAACGAGGAAATCGCCCCGCCGTTATAGCCTTTTTCACTTCCCCAATGGTCGTGGATATACTGCGAGATCATCCGGCCCGGGTCGATGGCCTTTGCGGAAACAACGAAGCACAGTCCTGCGAGTACTGCCAGGCACGCTTTCAGAAGCCAGCGCTCTGCCACCAGAACTTCACGGCAGGTATTCGAATTTCTCAACTACAACCTCATTTTCGCTTTGCAACGGACTCTTGTCACTGGCTACCACGTAAAATAAAAACTGAAATGTCTCCGTTCCTGGCGATGGAACGCCGGAGGTGAATACGTGCTCGGCGACCACCGGCGCGCCGGGACGCATCGGAGATCCCCGCACGGTTTTGAAGCTGGCGCGGCCCGACTCCCAATGAAACCAATGCGTCAGCGTACCCGCTGGCGCAACAAAGGGCGCCACATTCCCAGGAACATAGAAGGGCTGCACACCATACTGCGCATTGTTCTTGCTGGAAGCGCCGCCCCAGCGGCTGATTTCCGTGTCCATTTCGCGGTAGTGCTGATCTCCGGCCCAGTCGTCAAAGGTCGTAGTGCTGAATACGGCGGCCGGTTCGAGACGAGAAATGTCGCGCGTGACGACAACATAGGTGCCGTAACCGAGGCTCCGGGAGAGAACCACTTCCGCGCAAGACCACCGGCCTTCTTTCTTCGTGATTTTTAAGTGCAAAGCGCCGCTCGCGTCGGTCCACGCGTTTTCGCCGCCATATAAATTGTTCAATCCCCCGCGATCGCTCGCAATGGTGCGAACTTTCCAATCGTACCCGCTGAAATGCAAAGCCTTAGTCGGCGCGAGAACAGTTGGCCCCGAACCTTTCACAGCTGCTACCGCAACAATGGATCCCCCGCGGGCCGGAAGCACATCCATGGTAGGCGGCGGCTGGTATCCAGGTTCGACCAGCAGCGCAGCATATTCGAACCCCATGTGCGTGGGAGTACTCCACATGGAATCCGCTTGAATTTCCAGCTGTGGATGATCGGGCCATGGTTGCACCCACCACGGCCCGCTTCTTGCGTATACGACCACTTGCTGTCCGCGACGAAAACCTATGGCCCGCCCTGAAATGGTGTCCATTCGCTCGCGTCCACCCTGCGCCGCCGGCGGAATTTTAGTGAACTCGATCGAAGGCTCGGTGGCCGTCTGCTTTGACCCGCAACCACATGCCAGAAACACCATCGCCAAAAGCACCAGAGGGAACGCGCTGCGATTCGCCGTCCTGTAATTTATTCGCGCCACAGCGGTGGGTTCTTGAACCGCTCGGGAAGGAGCTCGGAAGTAAGGGCGCATGACGGGAGGCGCTCATCTTATAGGCTCGCCCCACATTTTGCCACTTGTGAGGCGAGAGCTAAATGCCCAAGTGGAATGACCCGCCCATGTCAGTCGAAGGGTAGACCCACGTAGTTTTCGGCGAGGGATTGTGCGGCGGCGCGGGAGCTGGTGACGTAGTCGAGTTCGGCGAGTTGCCGGCGCTGGTCGAAGCCCTTGTCTCCATCGAAGCGGTGCAGCATGGAAGTCATCCACCACGAGAAACGCTGTACGTTCCAGACGCGGCGCAGGCAGGTCTCGGAATACTTCTCCAGTAGTTCTGAGCTGCCTGAGGCATAGAATTTTTCCAGGGCCCTGGCCAGCACACGTACGTCCGCCACCGCGAGGTTGAGTCCCTTCGCGCCGGTGGGCGGCACGATGTGCGCCGAATCTCCGGCCAGAAAAAGTTGGCCGTACTGCATGGGCTCGACCACGAAGCTGCGCATACCAGTGATGCCTTTTTGAATCACCGGCCCTTCCACTAATTTCCAGCCGTCAATCGTTGCGAGCCGGGCGTGAAATTCTTGCCAGATTTTCTGGTCGGGCCAGGCGGCGATATCGTCGTCCGGAGGACACTGGAGGTAAAGGCGCGAAATCTTTGGCGAGCGCATGCTGAGCAAAGCGAATCCGCGCGGGTGATGCGCATAGATGAGTTCGTCGGACGAAGGTGGCGCTTCCGCCAGTATTCCCAGCCAGGCAAATGGATACTCGCGTTCGTATTGCTGCAGTACGCCGTTGGGGATCGAGGGGCGGCAAATGCCGTGGAAACCATCACAGCCGGCGATAAAATCGCAGCCCAGCCTTTCGGACTTGCCGTCCACCGTGAAGCGCACTGACGGTTTGCCATCCTTAAAGTCGTGGACGCTCACATCCTCCACTTCAAACAATATCTTGCCGCCACTGGCGAGACGGGCGTTGATCAGATCTTTTAAAATTTCGTGCTGGGCATATACAGTGACCGATTTTCCGCTGGTAAGGTCCTGAAAATCGATGCGATGGCGCCGCCCCGAAAACTGCAATTCGATTCCGCCGTGCACCAGCCCTTGGGCTTTCATCCGCTGGCCAACGCCAACTTCACAGAGCAAATCGGCGGTGCCTTGTTCCAAGACGCCCGCGCGAACGCGCTCCTCAATATAGGCGCGGCTTTTGGTCTCGATCACGACGGACTCAATCCCATGCAGATGCAGGATATGCGAGAGCAACAGGCCCGCTGGTCCTGCACCAATAATGCCCACTTGGGTTCTCATCGCCAGGCCATTCCATGCAGATCAGGGTTCATCGTTTTCAGAGTAAAGCTTTAGCGGCAAAAATGCAGCATCGCGCAATGTTTCGATTAGTTGCTTTTTATTTCGTTTAGTTCTCTTTGCGAGTACAATGGCCGCGTAAAGCAAAAGTTGCGCACTGGGAGAGTTCATGAAGAATCCAAGGACCTCGTCACGATTCAGCCCCTTCAGACTGGGCATCATCGCTCTGGTGTTTGTCGCGGCATGGGCGCTGCTGCATGCCTCAGGTTGCCAGACGAGCGACAAGAAAGCCTCTTCCGTCACAGAACCTTCTCAGAATTCCAGCATCGCGGTGCGCACTGATGCTGACGGCATCCATCTGCAAAGTTCCCTGGCTGAATTTGTCCTCACATCGTCGGGGTATCTGAAAAGCAACTTGCAGGTGGACGGGCGCAGCATCAGTTTGGACGACCCGGTTGACGCCAGTGGGCAGAGTTTCACGGCTGAACACAAAAGCGTTGACGATATCGTGCTCGATTTGAAAACCGCGCGCATCTCGGACACCCAGGGAAAACTCGGGCGGCTGGGAAAGAAAATCGAAGTTACGGGATTGAGCAAATCGACGAACCTTTCGGAAACGTTGACGTTGGAACTCTATGACGATTTCCCGGCGTTGGCGCTGTTGTCAGCCTCTTTTCGCAATGACGCAACCAAAGACATAGGGCTCGAAAATGTTTCACTTCAGCGCCACCGGCTAAATGCTTCTTTGGCCGATGCAACCGCGGCTCCTCACGAGATGTGGTCGTTCTTTGGTTCCAGTTTGAAGTGGGGGAAGGATGACGTTCTGCCCATTCCCGCGAAATTCGAGCAACAAAATCCCTTCGGCGCGCCGGTAGACACGAAAGATGATCTCGGCCGGGTGGGCGGGGGTATTCCGGTGGTGGCCTTCTGGACGCGCACCATGGGTGCCGCGATCGGCCACCTCGAAACGCTGCCGCTGGTGATTTCGATTCCGGTGAACACCGCCAAGGATGGCCGCGTTGCTGCAGCGGTAAATTTTCCGGCCAACACTGTACTGAAACCCGGCGAAGTATATTCAACCCCCCGGACATTTGTGGCGGTCTACAAAGGCGACTATTACGAACCCTTGAGCATGTGGTCGAAGGCGGTGGAGCGCGAAGGCTTGGCGCGGCCCACCAACAATGACGAGAACTATGCTGTGAGCTGGTGCGGCTGGGGCTACGAATCTGATGTCACGCCGGCCCAAATGCTTGCGACCGTGCCGAAGCTGAAAGAACTCGGCATTCACTGGGCCACACTTGACGACCGCTGGTTCAATGACTACGGAGACTGGCAGCCGCGCGCCGACACTTTCAGGGGGAATTCCATTCGGAAAATGGTGGACGATTTCCACGCGCAAAAAATCAAGGTGCAGCTGTGGTGGCTTCCGCTGGCCGTGGAAGATGGAAACTTCAGCTACGGCGGACACAAATATATCGTTTCCGACGTCGTCAAGCAGCATCCCGACTGGCTGATTCTGGACAAAAGCGGCAAGGCCGCGCGCATGACCCGCAACCTGGCGACCCTCTGCCCGGCAGTGCCCGAAGTGCAGGCCTATTACAAACAACTGACCGAACGTTTCATTCACGAATGGGACTTCGACGGGCATAAGTTGGACAATATTTACGCTACGCCGCCGTGCTACAACCCCGCGCACCATCACAAGTCACCGATGGATTCCGTTTACGCGATGGGCGAAGTGTACAAAATTATTTTTGAGACCACGCGAACGCTCAAGGCCGACAGCGTTACGCAAAGTTGTCCGTGCGGCACGCCACCGAGCCTGGCGTGGTTCCGCTACATGGATCAAGCGGTCACCGCGGACCCCGTGGGATCCGTGCAGGTGCGCCGGCGCATGAAAATGTACAAGGCGTTGCTGGGGCCACGCGCCGCCGTTTACGGCGATCACGTGGAGTTGACGCGGATTTCTGGCGAGGGCGATAAGGAGCAGGATTTAGGCAACGATTTCGCCTCCACCCTTGGCACTGGTGGCGTGCTGGGCACGAAGTTTACCTGGCCCGACTACGGACCGAAGCTGAAAAATGTGTACCTGAATTCCGGCAAAGAGCCGCATTGGAAGAAATGGATCGATTTATACAACCAGAAAATGCTGTCGAAGGGCAATTTCCTGGACTTGTATGTTTACGGCTACGACGATCCGGAAGCTTACGCCATCGAAAAGGACGGCAACATGTTCTATGCCTTTTATGCAGCCGACAAGGCCGGTAAACAGGCGAAGGGTGCGGACCAAAAGGGCCAATGGAAAGGTCCGGTGGAATTGCGTGGACTGAAGGCCCAGTCCTACAAAGTTGTGGATTACGTGAATAACAAGGACTACGGCACGGTCACTGGACCAACGGCGAAAATTGACGCCGACTTTACTGGGAGTTTGTTGCTTCAGGCCACGCCGCAGACCGGTGCGGGCTCGACCGGCAAATAGGTCGGTATCGCAGTCACAATTGGCATTTTGGAGTGATTTCACTGCTGGTTGTCGTGAAATCGCGGCCAGTTCTTGCCTAAAAAACTTTCGCGATGAGTATTATCGCGAAAGGCTTCTGTTCCGCCCGCGCGGGTGACCGAAAGCGCTCCAGTAATGTTGCCGAATTTCAGGCACTCCTCGATTTTTTCTCCCCGGATATATTGGTGAATAAACCCGGCGTCAAAGCTGTCACCGGCGCCTACCGCGTCTATCGCAGCGCCGCTTAGAGCCGGGGAGGAAAATACTTCGCTGCCACTTTGGGCCATGGCGCCGTGCGCACCCCGCTTGATCACCACTAAACGAACGCGTTCGGCCAGAAAACTTGCCGCGCCTTGTACACCGCGCGCACGCGAAATTTTGCAGGCTTCGTGCTCGTTGGGTAGCAAAACATCCACGTATTTCAACACCGAGGCTAAATCGTCAGACCACTCCTCGCTGGGATCATCGTTGGTATCCAGCGAGGTGGTGAGGCCGGCTTGTTTCGCATGTCTGAAAAGATCTGCCACTTTGGGCCGCAACCCACGCTGAAGAAAATACGACGAGAGGTGAAAATGTCGCGCACTGCAGATGTAGTCAAGATCGAGGTCTTCGAAGCGAAGTTCGGCGATAGTCCCCGGATACGTGAGGATGTACCGTTGCGTGCCTCTCGGCAGAATGATGGTCAGACCCGTCTGCTTACCGGGAAAGCGGCGGACACTGCATAAATCCACACCGCTTTCGCTGAGTCGCTGAAGGCACATTTCTCCGAATGCATCGTTGCCGATTGCCGAACTGAAACCCACCTTGTTGCCCAGAAGAGCCAGATTGTGAGCAAAGATAGCTGACGAGCTGCCCAGGGTGACACTCAGGCCGGAAGCGAGATGTTCGCGATCGAGCTCCAGGCTATCCGGAAGCCCGGACAGAATAATATCGAGATTCAGTTCTCCGACTACCGATACATCGAAGTTTTTTGGCGGATGCCTCACGGTTAATCGAGCAGGACTACGCGCGTCAGATTTTTGGGGGCGTCGGGGTTCAGGCCCTTTTGGATGCCGGTATAGCATCCCAGCAATTGCGCAGGAACGATAGAAGGCGCCAGGGTGGCAAGTTCCGGAACATTCAGTCTCAATTCGAATACCAGATCGCTTGATGAGCGGATGGTTTCGTTGGCACGATTGCACACTGCCAGAATCACGCCGCCAAGGTTTTTCATCTCGGCCAATACCTCACATTCGGCATCCCTACCCTGCTCACTGACGAAAAACATGAGGCAGGTCGCCGCGCTGACGATCGATTTGGGTCCGTGGCGAAACTCCAGTGTGTGGAAAGCCTGGCTGTAGGAGCAGGACATCTCCGTGACTTTTAGGGCCGCTTCGCGAGTGATCCCGTAAAAAGGGCCTTGGCCGAGAAAAACATAATCTTCAAAACTGCGCTTGGCTGTGAAAGCATCCAGTTCTTCGGCCAGCGCTTGTAGTGAAGGAGCAAACTGATTTGCCACACTCTCAAGCGCAGCGCACAATTCTTTGGCGCCGCTTTGGACTGCCGCGAGATATTGCATGACCAGCAGCATGGAGGTGAATGAGCGCGTCATCACCATACTGGTTTCGTCCGCGGATGAAATACGAATGGTCAAATCGCAAGTCGCTTCGAGTGGGGAGCCCGGCGTACAGGTCAAACCGAGCGTGGGAATTCGATGTTCACTACGCAATACTGCGGCAGCGCGAACAGCTTCCGAGGTGCTGCCCGACCTGGAAATCACGACCGCCTGCAAATTAGCAGACGAGGGCAGGGTGAGAGCCGGGAACAACAGAATCTCCGATGCCGCTACAGCGCGGGCGGATTGCCCGGTAAGAGTTTTCCAGGATGCCGCTACCGCCTCCGCCAGATAAAAACTTGTTCCGCAGCCCACAAAAAGCCACTCCGTTCGCGAAGTTGTTTTATCGAGGACCTTCTGGAGGACGGTACTGTTCTTGAAATGTTGCAGCGATCCGCTCCATGCCTGCGTCTGGGACATGATTTCCTGCATTGTTCCCGAACCGTGAGCGGCGTTTGTCATCTTCTCCATGGTCCCCGTAATCCTCAAATAATGATTGCCAATAGCGCGCTGTCTAAACCAGCGTCACTTCGATATTTGCCTCGCGCAAACTTTTCAAATGGGCCTTGCCGATTTTCTTGTCTGTAATCGTTTCATGCACAGCGCTGGCCGGCATGATCAGCGAAAGGCTTCTGCGGCCGAATTTGCTGGAATCGCACACCACGATAGTGCGGCGAGCTGTTTTGGCCATCACTCGGTTTACCCGCGCTTCCAATTGATTCGGCGTAGTCAGCCCGTACTGGGTGTCGAAACCATCCACGGCCAGAAACAGGATGTCGGCGCTGAGTTGCCGCAAAGACTCTTCTGCCAGCGGCCCGACCAGTGAAAATGAATTTTTTCGCAACGTTCCGCCGGTCAAGATGACTTCCACCGAAGTCCCCGCCAGCTCTTCCGCAATGTTGGTGCCATTGGTGATGACCGTGAGGCTGCGAAATTGTTTGCACGCACGCGCAATGGCGGTAGTGGTTGTGCCGGAATCCAGAATGATTACCTGGCCCTCGCGAATCATGCGCACGGCGGCTGAAGCGATGCGCAATTTGTCGTGACGATGCAGCCGTTCTTTTTCCTGCAGGCTGCGGTCCTGCAAGGCTCCCGACCGCAGCGGCAACGCTCCTCCATGCGTGCGCTCGAGCTCTCCCTGACTGTGTAAGAATTCCAGGTCCTTGCGGATAGTGATTAATGATGTTTTGAAACGATCGGACAGATCGCGCACCACCACGCGTCCGTCGCTCTGCAGCAACTCGAGTATCCCGCGTCTTCGTTCTTCGTTCAGCATCGTTAGTTGCACCACAAAATACTATTTTCGCTAATCCAATCGCTCGATGCGCGCTTGCGTTTCTAAACTGCGAATATCGCTTTCGCGCGCCCGGCCCGGTGCCTCGGCAAGACAGTTCGCCGCGCCGGCCGCCGCCGCCAAGCGCAAGGCCTGCTCCACGCCAAAGCCGGCCGAATCGGCGTAGGCAAACGCCGCTACGGTGGCGTCACCACTGCCGACGCTGGATTTCGCGTCCACACGGGCAGCCTCGACGTGGTACACGCTCCGCTCTGATGCCGACTGCCAGACCAATCCCTGAGGGCCAAGGCTCACCACGGCACTTTTAGCGCCCAGCTGAATGAGTCGCCGGACGGCGGTCTTCGCTGCGTGGCGATCGCCGATTTTTTCGCCAATCAACAATTCCGCCTCTTCGCGATTTGGCTTTACAAAGTCCGGGTCATTACCCAACGCTAGGCGTAGCGGCTCTCCACTCGTGTCCAGAAATATTCTATGGCCGTGGCGGTGAGTCACCTCTGTAAGCCTCGCGTAAACGGCTGGTTCGGCACCGGGGGGCAAACTTCCTGAAGCAATCACCGTTCCCGGCGTTTTTTCCGTAGCAAGCATGTTTTCATAAACTTCAAAAAAGCTATCCCAGTCTTTTTGTGCTATCGGCGAACCGGGCTCGAGTAATTCAGTCACGACACCGCGGTCGTCGATGATTTCCAAATTTACCCGGGTGTCGGCTGAAATGTTCGCCGGATGCGCTCGAATATTCAATTTGCGCAGCCCCTCCAGCACGCTTTCTCCTGTGCTGCCACCGGTAAAGCCAAACCACAGCGGGTCAGCACCCAGGGTTCGCAGCACCATGGCAACGTGCGCAGCCTTTCCGCCCGGCTCGGCGCGGACGTTACTGATTCTGTTTACGGCGCCGGGTATCAGCTCGGCAACGCGCACTCGCTTGTCGATCGCCGGATTCAAACTCACACACCAGAATGGCCTGGTTGCCACTTGAGCCACGAAGTTAGCTCGTTACCGCTGTGCCAGCAACCGCATCTCGAAACTGGAACCACGGTTTTGCCGCGGACAGGCGCGCGTTGACCCGTTGAATATTTTTTACGCCTTCGTCAGAAAGCCAATCTTCCAGAGCGTTCATCCCCCGAGCCGCAAAAACCGGCACTCCATCTTTCCAGGTAGCTCGCCCGCATAGAACACCTGAAAAATTTGCTCCCGCCTCCGCGGCCAACGCAAGAGTTTCGCTGAACAACTCGTTACTTACGCCTTCGGAGAGATAGATAAATGGCTTCTTTGCTGCCGCCGATGCTTGACGAAAGTATTCTTTGGCCTGTTCGCGGGTGTACGCAGGAGATGTCGCTGTTCCCGGTCCGCCCACAAAATTCATATTCACGGGCACTCCGACCTTCAAAATATCCACCTGATACTTTGCGTCGGAGAACTCTGCGACGGCACGCGTAACAACTTCAGGCTTGAGCAGCGCAAATTCCCGGCTCTTCTCGTCCATGTCGTCGTGATAAGCGACGATCTCAAGAAAATAGGGGACGTCTTCACCGGCGCATTCTTCGCCCACCTGCTGCACCCATCGCTGTTTCTGTTCGTTCACGACCGGAACACTAAGAGGTGAGTAGTACAGTAAAGTTTTTATTCCATTTGCACCCGCAGCGACCAACTTTCGTACCGACCAGCCGTCCAAGAGACGGGGCAGCCGGCCGGCGACGGATTTGTCGAAACCGGTCTGCTCGTAAGCAAGAAGTAATCCGGAATTCTTTGCCCGCTGGGCGGCAGCTGAAAGGCCGATCTCCGGATCCAGCAAAATTGCGCTGGCATAAGGAGTGAGGATGCGGCTGACCGCTTCCTTGAATTTCTCAAGATTTTCACGCGGTATCTGACTCGGCTCTATACCCGTTGCCGCGGAAAATAGTTTGCGCAATGCGCCGCGCTGGTCGATCGCCAGCGCAGCAATTACGCCGCGATTATCCGATAGCGATTGGAGGGCCTTTCTCTTTCCTGCTGAAATCTGCATCGAGTTGTCTTTCTCAAGTCGAGTGGTCACTAACCACGGCATCCAGCAGGTCAGAGTATCAATGAACCGGACCTTCGTCTGCAAACCAGGCCACGGCTCCCCGTCCAAGCGATGGCAAGGTAAAAACATTGCGGTCGCCGACAAGCTGGCTCTGGACCGCTTGCACTTCGCCGAGGAACGGCAACACTCGCAGTACTTTATATTTACCAGCGGCGGTTGAGATTCGCACGCCCCTCTGCTCAGCGGGAATCGCACTTTTGTGCGGCACGAGACCCGTAAAATTCGCAAAGAAAATATGAGGGGCGCCGTTCACGGAAGCGATATTGCTTATCACCGTGGCGGGGGCCTCCACGGATATTTCTGCATTCGCGTCCAGGGTCGACAGGAACTCCCGGGGGTCGCCTGCGGAACCCGCCGCAAAATCCTTCTGTAGCTGATCGAAGTACGATTTGCCCGGACACACCGCAAATCGCTTCACGCCCGCTATGTCCCCGAAACCGCCAACATCGGCTCCGGTGATTACCAGACGCCCGCCGTTGCCAACGAATTGGCGGAGCTTGGCCTTCTCCTCTTCACCCAAAACGCTGACATTCGGCAGCACCAGTACCGCTCCGCGAAACTCGGTGAGATTGCGCGGTGTCACAACTTGCAACTCGCGATGCTTCTGCAGCAGCAGTGACAAAACGCCACGGTAGGAGGGCAAAAAGCCTGCGCTGTCGTAATTCCTGCTTTTTGGCGAGAAATAAACTCCCACCGGATGCAGGGGAGCACGCGGCGAATAAAACACTTTCTCGTTTTTGGCAATCCAGTGAAATATTTCCGAGCGGGTTTTCGGGTCGTTCGACCCCGCCATGGAATGCCCCGGAGCATCCCACACGTTTACGCCCGCCATGACCTGCGACATGGCCAGATTTTTCATGGGCTCGGGAGGCGCAACTCCCTTATCGCCATCCCAGGAATAATTCAGCAACCAGCTCGCTTTGTTTCCTGCAAACGAGCGGAACGAAAGCATTCCCACCTGGTAAAGCAGCCAGTCCAGTTGTGAGCGCGAGGAAGCCATGTGGTCGCCGTTGCCGAATTCATATTCATGCGCGATGGCGTCCACCACGCCATACATCTCGTAAACATCCGCTCCCACGCGAACGGCTTCTTCCTCGATTCCCGGATAAATTTCCGGGATGGTCATGATCGCGGGATTTACGCTGCGCGCGTTGCGACTGATTTCCGCCACGAAGTCCGTCAGCGTGGTGATTCTGAAATCGATCCACCTGCGAAAATTGGGATCAGAGAAATCTCCCAGCTTCAAATCGTGTTTGGCATCCAGCCCGGTGCTGCGCTTGAAAGCCTCCACGGTGTGATCGTCAAAGCTAGCCCAAGTGTTTTCCCAGCCGTCGAAATGCGTCATCCAATAGGGAATGTCTACGTAAATTCCGTCAATGCCGGTCGCGGCGATTTGCCGCACGCGTTCCATGTAAGTCTTGCGCCACTCCGCCGCATACGGGCTGACCCACACATCTTCATCTCCGGGCCGGATCCAGAATGCCGCGCCAGAGGTGAACATGGCCGTCTCTCCGGTGATTTTGCGTTGCAGCCAGTCGGGATGATCCTTAGCGAGCGTGTGTGCCGCTTTATCGGCGTGAGCAGTAATGCATTCCGTGCCGGCAATGTACACGAAGCTCTTGTTTCCGGCTTTGTGGGCTTGTTCCGCGATGGCCCGAATGGCATTTAATTTTTCGGTAGGATCCAGAAAACTTTCGTATCTGCCGGGAATATCGTTATCAACTTCGATGCCAAACACTCCGCCGGCTCGCGCGTCGCGCACGATCGCTTCGGCATTGTCCGAGCGCAAACCGTACGCGCCGATGCGGACGTAGTTGGTCCAATTCTGACCACGCTCGTCGCACTGCGCGGCGGTGCCGAGCAGCAATATACCTGCCAGAAAAAAACTACTCGAATTGCGCATGAGCAACCCTAGAATTCGAAGCGTATGCCGAATTGCGTGACGCGCGGCGAGCCAAGTGTGGAGTTAACCTGTCCAAATTCGGCGTCTGTCAAGACGGTGTCGGGGATCGCAAATCTCGGAGTATTCGTGAAGTTGAAAAATTCGCCGCGAACCTGGAGCTTCATTCCTTCACGGATGCCGAATTCCTTGCTGAAGGAAACATCCAGATTGTGAATTCCGTCGCTGCGAAGATTTGAGAAGTAACGCGGCGCATTTCCGGCAACCTGATCGCCAGGACTATCCAGGCAATTCAAATTGAATATCGAAGCACCAGTAGCGGCGGCTTGGTGATAGCTGATTCCCGAAGAAACGTTGGGGCAGGTCACGTTAGGACGCTGCGTACCATCCTGGAGATTTCCGCCAGATACCAGGCTGATGGGTGTACCGGATTGAAAAGTCAGAATCGTGGAAAGTGACCAGCCTCCCACAAACACATCCACGATGCGATTCATATCTCGCCCAATCCAGCGGTTCCGCCCGACAGGCAGGTCAAATATGGTCGCGAGCACCATGCGATGAGTGGCATCGTTGGCGCTGATGGAACGCTCGGCACGCAGATTGTCCAGTTCCTGGGGGATTCCCGAGCTCAAACTATTGGTAATAAACGAATTTGCGCCCGCCGACGAATTGTCAATGGCCTTGGAAAAGGTGTAGTTGCCTTCAAAGCTTATGTAATGGCTCGGCCGTTTCTGGAAACGCACTTGCAGGGAATGGTAAATGGCGCTGGCGCTCAACAACGTCAGTCCGGCGAAAGGACCGTCGAATTGCGGATAGGGTCGCAGCAAATTGACCAGCGGAATGGTGTCGTCGTTGTAGATGGAGCTAGGTTCGTTGAATATCTGGCTCGGCCCGGGAACGAACAGGGGCTGAAATGGATTTGCCACTTGCTGCGCGAGGCAATCGCTCGGCCCGAGGCCGTTGCAAGCGGCCAGATCGCCGTTGACAATCTGGTTGCGTATGGCGGACGACAAGAAGTTTCGATTGGCGGTGCCTGAGAAAGAGCTGTAGGGAAGGTGCGTGCTGCGGCTGGCGGAATAATCCACACCGATCACGATTTGTCCCGGGAACAAGTGCTGGACTCCCAGGTTCCACTGATAGATTTCCGCGTTGCGAGCCTTACCAGTATCGAGACTGTTGTTATTGCCAAATCCCCAAAGCGCAGCAGCGCCATAAGTCTGCGCCTGCGGTAGAGCGAACCCCGCAGGGAAAGGATTGGCGAGCGTCGCGAATTGCGACTGAAAATTATCCTTGCTAAAAAGAATCGGGTTGGCGGCTCCGAAAGCAGTGCCCGTGAACTGGAAATTGGTAGCCACGTTCAATCCGTAGTAAATTCCCGCCCCTCCGCGAATCACGGTATTGGGGTTCATCGCATAGGCAAAACCCAGACGCGGCGCCCAGTTGTTGCGGTCTACCGACATGTTGCGGCGGCCGGATCCTGCAAACACTGTGCTGCCGGGCAAATCGCCCGTTCTGTCGGGGAGCCCATCAACAATAATAGGCACTGCGATGCCACTGTCTCCGGTGAAGTCGCTGAACTGAATCTGATTGTGGCGCTCATCATAGGGCGTGCTCCACTCGTAACGCAGCCCCAGATTCAGCGTGAGCTTCGAAGTCATTTTCCAATCGTCCTGAAAGTAAAAAGCGGTCTCTTTGGACTTGTTAGCTACGGAATGAGCAACGGTCAGGCTAGAGGTGGAAGGATCGCCGTAGCCCAGGAGCAGGCCAGCAAAAGAATCGCCCTCAAACGGATTGGGAACATCGGGATTTACCTGGCTTGCGGTTACATCCTGGGAAAAATGAAAAAGGCCTGTAGGGCTTTGTGGTTGCGAGAAATTATTATAGAAGTAGCGTTGCTCGAAGCCGAATTTCCATATCTGCCGCCCTCTTACCCACGACAGTGCGGAACCGTAGGAAACCAGGGTGTGCGCAAAACCGGTATCCGTACAGCATTGATCGAATAAAGAGGTCGAAATGTTATCCATCTGGATGGTCGGGAAACGGTCGAGGCCGTTGGCTTGCGCGAGGATTTGATCGCCGGGCTGATCGAAAACCGTGGAGACTTTGGGGTAATCCTCATTCACCGGCGCTACGGCGCGATCAAGCGCAATACGGTTGGTCCACACGATGGTCGGCTTGGGGCTCCAATTATCTTCGATAGAGACGTTGTGCACATCGGTGGTGGCGATTAATCCGTCGTTGAAATCGCCGTCCCCAAAGATCGTTGGTGCGGAGAAAGAGTCGTGATGATTACTGTACCGTCCAGAAATGCGGTGGCTCTCCGAGAAGTGATGGTCCAGCTTGATGTCATATTGCCGGACGTTAAACTTGGGAACAAATGCGGTATGAAAATTAAAATCGCCGGGAGCGGCGTTGGGATCCGTCGGCACGGGATATAGATTGATGATTTTCTGGCCTATGGGGTCTATCAGGTTCGCATCGATGACGTTGGGAACGGTGAAGTCGGCACGATTGCCGTTGGCATCCACGTTGAAAGGATTGAAAATTCGCTGCGTCGTCGGCGCCCCCAGAGTGCATCCGAAGGAACTGTCCGTGCATATCACCTGAGTGTTGCGAAAATCCCCCATGCGCTCCGCTGCTGTAGGCACGAACGCGTTGACATCGGTGGGACTACCCTCACGAGTCTTTTCGAAATCTACGAAGAAGAAGGTCTTCTGCTTCTTGATGGGTCCGCCAAATGAAAAACCGTATTGATCCCGCACGTGATCCGGATTGGGAATTCCTTCCGCGTTCCTGAAAAATTCGTTGGCATCGAGCGCGGACCGCTGGCCAAACCACCAGCCGCTGCCATGAAATTTATTTCCGCCTTCTTTGAGCACGATATTGACGACCGTGCCGCCGTTGCTGCCGTACTCGGATGAGAAGCTGTTGTTTTCGACTTTGAATTCCTGAACGATTTCCACGGAAGGCTGATAGTAGACGTTGGTGGTTGCACCTTCACCCTGTTCAGGCGCACTGGTAAGAGCGCCGTCAACACGTACTTCCGCAGTGGCGTTACGCTGCCCGTTCGAGACGAAATTGGTCCCCGAAGGATAGGAGTCCGACGTACCCTGTCCGGCTGTCTCCGTGACACCGCCGCTGAGAAAGACCAGTCCGAAAAAACTGCGATTGATCAGGGGGATGTCGCGCACGTATTCGTTGGTGACGTCGGTGCCCAGTGAAGCATTGCCGGTATCCAGCAGCGGGGCCTGATCCGAAACCGTCACGCTGGTAGTCACGGATCCGGGAGACAGGGTGAAATTCAGATTTGCCTGTTGACTGACCGCCAGTACCACATCGGTTCTTTCTACCGAAGCAAGATTTGGAGCCTCTACCAAAATCGTGTAGGTCGCCGGACGCAGGCTCGTGAGCACGTACACGCCTTTAGAGTCCGTCGTTGCCGAGGTTTGGAGGTTAGTGGCGACATCGGTGAGCGTGATCTTGGCGCCGGCAATGACCGCGCCGGATGGGTCGGTCACTTCACCCGATATTTGCCCGGTGTAGGTTGATTGCGCTCGCAGGCTCGCGCAGCTCAGCAGCGCCATAACAGTCCAAGCGGCTAACGGCAAAGATAGAATGCGTTGCGCCCCAATTTTCATAGCGCCTCCCCTTGGACAGCCCCGGTTCGACAGGTTTCGACTACTTTCGATTGGTTACTTTTACTTCCTATTTACACGGGTGTCAAGGATTACCGAAATGGGGCCCATTGCGGGATGATAGAGACCGGACCTCATGCCCATCCTTTCGCTCCGAAGTGTAATCAAGGACTACGTCAGCGAAGGTCAGCCAGTACGCGCGGTTGACGGCGCGCATCTGGACGTCGCAGCTGGCGAATTTGTGACCTTGGTGGGCCGTAGTGGCTGTGGAAAATCCACACTTTTGAATCTGGCCGGAGCTATGGATTTTCCCACCGGCGGCGAAGTATGGATTGATGGAATCCTTACCTCCGGATTAGCGGATGCCGGATTGACACGTATTCGCCGTGAAAAAGTCGGCTTCATATTTCAATCTTTCCAGCTCCTGCACACACTCTCGGTCTTTGAAAACGTCGAACTGCCACTTCTGCTGGCGGGCAAACCGGACGCCCGGAAAGTCGCTCGCGAACGTCTGGCATGGGTGGAACTCGACGGCTTCGGCGAGCGGCTGCCGCACCAGCTTTCTGGAGGCCAAATGCAGCGAGTGGCTCTCGCCAGGGCCCTCGTACACTCTCCAAAAATTCTGCTGGCGGATGAGCCGACCGGAAATCTCGATACCGTCACGGGAAATGTCATTTTGGAGTTGCTGCGGCGGCTCACGCGCGAACGTGGTACGGCATTGCTGATGGCCACCCACAGCGCGGAGGCTTCGGAACTGGCCGACGTAGTAGTGCGCATGAGCGATGGAAAAATCGTGAAGATAGATCGCAGGCGCTAGCCGATGCTACGACTCTTCTATCGGTTGATGGTGCGGCCATTGTTCGGCGAGCCGGTGCGGACCGCGCTGACGGTGATCGGAATTGCCTTGGGCGTAGCAGTCGTTCTGGCGATTGACCTTGCAGGCGACGCCGCAGCCGGATCTTTTCGTTCCTCGATGGAAACTCTTTCTGGCGATAACAATCTGGAGATAAAGGCGGCTGGAGGTATTCCCGAATCCATCGTGGGGGTTGTTTCGACACTGCCTTATGCATTACGAATTTCGCCACGAATTGAAGATTTCGCGATTATTCACGAATCAAAGCAGACGCTGCCGCTCATCGGAATTGATTTCGTCGCGGAAGGCAGAAATTTTGCCGGACGCATATCGCCAGAGGCGGGCCGCTCGACAACATTCGTGGACCGATGTGGTGATGCACCGCCATCCACTGACACCTCGCTAAGCTGCCTCTCTGATCCGGCAAGCGTTTGGGTGGGCGCCAGCCTGCAGCGCAAGCCCGGCGACCACATTGCCCTGCTGATCAACGACCGGGAGCGCGAGTACGTGATCAGAGGCGTCTACCCGGACTCGAATGGTGCTGAGTCCGCGATCCTCATGGACATCGCCGCCGCACAGCGGGCAGTCGGACGCCCGGGACGAGTCGATCGGATTTTGCTCAAAACTCCGCTGGAACCGGAACTCAACGAATGGGAGCAGCGCCTGCGCGCCGTATTGCTTGAAGGCATCGACGTTCGCCCGCAGGGGACAGGGACGACCGAAAATCGTCAGATGCTGGCAGCGTTTCGCTGGAACCTGAAACTCCTGAGCTACATTTCGCTGATCGTCGGCGGCTTTCTGATCTTCAACACCATTTCCGTTTCCGTGGTGCGCAGGCGTCCGGAAATTGGCATTGTGCGCGCTCTGGGAGCCAGTCGCGGCATGGTGGTGGCCGCATTTCTCGGAGAAGCCGCGAGCTTCGGAGTAATCGGCACGCTCGCAGGATTGCCACTCGGGCGTCTGATGGCCACTGGCACAGTCAAGCTCATGGAACAGACGGTGCAGTCTCTGTACGTCAGCAGCCGGCCGGGCTCGATCGAATTGTCGCCCGCCGCCGTAACGCTCGCATTCGTTGTGGGTATCGGGGTGGTCATCATTTCGGCCTACGCACCGGCCCGTGAAGCTTCCCTCGTGCCGCCCGCGGAAGCCATCGCACGCGGCCGCCGCGAATACGACGTTCGCGTGCACAGTAATCGCGAAGCGATCGCCGGATTAATTTTCGCCCTGGCCGCCGCTGCGGCATCGCGCGCTCCGGCCGTGGGTGGCAAATCTTTCTTCGGATATTTCGCCGCGCTCTTTTTGATTGTGGCGTGCTCGCTCTCGATTCCAGCTCTCGTTAACGCCGTCATGCGCGTTTCTTCGTCCTGGCTCGGGCGCACCTTTGGCGCCGAGGCGTTGCTCTCTTCGCGCAGTCTGGGCGCCTCGCTGCGGAGAACTTCGGTGCTCATCGCCGCGCTGGCCACTGCCATTGCGATGATGGTGTCCATCGGCATCATGGTGGGAAGCTTTCGCGAAACGGTGATTGCCTGGATGGCCGAGCAGCTTCCCGCTGATTTATACATCCGGCCAGCGGGTGATCCCGCAACGGACCGACATCCCACTATTTCGCCTGACGTCGTCACCACGATCGCCAAATTGCCTGGCGTAGGCGCGATCGATCGGCTGCGTGCGTATGAAATCAATTTCAACGGCCGCCCGGTGATGCTTGGCGGTGCGGACCTTTCCGGCTACCGCACGGATAAACGCTCCTCTTTTTTCTCCGGCCGCCCCGCTGCCGATGTTTTGCGAGAGCTGCGCGGGAGTAACAGCGTGGTGGTCAGCGAACCCTTCACTTCCAAGCATCCAGTCAAGACTGGCGACACCATCAACCTTTCGCTAGGTGAGGCTCGAGGCAGTTTTCGTGTTGTGGATGTTTATTACGACTATTCCAGCGAACGCGGGGAAATTCTTATGGACCGCCAAACCCTACTGCGGTATTTGCCGGATCCCGCGCCGTCCAACCTGGCGGTTTATGTGGAATCCGGTGCAGACGTGGAAAAGGTGCGGACTGAAATTATCGCGGCGGCTGCGGGTCATCGGCTGCTTATTTTTTCGGACCGTGAAATTCGCGGCGAAGCCATCCGCATTTTCGATCGCACCTTCGCCATAACTTACGCGCTCGAGGCCGTCGCGGTTCTTGTTGCCGTCATCGGAGTGGCCGGCGCGTTGCTGGCACTGGTCATAGATCGCAGGCGTGAACTAGGGTTGATGACTTTTCTTGGCGCAACGACCAGGCAAGTCAGGAAACTCATCCTCGTGGAGGCCGGCCTTCTGGGTCTGCTAGCCAATTTTTCCGGCGTTAGCCTAGGCTATTTTCTTTCACTCGTACTCATTTTTGTCATCAACAAGCAGTCCTTCGGCTGGACCATCCGTTTTCACTGGCCTGTCGCGATCCTGCTGGGCGGGCTGACATTCGTCTATGCCGCGACGGTACTCTCCGGGTTGTATCCCGCGCGCATCGCGACGCGCCTGAATCCGCTGGAGGTCATCCATGAGGATTAGTTTCGGCGCGCTCCCGCGCCTACTGCGAATTTTCTGCTCCGCGTGTCTGGTTTTTTCTTCCGCCGCCCCGGCAACCCAGAACTACCGTCTTGCGCTTCCCGGTTACCACTATTCATTTCCTCACGATCACTTCAATCACCCCGACTACCAGACGGAATGGTGGTACTACACCGGGAATGTGCAAAGTGCCGACGGCCATAAATTTGGATTCGAATTGACGTTTTTTCGCCAAGCGGTAGTGCGTGATCTGCCGAATCGCGGCCAATGGGACATTCAGGATATTTATCTCGCGCATTTAGCTTTAAGCGATCTCTCTGGCGGCCAGTTTTACCACACGGAGCGCATCAATCGTTCTGGGCCAGGCGTGGCGGGCGTGGACGAAGCTACGCAGCGAATCTGGAATGGGAACTGGCACATTCAGTGGAAGGGCTTGGATCAGGCGCTGCAAGCCATAAGCGAAAATTTTGACCTGCGTTTCGCGATGCATCCGGAGAAGCCTCCGGTAGTTAACGGAGAAAATGGCGTGAGCCAGAAAGCCGAAGGTGCCGGACGCGCGTCGCACTACATCTCCCTGACGCGCCTCGGCACGAACGGCACCATCACCTTAAATGCCCAAACATTTTCTGTGTCGGGTCTCGCGTGGATGGATCACGAGTTTTTTACTCATCAGCTCACCTCTGATCAAGCTGGCTGGGATTGGATGAGTTTGCAACTGGACGACGGTTCCGAACTCATGCTTTTCAACATGCGCCGTAAAGATGGCTCGATTGATCCATTCTCGGCGGGAACTTACGTGGACGCACAGGGGAATAACACCCATCTGCGCAACTCGGATTTTGTTCTGCAGCCAGACGGCCAAACTTGGGAGAGCAGAACTTCGAGGGCGAGATATCCCATCCAATGGAAGATTTTTGTTCCCCGGCTGGGAATCGAGCTGCAAGCCAAGACGCCGCTGCCTTCGCAGGAGCTCACCGGCGATTCGCGACTGGCCCCGACGTATTGGGAAGGCGCCATCGCTCTGCACGGCAAGCGCTCCGGCGCGTCCATCAGCGGATCCGGCTACCTGGAAATGACCGGATATGCTCAACGCTCCGTTCCGCCAATGTCGTAATCCAACCTACCAATGGTCGCGTATTGCCTACCGAATAGTCGCGTCCGAATTATCACTTTTTTGTTCTTCTTGAAGCATCCATTTCCTGTGGCAACTTTACCTACCCTCCTTCAGAATGCTTACGTCAAACTTTCTGCGATGGAAGTTGTCAGCCTCACTGAGGATGGAAAGTCCGCACCCGCAGTCAACAAATTACGGAGGAATTGGTAAGGGAATATGAAAGAGAACGTTAAGAAATTGGCGATGCTGGTGGTAGCTGTTCTGTTGTTGGGCGCCGGCACCTTCGCTGATCAGATCACCCTGAAGAATGGCGACAGGATTACCGGAAGCATTATGAATTCAGACAAAAAAACGCTGCTGATCAAGACGGAAGCGGCCGGCGACGTCACCGTGCAGTGGGCGGCTATCGAAGGCATTTCTTCCGCGCAACCTCTGCACATCGGACTGAGCGGCGGCGGGCAGGTGCTGGTAGGTCCGGTGAAAACGGAAAACGGCCGCATAGAAGTGGCTACCCCTGCCTCCGGCGAAGTAACCGCTTCGAAGGACTCTATCGAAGTGATTCGCTCCGACTCCGGCCAGGCGGAATATGACGCCGCTATTGAGCGTCTGCGGCATCCTCACCTCCTGGACACCTGGAGCGGATTGCTGGATACCGGCCTCAGCGTGACACGCGGCAATTCGGCGACAATTTCCTTCTCGCTGGCCGGGAAAGCCATTCGCCAGACCGACCGTGACAAGATCACGCTGTACACCACGGCCATCTACGGAAAGAACGACAACACTTCGCCCAGCCAGACCATCGCCCACCAGATTCAGGGCGGCGTGCGCGGGGACGTCAATATCACGCCAAAATTCTTTGTATTCGGCGCGACGGATTTTAACTACAACGCGCTCCAGCACCTGGACTTGCAGAACGTGATCGACGGCGGTGCCGGATACCACGTGATCAAGACCAAAGTGACGACCTTCGATGTATTTGGCGGTGCGGGCTACAACCAGGAATATTTTTCTGCGTATTCGCTGGTAAACCCGGCACCTCCTCCAGACACGCTTGATTTCGCGGCAGTGTCGCAAAAAAATGCCGAACTGCTGGCTGGTGAAGAACTAAACACCACCCTCGGAAAGCGCACCACCGTAAGCGAAAACTTCACCGTGTATCCCAACATCAGCGGGCCGAGCGGATATCGCTTTTCATTCAACTCCGCCATATCCACAAAATTGAACAACTGGCTGGGCTGGCAAATCACTTTTGCCGACAACTACCTTAGCAATCCGCCCTTTGGAATCAAGGGGAACGATTTCATCATGTCCACCGGTTTGCGCCTTGCTTTCGGCAAAGCCGCGAAATAAAAACAGAAAATGAATTTGGGCCCGCAATAAGACAGTTAACCAAGAATTGCTCGAGAGAAAAATAAAGGCGTTTATGATGGCAGAACTGGTACAGATGCTAAGTGAGAAGACGCACCTGCCGCCCGAGAAGGCGCAGGAAGTTGCCAACGTCGTGGTCGACCATTTGAAGCAGCGCTTGCCGGCCCCTCTGGCAGAGGCTTTGAACAACTACCTCACTACCGGTTCAGCCATGGGCGGCAACGACCTAGTCGCCGAAGCTAAAGCCATGGCCGCGGAGGTAGGCGGCATGTTCGGCAAAAAACCCCAATAACGTTCGCCCGACCTCGCGAAACGATGGCTGTCGTGCCGATGGATAAGAGGCCTAATAAGGCGTCTTATGGGCGCTAGCGTTCCATTGGGAAAAAATCTCCAGGGCTTCGCCGCGAAGAAGCTGTGTCATGGGCAGACGACGCTTGCTGAGCGGGCGCCGGAATTCTTCGTATACGAATGCGTCGTCAAATCCCGCCGCGGCGGCATCCGCTGCCACACAAGCGTAGAAAACGCGCGCCGGCCGGGCCCAGTAGATAGCTCCAAGACACATGGGGCAAGGCTCGCAAGTGGTGTACAAATCGCAGGCGCTCAACTGGAAGGTTCCCAGTGTACGGCAAGCTTCGCGAATAGCCACGATTTCGGAGTGCGCCGTAGGATCATTGGTCGTGGTGACCCGATTTGTGCCTTCTGCTAGAACGCGCCCGTCTTTCACGATCAGCGCGCCGAAGGGACCACCTTGGGCGTTGCGAATGTTCTCAAGAGCCAGGACGATGGCACGGCGCATGAATTCTTCGGGCATATCAACGCTCCTGTCAGCCTGCTTTCCTTATTTATGAAATCGGGAGAATGATATAACACTGGCGTCGAAGAAATTCGTGGTGCTGTTGGCTTGAAACGCATGATTGCTACCACTGATCATCATTCCATGTTGGCAATCGCACTGGCCGAAGCCCGCCTGGGACTTAAGGAAGGCGGAATTCCGATCGGCGCAGCTATTTTTGAGCAGTCGGGGAAATTAGTTGGCGCGGGACATAACCAGCGCGTGCAACTGGGCGATCCGTCGCTGCATGGAGAAACGGACGCGTTTCGAAAAGCCGGCCGCCAGAAAAATTATCGCAACTTGATCATGGTGACGACGCTCGCGCCGTGTTGGTATTGCAGCGGACTCATTCGCCAATTCGGATTCGGCATCGTGATCGTGGGGGAGAGCAGAAATTTCCAGGGTGGGATCGACTGGCTGCGGTCTTTGGGGGTAACCGTTTTTGATTTGGATTCGCAGGAATGCGTCAGCATGCTAGCGGACTACATTCGCGCCAATCCGGCGGTGTGGAACGAAGACATCGGCCAGGACTGAATCCGCCGCCTGCCGCTAGGAAAAAATATTCAAATTCAGGAACTCGTTGCGGAATTTTCCCTGAGGATCATATTTCTTACTCAGCTCGATGAACTCCGGCAGCCTCGAGTACTTGGATCGCAAACGCTCCGGCGCCATGGTGAACAGTTTCCCCCAGTGCGGGCGAGCATCAAAGGGAGCAAGTTCGCGTTCAATGACTGGCAGGAGCGCACGGACCGCCGGCCAATCCGGCTTGAGAGTGAAATGTATGGTTACGGATGGCTGCTTGTAGCTCGGACTCATCCAGAAATCGTCGGCCGCGATAGTGCGGATCTCTGTAATGAAAAGATGGGGAGTCACCTGGTCACGGATCTTTTCGATGGCCAGAATGGCTTCCACGGCATGCTTGCGGGGAACGAAATATTCCGCCTGCAACTCCTCCCCAGCGCTGGGTGTAAATCCCATGCGGAAGTGCGGCAGGCGCTCAAACCACGGACCCGTCACGCCCATTTGTTCAGTGCAATTCTCTGCGGATAATTCAGCGATGGGGTGAAGATTTCTGGTCGCCAGTTTCGCTCCAAAAAGTTCCGGCGTAGCTTTAAACTCCTGGTCGGGCTCGACGCGCGTCTTGACCCACACTTCGTTGACGCGTTTTTTCTGCCAATCGGTGAAAAGGCTGACGCTGTAACCACTGGCTTCGATGGCGTCGAAGTGCTCCTGCATCTGTTGCAGCGGAAGATTTTCGTAGACGTATTGTTTCATCTGGAAGGTGGGCTGTAGGTCCAACGTCACTTTGGTGATGACCCCGAGCGCTCCCAGGCCCACTACCGCGCCCAGAAAAGCTTCCCCGTCCTGCTTGCGTGAAAGCTTCACGATGTCACCGGAGGCGGTGATCATCTCGATCGCTGCCACCGAAGTAGAGAGATTGCCGTTTTTTTCGCCCGAGCCGTGTGTGGCCGTGCTGCATGCGCCGGCAACGGAGATGTGCGGCAGGGAAGCCAGATTGTGCAGCGCGAATCCGTGTTCCTGAAGGTAGGGCGCCAGTTGGCCGTAACTCATGTTCGCGGGGATCGTCACGGTGCGTGCCGGCGCGTCAAGCGCGATGACTTTATCCATGGGCCGCAGTGAGAGAAAATTATCCGTGCTATCGGCAATGTGATTAAAGCAGTGGCGTGTGCCCAGCACCTTCATGTGCGTGTGCTTGCGAACAAAATCCTGAGCCTGTTCGACGGAAGTCGCGGAATACAGATTGGCAGTTCCGTACTCCACGTTGCCCGCCCAGTTCTTCAGTTTTTCTGCCGCAGCCCACGACAATATAGGGGAAAGTACCGGCGCGGACATCGCGGTGGAAATTAGTTTGAGGAAGGATCTCTTGTCCATGGCCCCGCTAGTCTGGCAAATGTGTCATTGGCCCGCAACATCGGAGCGACGATCAAGCGGGAGTTCGGTACGCGAAAGAATCTCAGCGGCGAGTCCGATCTTTGCGCACCGCTTCGTCAATTAGTGCACCAAGCTCGCTGCGGGTTAAGGAAACATGCTCACCCGAGGTGTCGCCAGCATCGCTGGTTATAGGTAAATCCGCGCCTCCACCCGGCGGAGGCGCCACATAGTAACGGGAACGCGAGGCCATCAACTTGGCCACTTCTCGGCTGGAAAGTAACTGCGGTTCGCCGACCATTTCCGCCGCCATGGTGATTTTTGCAGAATGCTCGATCGTTTCCATGCGGAAAAATGCCGTCAGTAAATCCGGCCCGCAGGTGACCGCTCCATGGTTGGCCAGCAGCAGAGCATCGTAGTGCGGAATATAAGATTCGATCGCCGCGCTTAACTCTGGCGTACCCGGTGTCGCGTAGCGGACTAGTGGAATCTGCCCCAGTCCAATAATTACTTCCGGCAGCAATGCCTGGTCTAAAGCTCGTCCGGCTACCGCAAATCCCGTTGCCGTAGGCGGGTGTGCGTGGCAGATAGCTTGCACATCCGGACGCATGCGATAAAACAACAGGTGCATGGCCACTTCAGACGACACCTTGCGGTTTCCGGAAATGTGCACCCCATTCAGATCGGTGACCACCAGATCTTCCGGTGAAAGCGTGCCCTTGTTCATGCACGTGGGAGTGTTCAGGATCCGTCCATCATCCAGGCGCACCGAGAGATTGCCCTCGCACGCCACGATGTAGCCGCGCTCGTACATCCAGCGGCCCGCCACGCATATTTCAAGGCGGTGTTGTTCTTCGTTTTTCGCTGAACCAGGCAGTAACGCGTCCGGTGTCATGAGTAGCCTTTCCTCGCGCCAGACCTCGGCGTAGGCTCATATTGTCAGAATATTCGCAAACTCCATCTCTAAGAAGTGAGGAGATGCGCTCTTTCTTCGGGACGCGCTGTTAAGAGATGAAAGAAACCTAATACAAGTCCGGCCAAGATGCTAGGCGTAAATTCCGCGCAGCTTCAAAGCGCTGGCAACCCGGTCGATGGCCAGCATATAAGCAGCAATGCGGTTATTCACCTTGTGCGCTTCCGCGTAGCGCACCACTTCATCAAAGGCGTGCTCCATCACATCGAGGAGCCGGTCGTTCACTTCGCTTTCGCGCCAGAAGAATCCCTGCCGGTCCTGTACCCATTCGAAGTAACTGACGGTCACTCCGCCGGCATTGCCCAGAATATCTGGTACGGTAAAAATTCCCTTGGCGTCCACGATGGAATCGGCTTGCCAGGTCGTTGGCCCATTTGCGCCTTCGCAAAGAATTTTGGCCTGTACCAGGTGAGCATTTTCCGCAGTAATCTGATTTTCAATGGCCGCCGGAATAGCGATTTCGCAGGGTTGAAAAAGGACTTCGCGAGCGGTCATCTTAGTTCCGCCGCCGGGAAAATCCTGTAGCGCTTTTTTCTGCACGAACACCCACTCAATCACCTTGGGAATATCAAAACCGTTTTCGTTGTAGAGGCCGCCGCCAATATCCGCGAGACCAACGATTTTGTAGCCGGCCTTGCGCATCAAATCCGCCGCCAGCGATCCCACGTTTCCGAATCCTTGAATCACCACGCGGCATCCTTGCTTCTTAAGGCCTGTTTTGGTGAGCGCTTTGTCGCAACAAATCATCACCCCGCGGCCAGTGGCTTCGCGCCGTCCGGCCGATCCGCCCAATTCGATGGGCTTGCCGGTGACCACTGCGGTGGTCGCCTGCCCCAGGTGCATTGCGTAGGTGTCCATCACCCAGGCCATGGTCTGTTCGCCGGTGCCCACGTCTGGAGCCGGCACATCCTTCTCTGGCCCCAGCCAATTCGCTAGCTCCGCGGTGTACCGCCTTGTCATACGCTCCAGTTCGCCGCGGGACATTTTTCGCGGATCGCAAATAATGCCGCCCTTGGCTCCGCCGAACGGAATATTCACGACCGCGCACTTCCAGGTCATCCACGTCGCCAGCGCGCGCACTTCGTCCAGCGAAACATCCGGCGCGTAACGAATGCCCCCCTTGCCTGGGCCGCGCACCGTGGAATGCAGCACACGATATCCGGTGAATACTTCCAGCTGCCCGTTGTCCATTCCCACCGGAATATACAAGGTGATTTCTTTGCTCGGATATTTCAGATAGCGGTACAGGCCCTGCTCGAGTCCCAATTTGTTTGCCGCTACCTCAAAACGCGCTTCGGCGTTCTGGTACACATTCATTTCTTCCGGTACGGGACCGTGCGCCATGCGAACATCTCCTTTTCCGCGCCTGCGCTTACCGCGGCCCACACGAGGACCGGCGATTCTTCGCAATACTGAATTGTAGGCCAGTTGTCGTGGGATGTGGCGGGCTACCCTTCCCGCCTTTCGACTGGCCGGGCGTCAGTATACGAACCCTGACTCGCACCCGCAAGCCACACATCGCGGGAATTGCTTGGCCTGGCAGCACGTACGGCAGCGCCAGCAGCAGTCCCATGATGGAACGCACAGATGGTCTCCCAGCTCGCGAAATCCCGCTGTTTTATTGAATAAAATTACTGCATAACTGTTCAATTTTGAACAGACGGAAAGTTATCCCGAAGGTAGATTCCAGAAAGATGTCGGTGGTTTATACGTGGTGCCGGAGCAAAAAGCGCTTCCGGGGACGCCATCACGTATGAACCCGTCGCGGCGGCCAGTGCTTACAACTTAGCATATCGGCCGCCGCGTTCATTTTTACGACAAGTTCACACACTTCTGAGGCAAAACCGCCTCACCTCCCGCAGCACTTAGCGTAGGCAACTGCTACCGGTAGGCGAAATCCTGATGTCGGTGAGCATGCGCTCACCAGTGTGACTACTTGCGGGTAATCTCAGCAGCAACTATTGCAGTTTGAATTGCACCGTGACCGTAAGGTGCATCGAGACGGCTTTGCCATTCAGTTGCGCGGGCTCGTATTTCCAATGCCGCAGCGCGTCCATGGCCGGCTGTTGCAGCAGAACCGGGCCGGAAATGATCTTCATGCCGGCAACCTGTCCGTTTATGTCCACCAGTGCGTCAATCTTGACCTCGCCGCCCACTCTTTGCGCACGTGCGATCGAAGGATATTGCGGGGGAACCGAAGAAATCAACCGCGCCGCTTTGACATCTCCGCCCACCGGCAACGGCGCTGCGGGAGCAACAGGCTGCCTGGAACTCGTGACCAATCCTGACGACAACGCTTCGCCGCCACCGACAGCGTTGGAAGATCCAAAATTCAACGCCTCTTCCGAACGGTTCTGGGCCATCGCCGGTCTGTTCACCACGGGAGCTGACAGATTTACCTCTCCTAATTTCGGCTTCTTAGGTTGCACTACGGCAGCCGCCAGTGGTGCATCCACGGTGGCAAGTTTCTTATTCGCGTTCGACGCTGGCGAACTGGCGTCCACGGGGTTTGAAGCAGTTAGTCCCGTTGAAATCCCGGACCCTGCGCCCGTCGGAGCAGAAACTGCTGTGTAGCTCCCGGAAGGGCTGGATGGAACTTGCGACTGCTGCTGGGGCTGCGCGTTGCCGCTGGCGTCCACACTCCCGCTCACTGTCGCAGCCGTACTTACCGGGGCGCTGTTCTTATTTTGCTGGCGCACATACCAAGCTCCGCCGCCCGCGGCCAACAAAATGCCCGCGGCAATAGCTGCAATCCATATCTTCTTGCTCGAGCCCCCAGTTGCACCAGAACCCGAAATCACGTCTTCTTCCGTGAGGAAATGTGTGCCAAAGGTTGGAGCCGCAACTGGATGAGCAGCGACTTCCGGTGTATCCGAGATTTCCGTCAGCGACAAGTCATCCACTTGCACAGCGTCTTGATGGTGTAATTGTTCTTTAGCCGTCAATTCCGGCTGGGCTGCCGAAGCAGCGGCAGCGTTTCGCGCCAAAGGTTCCAGCCAGGAAGGGATTTTGAGTTCGTCAGAATCTAGAATCGATTTAGAAGATGCCGCTGAACTTTTTGCGCTCGCTGCTTCCGTCTTGGCGGCCTTCGACTTGGAAATATCAAGGACGTTGGAAGGTTTGCTGCCCGAAACAGTAGACGTGCTGGAAGTGTAGCTATGGATGGGGTGCGACGAGCTTGGCGATGACGGAGCGGGGATCGAACTAAACGGAGCCGCGGGCGCAGTCACGGCGGGATGCGACAAACTCGATCCAGCGGATTTTAATTCGGAACCGGCCGCACTGCCGGTAACAGGTGCGGAAGGCTTGGTGCTACCGGAAGATGTCCCTGCCGAACTTTTTGGCGTGGGCGCACTAGTAGTTGGAACTGGGGTCGCGGTGTGTGACGGTGACGCAGCAGCGGGAAAACGCATGCCCCAGAAACCAGCGACTGGTTCGGTGAATTCCAGTTCCACATAACCGCTGGCGTTGGAATAGTTTTTTGATTTTATGACCTGGCAGACCACTTCTTTTTTCGTCTTCTCGTTGGTCAGGAAAAGTAATTGTCCAGGGGCCACAGTGGAGACCAGGCGGACGACTGCGCCGTTACCGAAAATCAGAACTGTTTTGGTGGCTTCAGAAAAAGGTTCGCGCTTGTCGCTTCCTGCTACCGTACGCGCGCCATTCACCGTTACCGCAACCTCCAGTGCAACCGGCTGCGGCCGCGGCGAAGCGTCACCGGAGGCTCCGGTTGAACCAGCGGACGGAGAACTTTTGGCGTCGGAAATGGACGCGAGAACCTGGTTATCTTTCACAACTGAGGACATTGGGCACGCTCGTGGGGACAGATTGCTCCGCCGGTCACAAATTCAGTGAGGGCGCGGAATCAACGCTATGTTCTTATCCGAGGGGCTAGGTAGCTATAGTACCGAGGTACTAAGGGAGCGGAAATTTGCAATGCAGGTAACCGGTCAAAGGAGGATTGCTCGACGGATTTGATAATTTCACGAACGGAAGTGGCCGGGATGCGCGAGGCCCCTGTACTACTGGGCAGCCGGCAGGGGGCCTTTGAAGTGCTCGTCGATTTCCACCTGGTATCCCGTGACCATTTTATTGGTTTCGTTGGCCATGCCGATGATGGCTTGCAGTTCATGAAACATCGCGTCGGTCATGCCCTTTTTTCTCGCAGAAGCAGTGTGCGAAGCGATGCAGTAACTGCAATTGTTGGTGACGCTCACCGCGACGTACAGAAGTTCTTTGGTTAAAGGATCGAGAGCGCCGGGGCCCATGATTTGTTTGAGCGATTCCCAGGTACGCTTCAACGTAATGGGATCGTGGGCGATGGCTTTCCAGAAATTGTTGATCCAGTCCGATTTGCGCGTAGCCATGATGTCGTCGTAGACGGCGCGAACTTCGGGGCTGGCGTCTTGGTATTCAATGAGTGCGAAGGTAGGCATACATTCTCCACCAATAATTTTAAAATTGCCTGGCGCCCGTTAGGCGCAATTCAACGCTGCTTAAGTACCGCGTCGCTTCGAGCGCTGACGACCCGGACAGCAGAATTCTTCCAGTAACAGACGCGCGAGGCGGTTGTGATTGTGCCGAATGACACCGCGCTCATCGAGCAGATTATCGAGAATGACGCGGCAGCCCAATTTGTAGAGCTCTGGAAGATTAATTTCCACCGGCTCCGCGCCTTGCACACGATAGCGGCGCGCGACTTTAGGCGAGACCGGCTGGCGATTGGCGACGACGTAATCTAGCAACTTGCGCGCCCCGTGAATTTGGATGGCGCGCAAATGATCGGCGAGCGCGTAGCCGGCAGTTTCGCCCGGCTGGGTCATCAAGTTGGCGATGTACACGCGTGGAGCTTTGGAATGCGCGATGGCGGCGGCAACTTCTGGGATTAGCAAATTGGGCAGCACGCTGGTGTACAGCGAACCGGGACCGAGGAGAATCAGATCGGCTTTGCGAATCGCTTCGATGGCCAGTGGCAGCGGGCGAACGTTTTTGGGCGAGAGTTCCAATTTTTTTATAGGTACACGGCTGGCGGTGATGCGCGTTTCGCCGCGCACGCGACGGCCATTGGTGAGGGTGGCAACCAGGTGCACGTTCGCCAGTGTGGAAGGAAAGATGCGCCCACGAATGGCCAGCACTTTGCTGCTTTCGCGGATGGCCTCGGTGAAATCTCCGGTGATGTGCGTGAGCGCGGCGAGGAACAGATTGCCGAAGTTGTGGCCGGTTAGTCCGCGGCCGGCGTGGAAGCGATATTGAAACAGGCGGCCGAGGAGCGCTTCGTCTTTAGAAAGCGCGACCATGCAGTTGCGAATATCGCCGGGAGGAAGAATTCTATTTTCGCGGCGCAGCCGGCCGGAGCTGCCGCCGTCGTCGGTGACGGTGACGATGGCAGCGAGATCGGAGACCGGGCGATCGGCGCTGGGATTTTTGTCGTCGCCGCGCACGACGTGTTGTTTCAAGCCGCGCAGCAGCGCCGATAATCCGGTGCCGCCGCCGAGCGCGACGATGCGAAAGCCGCGCGACACATTTCTGGATTTGGACTTAGTTTTTTTCACGTGCGGGGATGGCGGAAATAAAATTTATCGTTCAAGAAAAGTGCGAAAGGCGGCTATCAGCCGGCGGTGCCGTCTTTTTCAGGATAGAGAAGTTCGGTGAAGCGCGGATCTTCCTGAAGAAAGGCGAAGTCTTCGTCATTGCGCGCGTGATAGCGATTTTCGGATTTGAGCTGAATGGCGACTTTGAGATTGGCCAATGCGGAATCAGCTTCGCCGGTGAGGCAATCGAGAGCGGCCAGCGCGTAGTGAATATGGTCGGCTTTGGGGGCGGCACGGCGGGCTTTGTCGAGACTTTCGCGGGCGTCATCCCAGCGGCCGACATTCATCATGGCCACACCGCGCTGGTAGTGTTCATCGGCGGTGCGGGGATTCTGATCGTGCGAGGGCTTCATGCGCTGTTCGGCAATTTTGACGTGCATGCGGGCGCGGTCGGCGAGTTCTCTGCTGGGGCCTTCGACTACTTTTTCAAGTTCGGCCTTGGCGCGCGCGAATTTCTGCTGCCGAAATAGTGACAGGGCCTCGTCGTAGATCTTTAATTGTGCCTGGACGCGAGGGTCCACGAGCTCGACACCACCGCGCTGGGCAGGCGGAGGTGGCGGTAAGTTCTTTTTCTTCTGCGATTTGGAGCGAGAACGCGGGGCACTCTTGGAGTGCGCGGAAGACGAGCGGGTTGGCTTACGTGCTTTTGCCATGGAGCGCATGTTAGCAGACGTGGTATGGCGCGTCAATCTGGGTGATTGGGGACGGCAGGGTTGAGCGGCTGAGCGCTGAAAAATACCCCCACCATTTAGGCCTAAGAGTTCGTAATGGTGAATATGCATTTGACACAGAAAGGAGTAAAATGGAGAAAGTGACAGGGCAGACGATTGTTTTAGAAGACGATGTGGCTCGCGTTTTGAGTTTCATGGAAAGAGAGGTTTCGGCGGATCGGCTAGAGTATGTAGCGACACGACTCCCAGCGCTTGCGAAGATTATCTGGACGAGTGAGCGTTGCGCTACTTTAGCCAGAAGTCCTATTCGTGCGACACAATCAGCCTCCAGCGAATGCGGCCTTGTTGGGACGTATGCTGGTGATGGTTCTGCGGCGGTAGTGGGTGTGGGTGAACAGACGTGACACAATGCCCGCACCCTTCGCACCGATAGATTCCTGAATATGGAGTTTGTGTAGCGGCTTCCAGAATAGTATCAAAGGCTGCATGGTCAGATGTCTTTAGGAATTGTGGGTACTTATAGAGCGCGGCCATCGTGCCCTCCCGTAAGGTTTGGGGAGGTTATAACACAATTAGATGACAGACAAGGTACTACCGAAGGTTAGATTCTCGGAGAGGGTGATTCTTTTGATGCCGAAGCGCTGTGATCAACGATGTCCCAAAATATTTCCGCTGGAAGATCCAGATGAAGCAGGGCGTTCTCTATTTCGGCTACCGGGACAGGGGTATCATCATCGCGGTGTACAAGAACGAATCGCGGCCCGTTAGGTTTTTTTGCATACCCATCCTGACCCCATCGGAACACCATGAAGGTGGTCCCGTTTTCTGTGGGCAGAACAGGTATGCAGCACTCCAATGTTAGCAGGCGATTAATTAACTGCCTGTATGGCAGTGCTTGCGGCTGTTTCACATTCAGCTCCCAAAAAAGAGGATTCTACCCCTTGTATCCAAAATGCTGGAACTTGTTCGGTTTGCGGAGCAACCAGGCGAAGAGTGATTTTCTCCGTCCGTACGAGAGGTTGCCGATTTTTCAGAGTTTCAAATAACTTCCACTCAGAATCAGGGGCGCGGAAACTTAATCCATGCCGATGATGTGTGAAGCAATGCTCAACGTGAGTTGTGATCACAGAACGCAAATGAGTCCACGCGGTATCCGGGTCTTTTCCCGAAGTGATTAAATGGAAATCCAAACAATGTCCAATCCACAGTTTTGTCTCAGAATCCTGCGACAAAAGGCATGAAAGTACATCGGGTATAATGGGCTTGTTTTTATCGCTCATCGCAGTTCTCCCCGCCTAGCAAGAGCCTCTGCCTCCAAATTTAGACGTAGCTATCCAGTGCCTCGGAGCGCTGGACGCATAGAGAGAATAGCGCGAATGGCCTTTGTTTAACAATAGAACTTTCAGCCTATGAGTCACCCCTTTCAAGGCGCTATAATAAGCGGAGGGCGGGGGGATCGGACCCCGTTCCCTTAAAGGAACCGCCGTTTATAAGGCGGCGTCTAGCGGCCAGCTAGTCACCCTCCACCTTGGTCAGGCTCTACGGAATGGTTGCGATTAAATCACGCGCCAGCCCTTGAGCCTTCACCAAACCCTGATTAGTTAACCTGTAGCGCGTAGCGCGTTTCACGCCCGTCTTTAACACCGCCGCCTCATCTATAGCCGATTCCATGATTCGATCTACGCGGGGCACTGGACGTCCGGATTGCGCCAAGCCGTCCCCGATCTCTTGTCCAGTCACCGTAGGGTTCTGTCTTAAATCTCTATGCCCTAGCATGATGAGTAACGCGGCATCTTCAGGAGTCGCAGGCAATGCAGTTAAGGAAACAATGCGTCCAGACACATCCATAATTTTGTCCAGCATCAGCATCGGGATTCCGTCTGCAACGAAATGAGAAGTAATATCTTTAACTAGTTCTGCATCGGAACGAGATTTCTGTTTGTCAGAGGATAGGCGTATAATTTCTTTGAAGGCCAAGAATTGCTCCTGCACGATCTCCGTTGGGCCTTCGGCTTCAAACTCATTTTCCCCGATCTTAACTCTAATCTTAGATGTTTCCACGAGGCGCCCTCCTGTTCCGGCATAAGCGTGGCAGAGAATGCACCTAACTGTCAACAATAAACAGATGTACTGCTTTGCTTTTTTTGGGCCTCAGCGCGAAAATTCAGGGATGGAGCGATACAAACTGCTGGTCAATTCAAATTGCCTGAGGTGTCGGAAATGGCTGTGCGTGATGGCGGCCGAGGCTACTTACACCGGCACGATTCAATGCTCAAACTGCGGTATGCTCAATGTATTTTGCGATTCATCCAAACCATGCGAAGCTAGGGAAAATGAAGGTAGAAAAAGAAAAGTTCGACGCCCTGTTAGGCAAGCTGCTTAAGACAAAACCCGAACCTCGCAACAAAATAAAGACCACGGGCAGGCGCGGTTCTAAGGCACCGATACTATCGAAGCCGTGAGCTTTTTGTAGGGCAGGGCTTTACCGCGCACTAGATTTTTCAGCGTGCCATCGAACATCCGCAATTGTGCTTCCCGCCGATTGAACCTAAAAGAAAACTCGTTGCAATAGCGCCCGAGATGCTTCACGGATACCTTGTGGAACGTGCCGTAGATGCCGCGCTTGAGCAACGAGAAAGCATTCTCGATTGAATTGGTGTGGTTTTCGCCTTCGCCATAAGAAATTATATGGTTAATCATGCGATGGCCGCGAAAGTCGAGATAGCGTCCGACCTTTTCAAACACTACGGCTTTGTCGGTTTGCAGCAAGGCATCCTTGTGGATGTTGTCGCGCATGATCGGTGCGAGTATCACAAACTTTTCATCGGCTACCGGAACTAGGCGCAGCTTGCCGCCGCGTTCAATCATGCCCACGATGGCAGAGCGATTCGGATTCTTAACTTTCGGGTGGCCCTTGCGCGGCTTGCGGGGAGTCATCCAAGTCGTATCAGTTTCTACTACGCCATTCAGCAGCCCGCCCTCTTCCTGCATCGCTTCGCGGATACGGTGCGCCATGTGCCACGCGGTGCGGTAATTCACGCCTAGATGCCGTTCCAGTTGCTTCGCGGACATGCCTTTCTTCGCTTCACAGATCATCGCAATGGCCATAAACCACTTGTCGAGGCCCAGGTGCGTATCGTTGAAGATCGTGCCGCTGGTGGCGCTGAATTGCTTGCCACACTCTTTCTCTAGGCACTGGTAGATGCGCGTGCGCTTGTTATCGCCAGCTTTCTTGCGGTTGATTGTGGAGACGTTCATCACGCCACAGTGAACGCAGCACACGCCATTGGGCCAACGGGCCGCTACGATGTAATCGAGGCACTTGTCTTCGGTGTTAAACTTCTTCGTGACGTCTATCAATTTCATGGCTGCACCTTTTTGGCGCGGTGACGTTTGAATGTGCGGATTGCTAAGAAAATGCCACCAACAAAGGCGAGGATGATTCCAGCGACTACGGCGTACATGAACTGCAATAGTCCCTCGCCATGCAGGAGTATCAACATGGCAAGAGTTTACAGATTTAGCTTGTCTGTGTCAAGTGCATAATCACCTCGTAATAGGCTCATTATGGAAGAGATAGCCTAGCGCCAGGAAGAAGCTGGGGAGTTACCGGCGGTTCTGGCGGCGATTTTATGGCCTCAACATTTATTCCGCTACGAAGTTGAAGGAGAAGCTGGACTACATGCGCGGCAATCCGGTAAAGAGGAAGCTGGTGCGGCGCCCCCAGGATTGGGCATGGAGTAGTTTTTCGTTTTGCGAGTGCGGAGAAGCGGGGTTGATGGCCCTGGATGTCGTTTAGAGGAATTCGTTCGGAAAACATAAAACCGGGGGCAGGCCGACCTTTCACAAACCGAAAGGTTCGAGCACCCTCGTAACTTTACCTCTTGCAAAGGTAAGTTTTTGCATTGCTAAAGCGTTCAGAGGCGAAGGGAAATTCAAGGATTCGTGGCCCGTCGAGCTGGGAGCCACAGACAACTTATGAAAAATGCTGGAGCGAGAGCTGACAGGAATGCGGCGGCGGTGGCGGGTTGCGTGTTGCTGTAGGGGTCCTGTTTCTGATTTTTGGGGAGTACAAGGTCTTTGGGACACAATTTACTTTGGGGGGCGGATTTCAGTCGTGGATCAACCGCTTTTTGGCGGATGGGGCTTATCCGTTTATGGTGCCGGTGCTGCGGGGTTTTGTCTTACCGCACGGGACGGTGATGGCGTTTCTGGTGGCTTACGGCGAGTTGGCAATCGGGTTGGCGCTCGTGAGCGGGGTGCTGGTACGGACGGCAAGTGCGTTTGGTTTTGTGTATATGCTGGGTTTATTGTTCTCCTCGAATTATCCGGGGGCGCACGCTCCTTTCTGGCAATACTTTGGGGCTTCGCTCGACCACCTGGTGCTGGCGTTTTGTTTTGCGGCGTTTGTGGTGGGAGATGCGGATCGAGTTTGGTCGGTCAGCTCTTACCTTCGGAAACGAAGGCGCCCCGAATAGTATTCGAAGTGATTTAACTGTGAACGGCTTTAGTCACAGAAAAACAAACCCGGGGACAGACCGACCCTCTCACACACCGAAAGGGAACGGGCACCCTTAACCGTCCATTCCGGTATTGGTTAGTTTCCCAGCCGTAGAACGGTCTGACCCAGCACAAAATTCACATTGCAGAAGCGGGTTTCTCACGCCGTTCGCCAGAACCGAGCGAACGGGATTCGGGATGACCTCGAAAGGCCTATGGCCGACGGGAATGGGACAGGCTGAGAAGGTTTTGCGGGGCGACTTGGATGACTCCACGGCGGGGGCTATCAATTTCGGCTATCAGGAAGAAGGCGATGGAAATAACCAAGGGGAATACCAGCAAGCGCGACTACAAACAGAAGGAGCCAGGCGCCGGCGGGAATGCGATTCCACCAGGCGGCTTGCGTGTAGCTCTGGGCGTTCAACACGTCGTTCATCCCGCTAACGACCAGACTGGTAATCGAAGTGGGTTGGGCCGCGGCTCTGGCGAGGACGCCGGACCACAATTCGGATTGGAGCCGGAGGGTGGAAGCGTTGATGGTTTGAAGTTCAAGCTCACTCGCGCGGCGATAAAAATTGATCCGCTGGCCGAGATACTCTTTCAGTCTCAAACGCAATGCAGAGGCGTCCTGCTGCGGAAGTAGGTCCGCGCGCAAGTATTCCGTGCCAATGGCATTGGCTTCCTGTTCCTCGCAATTTTTGCGCTGGTCATACCTGCTGATGGCCATGGAAAACGTAAAACCAATCAGCAGGCCCAAGAGAGTGAGACTAGCTCCGAGGACAATGCCGCGGTCGTGGTAATCGGTGTCTTCGAGATGTTGCTGATTTCTGCGAAAGAAGAGCCCTGCCTGCGCCGAGAGCGCCATAACGCAATAGGACAGCACCAGGATGACCAGTGGATGACGCAATAGATTGCTCATCTGCGTGGCATTGTAAACCAGCGCGCCGCCGCTTTGACGAACTTCGAGAGTTGCTGAGTCCAAGGCCGCCCGATTACAACAGTTCGCGGGCGGCCTACAGGCGTCTATTCGACGCGGATGGAGGAAATGCGATTGTTCCAAGTGTGGTCGGGCTTTTGCTTGACGCGTAAACCGCGGAGATTGGGGACATCCGTCAGGACGCGCTGGCGCCCGCCGTTGAAGTTGCGATCGTCGAAGATGGTGGCGCGGGCGCGGCCGAATACGCGAATGGAAGTGATCTGGTCGCCATAGTTTCCCAGTGACTCGCGTTGTTCTCCGCGGCGCAGGCAGAAGAACTGACCGCCAAAGTTACTGTCCTTATAGAAGCAGGCGCCCCCGGCGTCCCAATTGCCGCCGTGCCAGTCACCACGGGGCGGCCAAGCGTCGTTGGGATCGGCATCCCACCAGATGCGGCCTTCGGCGCGGTCTCGACCCTGGTCGCGATCTCTATCCCGGTCCCTGTCACGATCATGGTCGCGGTCATCCGGGCCACGGCGGTCGTCGCGCACATCGTCGCGCCGGCTTGGGCCAGTATAAATGATGAAGGTGGCCCGGCAGCCGCGGTCGACCCAGAGGCCCTGACCATCCACACCCCAGGTTTGGCCCTCAGTGCAGGGAGAACCGCTAATCTGGCGGTCGAGCCTGACCTGGTCGGGATTGTAGTTGCCGCAATACTGGCGATTACCGTCGTCGGACGAGCAGGTGAGGGAACTTTGCGCCGGGCCGCGCGGGCCAACTGGCCGGCCGTCGCGATTCTGATAGCCACGATCGGAGCTAGTGCGAATGATGAAGGTGGCGCGGCAGCCACGGTCCACCCACAGGCCGTCGTTATCCACACCCCACGTTTGCGCCTGGACGCAGGGAGATTCGCTGATCTGGCGGTCGAATTGAACGTCGTGTGGATTGTAGTTGCCACAATACTGACGATTGCCGTCATTGGATTCACACTTGACGGAATCCTGCGCAGCAACAAAAGCGGGCAGGAGCAGCAGCCCGAGCGAAAGTGCGAAAAGGCGAAGACAGGAAGTTCGCTTCATACGGTGTGCTCCTCGGAGTGCGACGCTACTGGGTGATTCGGATTGCAGGGGACTGGGGCATCGCGCGGTCCAAAGGCCGGCGCGGACGGAGCCGCAGCATGGTGGCTCAGACGGGAGAGGAGCGCAAGGAGTTTCGAGGCCGGCTGATTGATTAGGAAAATGCAACGTCAAAGACCGCACCCTTTGAACATCACAAAGGGCGCGGCACCCGCTCTCGGGGCTCGAACCACGCACCCCCGCGGCGAACCCACCCTGACAAAGACGTGTTCAGTGCCAAGACATCCTTTACAGAGTGTTCCGAGACATCCTTATACACTGCGATGGCATGGAGGTGGACATTCACGAGCAACAGGATATCTGTGGTTGCGGCGTTATCAAAAAGAAGGGTGTTACGGAATTGCCAAGCAAAGTCGTCTTCCGTTTTCTAGTCCGCAGCGTACGGCGACCACTCTAGAGCACCGCGTTCTGGAACGCGGCTACGCCATCCGGACTGGGGCGCCTGAAAGTTGCGAGTGGTGTTGTCGCGCCAAGCTGTTCACCCAGAGTGTAAAGGATGTGTGGAGACGCTTTGTAAAGCATGTCGTGGAACTTAACAAAAGACGGCCAGGGTAGGCTACCCAACTCAAAGAAAAAAATGAAGTCACTACGCGGGCAAGCGCGTTGACTTGGCGAAGGGTGGGACCTAACATGTGCGGAAATGACGGACGCCCAGTCCATTATCGGTAAGACCATTTCACATTACAGGATTGTGGATACGCTCGGCGCGGGCGGCATGGGCGTGGTGTATAAGGCGTTGGACCTGAAGCTGGAGCGCACAGTGGCGCTAAAATTCCTGCCGCACGATGCGGCGGTGGATGCGCAGGACAAAGAAAGATTTTTGCGCGAGGCGCGGTCCGCGTCGGCGCTGGATCACGAGAATATCGGAGTGATTCACGGACTGGACGAGAGCGAGGACGGACAGTTATTCATCGTGATGGGTTATTACGAAGGCGAAACGCTGCAGAAAGTTTTGCGCCGCGGCGGACTGCCGGTGAGCGAAGGACTGCAAGTGGCGGTGCAGGTGGCGCGCGCATTGGCGGCAGCGCATGCGCGGAAAATCGTACACCGGGACATCAAGCCGTCGAACATCATCATCACGCCGACGGGAGTGGTGAAAATTGTCGACTTCGGGTTGGCGCGGGTGGCAGCGACCGCTAGCATGACGCAAAGCATGGCGGTGTCGGGGACGCCGGCGTACATGTCCCCGGAGCAGACGACCGGCGGAGGGGCGGATCCGCGCTCGGATGTGTGGGCGCTGGGCGTGGTGATGGTGGAGATATTCACTGGGGCGCATCCCTTCCAACGCGAAAATACGGCGGCGCTGACTTTTGCGATTTTGAATCAGCCGCCGGCGGTGCTGGATGCAGTGCCGCCGCTGATCCAGCCGATCGCTTATCGCGCGCTGGCCAAGGATCCGGCGTACCGCTACGCCAGCGCGACGGAAATGTGCAAGGAGTTGGAAAACGTGCGCGCCCAGATTACCGCGCAGACGGATGCCAGCGACAGCAGCGGATTGACGGCGACTTCCGTACAAGGGCTGAAACAATTCAAGGAACGAGCGTCTACTCCGCAGTGGTCCGGTGCGCAAGAAAAGAAAATGGCGTGGCCGTGGCTGGCAGGAATGGGAGTAGCGCTAGCGGGTTTGCTGCTTTTTGTTACGCCGGTGCGCGAGCGAGTGGCAGAGATGTTGGGGTCGCGCAACGCGAAACATATCGCAGTGCTGCCCTTTGAAAATATCGGGAGCAATCCGGCGGATGAACCGGTGGCGCAAGGCCTGATGGACAGCTTGACCAGCAAACTTTCGAACCTGGGGACGTCGCAGCAATCGTTGTGGGTATTGCCGGCGAGCGTAGTGGTGAGCCGGAAAGTTACCGATCCGGCGACAGCGTTTCGCGAACTGGGGGCCACGCTGGTGGTGACCGGGAGTATTCACCGCTTGGCACAAACGGTGCAGCTGACGGTTAATTTGATTGATACGCAAAATTTACGACAGATTGGGTCGGCGGCGCTGGAGGATCGCGGCGGGGATCTGGCGGCGCTGCAGGATGAAGCAGTAGCGCGCCTGGCGCGACTGATGAACATAAATGTTACGGCGGAGATGATTCGTACCACGGAAGGAAACGCGGCACCGGCGGCGTACGAATCGTACCTGAAGGCTCTTGGATACATGCAACGTTACGACAAGCCCGGGAACCTGCAACTGGCGATTGCTGCGCTGCAGTCGGCGGTGGAGACGGACGCGCATTTCGCGTTGGGATTCGGGGAATTGGGCGAAGTGTACCGCTTGAAATACCAGACGGAGAAAGATCCGCGGTGGATTGAGGAAGCGCTGGCGAATTGCAAGCGGGCGCTGGAGCTGCAGGGCCGGTTGCCATCAGTATACGTGACGCTGGGGCGCGTGCATGACGCCACAGGGAAAGCGGATCTGGCGGTTCAGGAATTTCAGCACGCGCTGCAACTGGATCCGCGGAACGCCGACGCGCTGAATGGCATGGCGCACGCTTACGAAAACGCGGGCCGGACGAAGGATGCGGAAGCAGCGTTTCAGCAAGTGATTGCTCTGCGGCCGGACTACTGGGATGGCTACAACACTCTGGCGCTGTTTTACGACCGGCAGCGGCGCTATGACGAAGCCATCGCGCAACAGCAGAAGGCGTTGAAACTGACGCCTGACAATGCGCTGCTGTACTTCAACCTGGGCGCGTTTTACCTGGATACCGGAGATTTGAAGAAACACCCGGCGGCCGAGCAGGCGCTGAGGAAGTCCATTGCATTGAGCCCGATGTACGCGGCGTACGCGAACCTGGGGATACTTTACCTGCAGGAAAAACGCTATCAGGAATCGGCGCAAATGTCGGAAAAGGCGCTGCAGCAGAATGATAAGGATTACGTGGTGTGGGACAACCTGGCGGGGGCTTACGATTGGCTGAAGAACAAGGATAAAGCCGCGGAGGCCAGAGCGCGGGAATTGGAACTAGTGGAGAAACAGGCCGGAGCGAAGGAGCGAGACGCGCAGATACAGTCGGTGCTGGGGGTACTGTATGCGCAGAAAAAACTTCGTGACAAAGCCCTTTCGCGGGTACAAGCTGCGCTGGCGCTCTCGCCCGACGATCCCGGAATACTCGCCAATATCGGAGAGGCTTACGAAGACCTGGGCGAACGGCGCGAAGCGATAGAGTTCCTAGAAAAAAGCATGGCAAAAGGCACGGCGATCGAAGACCTACGCGCGAATGCTGCGCTGCAAGACCTGCTTTCCGATACGAACTTTCGGCCCCCAAGTACCCCAAGTAAATGAACGCAAAAAAGGAGAACGACGATGGCACAACCGGCCCCAGCACCGATGGACAATGAAATTGGAACACCCGATGCAAGCAAGACGTTGCAGATCAACGCGGATGGCACGTGGACACCGTCCACGGGCATTTCGATTAATCCCGGAGGGGAAGCCAAGTTTGACGTGAACTATCCGGCGGGAATGACGGTCTGCAACATTGCTATCAGCGTGACGTTTTCGGCTAGCGATGATGGCGGAACCGGTGGAACGGTGAAAATCGGATCGTAGGCGCGGATCTGTATTGGCTGACGCGGCCCGTTCCGTAACGAGTTGGTGCAGGCGGAACGGGCCGAGGTGTTTTTGGGGTGGGTTTGGCTATTCTTGGTGCGAAGGCTTGGACGCCCTGCCTGGGTGATTCCTATGTGTGACGTTACCGACCGGAGGCATGGGTAGAAAATAGAGCATGGGATTCAGGTGGAATTCGCGGACACTGTGGGTGTACAGGCACGATATATTAAGAAACGTAAATGGGTGCCGGGGAACGCTGCTTGATAGAAAGTAATGGCCGACGGCGGAAGAAATAAGTCGAACGACAGGCAACAGAAACAGGACATGGGGGCGCGAATACTGGTTGGGGCGTGAGTAGTCCACGGGACTGCACGCTGCTGGCCTGATTCCGAGTTGACGAAAAGTGCCGTTTATCAATTTTCCTGCGCGCGAGATTAACTGCAAGCTGGTGTACTACGGTCCAGGTCTGGGCGGAAAGACCGCCAACCTGCAGTGGGTGTATGACCATACAGGCCAGAACCAGAAGGGCAAGATGGTGTCCCTCGCGACGGAGACGGACCGCACCCTGTTCTTTGATTTCTTGCCACTGGACCTGGGGACGGTGCGCGGGTTTAAGACGCGCTTTCATCTTTATACCGTGCCGGGGCAGGTTTTTTATGAAGCCAGTCGCAAACTAATTTTGAAAGGCGCGGACGGCGTAGTGTTCGTGGCGGATTCGCAGGAAGAGCGGCTGGATGCGAATTTTGAAACGATGGAAAATTTGCAGGAACATTTGAAGGAGCACAACCTGAAATTCGAGACGATTCCGTATGTGCTGCAATTGAACAAGCGGGATTTGCCGAACGTGTTGAGCGTGGAAGAATTAACGAAGCAGCTGCAGAAAAAGGGCGAGCCGGTGCTGGAAGGCGTGGCGGTTACTGGACAGGGCGTATTCGAGACTTTGAAGGAAGTGGCCAAGCTGGTTTTGGCGGAGTTGAAGAAGAGTGGTTAGTTTTTCCTCGTAGTTTCTTGTTTTCTCTCACTGCTTTTTTGTCCATCGAAGGGCCCCAGGTCGAAGTGTGTCTGTCTAGGTTTGTGCGACGAATCGAAGAGAGATTTCAAGACTAGAGACGTGCTTCGAGGATAGTTCTGAATGTTTCCACGTTACGAAGCGGACCCTGTCAAAACCTTAGGGTCGGGCACCCGCTCGGCTTCGCGAGCCTCGAAAAAGATCAGGCGAAGTTGGCTAGGGCGGCGGATTCGGTTTCGAAGGCGGGGATGGCGTCGATGAGGCGGGTGACGGTG
>Ga0193726_1000165_pt1 | contig 91011 bp, 83 predicted proteins | sample H2c1metaG_FD_144928 | JGI IMG/M metagenome (GOLD analysis project Ga0193726, IMG submission 144928) | Soil microbial communities from a riparian zone of the East river system, Colorado, United States - H2c1 | ecosystem: Environmental > Terrestrial > Soil > Riparian zone | place: USA: East River... | reverse complement strand
GCTGTGATGGTGGGATTCGCGTTCGCAAACCACTCACTCTAGCGGAAGAACGCATCGGTCGCTGCACAAAGATGTGCCGGTTTCTGGCCCGGTCGAACGGAATCGCGTTACGGCGGCGGCCCATCGACCCACACGTCACTCTGCTTGATGCGTTTGATGAGGGCCTCGGGATCGAACTTCCGGAAGCCCGACGGAATCTCGAACAGGCGCGCGGACTGCGGCTCCTCGCGAATGTTCTTCGCAGTGATTGACGTGCCGTCTTGCAGTCGGATTCTCAGCGGGAATCTGAGGTTCGGATCGATCCAGCCAAGGATGTCCCGACCAGGGGATGATATCGCCCGGTAGGCGACGACACCGTGTCCGTCGACCGACTCCTCCCCGACACGCTCGCATCTCCAAGCGTCGTTCCCGTCGGTGGCGCCTGCGAGCTTTGCCATCGCCTGCCATTGCAGGCAGGGGTCGCCGACGTCGACCGGAACAAACAAATGGGTCAGCGGGCTCGATTGCCGGGCATCCATAAAAACCCGTTCACCCGGCCGCGCAAAATAGGCGGCGCGGCTCGCGCCATCGATCAGAAAGAACCCGTCTGGAAAATCCGGCATTTCGATCCGGACCTTGTCATCGAAGACACGGAGCTTGCCGGCAGACGTGGCCGCCCCATCATGAGGTGTGGCGCGGACCAGATCGGCCGAAAATTGCTTCGCCTGCGCCGGCGCGTATCCACAGCCAAGGGCACCAATGAGGCTAAGCAGGCTCAGCCATGAGGGCAAAGAGATCGAGAAGTCTTTGGCCATCGCATGAATCCGTCATTTGGAACGGGACAAAAAAGCGGCGCCGATCGAGCCGCACGGCCCGATCGGCGCCACCACAAAGTCAGATCACGAAGTACACGTGATCGTTATGACGCTCACTCGGTAAAGGCCTGAGTGACCGGATGGTCGAAGTCGAACGCATCGAACAGGTCGTCGAGCGCCGGGCTGTTGGTCGGCACGTAAGGATTGTTCTTCGCCATTCTCGGGTTGGGAAGATTGTCACGGCTGCGGGTCGTCAGCGGCTGGAGCTTCCAGTTGCGCTCGATGAACTTCAGGATCGAGACGTGGTCGCCATAACCGTGATGGATCTTTCCGCCGGTCGAATAAGGCGAGAGAACCAGCAACGGAATCCGCGGCCCATCGCCGAAGAAGTCGAGCGGTTGGACGAAGCCCGAGTCCCAGTAGCCACCGGCCTCATCAAAGGTGACGAGGACGGCCGTCTCGGCCTTGAGCCTGGGATTGTCGTCGAGGGCACCAAGGACGTTCAACAGATAGGCCTCGAGCAGATCGACCTTCGAGCTCTGCGGATGACCGTCGAGGAGACCATCGGGCTTGCCGAACGACACTGCAGGCAGAGTGTTGTTCTTAATGGCCGTGATCAAGTCGGCGGTATCCTTGATATGCGCTGCCCGAACCGCAGGATCTGCCATGATCGACTTGGCATACTGGAACGGATTGCAGATCTGGCAGTAGGCGACGCCGAGGGCATGAGCCGGGTCGGTGAGAGCCGCCGCGCCCAAGTTGGGGCTTGTCGGATTTGCCGCAACCGCCTCATTCGAGAGAACCACGGCGTCATTGTACGCACCGCCGTAATATGCCCACGAGATTTTCTTCTCGATCAGGGCGTCGCCGATGGTCCGGACGGTTTGCGGCGGAAGAGTGGTTCCGCCCGCCGGGGCACCGTTCGGCAAGAAGCCCGGGTTGACGTTGTTGAGCATGTAGTAGTGGCGCTGCTTGCAGTTCGGCTCTGCTGCGTACGGCAAATGCTCCAGATAGCTCACGATCGGCTGAACACCCGGCTGGAAGATATCAGCGCATGCGCTGAAATTGCCATCCACCGTGTACTGGTTGACGGTATTCGGCTTCGGATTCGGATTCGCGGTCGCCACGTTGGCAGGCGGGGCGATGGCATTGCCGTTGCCGTCGCTCCAATAGCCTGCGTCGCCGGTCCCGAGCATGAAGTGGTTGGCACCGGTTCCGCCCTGGAACGACTGATGGAAGTTGTCGCTCAGCGTGAACCGATCGGCCAGCATCTTCAGCACCGGAGCCTGCTCCTGCTCCGCGTTGTAAAATCCCATCGAGTTGCCCTGGCTCTTGTTGGTCGCCGAATAGGACGCCATCACGAACGGGAACAGATCGCTGAGGCAACCGGTCGGATTTTGCTTGGTTGCGTTGTCAATGCTGCAGTTCTGCTGTTGCCATGCCTGGTAGAAGCGGTGCGTGGTGTCGCCGGTGTAGTCGTCGTCGCTGATGGCAGGACCTTGCAGCGGGAAAGGACCGGCCAGAGCACCGGCGCCGGGAACGCGGGTGTCCAGGGAATTGGTCGGCAGATTGCTGGCGCCGGTCGTCAGGATATCCAGATCGGACGGGTCGATGTCCTTTTCGACGCTGGCTTCCGCAATGGTCCTGAAAGGCGGCGCCGTGTCCCGCGACGTCGTCGGAGTGCCCGCGGTGTTAGGCTGCGGCATCACGTTGGCCGCGCTGTAGGGAAACTTCGCGACCTTCGGAGCGCCAATGTAATAGGCCGGCTGGGCCCCGACGGAGAATTGCTGCGCCAGCGCGAAGTTCGGACCCGGCGAGCCGTCTTCGTTGACGATGCCCTTGGACAGCAGGTTGGAGATCGTTTGCCCTTTTCCCTTCGGCCGGTACACACCGAAGGTGTGATCGAGACCGCGATTCTCGCCGATCAGGACGATGACATGCTTGATCGGGCTTTCGGTGGTTGCGTGGCCGTGGTCATTGTCCTGATTGTCATGACCGTGGTCATGGTCGTTATTGTTGCCATTGTCCTGACCGCTGTGGTGATGCGGGTCATGTTTGCGCTTGTCCCAGCTGCTCCGGCCCCATTCAGCACCATAACTGGCGCTAACAATTGCTAGCGTCGACACGACACACAACGCGGTCGTGGCACGCCATCTATTTCTCAAATCGAATGATAGTTTCATCGTCGACTCCAGAGGTTTAAGTTCGCCTTGGCGTGCTTAGTGGCCGAACATGACGCTCGCGTTTCGGAGGTATGAAGGTCGGAAAAAAATTTAGAACGATCCCAAAGAAATTCACCGTCAAGACAATTGCAGCACGGTCGGACGTCGATGGGTCGTCGCTTGCCGCGATCATCCGATCTGGACCTTCGTGGTGATTAAGAATCAGCGCGCGGTGTGCTTTGTCCGCAGGACTTGCCGCAGAGCCGCGTAGTGAGCGTCATGGACCGCGGGATTGAACAGCGACCATGGCTCGGCGCCGGCCAGCAGCGCGGGCACGGCGGCGACCATCAGGTAGCGATAATTCTTGTATTCGGCCGCTGCGTCGGAGAAGCGGCCTTCGGCGGCGGCGATATCGATGCGGCGCAGGGTCAGGACGAGTTCCTTGAGGGCGACACGCGCGAGTCCGCGCTCTTGCTGGCCGCCCGACACGCTGGTGTTCTTTCGATCGGGATAGCGTTCGGTCAGCTCACGCAATTCGTGACCTATGGTGTCAACCGCAAGCGCGACAATCTCCCGGTCGTTGGCAGGAACTGCCGTTCCAAGCACGAGGCTGAAATCGTTGATCTCCTTGAGCACGGCACCGGCGCCGTCGCGCTCATAGGGCCGTACGCCGTCGCCTACCGCGGTGAGATAGGCGACCAGATCGCGCCGATCCGGCGCCGACAGACCGAGATCGAACACGCGGTCGAAATGGGCCACCACCTCATCGTAGCTGTCATAGCGGCCGTCATGGAAATATGGGGCGTTGAAATCGGCATTGCGCAGCGTCGGTGTCTTGAAAAGACCGCCCGAGCCGACATCGTGTTGCTTGTGATCGACGAACGCGGCCGATGGAACGTGACAGCCGGCGCAGCTCAGATTCGAATCGTGCGGGAACGGCTTCAGGAACAGTGCCTCGCCGCGTCGCTCGGCATCGCTAACCTGCCCCGTCAACCGCCCGCCGGGGCCGAGAACGGGATTGGGCAGAAAATCGATGTCGTGGATATAGGCAACGATGGCGTCGAGGATGACCGGTGACGGTTCGAGACCCGAAAATTCGTTGACGATGACATTGCGGACGAAATCGCGTAGCGACGACATCCGGCCATCATGGCCATATGGGGCTAGATAGCGCGCGCCGCGCAAGCTCGGGATCCTGATCGGATCGAGCACGAAATTGTCGGCTTTCGGGTTGAACAGCGGGCCAGTGGTGTCAAAATTACCCGGGCGAGTCGACATTTTCGGTATGAAGAACATGGCGTTGCCCGCGCCGTTGACATGGCAGGTGCCGCAGCTCACGCCGGCCTGTCGCGCCACGCCGCCGAGAATCCCCGGCGAACTGAAAGCCAGATTGCCGAGATTGACCAGATAGGATTTGCCACCGCCGCCCGCTTCGGACCGGAATATCTCGCGCGGCTTATCGAGCGCATCCTCGTTGAGTTCGGTTTTCTGAGGCAGTGCAGTCTGATCACCGTCGACCGGAAAGGCCCCGGCGTTTCCGTGAACTCCAATCAGCAGACATCCGAGCGCTACCGCGACGACCATCCGCGAGCCTTGAACCGTCATCGCGCCGCTGCCTCCAGCGTCGGCCGTCGCAGCCCGAGCTTGGCCGAAGCGTTTTGCAACGCGACCACGAGTTCCTCGCTCGCGCGGCGTAGTTTCGGAATATCGACGTCCGGCAGATTATGCACCACCAGGAGCGTCCTGAGCTCCGCTAGCTTTCCGTCCACTGCATCTGCGAGCCTGGGGTCGGTCGACTTGAGCGCGCCCGCGAAAATGGTGCGATAAGCCAGCTCGATACCGTCGACATTGTTGCGCATGTCGTCCAGCGACGTCCCGCTGATGCGGGATTCGCCACCGTCGGACTTGCTCTCGCCGACCTCGTAGGCGAGCCGCACCGTGCCATCCAGCAGGCCCTGCGGCGTGAGATCAATGTCGTGAAGCTTGCCGTGGAGGCTGCTCAGATGATCGACCAGGGCATCGGTCTCGCTCTCGACATCGATTTGATTTGCCCCAAACAGCTTCGCCTCGATCGCGTGAAAGCCCGACCGGGCGTTCGGCCAGGCATCGATTTGGGCGTCGAGTTCGGGAACGAAGCCGGCGGTAAAGACTTCAGAACGTTCCCAGCCGGCGCGGGCCGCGATCCACGCCTTCCTGGCTCCGGCCAGATCCCTGGCGGCAATTCGGCCGCGCAAATCTCGCGCGCCCGCCAAGGCCTGACCGATGCCCTCAACCACATGGGGCCGGTAGCGCTCCGCGGCTTCGTCGAGCGGCGCAGCGTTCGCCCTTCCCGCCCCTGCCGCCACCATGAGCGACAGCAGACATGTGACGGTCCACGGACGGCGGCGTGCGCGCGGTCTCTGCCCTGGCAACGCGAGGGCTGCAGAGCTCGGATAAAACTCGTTCATGTTTTGAAATCCCCGCGTCGCGATGCGCATTCCCCGACCCCACGTCGCGAGCAGCGTAATATTGCCCGCGCAGTTTGCTGTTTTGTGACGGGATCGCGTCGTTCCGCGATTTTTCCTACATGTTCCAATTTTTTGAGTACGGACGGCTGAAGAGAGCCGCGCTGTGATGTGCGCCTGCTTTCCGGTTTTTCCAGCATGACACCAATTGGAGCCGGCGCGGCCTCGTCGACCGCTCATACATTCGAATGAGATGTCGGAAAACCAATGGAAAGAGACGGCACAGGCTTTTAGTCAGTTTGTGACCCAGCTCTGACTCGGGCGGCATTTCACCTCGGTCGTCACAAAGTCATTTCCGAATATTTTTCAATTTCAACGTCGTTCTGTTGCTGATAACGCAAGGGCTTATTCACGGGTTCTTCCGCCACGAAGCCGCAAGCAAGTCGGACGCGCTCTTCGACTTCAGAGCTCATTGGATTCAAGGCATGGTCGTCGACATCGGATATTTTGTCCTGCTCTGTTTGCTGAGCGGGGTGCTTGCGTGGATCGATATCGACCACGGCATCATTCCGAATTGGTTGAATCTAACGATTGCTGGTCTGGGACTGTCGAAGGCCTTGGTCATTGGCGGTCCATCGGCCAGTTTGGAAGCCGCATGCGAGGCTGCAGCCATCGGAGCCGTGTTCTGGTTACTAAGAAGACTGTATTTCTCACTTAGGAAAATCCAGGGCCTTGGTTTGGGCGACGTCAAATTCCTGGCGGCCGCCGGAATTTGGGTCGGCGTCGCCGGCCTTCCCGTGCTTCTGATGATTGCTGCGCTGACTGCGCTGGCCTGCGCCGGTGTCATGCAATTGGCCGGACGTCAATTGACAGGTCAGACGTCGATATCATTCGGGCCATTCTTGGCGATCGGCCTGTTATTCGCGTCCGGTCTGCAACAATACTGGCCGTGTTGCTGAGCGACCATAGGACCACAGAACATTAGTGACCGGACCTGTCATCAGGTCGCGGCGGTGTCGTCACCGACAGCAACTTTCCCACGTTAGCCAGTGGCGGAGGGACCTCAATTGCCATCTGTCCAGCGCTGGGCTGCGGCAACGCGAGAGGGACAACCTGTTGGTCCCTTTCCAGGACCGCTTCCCGGCCTTGAACCGATCGCAGCTTCCAGCCCTGATAGTCCTCGCCGACCCTGAGCCGGAAGACCGCTTTGGTAGATTGATCCAGAAATATCCCGAATCCCTCGTCGTCGCTTGCGATGGTGCCGACCAAAGAGACCTGCGGACGCTCAGGCTCTCTTGGTTTGGCCACCGCGGCCACTTTCGGGACAGCGGCGGGCGCGACCGCAGGCGGCGGCGGCCGCCGGGATGGTGAAAAGATCGGCCGGTCGCGCGTGTTGGGTAATTGAGCGAGCGGGATGGCCCACAACGGATTGGCGCTCAGTGCCCGCTCCGATGCCGGCGCGACCGGTGCAGGTGGAGGGACGACGGCTTGCACCGACGCGGCGGGATTTGTCGGAGGTGCGACCTGCGTGCTATCGGCGTCCAGCGAACCGTTGGAAACAGCTGACATCGATACGGTTTCGCCGCCGCGCACCGACAGCAGCAGGAGCGTGATCCCGATCGCAAGCTTCCGCATCATTTCACGCCCTGCCATTGACCCGACACCGCCAGCAGAATCCGCAATTTCCCCTCACCGGACGAAGTGGTCGGGGCTTGAACGGCGAGTTGATCGATAAACAAGAACGGCATTCCGGCTTCGAGATCGTAGATCAGCGGCTGTAGTACTGGCTGATCAATTTCGCAGCTCGCGACCATGCTGACAAATCCCGCCTTGGATTGCGTGCCCTGCAAATCGAGCTGGGACGACAGGACATTGCCGCCAAGTTTCGTCACGGCGCCTGCGACGCGCTGAAGCAGGGCCGCTCCCGCAATGGTGACCGTCGCCCCTTCCAGAAACGCCGAGCCCGATGGCATCAGGACGTCGGCGGGTCGCCGGCCGGAAGCGGCGGCCCTGCGGCCCTCGAGTTGCTCCAGCATTGCCGCCGAAGATGCCACCGCGGCCCGCTGGCCAAGAATGTCGATAATAGAGGTGACGATCAAGACAACCAACACGAACACGAGTCCGGTATAAGCCACTGCTGCCACGATGGGCGACGCCGAGAGCGATTTTCTCAAAGTAGCCGTGAGGTTCATGTGCCAGAGCCGAAAGATGGCGTGATATGGGCCTCGATGTGGAAACGCTCTCCCGGGTCATTCTGCGCGCGCGTGGTGGGCGCAAAAAACGTGGCCCGGGCAAATTGTGGAGACTTCTCCATCAGTCGAATCAAAGACGGCGCATCCTGCGTCATGCCAACGACCTGAACCTTGTCGCCTTCGATCCGTAACTCGGTCACATAGGTGCTGTCGGGCAACGCCAGCGAGAGGGCTTCAAGCACCATGACGCTGGATGGCGTCGTCTGCTTGCGTTTCGCCAGCAGGTTCAGGGCCGATCCGCCGCCGGCATTCGGGTCGAGGCGCAGCGACGCGCGGCGTTGCGAAATCCGGCGCTGCAGTTGTTGCTGCTCGGAATCCAGCGTATTCCCGATGTAAGGCGAGACGATCAGGCAGGTGGCGGCCGCAACGCCGGCGGAGAGCAAGACCACGCGCAGAATGCGCGGCACATCGACCGCCCGCCCGATCGCACCCCGCAGCGACTTGTCGAAGATTTTGATCTTCGCAGGCGTGCCCCCGGCGGGAAGTGCCGCGAACGCGGCAACCGATGCGGCCCCCAGACCGGTCGCAAGCTGAACGAGCGGCTGGACTTCTTGTTTCGACATCGCGGCAAGCGTCAGCTCAACGCGCTCGTTCGCAATCGTCGATGGCAGACTCCAGCCGAAAACCACGTCATCAGCCGCCCAGGGCGTCAGGCGGTCAATCTGTGCGCGGATCATGCCATCGAGAAAATCCACCGCCTGCTTCGGAAAGTCGAGCGAACGAAACAGCACCCGGCCGGACGTCAGCAGGATCTCGACACGGCTGCCGTGAAGGACCGTCTCCCAATCCGCAGGCAAGGAAGGGCTGGGCCGGCCATGCGACAGGCGAAACGAAACGTCCGGCAGCGCAGGGCCGTTTCGCGCCGACGCCAGCCTGGCCGTGAACGTGTTGTCAGCCGCCTCGCTGAGCAGAATCTGCCGCCGGTGCACCAACCGACAGGTCACCGACTCGACGGTCCCGGCCACGGCAGCGATCCATTCATCGAACAGCGCCTTGAGTTCAGAGATCATCGCCATCACCCGTTCGCCGGTTGCCGCCACCGACGGCCCGCCTCCACGTCATCCTGCCACGACAGCACGCGGTAAGGATCCTTTTCCCCGCCCAGCGCGATCACGACCTCCGACGACATTCGGCGACCATTGTCGAACTGGATCGTCGTCAGGACGCGAAAGGCTGCGCTTTTGGGAACAGTCGCGCTGGCCTGCGCCGGGCCGAGCGCAGTTGCGATCGCAGGCGAGTCTCTCGACAATGCCGACCGCTGGCTCAGGAAATCTTTCAGAGCGGACGGCGTCATGCCGGGCAATGCGGCGATCACCTCCGGCACCGCGATCAAGACATCAACGTTGGATGATCCGTTGAAAACCGTTACGAACGGCAAAGCACGATCGGCCAGGATCGGGGGCAGGCCAAGCACCAGACTGAGCTCGTTCACATGGGTGAAGAGCGATTGTCGCGGAGAATAGCCGAGACCGGCGGCACCATAAAGCGCCTCTTCGTCATTGGCGCGGTCGGCCTTGGGACGCGTTCGCCACCCAACGGTCCGGTCGGCATATTCCTTGGCGGCCTGCTGATCCGCGCCGAGAACTGCGAACAGATTGGCCAGCATCTCCTTGGAAGCGAAGTTGAGATCGATTCGGGCGGCTTCCGAGGTAAAGCTGACGAGGACGTCCGCATTGTCTAACCGGAAGCGAAACGACCCCCGCGCGGGACGCGCCTTGTCGCCCGCAAGCAGCAATTGATAGGTCGTGAGTTCGAGACTGGCCGACACCAGGGCCTCCGCCTTCAGTCCGCTATCATTGACGGCCAACGCCCACGCCGAGTTGGACAGATAGACCGAAAAGATCGTTGCAAGTGCCGCCAAGGCCGCAAGGATCCAAAGCACAGCGATGATTACGAAGCCGCGCTCCGAGGCTGTTGCAGCCGCGCGCGGAAGTTCTCGCATCACCGCGTTCCTCCCTGCGCTGTCGCGGCGCTTCCGGCTTGTGAGCTTCCTTGCGAATTGTTCGGAGCAACCGGCTTGCCATCACAGCCGCCGTCCGGTTGCGCGCAATCGCCTTGCGCTGGCGACTGGACATGAACCGGCGCCACCGTCGAAATCGAGAGGATTCGTTCGTTCGCCGCGTCACGCACCGTCAGCTTGATGGCCGCCGGCAGTTTGTCGGAATCGCGCCAGCTGCTTTTCCATATCCGGTCCTGGCCAGCATAGGCGAACGACAGCCGAAACGGCGTTCGCAACAGCAAGACCGGTTCGCCGAACTGAATTTGTTCCGATAGCGACGATGCCAGCGGCAACGGCCGGAATGGCGCGCTTGAACGAACCGTCACAAAGCCCTGACGATCGGTGGTTTCGCCGACCCGAACCACGTCCAGCCCGAGCCCGGCGTTCGGACCCAGTGCGGTCCGCACGAACGTTACCGACAGCTCTGAGCCTTCGAACAACGGATAGCGCGCATCACGATTGGCTGGCACATATTCGGCGGCCGCAAGGTCGGCGCCGATCCGCTGCAGCGCGATCCCGATCAATTCGCTGCGCTGGATTCGCTCCAGACCCCGATTCCAGTTCGGAAGCCATTGCGCGGTAATACCGGCTAGTGCCGACAGTACCAGGCCCATCAACGCCATCGCCACGAGGGTTTCGATCAGCGTAAAGCCGCCCTCGCCAGCTCGTTGCTTTGCAAGCGAAGCGCTCATTGCGGCGGCCTGCGCATCAGGCGAACAGTCCGAAGATCGGTTTCGGCGCCGGAGGGCGATCGGACACGAATTTTGACGAGTGCGGGAATCCAGGCGAAGTCCGCGCCCGGTACATCCCAACCCTCGCCCAGCGGTCCGACGTCGATCGTCCACTTATAGTCGTCGATCCGACCCGACAACCCGGTCGGGCCAAGCTCGGCGCGCGGCGGGATGCCAACGGTCATGACGGTGCGCGCAGTCTGCATCAATGTCACGTGCTGCTCCAGCAAGCGCACGCCGCGCACGTTTGTCGACATGACCGATCCAATCGCAACGATGGAAACGGCAACCACCGCCAGCGCGATCAGCACTTCGATGATCGTGAAGCCGGCGTCGCGACCGTCAGTTGGTGGCGGAGTTGCGGGAGACAATTTCGATCCTTCCGGTCAGCCAGTTGACGCGAATCTCATAGCCGGCGTCGAGGCGCGTCAGCGCGATGGTCCCGCCGCACGACATTCCGCTGGCAAAAAAACTGATGGTCGACAAGGCCGCGCGCCGGTTGCAGGTTTGCGGCAACAACGCCTCGAAGCGGACGTCATCGGGGATACGGATCATATCCATTGTCGCACCCGACCGGATCGAGCGCGCTCCGGCGTCGACCAGCGTGGCGACGTCCGCCCCGCGCCTGATCGCCGCATTGCGGTCCGCCTTCAGAAGCGTCGCGGTCTGAAGCGCATAGGCCTGCAGGCGGGAGCGTGACGTGGTGCGTGGAATGAATGGCAGCAGCACGGCGGCCATCAAGGCGATGAGCGCGAGCACACACACCATCTCAAGCAGAGTGAAGCCGCGTTCCTTCCCGTCACTCATTTTTCGCGCTGGCCATGTTTTCGACGGAAATGTCGGCCGCCAGACCGCTGCCGCCTTCCTGGCCATCCGATCCATAGGACAGAATATCGTAGGGGCCACGGTCTCCGGGCGAACGATACACATAGGCGTTGTTCCAGGGATCGCTGGGGACGTTGCCACCCTTGAGATATGGTCCGTTCCAGGCTGCCGTACCCGGTGTCCGGCGCACCAGCGCCGCTAGGCCTTCCGCCGTCGAGGGAAACCGGCCTGCATCGAGATAGAACAGATCGAGCGCGCTGCCGAAGCTCTGCAGCTGGATCTTCGCGGCCTTGACTTTCGATTCGCTGAGATAATTGAGAACGCGCGGACCGATCAGGCCCATGATGAGGCCGATGATGGCGATCACCACCAGCATCTCCACGAGCGTGAAACCCTGCTGGCCCGGATCCTGACGGCGCTTATTGTCCGCACGCCTGGCGGAAAACCCGCTCATATGTTTCGCCAACCTCATAATGAACCAACCCTTGCTCTATCCGACAAGTTGCGTAACCGACAGAAGCGCGGTCATGACCGATACGATCAGTCCCCCGACGACTGTACTGATGGCGACGATGGCAAGCGGCCCGATGATGCCGACAATGCGATCAAGGCTGCGCTGCAATTTCGCCTCATAGAATTCGGCGACCCGGCCCGCCAGCACCGGCAATTGCCCGGTTTCCTCGCCCAGCCGCAGCATGCGGATCGCCATCGGCGGCATGTTGCTGGACGCGAGCAGAGCGTCCGAAAGCTTGCCGCCATGACGGACGCGATCCGCCGCCGTGGTCCAGGTCGCAACGCTTCCGGTGACCGCCATGATGTCGACCAGGATACGCAAGGTGGCCGTGAGATTGACGCCGCTGCCGAGTAGAACGCCGAGATTGCGGCAAAACAGACTGGTGCGGTAAAATTGGAAGACGCCGGCGATGCCGGGAACGCCAGAAACCGTGGTCATGATCGCGGCGCCAGCGCCAGGCCGGCGAAGCAGCCACCAGACACCGGCCACGAGCGAAGCGGAGGCAAGCATCACGACGGCCGCGTTCGCCCGAAGAAAGTCCGACAGTTTGATGAAGACGCTGAGCGCGGAATCTGATTTTGCGCCGAAGTCCTGCAGCACCGTCGAGAACTGCGGCAGCACGAACAGAATGAAAAACAGCATGACGCAAGCTGCGGCGATCAGGACAAAGGCCGGGTACTGCATCGCATCCGTGAGTTTGCGGCGCATCAGTTCGGCCCGCGCCCGCTCCGTTCCCAGCATCTCGAGCACTTGATCGAGTGTGCCCGAGACTTCGCCGACTCGTACAAGCGCGACATACATGGCGGGAAACAAGGCCGGGTGATCCGCGACCGCGGCGGCGAAACTTTCTCCGGTCAGAAGTGCCGCCCGCAATTTACCGACCACCGGACGAAGCCGGCCGACATCCGTGTCGCTCGCGAGCAATTCGAGGGCGTCGTCCAGACGCGCACCCGCCTTCAAAAGCAGCGCCAGGTCCCTGGTGAAGGTCGTCACTTCCGCCGGACTCGGCCGGCCGAAAAAACCGAAACCGGCGCCCGATGCGGCAACCGTTGCCCTGTCCTCGATGGTTTCGATCGGCAGCAGCCGAAGATACTCGATACGGTGCGCCACTTCCGCCGCCGTCGGAGCCGATAACGTGCCGTGCACGATCTCTCCGTTCTGCGTCAGGGCCCGGTAGCGGAAATTCGGCACGATTTTCCCTCACCGCGCAATGGTGACGCGGAGTATTTCCGCGGGCGAGGTCAGGCCGGCGCGGCATTTCGCGACGCCGTCATCGAGCATCGTCGTCATTCCAGCGCGGATGGCCGTCTGGTCGATTTTCAATCCATCGGTCTTTTCGCCGATCAATTCGCGAACCTCATTGGTGAGTTCAAGAATCTCGAACACGCCGAGCCGGCCGCGATAGCCTGTACCACCGCAGCGTTCGCAACCGCAGGGCCCCTGAATGGTTTCGCCGCTGCGAAAACCGAGCGCGCCCAGCTGAGGATCGTCGGCAAAATCGGACTCGGTTAGCGTCTTTGGTGTTTTGCAGCGGTCGCACAGCTGGCGAACCAGCCGCTGAGCGACCACGGCCCGCAAGGTGGAGCGCAGCAGATATCCCTCGACGCCGAGATCGAGAAGACGAGGCACCGCCGCGGCCGCCGATTCGGTATGTAGCGTGGTCAGAACGAGGTGACCGGTCAGGGCGGCATGAACCGCGACGTGTGCGGTTTCGGCATCGCGCACCTCGCCGACCATGATGACGTCAGGATCCTGACGCACGAACGAACGCAGCGCCGCGGCGAAGGTCAGCCCGATCGCCGGCTTGATCTGCGCCTGGTTGACGCCCGGTATGTCGTATTCTACGGGATCCTCGACCGTGAGGATTTTTCGACCCGGTTCGTTCAGAATCGACAGGAACGTCGCTAACGTCGTGGTCTTGCCGCTTCCGGTCGGACCGGTGATGACGATCATGCCATGGGGCAGCTTTAGCAATCGTCTGAGCGTGGCGTCGTCGGCCGGCGAAAATCCCAGCTTTTCGACGACGAGCAGCCCGCGATCCTTCGGCAGGATGCGGATGACCGCGGTTTCCCCATGCTGCATCGGCATGATCGCAACACGAATGTCGATATCCGTCCGCCCGGCACGCAGCCGCGCGGCGCCGTCCTGCGGAAGCCTGCGCTCGGCGATGTTGAGGTTGGCGACAATCTTGATGCGCGAAATGACCGCTTGCGGCAACACGCCGGCCGGCGCCGCCACCGGCCGCAGCAGGCCGTCAACGCGCATGCGGACCACCAGCCCGGTGTGGAAGGGCTCGATGTGAATGTCGCTTGCGCGAAGTTCTACGGCCTTCTCCAGCAGATCATTGACAGCGCGAACCACGGGCGCGCCGCTGGCAAGATCCCGCAAACTTTCAATATCGTCTTCGCGCGGCTGGTGCGGATCGCTGTCCCTCAACTCGACGTCGTCGCTGCCCAGGCGCTGATCGAGAACAATCTTGAGGTCTTCGACCGACGCCACCTTGACCGCGACATCCGCCCTGAGCACGATTTCCGCCGCGCGCCGTGCCGCCCTATCGTTCGGATCCGCGACCGCCAGCACCGCGCCGCCGTCGGCCGATTGATAGGGAAACACCATCATTTCCCGCAGAAAGCGCTGCGTGAATGATGCGCACAAGGGTGGGGCAGACAGCATGTCGTGGAGCGCCACCCGATCGAGATCGAAGAAGCGCGCCGCTTCATCCGCGAAATCGCTGGCCGAGAGGTCGGTGAGCTCCCAAAGCTTGCTTTGCGAACGCTCGGACCCGCCCTGCTCCGCGCGCTCGCCGTTGCCGGCGGTCTTCGTCAAGTGATTGTTTTGACGGAGATGTTCCACGAACTGCAAGGAATCGTCGCCGGTCATCTGTCTTTATCCAGTCGCGCCGTTTTTGCTCAGGCCGATCAATGGAGCACGGCGCATCGGCCCGCCGTCGACCAGTTGTCGGCTGCAGCGTGGTTATTGATCCGAAACATGACAGCTGTACGAAGCGCGCGGGGCGGCGGCTTCACAAAAGAATTGGGTGTGGCCGGTTCGTTGGCTTGCCGTCGCGCGGCAATTATGCCGCACACAGGTGATGAACGGTCGATGATCCGCACCGGTCAACTATAACTGTCATATTCCGCCGCTAAGTATGCCGACCAGCTTGGATCATCCCCCGATGATCCTTCCGATTACCCTTGGGCCCGAACATAAAGCTGGAACGGCGGAAATATGGTACGCGTCGCCAACCCGGGCTGGTCACCGCCAGTCGGTCGCAGCATTTCTATTGGCTTCATGCTGTTGTCCGTCATCCTGCTGGCGTCCTGCAATTCGGCCACCGTGAATTCCGGCGGCGGCCTCGATATCGACGTCATCGACAAGGTCCGCTCGCTCGACACTTTGCCTCGTTATCCACAGCAGGTGAATGCCGCCGAGGCCAATGCCGGCCAACGCAGCCGGCCGGTGGTCTTCGAGGGTACCGAGGTGTCCGACGTCTCCGAGCCGCGTCCGCAGCCGGTCGCAACCGGCAACGGCTTTGAGCTCAATTTCGAAAACACCCCTGTCGCCACCGTCGCCAAAGTGGTGCTGGGCGACATTCTGCAAACGGGTTACACCATCGATCCGAGGGTGCAGGGCACCGTGAGCCTCGTGTCCGTCAGGCCGGTGGCCAAATCCGACATTGTCTTCGTGCTCGAGAACGCTTTGCGGCTTGGTGGGATCGTGCTCGTTCGCGACGCCTCCGGCTACCGTTTGACACCGCTGGGCGATGCGGTCGGCGGGGGCCGGGTCGATGCGGCGGCCTCCAGCCCCGAACCCGGCTACGGTGTCTCCGTCGTGCCCTTGCAATATGTGTCGGCGCAAACACTGCTGAAGCTGATGGACAGCTTTGCGACCAAAGCCGGAATGGTTCGCGCCGACACGACGCGAAACCTGCTTCTCATTCAAGGCAGCGGCGCGGAACGCCGCACGGCGGTAGATACCGCGCTCAGCTTCGACCTCGACTGGATGCGCGGTCAGTCGGTCGGAATTTTCCCCATCGCCAACAGCGCTCCGGAAGCCGTTATCGCGGAACTGGAAAAGATCGTCGATTCGGGCGAGAGCGGTCTCAGCGCGAACCTCATCAAGTTTCAATCGGTTGCTCGCCTCAATGCGATCATGGTGGTGAGCAAGAAGCCGGCGCTGCTGCATACCGCCGCGACCTGGATCAAGCGGCTCGATCATGCGGACACCGCCAGAACCAGCGTTCACGTGTACCGGGTGAAATACGGCGAGGCCCGCCAGATCGCGCGCGTGCTTACCGAGATGTTCACCGGTGGATCGTCCTCCAGCCTGCTCGACAACGCCGACAGCCAGATCGCGCCGGGGTCGGGCACCTATGCGACATCCAGCGCTGATCGCCTCTCCCTGGGCAACAACACGTCGTCGTCGTCGAACGGCTTCGGCTCCCGCATGCCATCCGGAACCAATACCGGCGGTACCACCGGCTTCGGCACGCAAACGGCGGCCGCCGCGCCGGGCGCAAACACATCGGATGCCGGAACGCTGGACAGCAAAGGCACGAGCTCCGGTGGCCAACCGATGTTGAAAGGCGTGCGGATCACGGCCGATGCCGTCAACAACACCCTTCTGATCTATGCCGATCAGGAGAATTACCGGATCATCGCATCGACACTGCAGCAAGTGGATCAGCCGCAGCTGCAAGTCGCGATCGACGCGACCATCGCCGAGATCACACTTAATGACGAGCTGAGCTACGGCGTCCAGACCTACCTGACCAGCCACAATCTGGGACTAAGGCCAGACCAGGGCTCCCTCCTCAACACCCAATCGACGTCTGCGCCGGTCGCGGCGGCCGCCGGAACGGTCGCCAACGCCTTCATCAATCGCGCATTCCCCGGATTCAATTTCCTGGTCGGATCGGAGTCGCAGCCGAGCGCCATCCTGGACGCGCTGCACACCGTCACCGGCGTCAAGGTGTTATCCAACCCATCCCTGGTCGTGATCAACAATCAAGCGGCAACCCTTCAGGTCGGCGATGTCGTGCCGGTCTCCACCGGCAGCGCCACGGTGCTGACGACGAACAACACGGTCGTCAACACGATCGACTATCGCAACACGGGTATCATTCTGCGCGTTTCCCCCCGCATCAACGTCAACGGAAACGTCAGGCTCGACGTCGAACAGGAAATCAGCAACGTTTCGCCGGCCACCGCCGCGAGTTTGACCCCGACCGTCTCGGAACGAAAGGTCCGGAGTTCGATTTCAGTGGCCACCGGCCAGACCGTCCTGCTGGCCGGATTGATCAGCGAACAGCAAAACAAACAACGCAACGGGATTCCCCTGTTCGATCAGATTCCGGGCCTCGGCGACGCCTTCTCTCATCAGGACAAAAAGATGGCCCGTACCGAGTTGATCATCTTCATCCGCCCCCAGATTATCCGCGACAGCATGGATGCTCATGTTGTTGCCGAAGAGCTTCGGTCGAAACTTCGCGGCAGCATCAACGCGAGCGTAGCAAATGAGTCACGGGTCCACGACCTGCGATGACGCGAGGGCACCGAAGGCACGGGCGGTGCACGCCCTACCCCGCACATTCGGGGATGGATGCATCAGAAGCGAACTATGGAGGTCGAGTTCAGTGCGGCGGATTGGGCTGACAACGTTGCTGGTCATTTCTTCGTTCGGCGCCAACGATCTGCGCCCGGCTCATGCCGACGCACTCAGTCGCGCGACCGCGGCCTATTCCCGCGGCGATTACGTGCGCGCGGTTGGCGCGTTGTCGGTGTCTGCGCTGCGCGGCAACGCACGGGCGCAGGCGCTGCTGGGCTTCATGTATGAAAACGGCTTCGGCGTGCCACAGGCCTACGACGCCGCCGCCGATTTCTATCAGCGAGCGGCCGTGCAAGGCGAGCCTTTTGGGCAGAGCAGGCTCGGCCTGATTTACGACAAGGGCCACGGCGTACCACAAGACGTCGTGCTCGCGTATAAATGGCTCGACCTGGCGGCGGCGCATGCGGCCAAGCGCGAGCGTGACTACTATCTGCGGCTTCGCAATGCGGTGGCGTCGAAAATGTCGTCCGATCAGATCGCTGAAGGCCAGCGGCTTGCTTTGTTCTGGGCGCCGGGGCGTTGGTAACCTGATCGGAGCCGCTAATTCCGCGCGAACGCGCTGGCATCGCGTTGAACCGCGATCTTGCTCTCTCCTTTGGTTGGATCGTGTTTCTTCGTAAACCGAAATCTCTTCGGTGAGAGACGCTCGGCGCAAAGCGAGGAAGGCCGCCGCGCCGGAGCCCATCGGGCGAAGGCGGGCTGCGCGGTTCGCGAGCTACGGCTTGGCAAGCCATGCTGCGATCATCAACGGGAAAGACAGCCGCAAGGGCCGACGCGGCTCTCGCTTTCAGCTAAAATATCGAAAACAACCCCATGCAAAGTAGCATGGTGGTCGCTGGCATGGATGCCTTGAGCGAATCCAGCGAAAACATTTTGACACGTCGGGCAAATCAGTGGCACTATTCCATCATCGCCCCCCCAATCGCATGACATCACGCCGCGCAGGCGTCATGACCGCATCAATCGCCCGCAACAGAGAATTGAGCCTTCCGAAAATCGAACAACCCCAAAGCCCGCCGGTTCAGCCGGCGGGTTTTTCTACGCCTGGATTTTAACAGCCCCGATCGACATTACCGGGTGTGGCGCGGGCGATCACGAGGCCAGGGCAAGCCAAAATTATCGGTGATGCCGCCATCGGGAGGTTTGAGATAACGGATCTGGCCAAGATTGCGGCAGCGCGCCAGCGCTTAAGCATGTCCGAACCTGCGCGCCACTGCCAACGCGCGATCAATCCCATCCGATCTTGTCGGAATACACCCTTGCGATAAATTCTCGAGTACCATTGGCACAAAGGCAACGGGTACGGCTGCGGGAGCCGCGACCACCTGAGGAGACGGCGTGATGACCAAACCCGAACTAATTTCCGCCGAAATGGGGACACGGGTTGCCGCGCATGCCCTGCATGTCGGTGACCGGATCAATACGATCGGTTTTGAAGGTGAGGCCCTTTCAGCAGTCCCGCTCGCGATTCGGGTTGGCAAGACCGGCATCGCTGTTCTTTTTCGCTACGGCGTTGCGGTACTGATCGGGCTTTCGCCGGAAGATGAAATCGGCTTTTTGGAAAAGCTGAAGCCCCGGATCGGCGGGAAACTCGCGCGCGTCGAGGAGGAAACCGGCATCGTTGCACTCGCCAGCGAGGCCGAGGATCAGGTTCAGGCGGGAGGGCCGATTCAGTTGCGGGATATGTTGCCCGAAAAGCTCCTTGTCATCGCCGATGTCCTGGCCAAGAGCGTAGTGCTTGCCCATGACGAACGCGAAGTTGAAAAAGTGTTCGAGATCATCGAGCCATTTGCGAAAGAGCTGGCAGATCACGGAAGAACCCGAAGAGACCGCAAAGGGGTTCTGCAGCTGATCGGGAATGCCCTGCTGGTCCAGCACAGAGTATCCGGCCGCGTCGCGATCGCAGAAAAACCCGATGCATTATGGGATCGCCCCGACCTGGAGCGGCTCTACGCCCGGCTTGAAGACGAATACGAACTCAAGGAGCGCGTCGATACGCTCAGCCGAAAGCTCGCCGTAGTCTCGGAAACGGCCAATACGCTTGCTGACATCATCGACACGCGCCGATCGCTGCGCCTCGAAATCATTATCGTTTTGCTGATCGCGTTCGAAATCGTCATCACATTCTATCAAATCTATGCCGGCAGGGGCCACTAGAGCTTGATCCGGAAAAGTGGGTACCGGTTTTCCCTCGGGACAAACGCGAAGCGCTTGCCCGGAGATCATGCTCAAACAAAAAGATAGAACGGCATGACGATTCGAAGAAAAGTCACCCCGCTCTGGTGGCGGAGCCGGCTACTACGTTCCGACCCAATCAGCACCGCACGTAGCAGTGGAACCCGCCGTAAATTCCCGACCGGTCCCGCTCGAAGCCAACAGCGCTTCGTTCCTCGTCACGACGCCAGATGCGCAGGAGGGGCGCAAGCTCCGCGGTTTCCAGCGGAGACTCCGCGCCGGCGGTGCGAAAGATCACGCGGACGTTGTCGCTGCCGGTGCGATCGATCGCATTCCAAAGCGCACGGACCTCTTCCGGCGCCATCCAGTCCTGCGAGTCCAGCAGCACCACGGCATCGACCTCGCGTGCCGGAAGGCTTTCCAGGAACAGCCGAAGATTGGCGTGGACTGGAATGATCAATCCTGCGCCGTTGCGCATGCGTTCAAACTGGCCGCTCTGCAAGTAAGGCGGCAGACAGCGGTCGCCGGGACCCGGGTAACTGCGATGCAGCGCCTGCCACGCAAAGTAGTTCGTCTCGTTGGGGTGACCATTGATCAGGCGCAACAACCGCTGATGAAGCACTTCGTTAAGCGGCGCGCCCGCTCCCAGCAAGGCGCGCTGCTGAGGCGGAATACCGAGGCTGAACAACAGAGCGGGGGTGCCGGTTATCAAACGAGCCAACGGCGAATGAAACAGGCGATGCAGACGATCCAGCGCCTCAATGCGTTCGGGAGCGTCTCTTTTTCCGTTTAGCAACGCCTCAAGATCAATCCGAGCGCATTTCGCCAGCAAATGGGCAAGGCCGATAAAGCGGCCTAGCATGCCGTGGCGGTAGAACCCGTCGGTGAAATAGGCGTGCCGCGGACGTCCGACCACGTTGCGCTTGTCCCAGTAAGCGCGCGCATCGGCATCGAGCATCGGCCGCAGCCGCCGGTGATAAAGTCCGGAATTGGCGGGCGAGGCGCCCTGGCCAAAAAACTGCCAGAAATCGGCGTATCTCGAGAAAGCGCGCAGGCCCGCGAGCTTGAGCTTGAGCAGCGAAAGGTGCGCCTCATTGAGGTCGATGGCGTAAACCTGCGCCGGCTTCGCCGTGAGATAGGATAGTGCGTTGCATCCCCCGGATGAGATGGTGACGATCGTCGATCCCAGCGGCAATTGCAGCGCTGCAAGGTCAGCTTCCGGATCCTCCCATATCTGGGTGTACACCAGTCGGCGAAACCAGAACGCAAAAAGCCTGTCCCAAACGGTCGCTTCGTCGTGACCCCTGCTGTTGCGGACTGCGTCCGCGATAAGCTGCGTGTTCATCCATCCTCCGAATCAACAATCTGACGATGCTATCGCGCGCGCACTGCACTTTTGCGACAGCGGGCAGAAGCGAAGACGGCGGAATACGCGCTATTTCGCGGCCATTCGCGGAACAGTGCCCGCCTGTCACACCCCTGTCGCGCGAACATCAGAAGGAAAGGATGACACACGCGATTAAGAGGTGCATGGATGCGTGCATATCCTTCCGAGATCGGCGCAGATATCTCGTGGCCATTCGAAGCGACCGACCGCATGAACCGGATGTATCGCCGGCAGCGCCACATCTATAATGGAACGCGGCGCTACTACCTTCTCGGTCGGGACCGGCTGATCACCAGCCTGCGGCCCGACGTGGGGGCAAGCGTGCTGGAAATTGGCTGCGGAACCGGCAGAAATCTTGTGTTGGCCGCCCAGCTATATCCGGCTGCGCGATTTTTCGGCATCGATGTTTCGACTGAAATGCTGACATCTGCAATGACGGCCATTTCGCGACGCGGCTTGACGGATCGAATTCGCACCGCATACGGCGATGGAACGGGGTTTGACCCGCGGACCTTGTTTGGCATGCAGTCGTTTGATCACGTGACGATTTCCTACAGTCTGTCGATGATCCCGGACTGGCGCCGGGTTCTTGAAGAGGCTGCGAGTCACCTCAAGCCCGGCGGCCGTCTACACGTTGTCGATTTCGGAAACCTGCAACGATTGCCTGAAGTAGCCGGCGCGCTGTTACGGCACTGGCTCGCGATGTTCGATGTGACGCCGCGCGACGATCTCGAGCGCGTGCTGTCGGCCATGGCTGACGCATCCGGCGCCAATCTGAAGTTCGAACGCCCGTTCCGTGGCTATGCTCAATACGCCGTGCTGACGCTTCCGCCGGAGCCCGCGACACCGTGAGCGCGTGGCTCGCATTGTTTGCCGCGGGATTGCTGGAGATCGCCTGGGCATTCGGCCTGAAATATTCCGATGGGCTTACCAGGTTTTGGCCGACCGCCGCAACCCTGGTCGCGATCGCGCTAAGCTTCGGGCTGATGGCGCTCGCCCTCAAGTCGCTGCCATTCGGCACGGCGTATGCCGTGTGGACCGGGATTGGCGCCGTCGGCAGCATCATCGTCGGAATGTTGATCTACAGCGAGCCGACCGATCCGGTTCGAATTCTTTGCCTGACGCTGATCGTGGCGGGGATGATTGGACTCAAGCTCAATTCGTCCGTGTGAGATGCTCAGAACGGCTTAAGAGCATGATCCGCAAAAGCATGCCCTCGGGCCACGACCCGATGGGTGGGTACCGGTTTTCCCTCGGGACAAACGCGAAGCGTTTGCCCGGAGATCATGCTCAAACAAAAGATGGCGCGGGATGACGATTCGAAGAAAAGTCATCCCGCTCTAGCGCTTCGCGTGCATGCTCCTCCACCCCTCCAGACCGCCGAACAGGCCAAGTGCGATCACAAAGGGGAGGAAGTGATACAAGACTCGGAATATCAGTAGAGCCGCGATCAGCGATTCCCTGCCTTCGCCGCCAAGTCCAATCAGTATCGCGGCGTCGAAAACGCCGATTCCTGCCGGCGCATGGCTTGCGAAACCCAGCAGTGTCGCGGCGATGAAGACCGCGATCACGCGAAAGATCCCGATATCCAGCCCGGCGGGAATCAGTACGTACATTGCGAGCGCCGCGGCGCCAAGATCGACAATCCCGATCGCGATCTGCAGCAAGACCACGGGCCCTGAGGGAAGCCTTACCGGCCAGCGGCGGGTTCCGATACGTCTGGGCCGGCGCCATGTCCAGAGCAGGAATGCAAACACCCCGAGAAGCAGCGCCACTGCCAGCCAGCGATTGACCGGTGCCGGCAGAAAATCGATCAGGCTGATGGCATCGGGCGCGACAAGCAGGCTGAGCCCCAGTGCCGTCAAGTTGCCCAGCCAGAATGTGAGACCGGTCAGAAAGCTGATATTCGCTACGTCGAAAACACCGAGCCTGTGGTAGGAATAGATGCGATAGCGGATCACCGGCGCGATCAGCGCCACTGCGCCGAGACCGTGTGCAATCGGATAACTCGTAAAGCTCGCGAGAGCTGCGATCCGATACGGCACATCGGTGCGCCCCATGGTACGCAGCGCCAGCAGGTCGTAAAGAGTCAAACTGCCGTATGAGGTCGCAACCAGCATCAGGGCCAGCACGACCGTACCGGCGTTTGTGCGTCGAACAGCCCCAAACACTTCGTCGTAATCGACGTTCTTGAGTGCATGGGTCAGCGCGAATATGGCCAGCCCGGCGATGACAACGCTGACGACGACACCCACGCCCCTCAGTCGCGTGCTGCCAAACGTCTTTTGCAGCGCAATGGCTTTCAGGGTGTGCATCCATTCGGGCAACGACGTCAATTATCGCGCGCCTGATTCGGGTGATCGCCACAACCCATTGACACGTTGATGTGACAGCCACGTAACCTGACGCAACTTCATCGCGCACCGGCCGCGTAACATCACGGACATTGTGCTGACAGATCATTTCGAAATCACAGCGCTGGCAACGTCGCACACGATCGAAGTCCGCAAACTGTCGAAATAGGGAGCTTCGTCTACTGCATTTGACGGTCGCGATCGTGTCCCGCTTCCGCGGATGACGCCACGCAGCGTGGCTCGACCATCTGCGCACCACGGTCAAGAGCCCCATGCTGCACCATCTGCGTGTGTGACCCCGCGTATAGCAACAAGGCTTCAAAGACTTCTGCTGGGTCTCTGCCCCACCGCTGATAAGGTTTGTCTTTCTTGCTGATCAGTTTCCATCGGCGGCAGATGTAGTCCGCCCGCTGCCGTTTGGGCCCATTCGCCCAACACAAGGCCACGTAACTGCTCCGTTCCATAGCGGGCATGAAAACCGCGCGAGTCTCGACCCCAATTACCAAAATCCATGTTGATGAATTGGCAGGGCTCGACAAATTCGTGGTGGTGACTTTTCCCATCAAGGGTATGGCGCAGATAGCCGACACGTCGAGTGCCTCTAAGCGGCTTCTGGCCGGGAATCCCAATCGTGAAAGACGTGGCAGGCGCCCAGATTTGCGCGATCTTTCCCCATCGCGCAGTCCTGTAGTGATGAATATGGCCGCTGCAAACGACGAGCTGTCTTGCGCGAGCAAGCATTCCCCTTAGCCGTGCTCTGTGCTCCGGGTAGATGACGCTTTGCGTGGGTGCGATCTCGGTCGGCAGTCGATGATAGAGAGGTTTGTGTTGAAAAATCATCAGCGAGCGGTCATGTGCTGTCTGGATTGCCTCCTCCAGCATATCCCATTGATACTGCTCACCTGCGATGCTGCTTCCAAAGAGCATGGAGTTGAGGCCGATGAAGCGCCACGATGGTCCGACATCGCGAAACCAGCAATCGTTGCCGAAATATTGCCGATAAATGTGCCACCTCTCCTCGGTGATCGGGATTTCACCGCCGCGGACATCAGGCAGGCTGTTGCCGATATCGTGATTGCCAGGAACGAATAGAACCTGACTCGCAATTCGTTCGAACTGGCGCGACGCGAATGCGAGTTCGTCCTGGACACCGGCGCCGTCGAGGGTCATGTCACCCGTGCAGACAATGAGATCAGGCGCCTCCGCATTCATCAATTCGATGAGGATCTCCCAGTTGTGCTGGAAGAACGGCCGTCGTCTGCTCAGATGCATGTCGGATATCTGGACGATCCGGATCGGCGAATGTGAAGATTGCATGTGATACTCGTCCCGATGGGGAAAGCTGGATGCTCACTGACCTCTGGGCGCGAGCGGCTTGGCCGAAGTCACCCTCGTCAAATACGGAATCTCGACCATGCCTGTTCTTTCGGCATGTTGTTCCAGTGATTGACGAAGAGCCCGCAGATAGGCTTGCTCTCCCATGGTCGAGATCACGCGCTGCGTAATGGACGACGACAGGCTGAAGTCGACGAATTCATCGCTCGACATTTGGCGAGACCACATGAAATCGCTAACCTGAACATCCCGGAAGTCCGGCCGTGCACGCAGTTCGCGGTCGATATCGATTTCCTCATAGCCGCCATCCCGGACAGGGTAGCGATTGCGGCGATAGTCCTCGACGGCAGCCTCGTGAAGCGACTCGTAATCCGCGAGAAACGCGTTTTCCCACCACCGCCTGATGTTCTGGAGCACGAGGAGTTCGCCGTCCCGTCGCAGGCATCGAACCGCCTCCGCATAGAAGGCAGGCCTGTCAAACCAGTGAATCGCGGTGGCGACCGTAACAATGCGGACGGCATTGTCCTCGAAAGGAAGCACCTCGGCTCTACCCTGGGCGAACGACACGTTTGCGATTCCCACCGAAGACTGTTCGGCCTCTCGATGCATGTCTTCGCTCGCTTCGATCCCCACAACTCTCGCCTTGCCCAAGGCGGCCGCGAGCTGACGCGTGAATATTCCCGTCCCGGCGCCGACGTCGGCGACGATATCTCCCTCTTCGGCGTGAAGATGGGCGATGCTCTCGTGCGGATAGCTTGGGCGCGTGCGGTCATATTTCTCCGCCAACCCGTCATACGGGCTGGTATTGCCTTGCCCTCGAGAAGCCATCCCCATCACTCCAGCAATTGTTGAACATCCGATACCATCCGAGGCATCGTCTTGGCGGCCGTCGACTTGCCTGTCACAACGGATTCCAGATGCCCCTTTATGGTATCGATGATCCTGAGGGAATTAGGGCCGGGAAAGGCATACCAGCCGGTCAGCATCGGGACCTGCGCGATGCTGGTCTGGTAGTTCGGCCGATCCTTGTAGAAGTTGCCGAGCATCTCCGGCGTCTTGATCGCGATGCTGTTGCTTGGAAGATAGCCGGTATGTTTCGCCATAATCGTTTGGCCGACAGGTCCGGTCGCGAACCGGATGTATTTCCACGCGGCTTCCTGCTTTTCGGGATTCCTGGTGAGCATCACCACAAGGTTGCCACCGGCGGGCAGCCGTCCTTCGGCGGAAGGGACCGGGAACGGAAGGGTCTGGAACTTGAACTTGTCGCCAATTTCCGTTACCGCCTTCCCCAGGTTTGAGGAAGAATCCGCGAAGATGGCAAGCTTTCCAGCGATAAAGGCCGTCCTCGCCTGGCTCGATGGAAGGTTGGGCATGCCAGCCTTCGAAAACGCCTCCAGCGTTTCAAGCGCTTTCATGCCTGCAGGCTGATCGAATGCAATCTTTGTCTCTCCCTCATCCATCATCCGGCCGCCGTTGGCGAAGACAAGGCTCTGGAACATCCAGTTGGCTGTGATGTCCCACTGATAGTAGAAGCCGATCACACCCTTCGCCGGATCATCGAGGCGTTTGCCGAGTGCTGCAATTTCATCCCAGCTCTTCGGAAAATCGTTGGGCCCGACACTCGCGGCGGCCTTGAGGAGATCGAGATTCACATAGATGACCGGCGTCGAGACCGCGAAGGGAATGCCATAGTGTTGACCCTTCTGCTCGCCGATCCGCAGCATGCCCTGATCATAGCCGAGCTTTTCGGCTCCGCCGGCCTTCGCGATAAACGGGTCAAGGGAAATCGCGAGGTCGCGGTCGACGAGACCCCTCAAGAGGCTCAGCCCTTGATAGATCACGTCCGGCATATCGTTGATCATTGCGCCGCGAATGACCTTCTGCGAGATTTCCTCGTAGCTCTGTGCAGGCGCAAGAAACTCGATTTTGATTCCCGGGTTATCCTTTTCGAAGAGAGTTCGGATTTCACTATGAGCACCAGCGGTCGTACGGTCGTTGGGATAAAGCAGCGAAATCTTGAAATCCTCCGCCTGGACGAAGGACGACATCGTGCAGGCGAGGCCGCATACGATCGTTCTAAGAAAAGCATGCATTGCAGGCTCCTTGGTTTCTATTTCAGGGCTGCGGACGTCAGACCTTCGATGAACCAGCGCTGCGCCAGCCCGAAGGCAACCAGGAGCGGAAGAACCACGATGACCGTTCCCGCCATGAGGGGGCCATAGTCGTTGCCGGACTCGATACCTCGAAACGCGGCGACCCCAAGCGAAGGCGGCATCAGCTGCGTCGTCTTGATGACAATGCTCGGCCAGAACAGGTCGTTCCAATGGGCCACCACGGAGAAGATCGAGAACGCGACCATCGCCGGTACCGACATCGGCACACCGATACGCCACACGATCGAGAACTCGGACAATCCGTCGAGCCGCGCCGCGTGAAGGATGTCGTCGGGAATCGTCCTGAAGAATTGCCGGAAGAGAAAGATGCCGAAGGGAGAAACGATGAAGGGAAGGATCAAAGCCGCGTAGGTGTTCAAAATATTCAGCTTGTGGCACAGGATGAAGATGGGCAGAGCGAGCACCTGATGCGGCAGCAGGAGCCCGAAGAGCACCGCGCCGAAAAGCGCATTGCGGCCCCGAAACCGCAATTTCGCCAGCGCGTAAGCCATCGGCACGCAAATCAGCAATTGCAGGGCGAGGATGGAGGAGCAGACGATGGTGCCATTGAGCAGGAAGCGCAGCAGCGGCGCGGCCGTGAGGGCCTCCGAGTAATTCTCCCAAGCGTGCCATTGTTTCGGCAGCAAGAAGAATCCGGGATCGAACATCTCATCCCTCGATTTCGCCGAGAGCGAGATCATCCAGATGAACGGCGAGAGGGTCAGCGCGCCCGTGATGAGCAGCGCCGCATGCCGGCCGATTGCCGACGGATGGAACGGGTGCCCGATCCTCATGCGTAATGCACCCGCTTTTCCATGACGCCGACCTGCGCCAGCGTCAATGTCACGATGATGCCAAGAAAGACGACGGTCACCGCCGCACCGTATCCCGTGCGCAGATATTCGAAACTTTCACGGTAAAGTGTGTAGAGAAGAACTTCCGAAGCTCGACCCGGCCCGCCCTGGGTCAGGATCGCAATGGTGTCGAAAACCTCGAACGCCCTGATCGCGACGACGACCACCACGAACATCGACACCGGTGCAAGCATTGGCAGCGTGACCGCACTCAACCGATCGAACCAGCCATCGGCGCCATCGATGTCCGCCGCCTGGTACAGATCGATCGGAATAGCCTTCAGGCCCGCCAGAAACAGCACCATGGCGAAGCCGAGGTTTTGCCAGATGCCGATAAACGCAAGGACCGGGAGGACGGTCTTTTCGTCACGCAGCCAATTGGCCGTTGGCAACCCTAGTGCGGAGAAAGCCTGATTGACGAGACCCATCGTCGGATGCAGCAGCATTTCCCAGGCGACCGCGGTCGCCGCGAGAGTCGCCATGAAGGGGAGGAAGTGGATCGCCCGGTAGAATCCGCGCAAGCTCTGCCTTGCCTCGATCAGCAAGGCGATCAGAAGTCCGAGACCTATCGTGCCCGGCACGACGATCAGCACATAGACAATCGTGTTGAGGAAGGAAATTCGGAAGACGGAATCAGCGAATACTTCCCGGAAGTTCCTCATTCCTACGAAGGACAGGTTGGCGCTCCCGAACGTCCAGTTGGTCGTCGCGATCACGAAAATGGCTATTACCGGCAGGATGAACAGAATCGTAAGCAGCGCGGCGCCTGGAAGCACGAACAGATAAGCGGCGATCGGCTCGGAAAATCGGTCGATAACGCTCGTCTTGAGGCGCGCCGGTCCCGATGTCGCCGCGTGCGCGGCATGACCAGATATCCCCGAGGACGGCATCATCCGAACGCCCGTCTCTCGATCCGCGTTACCGAAGAAGACGTTCTGATGCGACGACCGTCCGCGTCGAAGAACAGCAACTGGCCGGGCCGGAGGCCAAGCTCGAGCAATTCCCCCAATTGGATCCCGGAAGTCCGTTCGAGCGGCAGGCGCACGACGAACAAACCCGAGGCGCCCGGCATCTCGACATGGACGAAGACGTCCGACCCCATATGCTCGATAAGGCGGACGCGTCCGGAAATCACATCATTGCTTCCGGGCTCCGCCAGGCCCAGCGCCTCGGGCCGAACGCCGATCAAAATCCGCGCACCGGCGGCAGCCGTGACATCAACCGGCAAGCGCAATCCGGCGACATCGATGAGCCCGTCGCGATGCATGCGCCCTTCGATGATATTGATCTTTGGAGAGCCGACAAACTCGGCGACGCGCAGATCGCATGGATCAGCGTAAATGTCCTGCGGTCGAGCCACCTGCAGGATTTCGCCGTCGGCCATCACAACGACGCGATCCGAAAGCGTCATCGCTTCGGTCTGGTCATGCGTCACGTAAATGAACGTGGTGCCCAGCCGGCGATGGAGTTCCTTGATTTCGGCCCGCATCTGGACACGCAGCTTGGCATCCAGATTCGACAAAGGTTCATCCATGAGAAAAACCGCCGGCTCGCGAACCATGGCTCGTCCCACGGCAACGCGCTGCCGCTGTCCTCCAGAAAGCTGCGCCGGCTTTCGATCGAGAAGCCGATCGATTCCGAGCGCTGCGGCGACGCGCGAAACCTCTGCGGCGATCGCTTTCCTGATGGCTGCCGTACCGGGCAAGAGCGCGCCAAGCAAGGGAAGCCGTTGCCATGTCTTAAGACGCCGCATCCGCAATGGCAGCGCGATGTTCCCGGCAACGGTCATGTGCGGATACAAGGCATACGACTGGAAAACCATCGCGACATCACGATGCTTCGGACGCAGGCCGTCGAGTTGCCTTTTCCCCAAAAAGATCGAACCCGAATCCTGTGTTTCAAGGCCCGCCAGAATTTTGAGGAGCGTTGATTTCCCGCAGCCCGAAGGGCCGAGTATTGTCAGGAACTCTCCGTCCTCGATTTCCAAGGAAATCTCTTTAAGAACCCGAACCGAGCCAAAACCCTTTGACACGCCAGAGATGGAGAGCCCAGCCATATTCCCGCTTAAATGTCTGTCCTTGTCGTTGCGAAACTGTCTAGACAGATTTTGCTACAGGCTTATGACGGGGAACACGCCTCGACACGCAGGAGCCACCTCAGGCCTGATCGAGAGGCACGCCGTTCGGAACGATCTCACGAGATGATTGACAGAGCCGACACGATGAGAACCGCCAATATGCGCCTGGAACGTGGACATGCCCGAGGCGAACACCTGTGGCAGCAAGTTGAAAAAATCCTGCTCCAGCGGATCAAGAACCGTCATTTTGAAGGCAGCGATCGCCTGCCCTCGGAGAACGACCTGGCATCGCAATTTGGCGTGAACCGACACACCGTTCGACAGGCGATCGCCGGTCTGGTCCAGCGCGGCGTCGTCTTTAAGCGGAAGGGCGGCGGATCCTATCTCATTCCCGACATGATCGATTATCCGATCGGAGAACGGACACGGTTCAGCACCAACATCGCCCTGCAGGGGAGAGCGCCCAGCCACACGTTGCTGGCTGTCGGCGAACGACCGATCTACGGCAAGGTCGCAGCGGCACTGAAGATGCGCGATGGCGAGAAAGCGGTCTTTCTTCATCTTGTGGGAGAAGCCGACAAATTGCCGATCAGCGTCGCGAAAACTTACCTGCCGGCCAGCAGATTTGGCGGATTTGGCGACGTCTACCGGAAGACAATGTCGATGACAGCGGCACTGAAGAAATGCAATGTTCTCGACTATTTCCGGGATGTCACGCGGTGTGTCGCCCATATGCCGTCGAAGGCAGACGCTCACCATCTTAGGCAACCCGAATCCGTTCCCGTACTCCTTGTCGAGACTGTCGACGTCGATTCAGAGTCACGTCCGATCGTCTATCACGAAACGCTCTATGCGGGAGAGCGGGTTCAACTCGTTTTCGGAAGGAACCTATCAGCCGCAGGGATCGTTGATTTTTCACTCGAATGATGCGGCTGGCCCCCAGCAAGAACGTAAAGACGAGACCCTCTCAGGACTTACAAGCTGCAATGAAAGTATAATCGCCGCAACTTGACGGATACTGCTCCAGGACTTTCGCGATTCGCCCCGAGCGGATGTCGTGTTCGAGTTTTCTGCACCCCTCTTCCACGGATCGGCTTTGTTTTGCGTTTCGGAAGCGCGTGATGCCCTGCCGCACATCATCCCGCAGATACAAGGCTGGTTGGTGTTTCGCGCCGTAAAGAAACAAATCAACCATGTCCTCCGGGATATCCCAGGTCGAAACATTCACCGGACGAAATCCGGCGCACTGCAAGACCGTGACAAGGCGAGTGACGGGCGGCATGAGGGATTCGCTGGATCGCATAAGCTCGCCGAAATATTCGTTGAGCCAGAATGTCCGGGTCTGACACGGATCCGTCGTGAAGATCACGAACCGGGTGCGAGGCTTCAGCACGCGATGAACCTCGCGAGCCATCGCTTCAAGATCGGCAAAGTGATGGACTGCCAGACACGAAAATGCACCGGCAATGCTGGCGTCGGCCAGCGGCATCTTTTCGGCTGGGGAGTGGATGAATTCCGAGGTCGTGGATTTCTCGCGAGCAATGCACAGCATGCCTTCGGACACGTCCAGACCGATCATCGCGTAGCCTCGGGCAGCGAACTCAGCCAGATAGTTTCCGGTACCGCAGCCGACATCGAGATACTTGCCACGCGGCTCCGGCCGAAGCTGTTCCGAGATCGCATCGGTTAGCCGCGGATCCGGCTTTCGCGTGGCGTCATATGCATTCGACACCTTGTCGTACGGCGCTGGAGAACTGACTTGCGGAACGCGGATTGTGGAGACCATGGACATCTCGGATCCTATCTGATTATCGCGTGATTTCGAGATCGCCCGAAGGACGATCACGCCGATAATGCTGACGGCATCGGTTTGGCGATGGCCGAATATATTGCACATAAAGATTCGGGTTCGACGGGCCCGCCGATACGAATCGATTCCTTTCGTACGGCATCAAGACAGACCGGAAGCAGATCATCATTCACGGCGACGCCGCGCTCCTCAAGGACATGCTTTACAACCGCCTTTCCCGAGTGCTTCCCGACGACGTAGCGACGTTCGCCGCCCACTTCTTCGGGTTGGAAAGGCTCGAACGTGCCGGTGTCTTTCAGCATCCCCTTGGCATGAATTCCGGATTCATGGGCGAAAATATTTCGTCCCACGATCGGCTGCCAGATGGGCAGGGGTTGACGCGACGCATCGCTGACCAATGTCGCCAGCGCCACCAGTGAAGTCGTATCGATACCGAGATCGATGCCGTGGAACTTCTTCAGCGCCATCGTCATCTGCGCGAGATCGGGCATGCCGGCTCTTTCGCCGATGCCGTTGACGCACACGTGAAAATAAGTCGCGCCTGCTTCAAGGCCCGCGAGAGTGTTCGCAATCGAAAGACCGAAGTCGTTGTGGCAATGGCATTGCACAGCGATGCCCGACACCGAACGGACGCTTCTCACACGTTCCGCATATTTTTCCGGCGTCATGATTCCTATCGTATCCGACAGTCTCAGCCTATCGGCGCCGGCCTCGCTAACGGCACCGGCGTAATCCTGGAGAAACGGAATTTCGGTCCTTCCGACATCTTCCGCGCTGATGGAGACAAAGACGCCATGGTCTTTGGCGAATTTGATGAGTTCGGTCGCCCTCTCGACGAGCCAGGCGCGATCTCGCCCAAGACTTTTTTCGAGATGCATTTTGGATGTCGGCAGTCCGATGTGAATCGCGCGAAAGCCGAGTGAAAGACTTGCCTCGATGTCTTCCCGGACACCGCGATTCCATCCAACCAGGAGGGCTTCATCCTTGCGCTCAAGCATGGCTTTGAGCGCCGTGACCTCGTCTCCGCCCATCGTCGGGATGCCTGGCTCGATGTATTTGACGCCGATCTTGAGCAACGCATCAAAAATCGCGAGCTTCTGGTCGGTCGAGAATGCGATCCCGGGAGTTTGTTCTCCATCTCTCAGAGTCGTGTCCTCAAGAATAATGGTATGGTCGATCATGGGAAACCCTCGGGTTTAGAGCCCAATTCTGTCAGCACTGTTTTGGGAGGTACTGGACTTCAGCCTCGGCGAGTTCGCCGTAACGCATCAGGCCAAAGACCTCGTCGAGCGTGGCGACTTCGCCTTCGATACCGGCGATGCTTTCCTCGGCGATAATGCGGCCGCAAACATCCCTCATCCCGGCGATTGCCGCTCGCATCGAGTGGTTGGCCCAGATCACTGTCGAGATGCCGGCTTCGCGATAGGCCGAGACCGGGGTTCGAAAGTACTTGGTGGGAACGATGACGACGGGGAGCCGGTTCTGCCAGGCGCCGGCGAAGGCGAGGATCTCATCCGCCACGCTCTTGCGCGAATGAATGAGGATGGCGTCGGCTCCGGCCTCGGCATAGGCATGGGCGCGCGTGAGAGCCTCGTCCATTCCGTGGCCGGCGATCAGCGCCTCGATCCGGGCGACGAGGACCAAGTCGTCACCCACTGTATCCTTCACAGCGCGCAGCCGGCCTGAGAACTCGTCGATATCGGCAAGCGGATGCCGATCGCCGATGAACGAATTCATCTTGGGAAAGCCCTTGTCCTCCAGCGCGACGCCGGCGGCGCCACGCTGCCGTAGCTTGCGTGCCAGAAGGCGCGCGTTATTGAAATTGCCGAAGCCGCTATCGCCGTCGACAAGCACCGGAAGGTCGGTCGAGTCCGTCATGCGCTCGACGACATCGACGAGTTGCGTCCAGGATGCTTCGTTGGCGTCGCGGTAGCCGAGCGAGCACGAAATTGACAGGCCGGACGCCCACAGCCCCTTGAAACCTGCACGCTGGGCGATGGCGCCCGACAGGCCGTCGTGGGCTTCCATCAGGAAGGCAAGCTCGTGATTGGAGCAGATCTGATTGCGAAGCCTGTCCGCCGCTCGCGATGCAGCGTGGTGGTGATGGCCGTTCGCGACGACGGACCGTGGTTGCGGTTGCATGCCGAACTCCTTGTGGATCGAATCCGCATCATTGTGCGCTGACTACTAAAGGTTGTCACATACCTAGGCGCGACGTCAATATCTAATTCTAGTTGATATTCGAAAAGTCATGTTGAGGCGGACGCGGCAGTTGGCCGCACGACTTTCATTGAAATCGAAAAGTGATTCAGTCTCTGGCTTCGCGCATCCAGAACCCGGACTGCGACTGAACCGAAGCACCATCGCAGAACGAACGCCGTCACTAAAGCGTGAAAGCCGATTATCCATCGAATCTCGGTTGTCTAGCAAGACGAGCATTACTACTATACCACAACTTCGCCAGATTGTGGGCGGTTAGATGGACGAGTCTGCTCTTGGGTTCATGGTGCAGCCGCATGCAAACTATCATTCTGGACGACCATGGTCGCGCATGGGACGCTCGATCCCTGACCTTGCGAAGCTCCCTGCACTGCCCGCTTCCTGACTTCGATTTTCTGACCTATGTCATCGAAAATCTGGGATTTGTGGCTGTAACGAAAATTGCCCCCAATGCGGCGCGCATGCGATTTCGGCCTGAAACGGCATGCCAGACGAGTATCGCAGCAGCTTTATATCGCGTCGCTGATATGGGGATCGAGCGCGTTATCATTTCGCATCCAGGCAAGTTCGTCGACAGGCTGTTCCCGAGCCTCGCGCAGGCGGTCGCCTACATTGCCGATCAGGTTGCTGCAAGCCATCGGCATCCCTCCTCCGCGTTCCTGAGCAGAGAGCGGCCGATCGACATGCTTGCGAATACTGACGGAGCGCTTTCATCCCTTCTCGCGCAATGGGTTTATTCGAAGCAGGTTTACGATTCAGCGACGCTGGCCAACACGTTGATTGAAACGCTTCGTGCGCGCTTCATAGTTATCGAACCCGTGGATGGCCGCCTGACCATCGTCGATATCGGATCTGGCTTATGAGTCTTTCGGCAAGACCTGGCAGGAGAACGCACGGGGTCTGCCGATCGAAGAACAACCGGATTACGATTACGGCCGATGGGTGCGAAGCATGTACTGCAGTGTCCAAAGCACGCGACAGCCGCGCTTGGACGAGGTGGACGCCACGGTCAGACGTCCCCACAGGAACGATCGCGTTCGCGTCCGTTATCGGCGTCTCATCTTGCCGTTCACATGCGCCAGGCACGCAGGGGCTTGCCTTCTTGGCGCATCGGTTATCGACCAGACAATCGACCTAAGGGAGCAACATTCCGCCGGTAGCAACGCGCCGCTCGATCGCCGGGCTGTCGAAGAATGTCCCTCGTAGATTAATGCGCCCTTCCCTGATGCGGCATACATCCGCAAAACGCATGCTGAGATTATGCCCGCTCTTCGCAATACCGGAAAAGCTGCCCCATGTTTTCGCCGTCGCTCAGCAACCTTCTCGACGATCTGCTGGCCGAGCGAAATGATCCGTTGCGTCAGATAGAAGTCGATGATGGCCGGCTTTCCTCATAGCCCGGTCGTTCGTAGATCGCTTCGTCGGGGAGAAAATCGGAAAGCCTGCCCAGTCCCGGCTGTCAATGCAGCCGAACAGGTTTTTGACAAAGCCTTCTGAATCCTGGGGATGGGAGATCCGGCCGTTCATGCCTGCCTCGCCTTGCGACATCAGCGGTTCGCGTCCTCGGCGATACCGGGCGAGATGACAGGGACAGACACCTGGTCCATGATTGCAGCGAGATCGCCGAGGAGTTCGTTGGGCTGCATCCAGACCAGCGAACAACGTATCGCGCCGAGCGGCGAAGCCACAAGTTCGACGCTTGAATGCTCAGCCTTGGTGTATCCGCTCCGCTCTGCCATGCCGCCGGCGATCACGGCATCGCCGATCACGCTGATCGTGAAATCGGTATTCCAGCGTGTGAAGGCGTATGCCCGCGAAATGCGCGGCAGGATGGTTGCAAGGCCCTTGCCCCTGAAATCACGCCGATACCAGCCAGCGCCGGAAAAGACAACCCGCCCGGCGATATTGTTGGCCACCGGCGTGGTGATCTCGCAGCGATCCCCGCGCTCGAAAGCGGCATGCGGATCGGCATAGAACATGCGTAGCGACTTGGCTTCGTCCTTGAGTGTCGTTTCCGACCAATCATAGAAACGTGCCGCTTGCGTCGCGACAACCTGACCACCTTTGTCCCGCCCGATGAGGACAAATCCTGTCTCCGGCGTAATGCCTCCCAGAACCGGGTCAAAAATCGGAACAAGCGGGCGCCAGCTATCGGAGTTGGCCTTATTGACTTCGACGAGATCCTGCAGACTGGCAAAAAACAACGTTACTCCGACATCCCTTGCAGCGGTGTCCCCCCAGAGGAAGAACCGCCCGAGCAGGCCGGCCCATAGTTGATCTTAAGGTAAGCCGGTAGGCGCCCCGATATGGGAAGAAGCTGTTGCATGGATTAGACGTCCCGCCATTCTCGTATTTTGCTTTCCAACACCGGAATAAGCCGCGCATTTGTAACCAACATGACATAATTCTAGTTGATTATGCCGCACAGGAGTTGATATGCAGTGGTTCATGATTCAAGTTGATAGTGCCAAGTAGGAATTCATACGCGGTGCTTGATGCCTTCTGAACATTCCGAGAAGAAATCGAAATCCCGCACGCCGAACAGGCGCGGCAGCGAGCGCGGCGGCAAAATCAGACTCTCATCGAAGAAGCCGAACCACGTCGACCAACACGTGGCGAAGCGGTTGCGCCTCCGGCGCAACCTCGTCGGCTTGACTCAAGACGAATTAGCAAGGCGGCTTGGCCTGACGTCTCAGCTCATCCAAAAATATGAGGCCGGGGAAACCCGGATCAGCGCATCAAGACTCTACGGCATTGCCGTGCAACTCGCCGTCCCGATCACATGGTTCTTCGACGAGTTGGAAGACAAGAAACGACCGTCCGTCGAGTCGGAGCAGACTTCGGAAGCGCAAGACTGGAGCGAACTCGTTACGAAGCGAGAGTCGCGCCAGCTCCTCGAACTCTATTTCGGCATTACTGATGAACGCCTACGCCGAAAAGTGATGGAAGTCGCGCAGCTTCTGAAGACAACTGACGCGGAATAAGATCCGCTGACGAAAGGCGCTCAAGACCAACTCCTGCATTCAGCGTTGGCTCTTACTGTTTACAGTTGACTTGCGGCCGATGCCCTTGGCGTAGCCTGTTGCTACCCTTGGCGCGGTGGCAATGGGTCAGGGCCGGTAAGCAAGCGATCCCGCGAACGGACGATGCCGACATTCGCTGAGTTTGTCGAGCGCTATCCGAAGGAAGAAGCCGAAACGAAACTGAAGCCCCGGAACGGTTGTCAATTATCGCATCCATCTCCGCAAGCACGCCTCGCCTATGATCGAAAGCCCGCGCCGAATAAGAACCGGTCGGACACAGAGGACGAAAATGTCTCAGGGCAGAGACAAGATCGTCCTCCGTTTGAGGGACGCGGATATCTGCCGATCCGGCTTATAAGTTAGATTCAGATCGCTTCGGACGCATCGTAACACGGTCGTGATAGAACGCGGGAGGGCGGGAAGCGGACTAACGAACCGAAGGCGGCCTTATCGATAGCAAGATGTGAACAAGACATTGATGCCACCACCATCGACCCCAAGGTACGTCAATAAGCGAGCATTGCTGGACGTTTCACCATGAATTTTCTTTGCAGGTTTTTTTTCATCGCTGCGCTCCTGCTAGTTTGTCAACCAGCTTCAGCCGAGAAGCGCGTGGCGTTGGTGCTTGGTAATTCCAACTATAAAAACGCGGCGGTGCTTCCGAATCCGGTCAATGACGCTGCAGCCGTCGCTGCGACCTTGAAAGGCGCGGGTTTCGATATCGTTGACTCAAGACTCGATCTTTCAGCCGCAGACATGCGGCGAGCGCTGCGAGATTTCGCTGATCAAGCTCGCGACTCGGACCTGGCCGTAGTTTATTACGCGGGTCATGGCATTGAGATAGACGGCACGAATTATCTGATCCCAACGGACGCTACGCTTCAGCGCGATACGGATATCTATGACGAGGCATTTTCGCTTGACCGCGTTTTGTTGACAATTGAGCCGGCAAGGCAGCTGCGACTTGTGATTGTCGATGCGTGCCGCAACAATCCTTTTGCGGAGACGATGAAACGAACGGTCAGCACGCGAACCGTAAGCCGTGGCCTCGCAAGGATCGAGCCGACAACGACCAATACGCTGGTCGCCTTTGCCGCCAAGGCTGGTTTGACGGCGCTCGATGGCAACAGCAAGAACAGTCCCTATGCAACAGCCCTGGTAAAGCATATTGCGACACCCGGCCTGGACGTGCGCAGGGCATTCGGATTCGTCCGCGACGATGTGTTGCAGGCCACCGGTAACCGACAGGAACCGTATGTCTATGGCTCGCTCGGCGGTGCAGATATTGCACTGGTGCCTGTTGCATCGACGCCGACGGCTAACCCCCAGTCGGAGACCCGCCGGGATTTCGAGCTGGCGTTGCAGGTTGGCCACAAGGACGCATTGAACGCCTTCCTTGCCCAGCATCCCGAAGGATTTTACGCGAACCTGGCCAAGCTTCAGCTTGCCAAAATTGCGGCGGAGGAGACGCGCGTTGCGGCGACCGAGAACGCGCGACTAGCCGAACAGGAGCGAGCGCGGCTCGCCGCCGAAGGCGCACAAAGGAGGGACCAGGAGAAGGCAGTCGCGGACGCGAAGGCGGCCGAGGAACGCCGCGTCGCCGCCGAAAAGGCCAAACAGGCGGTGCAGGAGCAAGTCGCCGAGGCGGAACGGCAGCGGATCGCAGCCGACACGCCCGCAGCCGGCAAACCTCCGGAAAGTAAGATGGCCGCCGCCGATGCATCCGCGGACGAGCCTGCCGCCGGTCCGATAGCGATAGAGAGGAAGCAAGGGCCGAGCCTTGCATCGCTGAGCGCCGAACCGCCCCCGGTCGAGCTCGTAAAATCGGTACAGACCGAACTGCGCCGCGTCGGCTGTCTGACCGCCGCCGCCGATGGCGAATGGAAAACGGCATCACAGCGTTCGCTGACGCTGTTCAACAAGCACGCCGGCACGAAACTCAACGTCAAGCTCGCAAGTCTGGATGCACTCGATGCCATCAAGCTCAAGTCGACGCGGGTTTGCCCGCTAATCTGCGAGCACGGCTTCAGGCCCGATGGCGACAACTGCAGCAAGATCGTCTGCGCGGAAGGTTCGTTCCTCAATGACGACAATGAATGCGAGAAGCGGCGTGCGAAAAGGCCGATCGTAAGGCGCGAGCCCGACCAACGGCCCAATCACGCGGCGCGGGAACGACCGCGCCCCCAGGCTAGCGCGCCTCAGTCGCACGCATCGGACCAGATCGTCTGCGACCGCGGCGGCTGCCGCCCGGTGGCACGCGGATGTCACGTCGAGTGGAGGAGCTTCGCACAGGGTGGCCCCTACGAGGGTGGCGGCGGCAACGTGCAGATTTGCCGATAAGGCGAATCGCGCGAGCAGTCGCGGATGTCGCGGCAACGTTGGCGAATAATCCACCACAAGACCCGTGTGTACGCGGCCCCCGGGGAGGCGGCGCCTGACCAGCCGGCGCCGCGCTCACTACCTGATCGAATATTGCTTGATATCGAACGACCAATTGCTCGGCTGCAGTTTGCCGGTGCCGGGATCTGGTACCCGCAGTTCGCTCGTCCATCCGGTCAGATAGCTGATGGTCTCTGCTTCGGTTCGCGGCTTCTGCGTATTATCGGGCAAGTCGAGAATTTGAACTCGCCGGTCGCTGAGAATTGCGACTAGCGCCGCCTCCCCTGTCGGCGACGTTATGACGTATTCGAAGCCGCGTTTTTTGGCCGCCGAATTCGGGATCAGCAACTCCTCGCCCGGCTTGATGAAATTCGCCGCCGCTTCCTGGGATTGAGCGATCATTTCAGGACTCGGAAAAATCTGGGACATATTCCCGTTGGCGTCGATGTCGACCAGCAGTAAATAGCCCGGCTTTTTGGTCTTAACCCGAAATGAAATTTTTGTGCCGACGCTGACGGACCGATCAGGACTCATCTGTAGCGACACATTCGCTGTGTTTGGAATATTGGCCATGGCATTATTTCGATCGGACACGTTTTGCGTGACCCTCATCGCGGGCGGAACAGGTGGGATCGGCGACGATGTCGAGACTGCAAAGGGTCCGAAAGATGGGAATTCGGCGGGTAAAAACTCTGTCGGACCGATTCCGGAGGGCTTTGCCACCGCCGCGCCTCCAATCGACACCACCAGCACGCCCAGACACCACCCCAAGATCAATATGTTCGGCAGCATCACTGTTCCCGCAGGCGAAGCGTCAGGGTACGGTAAAGAATCCGACCGAACCGACGCGCGCGTCAGCCGGCATGTATCGCTCCAGGCTCTTGATAACCTGTCCAGATGCGCGCCGACGATTCAGTTGCTGAAGCGCTTTCTCGAAGTCAACCATGCGCTGCGGCGATGTCACAGCGACGATCTGCTCTGCGCCAAACGGTTCGCGCACGCGCAGCGGAAGCCGCAGGTTGGCCGATCGGACCGGCGACGCATCAGAGCCGATTGGATAAAGCATCTGAATCGTGCCGTCGCCGGAAACGTTGAACAACACCACTGCGCGTCCCCCAACCTCGGACAGATCGATATTGACCGTCTGATCATTGCGATGCAGACGATCGTCCGGCGAGACACGCATGACCTGTGGCGATTGGGTAGCTTTGCCTTTGAGAGTGCGGATCGCTGCCGTCCTGTCGATGACGGTGGGAAGATCTGCCGGGTCAATCCCATAGGCGATGACATCGCCCCAGGCGATGACGTCGTGCGAAACCGGATCCCAGATCAGGTCTGGATTGTCCGTGGGCTGCACCGCCTGAAATGTCGAGTCGAGGGATTTCGGACTGGGAAAATAGTTGGTCTTACCGTCAAGCGCCGCCAGCCGGATCGGCGGACTCACCTGCCCAACGATCTGCGGGTTCGGACCCGGCAATGGGATCGGTGCGATGCCGCCGGCCGCAAGGCTCGCGGATGCTGGCGGCAAGGACGCCAATGACTGAGGCGCCGACGGCTGAGGGCCTTCGATCGGTCCCTGTATCAGCGTAACCCCGCGCGTCAGGCCGAACGCGACGTCGATGTCGGGCGACCGGTTCGGCGAGGTCATGGTCACCACATTCTGCCGCTGATCGGATAGCTGGTACACCACTTGCCGGATATTAGCGAAAAACTCCTTGAGCGTCACCTTACCGTCGTGATCGGCATCGGCATTACCCTCGATGGCTCGGGCAACGGCGTAGCTCAGCGCGCCTCGCAATCCGTCGATGCCCGGGACACGGACTTCTGGCGCCTTGGTACTGCGGTCGACTGCGGCTAGAAAGGCTGTATGGTCGAGATCGAGCTCCGAGCGCGGATCGCCCTGATCTGAAACCGGTTTCAGTTCGTCGACCAATAAGTTGTAGCCTGGAATTTGCCGGAAGCTCATTTCTGCGGCACGTGGATCGATGTCACGCACCATGCCGCCGCCATGACATGTATCCGCAACAAAAATGACCTTGGCTCCACGTAACTCAAATTGCTTGATGAAATGATTGAATTCGCTGCCGAGGACGCGTTGCTGCGAACCCGTTGGTGTGACCTCGAAGCCGGGCAACAGGAAGACGTCCTCCATGCCATCGGGCTGCGATCCCTTGATGCGCTCGGGCTCTTGAGCTCCATGTCCGGCAATCGACAGAAAGACGATATCGTTGGTCTTGGTACGCTCGACCAGCGCGCTGATCTCACGCAACACGTTCGACCGGTCCGCACGGTCGTTGATCAGCGCCGTCACATCCCGAACACCCATCGTCCTCAGACTTGAATCGATGTCGTGGGCGTCTGCCGTCGCGCCCTTCAGTTTTCGGACATGCTGATAGTCATCAATGCCGATCACCAGTGCCCGCACTTCGCCGCCGTCGGGATTGCTGAGCTGCAGCGTGCTCGCCGCCCGCGCGCTGTCCAGATGAACGCTCGATGCGGAAATCAAGGCAATGATGAATATAATCTTCCAAGACCCGGGCATTGCTCAATTCCTCAACAAATTCCTACTTCACACGCTCCGTCCAAATCTCCGCCAGCCTGGGGTAGAGGCCGGATATAACGAACGTTGGCGAATAAACATTCGTGTTTGGTGCCCCTTACTAGGTTCACCGCTTTACCGTGCCCGGCCTTTTCGAACGCCCGGTTGGCGAGTCCGACTCTTGATAGGCACTCGCCGAAACCGTCATCTCGTCCTCGGCCAGGGCGCGGAATCGTACTGGGACGTAGCCGCGCTCCAAAAGTGAAGCCAGTGGATAGACGTTGCGGCAGACGCGACCGTTGCAGCCACCAGTCGACGACTCCATCACTTCGGCCTTGCGATCCGGGGTAAAGCGCAGGAACAGCATGACGTGCGACCCCGGCTTGTTCAGCGCGTCACCCGGCTTCAGATCCCAGGGGTTCTCCACCGTCTTGGCGATCGCCGGAATGGCGGCGGTTGTGTAGTGAACCGACAGTCCCCACGCCGCGCTCACGAAAGCGGAACAATCCACTCCGGCAACATCGGTTCGCGGCGAGTTGCGCGTACAGACGTTTCCGGCCATGGTTCCGGCTTCGATGCGAAGGCGGAAATTTGCCAGCGAACCATGACAACCCCAGCAATAGGGCACGCCGCGGACTTCCTGATTGACCTTGCCCTGCAGATACCAGGGGCGGCGAATCCGATTGAAGCCGGTGCAGGCAGTGTCCGGATCGGAACCATAATTTGCCGGCGTTAGCTTCCATTGCAACCCTTCGAACGCAAACGCGGTTTTGATGGTCTGCTGGCGATTGGAAGGCCGCACTGCCGCGATGGCATCGAACTTGCCATCAAACTTTCCCTCAGGCAGATTCTTGGCCGGGGTCCGCGGCAGGCGAAGGTCGATCACCGAGGCATTGCGAAGCGAGCGGAAACCGACGCCTACAACTTCGACGTCGTCCGCTTTGGTGCGCAGAAAGTAAACGTCGCCATCGCCGGAAATTGTCACGAAACGCCGGGTTAGCGGCGTGTTTTCCAAAGGCAGCTCATAAATGCCTTCGAGCTTGCCGTTCGACGCGTAGCGCGCCACGAAGGTCGAGGCCCGTCGTCCCGAATCTGGAACATTCTCGCCCAGGACATAGAAGCGATCACTGTTGTCGATTTCGAGAAACTCCACTGTGCCCAGCTTGTTCGGCACGCGCAGGCTGAGCTGGGCAATGGTCTCGTTGTTGTCCATGGTCTGGACTTCGATGCGAACGCTGCTGTCGCCTTTGTTGGGAATGATGTCGGCAATCACCGATCCCTTGCCGTGGGACGCGACATACTGCCGGTCGGGCTGCCGGGTTTTTTTGATGACCGCGGCGCGGGTGTTCTGATCGAGCAAATCAGCCGCGCTTCCCGGAGGTTGCGAGCCCATCTGCGCGAAAGCCGAGATGGCGAATTGATCGTCTACGTCGCGCGTGAGGACCTCCTCGAGCTGAACCACACCGTCGTCGAGGCCGCGGGTGGATTGTTCAGTGGCGGCCTTGAGTGTGCGGATTGAACCGTCCCAAACCAGGATGCCGCTCTTGCGGACGACAAGATCGTTTGCCTGGATATCCGCGGGCATTTTCAAAATGCTCGGATCGCTGGCAGGTTGCTTCGGATTGAACTTGAGAATGCGGCCGTTGATCTGATCGAGCACAAACAGATTGCCCTGCACGTCGGAGGTAAGCGCCTGCGGACCAGTCAATTCCACGTCTTCCCCGGCGGCGGCGATGCCGACCGTCGTGGAGGTGGTACCGATGGAAAATTGTCGCACCACCGTGTCCGCAGCCGCGGCAGCGCCCGCAAACGAGGCGACCCATCCCATCATGATGGTCCGAAGCAACCACTTTTGGCAAAACATGTTCGCCTCAATACTCAACAATCAACTGAACTGTTGACCGGTATCCTCCGACCAACTTGTATCGTCCGATCGATTGGAGTTGCAGCTGGCCTGTTCCGTTCGATCACTTATGCGCGCGCATCGACACGGCCGCATCAGCCGATCGGAGGATAGGGTCTCAATATACGTTGAGGCTGACCAATGGTTTAAAGCCAAAATACGGTGCGAAAACGTGGCTCGGGCCCGATTTGAAAAGATCGATGAAATTCAAAACGACACGATCAAGCTGATGCCAGAGCGTGAAAAAGATGAAACGGGTCATATCCTGGCAACCGCAAGCGGCAGCCGATTGAGCGGCGATCGGATCAATCCGCGCCCTGGATTTGGCGCGATCTGTATCGTCCGATCGATTGAAGGCTGGCACACGCATATGTGGCATAGCGATGTAGAGGAGTGATCATGGACCGGCTGAAATCGTGCTCCGTTGCCATTATTGGCATGTTGGTGGTTACCTGCGCGGCCCGCGCCAATGATTCTGCCGCGGAGCTGTCGATTGGCGGACTGCAATTCGTCCGTACCAACGACATTGCAATGCAGAGCGAGGATCTGCGGATATCGCTCGACCGCGTCACCGTGCGCTATCAGTTCGCGAACACGACCGGAAAGCCCGTGACGCTGACTGTCGCTTTTCCGTTGCCTGACATCGACCTTTCGGACGCGGAGAACGTCGCGCTTCCCTCGACCGATCCGGTCAACTTCGTCGATTTCGAAACCAAGATTGACGGTGTTCCCGCAAAGTTCCAGATCGACCAGCGTGCAATGGTTGGCGACAAGGATGTTACCGCCCAGCTTGATCAATTTAAGCTGCCGCTTCTACCGGTCGGAAGCCGTGAAATCCGAATAGCCGATCTGCCCAAAGCAACCCGCACCAAGCTCGCGGATCAGGGCTTGTTGATGCCTGTGAGAACCGACGACAAAGGCCAACAGCAATATGCTGTGGCCTGGGTCGCGAAAACTTCCGCTCTTCGCCAGCAGACGTTCCCCCCCGAGCGTGGGGTCATTGTCGAGCACCAATACAGGCCGAGCGTTGGCACCAGCTCCGACACCGTCCTGCGACGGATCCTCCGCTCCAACAAATCGCTCTCCCCTGAAGTAGAGCGATATCGAAAGGACTATTGCGTCTCCGACGCATTCCTGGCGCAACTCGACGAGCGCGCCGGCAACGGCCCGCTCAACGCGCCGATGATTCAGGAACGGCGGATCAACTACGTGCTCAAGACTGGCGCCAATTGGGCCGGGCCGATCCGCTCGTTCAAGCTGACCATTGATCCCGGCGCCGGCGATCGCCTAGTCAGTTTCTGCCCCGGCCGGCTGAAGCCAACCGCGCCGAATGCACTGGAATTTACCGCCAAAGACTTCACGCCCGAAGGCGATTTGAAGATCCTGATCGTTGGCCGTTTTTGACCATCGTATATGATCGTCGCATCGGTCATTGATTTTCAGTTTTTGAGACGAAAATAACGCGCTGCTGCGGCGATTGCTACATTGTTGCGCTGAGCCTCGCTGACAGCCTGCAAGAAAAAAGTATCAGCGGCCATCGGTTTGGGCTGCCGCAAGGATGCGAGAAGCTGCGGCGTCGCCACGGCCATCACCAGTTGCGGACCATCGCCTCCGCCTCCGCGCTGGATCCCTATGGAGAATGACAGGGAATCGATGCCCGGCTTCAACAAATAGGACAGGTTTTGCACCTCTCCGCTATCTGACACCAACAGCAATTCGACCACACGATTGGCGAAATTCTCGATGGTGCCGCTTAGCGTCTCCCCATTCTTGACTTCGATGGAGTTGAGGTTGATGCGCGGGGTTCGCGCCTGGTTGCTGCTGTGCTCGCCGAGGAATTTGATCGCCGGACACTGAGCTTGTGTGATCAGCCTGGCGCCGATCGAGGCCTCAAAACCCAAATCGCGCTTGAACGCCTTGTCGAGAGCGTCAAACGGCGCCGTCGATGCTCCAAAGCCCTCAATAACCGCCGCGTTCGAACTGATCGCAACGGGAAGGATGAAAAAACAATTACCTACACTGTACTGCTCGACAAATCGACGAACGCGATCGGTGCGGGCTGCCGCATCGCCGGCGGACGGCGTGGGTGCTGTCGGCCGCTGTTCGGGCAAAGGCGGCAATGCTTTCGGCTCTGGCAAGGCAGCCTGGGATTTCTGGCCGAACTCCGGCAGCGGCGGCGGCTTGACGATAGCTGGTGCCGACCAAACCAGGGTATAGACCGCATAGACCCCCTGTCCGACCAGCGCGGCGAGAACAGCGGCAGCGAGGATCGACCAGAGCGAGCGGCGATTTAGCTTTGGCACCAGGCGCCGTTCCGGCCGGACCGCAGGAGTCTCGACGCGATCCAGCGGATTTAAACCTCGCGGGGGTGACGATGCGATCCGCCAGTTCGCGATCTCCGCCATCGTTGCGGGCCGGTTTGCAGGATCAGGCTGTAGCATCTGTTCGAGCAACGGACGGATTCGCATGTCAATACCGCCGAGATCGGGCACACGCCGACGCTTCTCGACCAGTTGAAACTGGCTGCCGCCCATGTCGAGCTTCTGTCCGGTCAAGGCATAGAACAACAGCAGACCGAGACTGTAGATATCGGATTTCGCGGTGACCTCATCGCCGTAAAGGCCGACCTGTTCCGGCGAGACATAGTTGTCCTTGCCGGCAAAGCCGGAGCCGATAATGGTTTTATCGCCCAGCTGGGTAGAGCGGGCGATGCCGAAATCGATGATCTTGGCCCGCGTCACATCGCCCAGCGGAACGATAATATTATCGGGAGACACATCGCGGTGAATAATTCCGCGCTCATGAGCCGCCTGGAGGCCCGAGGCGATGCGCCGCATCAACTTCACCAGCGCCTCGAACGTCAGCGGACCGTCCGCCAAAATATCCGACAGCGAACGACCATCGACGAATTCCATCGCCAAATATGGCCGTTGCAGCGTTGGCTCGACCGAAAAAAGGAAGTAGCGCACGATGGCGTCGTGCGGCAAATGATGAAGCGCCGCAGCTTCCCTGCGGAACAACGCCAATGCGGCCTCGTTTTCGGCCATATCCGGCAGAAGCATCTTGATTGCCACGGCGGCGCCGGTCTGAATTTCGTGACACTTGTAGACTTCGCCCATGCCGCCGGCGCCAATCATCTGATCGATTTCGTAAATACCATTCAGACGCGTACCGGGTGCCACGCCGCGATAAGACGGACGGAACGGCTCTTTAGAATTCATTGCCGCCACACTCCGGACCACCTGTGACGGGCGAATTTGTCGGCTCGGATGAGCGCGGCACCGCTGCCATCAGGCGAACGACGACGACCGTCACGTTGTCTAAACCGCCACGCTCCAGCGCCAGCTCGAGCATCACCTCACAAGCAGCCCGCGCGTTGCGGCCCGCTGCGTACTGAAGAATCTCGTCGTCACGCAAGTGCTTGGTCAGACCATCACTGCAGATCACAAAGATATCGCCAGGATCAGCCGACCCGCTAACTATTTCGAGCTCTAAATCTTCAGCGACGCCAACCGCGCGGGTGATTACATTGTTGGGCCAGTTCTTGGCGTCGTCACGGGACAGCGTCCCGGCCGCTACCAGTTCCTCGACTTCCGTGTGGTCTCGCGACAACTGCTTGATCGCACCGCCGTTGATCAAATAGACCCGACTATCGCCGGCCCAGACGCAGGCATAGTGCTTGTCGCGGACGAGCAAAACCGCGGCCGTAGTGCCGATAGTTGCGCCATCGCGCGCGCGGCTCAAATCCACGATCTGCTGGTTGGCGCGAAAAATCTGAGTCTCGCATTGTTCCAGCAGATCGAGCGCCGCTTCGGGCTGCTCAATTGCGTTGAGCGATTCCACCAAAATCCGGCTTGCCAGATCACCAGCTTCGTGGCCACCCATGCCGTCGGCCACCGCCCACAAGCCGGTGTCGGTGCGCACCAAGCACGAATCCTCGTTGCGCACGCGCACCTTGCCGGCGTGCGTCACGCTGCTGACGTCAAAACTCAACGGCGATACGTCCATCTACCTGCATCGACTCACTTCGCGACTCCAAAGGCGGCATTTTGCGAATCTTATCTCGCTTGGACGGGTAACCCCAGATCTCCGGTCAGCAATGTGGAATAGCGGTATGGGTCCGGCAAACCGCGACAACTTAATGCCAGCGGAGGAAAATCGCCGCCGCCGGCTGTCCACCAGAAGCTTGCGGCAGCATAGACCTCGGGGCTGGTGGCACGAAGCGTCGACAGCGTCGCCGCGAAATCCGTTCCGGCCATCACCACTCCGGCCATGTCGTAACCGAGTGAGACGATGCTCGTGTCGGCAATGGCGCGGGATACAGTTCGTGGAACCGCAAGGCTGTCCAACCCCGACGAGATGTCGTCGAAAGCTGCATCGTGCGAGAGCGTCGAGAGCAGAAAGCTCTCGGCTACGCCGAACCACTCATCCAGAGTATCGACATCGGGCGGCGAAATCGGAGCGCCGGCATCCGCGATCACGTGCAACGTGAGGGGATAGTAACGCCCCATACCGTCGAGCGACGACATGATCGCACCCACAGCCGTGGTTCCACAAATTCCAGCGCCAAGCCAGAACCGCCAGACCGGTGCGGTAAGAAAGGCCTGTTGCCATCGGTCGCCCAGTTGGTGACGGCTCGCCGACAGTGAGGATTGCACCCACGGCTCCCAAGCTTCGAGGAAACTTCGCGGCGTCGCCAACGCGATGAAGTCGCGCTTGGCACCCAGCTTTCCAAACAGACCGCAGCGCATGATGGTATTCAAATTCCACTGGGGCAGCGGAACTCCCTGAGCGTCGCCAGATTGAACGGGTTGCGAACCGACCCGGTCGAGATCTGATAATTCAATTCGTTGCCGGCTACGATAAAGCTGGCGCTCGCGGTTTCGCCTTTTGCAGTCAGTGAACCGGCCTCGAGCATCCGAAACAGCGACCAAGGACCGGTCCTCTCGAGTACCGAGGGCGGCCCGGTTTCGCTGCTGACCGAGATTGCGGTACGCGCCGACGGACCTGGCCACTGCACCGTGGACGTCGCAGTGCTTGAAGGCGGTGACGGCGCGCTAAAGGCTGTCGCTGCGGCCGGAGCACTTGGGCTTGCGATGATGGTACCGCCGATTTCTGTCTTGATGTCGACCCCGGGGCCAGCGGCGCGCGGCGGCTTGATGGCCAGCGATATCTGCGGCACGCTGCCGCCGGTCTGAAAGAACGCGTCACGGATAAAGGCGGCATTTTGAAACTGCTTCAGCGTGTCCGGCGACAACGACCGGCCGACTGGACTGTCCTTCCGCCAAGCCCAGTCCGGCCGCGACGTATCCGCATATGGCGCAAGGAACTGGGCAAAGAACTTGTCGATGATACCGTTCGGGCTGAACAGCTTGCCGAAATCTCCAAGCGCGACTTCCTGATTGCTGCCACGCACGAAAGGATAGCGATTGGTGATCGTCTGCTGGCAAACCGGGGTAACCTGATCACGCAACGATTGCAGCAGTTGTCCGGCTGTCGAGGCCGCTATGCTGCCTTCGAACTCGGCAGCTGCGCCGCGCAACATATCGGAGAACGGTGGCGGCATACGCGACGCATTGTTGCGCAGCGCGGCGACCTGCGTCTGCAGCGAAGTGGTCGCCTGCGCCGTCATTTGCGGGTTCTCGACGATCAGCGTCAGGTTCTGCGCGATGTCGTTCAGGTTGGCCACGACGGAATCAATCGGCCGGCGGGTGCTGTCACCCTCCAGCACCGAATGAAAGGGTTTGAACTGCGCTTCGATCCCGGCACCGGGTGAACCATCCTGCGTATTGAACAGCGCCGGTGACGGCCGCGCAAGCGCATCCGACGGCGCGGCCGCATTGGTGGGCTTTGGCCGCTCTTTGGTGAGCGCGGTTTCGTCACGGATCGACTCCAGAATTTGGCGCAGCGGCGAGGTCGGCGCTGACAGCGCGCGTAGCGCGTCGTATTTCGGTTTGTCCGCCAGCAGTTTTTTCAACCGCAGGTTTCCCAGCGCCGCGCGCCAGGTGGTGACAAAATCATTGGAATAGATATTCAAGAGTTCACCGGCCAAGGCGTCATATTGCTGGGCGATCGCGGTCTGCTGTCCGGCGTCGCCGAGCACCCAGCGGTCGCGGCTTATCCGTTCCGACAGTCCACCCAGCTTCGCAATAAACATCTGCTGGAAGCCGCTATAGGTGAAGAAGGCCGGAACGCGGATGTTGTCGAGTGACTGCCCTGCCTTGCTCTCGAAGACGACTGACACGTCCGGTCCGCCTTTGCGTGTCACGGCCCAGTCGCCCGTTGTCGAGGCGCCCGCCTCCGATTTCAGAAATTCATAGGCCCGTTGCGCCACGCTAAGACGAGCAAGCGAATTCTGCGCCTCCCGGATCAGGCGGCCGTCGAGTTCGACCAATGGCGGCTGCTCGGTTTCCAGATCGAACATCGCGGCGAGATGTTCCTCGAGCAGCCGACGGCCTTCCGCGTTGGTCGCGCCCGGATAGAGATTGTCGGCCCAGTCACGCTGCATCCAGGATTTGATCAACCCCCGATCCGGCGGATGCTGACCGCCGAGCATGAGATAAACCTTCAATGCTTCATAGACGAAGGCCGGCTCACTGAGCCTGGCGTTGAGCTGCTCTTCCAGCCGGTACAGCAGACGCGGACGGAACATGCGTTCGAGCGCGGTATGATATGCAGCATTCGACACCGACAACAGCCGTGGGTGCTGGCTGAGCCCGAAGCGCTCGGATAGCGGCACCTGCACATCGCGAGTCGCATAGCCAACGGGTGCATTGCGCAGGCGATGCAGCAGCGGCAGAACCTTATCGAGATCATGATCGGCAATCAGGGTTTGCTTGATCAGCGGCGCCCCGACCGATGCATAATCACCGTCGACCTGCACGGCCTGCTCGATCAGGCCGGAATTCCTCTTGTAACTGGTGAGCCACGCGAGGCTCAGTCCGATAGCGCACAGGCCGATCAGCGACAGTGCTGCAGTCTTGATGAGCAATGCGCGCCGCACGGCGCCGCGATCCGTCGAGACCCAATCGGCTTCGCCGATGATGACCTTCATGATCAGATTCGTGAGAAAGAAACTTTTGCCGGAGCCGTGATAGGCTCCGACGGAGACTTCCTCCGCGCCGAAGGTTCGCGCCAGCGATCCGATCAATTGATCGATCGGCGTGCCTTGCTGGGTTCCCGAGGTGAAGTAAAACCCGCGCAAGCTGGCGTTGACATGATAGCGGGTGGGCTCGAAGATCTGATTGAGAAAATTGTGGATTTGCGGTTTTAGCCGCGCCATTTGCGCCGCGAAGCCGAACAACTGGACGCGATGCTGGGGAGCGGGTTCGTCCTGTAGCCGATCCAGGGTTTCCTCGCTGAGGCGCTCCAGCAGGAGGTCGAATTCGTTGGGAATGTCGCCAATCAGATTCCTGTTCTTGTCCGCAGTCTGAAACGTTGCTCCCCAGACCTGTCGACGGCCGGCCTCGTTAAGGTAGCTGAAATACTCGGAGAAGCCCGCGACCAGATCGACCTTGGTGAACAGCGCATAAACGGGAAAACTGACTTTGAGCCGCTGGTGCAGTTCGAGCAACCGCATGCGGATCGCCTCCGCGTGCGCTGCCAGGTCCTGGCGCGACATGGTAAGGATGTCCTCGATACTGATCGCGATCAGGACGCCATTGATCGGCTGTCGCGGCCGACTTTTCTTCAGCAGATCGAGGAACGAGAACCAGCTTTCCTTGTCGCTCTTGGCGTCGGAATCCTGCGTCGTATAGCGTCCCGCGGTATCGATCAGAACGGCCTCTTCCGTAAACCACCAATCGCAGTAGCGTGTGCCGCCGACGCCTGCGACCGCTGCGGGGGCCGTCCCCCGCGACAGCGGAAATTTCAGACCGGAATTGACCAGCGCCGTGGTCTTGCCCGCGCCGGGCGGACCGATGATGACATACCATGGCAGATCATACAGATAACCGGACTTGTTGCCGCTAGCGGCCTTCAGCGTCGTAAGCGCGTCCTTCATGCGCTCCTTGAGCACGGGCTCGTCATTGACCGTCTGTTCGGCGCCGCTGATGCCATCGGCGATCTGCTTCCCAGCCTTACGACGCCGGAAGAAGCTGAAGCCGGCGACTCCTGCGGCGCCGGCGACGAGAAGAAGAATGACAATGTTGCGAACGATAGTATTTTCAAGCGGATGCCAGTTGCCGATGGCGATGAACGGGCCCGCGAAGTAGACGACAGCCGCCAGCGAGCCGAGCCCGACGCCGTATAAAATGATCTGGGTAATTTGCTTTGGAAGCATGATGCCCTTTATCCGCTCTCGGCTATTCACTTCGTTCGATAAAGATTTCGACGCGCCGGTTCTTGGCCCGTCCCTCCAGCGTCGCGTTGCTGGCGATCGGCACGTCTGGCCCCTTTCCTTCGATGTCGACCCGGTTTGAATCGGCGAGGCCCCGCTTGAGCACGGCAGCGACGGCCTTCGCGCGTTCGACCGAGAGTTCGAAATTGGAAGGGAAACGCACGGTACGGATGGGCGTGGTGTCGGTATGACCTACGATCTTGATGTGCCCCAGTTCCTTGTCCAGGGTCGCGGCGACGCGAGCCGCGACCGGCTTGAAGGCGTCAAGCACGGCGGCCTGTCCGGGCTCGAAGAGAACGAGATCGCAGACCCGGATGATGATGAAGCTCCCGGTCTGATCCGCGGTCATGACACAGGCGAGATGTTCCGCCCCCAGCGCGTTGCGAATCCGCTGCAGCTGAGTAATGCGATCGGGAGGTGGCGGCGGCGGAGGCGGCGGAGGCGGCGCGATGATGCGACGCTTCAATTCGATGGGACCGATGGGATGTAGCGCAAGCGCCACCTCGGCGGCATTTTCCGATCGGGCTGACAGTAGCGTCCGCAGCGTGAAATAACCTGCCATCAGCAGCGCCGCGATGACCGCTGCGACCATCCACACGGGCACGCGCGCGCGCTGGCGACGATTGGCCAGTTCCTGACCGCGCCAGTGCGGTGACAGATCGGCGTCGGATTTCGGGCGAACCCGGCGCAACGTTTCGTAAAGGTTGCGCTGAATCATCTGCTGGCTGGCGAGACCGTTTGCCGACGCACGGTGCATACCCTGGAAGCCAAGTGCCAGGCACGCGTGCTGCAGCTCGAGAACCGGGTAGTTGACCAGCGGATCGGTTTTGAGGCGATCAAGGATTTCGAAAAACCGCACACCGCCGACGCGTTCGCCGAAGAAGCGGCTCAGCATCGAATACTGCGTCCAGACATGACGGTCTTCGGTCGGAATATGCTGCACGATGTCGTCGGCCGTCGCGCACAGAACGTATTTTGCGGTGTTGGCCTGATGTTCCGAGATCCCCGCCGATCGAATATCGGTCTCGAAAAATTTTACGGCATCGGCGACCTCCTCCATCAGGCTTGCAAACGATGCGCGCATCAGGGCGACGCGCAGGCGGCCGAGCAGTTGCAGCAGCGGCCCGGCAGCGCGCATGATCGGATTGGCATTCGGCGCCACCAGTTCGTCGACGCGCAGCATCGGTGCGGCCGGCTCCGTGAACTGCGGCTGCTGCGGTGTTGCCGGTGTGGAGACCCAGTCTTCGGGCGCGTGGCTCGTGGGCGGAGGCGCATAGCCGGACGATTGCGGTGAATATGCTGAGGACGGACTTGTCGAAGCAGGCATCGGCGAATACGGCGCACGCGGCGGCGCCCGACCAGGGTCGGCAGACTGCGGATAAGGATCAGGAGCCTGCGGCAGCCTTCCACCCGGATTAGGACGTATGATCGTCCGCTCGACCCGACCGAATGGATTTGCCGGCTTGTCCTTGTCGTTCATTGGCGGTCTTCCAGAATCGCCCATAAATGCAGTTCGAGTTCCGGCCAGTCGCCGGAGAAGTGCATCCCGATCGATGCCGCCTTGCTGAACTCCGACCACAGCAGCGATTTACGATCCAGATAGAAGTACACGTGATCGGTGATTGCACGAATATGAGGCGGCGGCGTCGGCAGATGCACCAGCGGCACGCCCGGCAGGTTGGCATGCACGATCTCGTTCATTTTGGAGTTAGGCCCGACCTTGAACAGGTGCGGAAAGTCGTTCTGGATTTCGACCAGCGGACGGCGCGCCGCAACTTCAAGGACCAGCGTCGCATTGCGGAACAGCGACCTGTCGCGAATGGGCGATGAAAATGCGTTGGGCCGCAACTGGATGATTTCGAGCCGGATTGCACGTCGGCCGAGCTGCGCACTCAGAAAATCCTGCAGGTCGCGCATCACCGGTCCGAAAACGTTTTCCAGATCATCCTGATCGTATGCGGGATACGTGCGGGCCCGCCGCTCGGCCGTTGCGAACGTGGCGAGTTCGCCGACCAGCCTCAGAAATTCCTGGAACAGGCGTTCGGGATGGACATAGCTGGAATTCCGGAAATGCCTGAGCACCGCAATGTGCCGATTCAGCAATTGCAGGACCAAATACTCAACGCTCTGAAGTCCACCGCCTGCAGTTGGATCCGCCGCATAACGCGCAAGCTCTTCAAGTTTGTTGTCGATCCAGCCGATCGCACGATCGATCCATCCCTCCACGACCGCATGGGCATGACACAGCAGGACCGGAGGAACATATTTTTCATCAAAGACGATCGTCTTGTCTCGCACTTCGGTAATTCTGGCAATGCCAAGGCCGACGTAGCCGGGCTTAGCAGTCTTGCGCAGTTCGAAGCTGAGGCGCGGAGAGGCAAGGTCGATTTCCTCCTCGACGCGTAGCGCCGAGGAGGAATCGATGAAGGTTTCGGCGCCGATGATGTAGCGAGCCGCGCTTTCCGCCTCGCGGTCATCCGTTTCACGCGTGTTGGCGGAGGCGATCGGCATCAGGAGCCAGACGATCTGGCCGGCGGCCGCCTCCGGCACGTTGATTGCGGGAGGCAGCGGACTATCGGCCGGGATGCTGAAAGGGGTGCCGTCAGGCATGATGCCGGCGGCTCGTCGCAGCGCGAATTTGCTTTGCTGGGTCAGATCGCGATCAATCTCGAGCTCGGAGAAGCCCCATGGATAAGGCGTCGAAGTTCGCACCCGGGATTCGAGCAGATGCTCATGATAGCGGTCGTTCTGCTGCAGATGATGGGGCCGAAGGAAGAGACCTTCCGACCACGCTACTTTGGTGTACCAGGACATTATCGGATCTCTCGAATAGCCGGATGGGGTCCCCGAGCGCGCCAACCTTTTCCGGATCTATTCGGCTGATTCCAATCTTGGTTTCGCTCAATCCGATTTTGATTCAAAAGCGACCAGGATCTCCGCCTGTGAAAAACGGCAAGCAACGCTCGGACCTTACCCAAGGTGTATCTTACGCAATGTGTATTATGAGGCTCTTCTGCAATAAAACTGAAGCTAGCCAGACGACTGCAACAATGCCAGCTCATTTTGAATCACCTTCGTAGCATCGCGCGAAGTAGTCCATGAACGTGTCGAGTATCCCGTTATCATGCCGCTGCGCATGGGCCTGCCAACGAGCCACGTAGATGTCCCATAACCGTGCCTTGCGCGAACCCACCATACCCGCAAGACCACGATCGGATTGCGAAGCGGCTTCGATCGCTGCAGGGTCTACGTCCTTCATCAACAGCGTGACAGCCCGCTGCATCGCCGCATAGGTTCTGATTTGATGCCTTTTCAGATCATCAAAGCCTTGGGCGAACGATCTCTCGGCGTCGAGATAACTCTGGCCCCGGAATCCAAACATGATGCGAAGGGCGTCTTCCGCAGTTGGCGCGAACTTGAGGGGGTTGTTGTTGATCGCTTGGACCGCGGTCTGGTTGGGGCTGCGCGCCAATCGTTTGGCTTGCTGCCGGCCCTCAAGCAGTTGCTTCATGTTGTCGGTGGCGAGCTTCAGCAGTCGGCCAAATTGCTCAGCCAGTTCGCCAGGGTCGCGTCCTGCAAAGGCATCCTCCGGCAGACCGGCGCCGCGCGCGACGAGCTGGGCAAACTTCGCCATTGCGTTGCCATCCGCGCTGCGCTCCGAGATCGCCGCCGGATCCGATTCCGTAACGGACCAAGGCAGTTTCGCATCGCCGGTGCGCGGACGGCTCGGGGTCGGCACGGGGATGATCTCGGGCTGCGCAGCGGGCAGCGGCGGCGGACCCTCGGCCCAACTGTCGTGTTCGGGCTCGGTGACGACGGGCTTCACCTGGACAGACGAAACAGCGGCTGCCGCGGGCGCTGCACGATGTGCTGTCGGTGTGGGCACGTCGACCGCCCAATCGAGAAAATCCGGTCGAACGGGAGCCGCATCACGCGGCCCCTTTAGCTGCCGCGGGTCGATGGGATCGGCTGCATCCGGACCCCCGTCCCAGAGGTCATCGTCGCGGGATGGTGCACGCGAAGACGCGGCCTCACTCGGTACGGCGACTTCCTCCTCCAGCGTCGCGGCGACGACGTATTGACCGATGACAAATCGATCGCCATTGCGCAATCGATGCGCGGCTTTGAGGCGGGTTTCAGCACCGTTCAAAAACGTGCCATTAGTTGAAATGTCGTGGAGCCAATAGGCGCCGTCGTGCCAGCGCACCTCGCAATGCCGTCCGGAAATGAAACGGCTCGGGTCCGGCAGCGTCCAGTCAAGATAGGGATCGCGTCCGATGTCGAGGCCGCGTCTGCCCTTGATCGAAACGCTTAAGGGCCCGCCGTCCGGCAGACTCGTCTCATTCTCGATGTGCAGCGTCAGCGTCATGCCATCTCGTCCGCAAGCCGAATGCCCTCCGCGATGCAGATCTGCAGCCGTTTGGGACGTTCCTGCAAATTCACGCCACGCATGCCGATCAGCAAGGATATTCGTACCGCACGAGAGGTCATATAGGCAGGCACCGGAAAGGGAGTGGGTGCGAAAGTGCCGCTACTCCATCCGGCGGCGAGCGCCAGCCAGGTCAGGGACGCATTGCTGTCTGCCGCGGTGCCGATCTCAAGCGCGGTCCGCCGATTTTCCTCTGTCGGTTGCTGCACCCAGGCCTCCGCGGCCTGCAGGGGAGCAATATTGCTTTGCAAGATGTCACCCTGCAATTTCCGCGCGCTTAAGCAGCCCCACCACACCGTCTCGCGACGCGGCAGCAAGTATGCGCAGACGCTGGCTGCGTGTTCGAATTTTCCTTCCCCTGCTAGCCGTTCCAGAAACGCGATCGGGTGCTCATCGGTGGGCTCGGCGCCAATGTCCTGCAGCGCCTCCGGAAAGCTCTCGAACAGTGCCCGAATGGTGGCGAAGCGAATGCGGCTCATGACACCGGCATGCACGCCGGTCCCATGACGATGCCCCCCTGAACCCACAAATTTCCCTTGATGATGACAAAGGGCGCATCGATTTGAACGATCACCGGCGCCTTCAGGGTAATTCCCATCATGTTTAAAGTCTGCGACGTAACGCTTTCAGATATGACGGCGTGGCCGACCTTCGTTTTGGAGACCGTGTCGATGCTGGAGAGCGCATGCGTGCTCTGACCCCCGAGCGAAATTTCGACGCTGCGGTTACCCTTTTCAATGGTCAGGCTATCATCGCCGTTTTCAAGCGTTGTGGCACGGGACGCCTTTCCCTGCGGTGGCGTGAAGGCTTCGCCGATGGTCCATGTTTCGGAATTCCGCACTGTGACGTCGTAATCTTTCTGCGCGTGCATGCGGACCAGTTCTTTGTCCTTCTTGTCCTCGAACATGAACTCGTTATAGCCGTTATGCCCCTTGGACGAGTCGGACTTCAATCCGGATTGGGTCTTGTCGTCGGGAAGCGTATAGGGATGCTTGTTGTCGCCATTGTACACGCATCCGGTCACAAGCGGCCGGTCGGGATCACCTTCGAGAAACTCGATCACGACCTCCATCCCGATCCGCGGAATGAATTGCTCGCCCCATTGCTTGCTTGCCCAAGACTGGGAAACCCGGATCGGGCAGGATTTTTTCGGCTTGCGATCCCAATGGAACTGCACCCAGATGTGACCGTGTTCGTCGGTCGATATCTCCTCGCTATCCTCGCTCTCCTTCTTGGCCACGACTTTCGCGGTTTGGATACCGTAGATGCGCGGTTTTGGTGTCAACGGCAAACTCCGGAACGGGCGATCGCTTTGCAAGAATTCGTAGTTCCCGTGATAGCCGGGTGTATCAGCGGCCTGAGCTGAGCCATAGTGCTGAGTGCCGTAGTCGTGGCTGGCGCGAACCACGAGATATTCTTTGTTTTCGGCCGACGACGGATGCTTCTCGACCCTGACGAGACCGCCCGCGAACAAAGATGGGGCTTCTCCGTTGGCGTCGCGACGGCGGTCCATGGCCTGCTCGGCCTCCAGTCTGTATTGAGCAAACTGCTTGCCTTTGTCCTGTTCGTCATACTTCCCGGGATAGTCGTAGACTTCGAATCTCGATCGCTTGTATTTCTCGGACGCTTCCTTCGACGCTAGCAACCTTTTGGGCGGCTTGAGGTAGTCGTAATCGTTGAGTTCGACCTTGCCGGTGCAGAAACGGCGATCCGAAGTCCATGAATTGATTTGTTGCTCGACCCGGCGATAGGCCACGGTCTGGACGTGATACTTGACCTGCGGAAGGTCCTTGACCACGCTGTGCGAGGCGCGCGAGTCGGCCAGCACCATCGTGTGCTGTCCATCCTGATGCTCGAAATAGTAATAGATCCCGTATTGCTCCATCAACCGTGAAACGAAGGCGAAATCGGTCTCGCGATACTGAACGCAGTATTTGATTTTTTCGTAGTTGCCGGTGGTGCGAAACTTGAAATCCGTTCCACTGGAGAATTCGGCATCCTTAAACACTTCCTCGATGATGTCCTTGACGTTCGTGTCAAGAAAGATCCGGCAATTGGCACGGTGAGCCAGTAGCCAAAACCAAGGCCGCAGCACCAACCGGTAGTGATGGTAATCCTGCTGTCCGCCGACTTCGCTGCCGACCCATTGCGCGTTGGTGAGGATGCCGCAGAAAAAGCGCTCCTTCTGCTCATAGGTTTTAAGCTTGACCGTGCAAGCCTGGCCGAGCGCCTTGTCGAAGTCGATGTTTTCCTTTTCGCTCAGGGCTTCGATATGGAACTCGAACGGCTGGCCCAATACCTCATTGCCCGAAAAACTCGTGAGGACCAGAAAATTGTCCCCCAGCGGCGTGTTGAGCGCCGCGGGGTAGTTGGCTTGACTGAGCTGACTCATTCGATCCTCTGCAACTGCGATGGCGGTCGCCAATTCGCCCGCTCCATATAGTCAGCCTAGCGCGCGATGGGTTCAGGTTGAATCATCATCGCGCTCCAGCTTGTTGTTTGAGCATGATCCTTTCGGCAAACCGGCGTCCACTTTTCCGGATCATGCTCTGGGGTATATCAAGGTTCAATTTCATATATCGTCCGAGTTCGGGTACCTCACATTCAGATCGGTGGCCAGGCGGCGGCGGTCAGGTACTGCCCGCACTGTTGATCTCACCTTGGTAGCGAAGCGACCTGATCGAGTTCAATGCGTCGACAAGCGGGGCTGCCGATCAAACCTGATTGTTGGACTACGCAAATCCTCCAATCGGAGGATGTTGCCGAATTTGAATCGTGGTACCGATCGTCTCGTTGTCCGCTTTAACCGTCACGTTGAGCGCATCGCGTTCTATTTCATTACCGCTTATTTCATTGCTGCGTGGCACATGAGCAGAACTTTAATTGAACCTAGATTTCGCGCGGTTCACTAACTGTCTAGAATTCTATCGCTCAAGGAGCGACAGATCGATTATCTGTCCTGAGGGGCTCGCGTTGACGGAACTGGCATTCTCGGCTGCTCTTGACGATGACGGTACGGTGGCGATGCCACCGTCCGCGGCGGAGATCTCCTCTCCCGCGATGACCGCCCTGGAATCCGAAGCCGCGACCCACGAGCCGGTACCAATCGATCACGCTACTTTGGTAACTGCGAAACTCGGCCCGGCCACCCAACCGGCGACGATTGACCCTGCGGTTGCCGAGTTGTGCGTTCCGCTGTCGGAAACCGATCCGTGCGGACCCGATCTCGACCTGTCGGGGGATGCGGAATACCTGAACTTCTTCGCCCAGACGGAGGGGATTCTTCCGAGCTCGTTCTTTTCGGCCGAAGACGGAAGACCGTTCGATCGAGCCAGTGTCGATTTGCCGAGTCAGATCGCAGCGATAGCGCCGCTGTGGGAGCGCTCTCGTGACTTGCGGTTGCTCGTCATAAGGGCGCGGCTGATGATCGTGAATCGAGATCTCGCCGGCTTCGCGGTGAGCATTGCTGCGATTGCGGAGTGGCTGAACAAATTCAGGGACGAAGTCCATCCGCGCGCCGCTGATGGCGACCTTGGCGCGCGTGTCGCCGTACTTGGCTCGCTTGACCTGCCTACCGTCGTATTCCCGCTACAGTATGCACCATTATGCGAGGGGCGCCGAATTGGCGTGGTGACCTACCGGTCCTGGATGATCGCATCCGGCGAAGTCAAGCCGCGTGCCGGCGAGCAGAAACACCCATCGGCCACGCTCACAGAGGCGATAGCCGATGCACCGGCGGATGTACTGGCGGCAACGCGCAAACATGTTGCGATGCTCAAGACATCGCTCGGTCGTGTCCGGGATATCTTCATGATGCAGGGCACTTCGCTCGGCCTGGAGCACTTGCCGGCGCTGGTCGACAAGATACAGCGGTTGGTTGATCCGCAAGCTGCGCTTAGCGAAGAGACGGCGGCCGCAGCGGAAGACGACATTGCCCCGGCAGGATACACGCCGGCGGGCAACGCGCCGGCATCGCTCGCAGACGCGCAACAGGCGTTGGCAGCGATTGCCGAATATTACAGCCGCTCGGAGCCCTCAAGCCCAACACTGCCTCTGGTGCGCCAGGCGCACCAGCTGATCGGCAAGTCGTTCTTTGAAGTGATGAGCATCCTGGTGCCTACGCAGATGGACAAGGCGGCGTTTCAGATCGGTGCCGACCAGTTCTTCGAACTGCCCGTCGGCAAGCTTTCCAAGCTGCCGGAGGGAGAGCCTGCGCCGGAAGAAGCACCGTTATCTTCGAGACCTGGCGGATCGCCTCAATACAGCGTCGGGTCGCGTGCGCAGGCGATCGCGTTGCTCGAACAAGTCCAACGATTCTTCCGACACGCCGAGCCCTCCAGCCCGGTGCCGATGCTGTGCGATCGTGCACGTGCTCTCGCCGAACGGGATTTCATGTCCGTGCTGAGGGAAGTGCTTCCGAAGGCAGCGCTAAAGACTTTCGGCGCCGACAAATGAGATCGGGGATGTTGGGTGAACCAAAAGTAAACAGGATTGAGGATTTTGATACCGTTGCGCTCCGTAACCGCTGCTCGCTTCCGAATGTCCAGACAATGATCGGCGTAGCGCGCCGAACTGATGCGCGACGCCCAACATCCGGAGGCTTCTGAAGTTGTCCATTCCAATCGACGCAACACCGAAAGTTCCTTCTAATCGTAAACTCACAGACAAGGTTGAATACATGGCAAAGGAAAGTGGTCAGAAATTCATTCGCCGGAATCGGCCGCCGCGAGTCCACATCACCTATGAAAATCCGGCGAATGCCGAGGAAAAAATTGAGATCCCATTCGTCATGGGCGTCATGGCCGATCTCTCCGGCAACGCGCCAGGCGTCGAGAAGCCCGAAATTGTCGATCGCAAATTGCTTGAATTCGATATGGACAATCTGGATTCGCGAATAGCCGCCATTCAGCCGGGCATCAACTTCCGAGTTGATAACAAGCTGGCCGAGAATTCCGGAGAGAAGATGGCCGTAGAGCTCCGCTTCGACAAAATGGCGGATTTTGAACCGACCGCCGTTGCAAGGCAGGTTCCGGCGGTCGCAAAGCTTCTCGAAGCAAGAATGCAACTGGCGAACCTGCAGCGCTATGTGGACGGCAAAGCTGCCGCCGAGGGGCATTTGCGCAAGCTGTTGGCGGATCCGCAACTGATGCAGGCGTTGAAGAACCGCACCGGTGAGCAAGGCGGCGATAGCGAGAAGTAAGCAGCAATCCAACTATTCAGCGTATTAGAAAGCTTGTCATGGCAACCGAAACAATCCAGCAGGACGCGCAAACGCAAACCCAAGATGCGGACGAGTTTGCTTCGCTCCTGAAACAGAGCTTTAAACCGCGCACCGAGCGCGCGGCTACAGAACTCCAGAACGCCGTCAATACTCTGGTCGAGCAGGCACTCGCGGATACCAGCCTCATCAAATCCGACGTGCTTGACACGATCGGGGATATGATTGCACAGCTGGACAAGAAGCTTTCGGCGCAGATGAACGAAATCATGCACGCGCCGGAATTTCAGCAGCTCGAGGGCGCCTGGCGCGGGCTGAAATATCTGGTGTTCCAGTCCGAAACCGACGCGATGCTAAAGATCCGCGTGATGAATGTCTCGAAGAATGAACTCTATCGGCACCTGCGGCTGTATCCGAACGCCGCCTGGGACCAGAGCCCGCTCTTCAAGAAGATCTACGAAGAAGAATTCGGCCAGCTCGGTGGACAGCCATATGGCTGCCTGGTCGGCGACTACAGCTTCAGCCATCAGGCGACGGACGTCCAGCTGCTGCGTGACCTCAGCAAGATAGCCGGCGCGGCACACGCACCGTTCTTCGCCGCTGCGGACTCGACCTTGATGGGCATGGATTCATGGAATGAGTTGATGAATCCACGGGATCTCGGCAAGCTGTTCGACACGCCGGACTTCGCCGCCTGGCGATCGCTGCGCGATTCCGACGACGCGCGTTATGTCGGCCTCTGCATGCCGCGTGTGCTCTCTCGCCTGCCCTACGGAGCGAAAACCGAACCCGTGGAAGAATTCGGCTTCGAAGAGGATACTGACGGTCACAAGGGCGAGAAGTATGGATGGATGAATGCGGCCTACGCGATGGCGGCCAACGTCAACCGCGCTTTCAAGGAGTACGGCTGGTGTGCGCGGATCCGCGGCGTCCAATCCGGCGGCGAGGTGGAAGAATTGCCGACGCACACATTCCCGACGGACGATGGCGGCGTCGATCTGAAGTGTCCGACGGAAATCGCCATCAGCGACCGACGTGAAGCCGAGTTGGCCAAGTCGGGGTTGATCCCGCTGATTCATCGCAAAAACACCGACCGCGCCACCTTCATCGGTGCTCAGTCGCTTTTCAAGCCGAAGGCCTATCAGAACAACCCGGACGCGACCGCATCGAGCAATCTGTCGTCCCGTTTGCCCTATATGTTCGCCTGCTGCCGTTTCGCGCACTACCTCAAGGTCATGGTGCGCGACAAGGTCGGTTCGTACTACGAGAGCGAGCAGTTGCAGCGGTGGCTCAACAACTGGATCAGCGAATATGTTGACGCGGATCCGAAGAATTCCTCGGAAGCGACCAAGTGCCGCCGGCCCCTCGCCGCCGCGAAAATCACCGTCATAGCGAACGAAGAAAACCCCGGATACTACGCGGCGACGTTCGAGCTCCGGCCGCATTTCCAGCTCGAGGGCATGGACATAGGGTTGCGGCTTGTCTCCCGATTGCCCGTAGCAAAAACATAGCTTTCGTTTTGAACCCCGATCGGAGAGCCGGCAACCAACAAGCGCGGCTCTCGTGAAATAGAAATCGGCAACTCAGTAAACACTTTTGGAGAAACTCAAATGGCAGCAGATGCTTTCGCTTTCCTCGAACTCGACGGGATCGAGGGTGAAGCCCAGGATTCCAAACACGAAAAGAAAATCGAACTTCAGTCCTTCTCATGGGGCGCCAGCAATAGCAGCTCTTTCGCGACAGGCACGGGCGGCAGCACCACCAAGGGTCAGATCCATGACATTTCGGTCAGCATGTACACCTCCAGGGCCTCGCTGAGGTTGATGGAACGGGCTGTGAACGGCCAGCATATCAAGAAAGGAAAGCTTACGCTGTGCAAGCTGCATGGCGAAACCAAAATTGGCTATTTCGAACTGGATCTGGAACACGTGGTGGTAACCTCGTTCCAGATCGCAGCCGGCAGTGACGGACATCTTCCAATGGAATCGGCTACTCTTCACTTCGTGAAGGTGAAGGCGTCATATTTGCCGCAAGGCAACGAGGGCGATGCCACCGGAAACGTCGACTTCGGGTGGGACCTGCAAAGGAACGTGAGCCATTAGCAAGGAGACGTCGCGGACCAAGTGACGAGTGGATGTATGTCCCATCCACTCGTCGAGGTTTGAAAACTCGAAGGTTCTTCACCGTGTTGGGCGCTAGCCGGTAGGGTTCGCCACGTTCAGACCGAGGTTGTTCATGGCCAATTTGAACCGGCAGTCGCGTCTCAGCCCGCCTCTGATGCATGTTTTTCGGACGGCCCATGAGGCAAAGGACGCCAAACGGATCATCGATCAACGCAATGAAGCAGGCGAACGCGTCATTGCCGGTCGCCGATTGCGCGCGCGCCAAGTCATCACCGAAAGCATGCTTCGCCGCGAAGTTTCACGCGATCTTGATGCTCTCTTGAACACAGTGGCGCTGGACGCGACGGTCGACATGGAAAACGCGCCCCATGTCCGGAAATCGATTTTGAACTTCGGGCTTTCCGACATTGCGCTCCACACCATTGACGAGAACAGCGTCGAGGAGATTCCCGACGATATCCGAACCGCGATCATCAACTATGAGCCGAGGATCGCGGCCGATACGCTGCGTATAGAGCGTGACAAGCAGGTCGATCCCGTCGAGCTCAAGATACGCTTTGTGATCTGTGGCGAGCTGGTGTGCCATCCGGTGCACGTTGCGGTCGAGTTCGTCGCCGATATTGTCGAATCCGGAAAAATTGTCGTCAAGCGATTGTGAGCGCGCATGAATCGGGAATTTCTCGATCTCTACAACACCGAACTTCAGTTGCTCAACGAGCATGCGCGCCAATTCGCCGAGGAATATCCCGGAATTGCGGAGCGCCTGGGCGGCATCCTGGAGGACCGCATAGACCCGCTGATCGGTGGGCTGCTGGAAGGAACCGCTTTCCTAGCGGCACGGGTGCAACTCAAGCTCAAACACGAATTCCCCGAATTCACCGAGAATCTGCTGGAACAACTCGTCCCGCATTATCTCGCGCCAACGCCTTCGATGATGATGGTCAAGGCGAACCCGGTGTTTGGCGACCCGGCGCTCCGCGAGGGTCATGCGATAGCGCGCGGTTCCTATCTTGATGCGAGTTTCCGCCAGCTCGATCGGCAGATCGCATGCCGCTACCGCCTGTGCGGCGACATCACGATATGGCCGTTCGAACTGGTTGCTGCGGAATATTATTCATCTCCGGCCCCCCTGCAGGCGCTCGGAGTCTCGGTCGGCGGCGAGGTGCTGGCAGGCTTGCGGCTCAGCCTGACACACCGTTCAACGGCACGATCCGAAGACGAACCCTCCGAAGCCGATGCACAGAAGAAGCCGGAGCTCTTGATTGCCGGCTGCAGAACCTCGCAGCTGCCGCTGTATTTTATTGGTGCGGAAGCTGACTCGGTTGCGCTGTACGAGCAGCTGTTTGCCCATTGTCGCGGAATCTATTTCCGTCACCTCGATCAATTCGGCAATCCGGTCATCTTCGAGGCCCCGCCGGAATGTTTGCAGCAGATCGGATTCGATAGCGACGATGCGTTGTTTGCCAGGGATCATCGGGTGTTCGAGGGGTTCGACCTGCTGCGCGAATATTTCGCCTTTCCGCGCAAGTTCCTCGGCTGCCGTCTCACCGGCATCGATGAGTTCCTGTCCCGCATTAAGGCGAGGACAGTCGATATCATATTTGCCTTTGACGAACTTAATGCGCGGCTCGCAGCCGCCGTTCGGCCCGAGGCATTTGCCATCTATGCGGCACCCGCCATCAATCTGTTCGAGAAATCTACCGATCGGATTCCGCTGAAATCGAATCAGCACGAATATCACGTCGTTCCCGACCGCAGCCACTACCTGGATTACGAGCCGCACCGGGTGCTCGAGGTTTATGCCCACTACCCCGGCGGGCGGGAGAAGGTCCCGGTGCGGCCGCTCTATTCGGCATCGCTCCACGATGTGCCAGGTGCGTCCGACACTTGCTTTTCTATCCGCCGCTTGCCGCGACGGCGCACGGTGGAAGAGAAGCGCACCGGTGTGTCGTCGGATTACACCGGCACGGACATGTTCATTTCGCTGAGCGAGTTTGGCGGCATTGACGACCAGAACGCGATCGCAGAGCTCAGCTTGCGCGCCTTGTGCTCAAATCGGCACTTGACCGAGCATCTGCCGATCGGGGTGGGCGGAGCCGATTTCCGGCTGGTTGACGATGTCAACCTGGATCTCGTCTGCGTCGCGGGGCCTACTCCCCCGCGCGAGCCTGTGATCAGGCAGCTACGTAGCCGCGGCGAAACCGCGCACACCGGCACGGTCACCTGGAGGCTCGTGAACCTGCTCTCGACCAATCATCTCGGGCTGGTCGAGCGAGGCGCTGGAAGCAATGCCGAGGCGGTTCGGGAGACGCTGTCAATTTTTGCCGAGATGGCCGATAGCGCCACCGAGCGCCGCATCCGTGGCGTTCGTCACGTCGATAGTCGGCCGATCGTGCGGCGTATCCGCCAGCGCAGCGGCGTCGGGGTAGCACGCGGAATCGAGATCACCGTCACCATCGACGAGAAGGCGTTCGAGGGCACGGGCGCGTTCCTCCTCGGCGCCGTGCTCGATCGCTTCTTTGCCGAATATTCGGGCTTCAATCATTTCACCCAAACCGTGATCCGCTCCGTCGATCGGGGCGAAATCATGCGATGGCCTCCCCGCATGGGAATGCGCAGGCCGCTATGAGCCAGTCCCCTCAGATAGACGCCAGCCTGTTGCGCGAGCTGGAAGCCGAGCCATGGCGGTTCGACTATTTCACCGTGCTAAGGCATCTCGAACGCGTCCATGAAGCCAAGCCTCGCATCGGCGAAAGCGCGACGCTACGCGACGAACTAGTCCTTCTTGGGCAGGACCCGTTCATGGAGTTTCCGGCGTCAAACCTGACCCGCGTCGAACAAGGCGACGACGAAGACAAGCCGCTTAAAATCTTTGTCAGATATATGGGATTGCTCGGACCTCAGGGTGCGCTGCCGCTGGCGACGACTGAGGAGGCTTATCATTACATCCTCGCCAACGACGACGCTTTCCCGCGCTTCCTTGACATCTTCAATCACCGCTTTCTTCAATTGTTCTTCCGTGCCTGGGCGAATTCGCGCCCGATCGCGCAGCACGACCGTCCGACGGCAGACCGTTTTTTCGCCTACATCGGTTCCGCAATCGGCAGCGGCTCCGAACCTTACCGGAATCTCGACAGCATCCCGGACGCCGCCAAACTCTGCTTTGCGGGGCTGTTGGGAAGCCAGGCCAAATCCGCCTCGCGTCTCGCCAGTGCCCTCTGCGGCCTGTTTGAGGTTAGGGCGGAGGTCGATGAGTTCGTCGGAACGCGGCTGATGCTCGACGCTCAGGAATATACGATTTTGGGCAAGCGCCATAACGTGCTTGGCGAAGAGACAATGCTGGGCCGAGGTGTCTATAGCGTTCAGGACAAGATCCGGATTCGCATCTACACCCAGAGCCTTGCTCAATACATTCGATTTCTGCCCAGCGGCGACCTTTGCGAGCCGCTGGCGGATCTCGTCTATTTTTACAATGGAGCGCAGCTCGATTGGGATACCGAACTGGCGATTCCTTCGGCCGCTGTCGAACCCATCCGTCTCGGCCAGTTCGGGCAGCTGGGCTGGACGACCTGGATGGCGCCAGACTGGACCACGACAGAAGCATATCGGCGCGACGCCAGGTTCCACCCGGCGGAGCGCATGGAGAGAAAGAGACGCATGCGGCAAGCCCGCAGCGAGGGAGGCGTGAGTGGCCGACATTAATCTTGAGGCAGTAGCAGGCAAGCTCAACCGCGTCGGCTACGAAGCCTTGTTCAAGGGGCTGCGGCAGGCAAAGGGCGCCGGCAATCGCAATGTCGAACTCGCGCACTGGCTGGTCCATGTCCTGCAAGACGAGCGTTCCGACATCGCGCTGACCGCCGACAATTTTCGGCTTGATTGCAACAAGCTCCTGATGGACATCAACGCTGCCATCAGCGGATTTCGCAAGAACGAAACCGAAATGCCGTCGGTGTCCAACACCGTGATGGACATGCTCGACCGCGGCTGGCATTACGCCACGCTCTTTTTCGGGGAAACACAGATACGAACCGGCCACGTTCTGGTCGGCGCGCTGCAATCGCGCGAACTCGACCGCGCACTCAAGAACATCTCATCCGAATTCAACAAGATGTCGGTCGATGTCCTGACCAGCGAGTACCGCAGGATCTGGGCGGGCTCTGAGGAGGAAACCCTGCGTCCGATGGATGGTTCGGGGTTGGGGCCTGCAGCGAGTGCTGCACAACAGACCGGTGCCGCGAAAGGCACCACACCGCTCGATCGGTTTTCGCAGGATCTTACCGCAAAGGCGAGATCCGGCGAGATGGATCCGATTCTCGGCCGCGATGACGAGATCCGCCAATTGATCGATGTCCTGATGCGCCGGCGGCAGAATAACCCGATCCTCACCGGCGAGGCGGGCGTCGGCAAGACTGCGATCGTCGAAGGCTTTGCCCAGCGTATTGCATCAGGCGAGGTTCCGCCGCCGCTGAAGGATGTCCGGCTCTGTGCGCTCGACATCGGCCTGATGCAGGCGGGCGCGTCGATGAAGGGCGAATTCGAGCAGCGGCTGCGCTCGGTGATCGATGAGGTGCAAAGCTCGCCGACGCCGATCATCCTGTTCATCGACGAAGCCCATACCCTGATCGGTGCCGGCGGCTCGGCCGGCACCGGCGATGCCGCCAATCTCCTCAAGCCTCCCCTCGCCCGTGGCACGTTACGCACCATCGCCGCGACCACCTGGGCCGAGTACCGCCAGTATATCGAGAAGGATCCGGCGCTGACCCGGCGCTTCCAACCTATCCATGTCGACGAGCCCGACGTCGAGACCTGTTGCATCATGTTGCGCGGGCTCCTCGGGCCGATGGAAAAGCATCACGGCGTGCGGATTTCCGACGCCGCGATCATGGCCGCCGTGAATCTGTCACACCGCTACATCCCGGCGCGGCAATTGCCGGACAAGGCTGTCAGCCTCCTGGATACTGCCGCTGCCCGGGTGGCGATCAGCCAGAGCGCGACGCCGGCCCTGATCGAGGATGCACGTGTTGCCATCGTCGCACGCGAGGCAGAGAGAGCCGCGCTCGTCAGCGACAGCGATTTAGGAGTCGACGACGCAGATCGCATGACAAGCCTCGATGCGGATATCGCGGCGCTAAAGGAGAAGCTCACTGGCCTCGAATCCGAGTGGGCCATGGAGCAGGCCCTCGTCAACGATATCCGAGGCATCAGAAAGATATTGGCAGAGCCGAAACAAGGCGACGAGACGGCCGCGAAACGCGCTGAATTGCGCGGCAAGTTCGACGCGCTGGAGGGCATCACACCCGAAAGGCGCATGATCTATGCCCATGTCGACGAGCAATCCGTTGCTTCGGTGGTGTCGGACTGGACCGGCATCCCCGTTGGCCGCATGGTGCGCGACGAAATTGAAACCGTTCTGAAGCTTCCGGAAATCCTCAATCGCCGCGTCGTTGGCCAGTCGCACGGGTTGGCGATGATTGCCAAGAGGATCGAGACCAGCCGAGCCAAGCTCGACAACCCATCAAAGCCGATCGGCGTATTCATGCTCGCCGGCCCCTCCGGCGTCGGCAAGACCGAGACCGCGCTGGCGCTGGCCGAGGCGCTCTATGGCGGCGAGCAGAACATGATCACCATCAACATGTCGGAGTTTCAGGAGGCGCATACCGTCTCTTCGCTGAAAGGCGCACCTCCAGGCTATGTGGGCTACGGCGAAGGTGGCCGGCTCACCGAAGCGGTACGGCGAAAGCCGTATAGCGTGATTCTGCTCGACGAAGTCGAGAAGGCGCATCCCGACGTGCATGAGATTTTCTTCCAGGTGTTCGACAAGGGCATCATGGAAGATGGCAACGGTCGAAAGATCGATTTCAAGAACACCCTGATCATCCTGACCACCAACGTCGGTACCGACTTGATCATGGGGCTGTCGGGTGAACCGAAATATCGTGACGATCCGGAAGAACTTGCGTTGAGGCTGCGGCCGGCACTGCTCGAGGTATTTCCGGCGGCGCTGCTCGGGCGCATTGTGACCATTCCTTATTTCCCGCTGACGAATGCCATGCTCGATGGCATCGTCCGGCTACAGCTTGGTCGTATCGATCAACGCATTCGCGACAACCATGGCGCCTCATTCGTCTACGCTGACGCGGTGATCGATCATATCGTTTCAAAATGTAACGATCCGGATTCCGGCGGTCGCATGATCGACAACATCATCACCAACACGCTGCTGCCGGCGCTATCCCGGGAATTCCTGAAGAAATCTCTGGCCAAGGAAGAAATCACGCAAGCACGGGTTACCATCGAAGATAACGATTTCGCTTATGCCTGGACTTGAGCGATTCGACGTCACGGGATTGCCGGGCGGCCGTGGCACAGCATCCGCCTGGTCGAATCGTGTGGCAACAGTTCACTGAATTGCTTTGAACATCCCATGCCAATAACATACGGACCCTTCCCGCTCGCTGGCGTAGCGTTCAGCTCGAATTCCTATACCGGTGGCAGTGTTCCGGCGGTCTTTGACGCCATTCTCTACCGGGCGATCGGCGGCGCCCAGCAGCTGAAACTTACGGTCAAACTCAGAATCAATCTGTGGCGGCTGGCGAGCCGCGCGCGTGACATAGCGAAGCGGAGCAACCTGCGTGCGTTGTGAACTGGAACAGGACGATATCGGCACCTTTCCGGGCGTGACACTGTTCACGAAAAGGACCGCGCACTGCCTCAAGCCGACGGCCGTCTATCTTCCGCCGAAACCCGCGGCGTCGGGTAACATGCTCGACGTCGTGATCTGGCTACATGGATTCTTTGTCAGAGATCATAAATTTCTGTTCCGCAACGATCCTGCGCGGTTACGCGAACAGGTTCGCGGTTCCAACAAGAATGTGGTGCTTATCGCACCGTTCCTCGGTTTCGAATATTCCGTCAAAGATAAGTTTGCTGGAAACTACAGCGTTAAGGACCTGGCGACACCGAACTGGGGCGAACGCTACCTGAACGAAGCACTTGCGGCTATTTCGCACTTCCAGGTTCCCGATTTGAAGTCTCCGCCTCAACTTCAAATCGACCAGCTCGTCATTGCATGCCATTCAGGAGGCGGCAACGGTATGCGCAATCTTGTCGGGAGCCTGGGAAAATATCAGTCGAACCTCAAGGCATGTTGGGGGTTTGACTGTCTCTACGACGGGAGCGGACCGCCCGACCACGCCACATTCTGGTATCGATGGTTGTCGGGACCCAACGCCAGGCCACTGTATATCATCTATGGTCCAGATACCCTTGCGCAATCCGTAAAGCTGGACCTGATGGGGCGTGGGCTGGCGACGCCGGAAGGCAACAAAGCTGAGCCGCCTCGCCCCGCGCTCAAGACTCTCAATGTGAGCATCGGCCACTACGGCGCATTTCCGGCATTCGGACAGATGGTCAAGGTCAACGACCTCGCCCCCTCCTTCGTCGACAGTCTCATGATTCCGCCAACGGTCGACAGGACTCCGTTCAAGCACAAGCCGCGCGGGGAATTTCTCCAGCAGGCGATCACGAACGTTCGCAACGCGATTCCCTTCCCGGAGGGAATTCACTACATAATCGCACGGGACGGTTTTTTGGATCGGTTGAGCAAACTCTAATGTATGGAGACTGATGTGGTCGTTATACCGGTGGACGCTCATTTGCTTACCCTAACGATTTCAACGCCGCAGGTTGTGGAGCGACCGGTGCGTGTTGGCCGCGAGACCCGCATGCAGCGCGAACGCATCCAACGTACGCGTGAGATCCAAACACAACGCAGCGCGGCCTCCCTGACATTGTCGTTCATGGAAGTGACTGCGGAATACCACATCCGAATCCGTCGAGGCGCCGAAGGGATCCGAAGCGCTTGACGACGAGGGTTTCTTAATGCTGGCCGCCGGCTTTCCAATGAACAATGCCGTCAGTCTGCTGCTGGTTCGCAGGTTTGCAGGCTCGGAGGGGCGCGCCTCCAAGGAGAAACTTGGCGTCTGCGCGGTCGGAGACAGCTCTCCCGACACAGCACTTGCCCATGAATTCGGGCACCTGGTCGGGCTCGAGCACCAGGGTGACATACGGGATTTGATGAACCGTGGCCTGTCGGCTCCCGGCACGCCATTGACGAGTAGCGAAATTAAAGACGCTCGCGCCTCACGGCTTTTTCAACGATTTGGCGAGCGTCCATCCAAGGGTTCGAGCTAGCAAGGAACGAGCCTCACTGTCATCTGTCGTTTTTCGATCCCTTAAGCGCCGAGGAGTGCCTCAAACCTTGGTGCGCTCGGAGCGTTCGCGGATGGCGCCACGCCGTTGAGGCGGGCCTGCACCCGCGGCGACACGGCCGCCGATGAAATCCATCAAGCCGCGGCCGGTCTGCCGCCAGCGCGGTGGGATCGAGCGTCGCGAGCTGATTGCCGGCCTGCACCGCCGGGTCAGCGAAGCGGCTACCGATGAAGCTGGTGTTGATGACGCCGCTGAAATTGATGAAGGCCGGCAGCGCAGCAGCGGTCGCGGGCGACGACACCTTGCTGCCCGGCGCGGCGGTCGCGGTATTCACGGTGTCATTGCCAAAACCCATATCGACCGCGCCTACGATGCGCGATCCGGTCAGCAGCGTCAGCGTATCGGCGGCGTTCGACAGCTTGATCGCCGTGCCGCTTGCGCCGGCGGTAGAGATGATGGCGCTCGAGTTGGTGATGGTGGTGGCGCCGCCGGCTTGAATGCCTGTCTTGCCCGAGATGATGCCGGCGTTGGCGATGGAGGTGACGGTGTTTGCAACAATGCCGAACGTCCCACCCGATATGGTGCCGGCGCCGGAGCTGGTCACGTTGGCGGTACTGGCAAAAATGGCTGCGACGCCCGCGGCAATGGCGCCAGCGTTGATCACGCGGGCGGCGGCGCCGGTAATGCCGAGTCTCCCACCTGAGATAGCGCCGGCATTGTTGACGGTAGCGAGGGTCGAGGTGCCGATTCCGCTGAATGTTCCCGTGATATGGCCGGTGCTCGTGTTGTTCACATCGGCGGTGTCGGCAGAGATGCCAAAGCCATTCCCGCCGGTCGCGGAGACGCCCATCGCAGAGATGAGGCCCGCATTCCTGACGGTTGTAGTCGTGGCCTGGATGCCGTTTGTGTCACCTGTGATGACGCCGGTGCTCGTATTGTTGATGGTCGCATCGCCACCGCTGATACCAATACCACCTGTGATGGTGCCATCATTGTTGATCGTTGCCCCCGTACCGAACACCACGCCGAAACCGCCTCCCGTCACCGTCGCGCCGACCTGGATGTTGTAGGTATTGTTGTTGTCGTTAACCGTGCCGTAGCCGTTGGTGCCGTTCTGGTTGGTGGTCTTCCCGGTGCAGGTGACGATCGTGTTGTTGACTGGCGAGGCCGGCGTGCAGACCGCCTCGACGCGCCCGCTCATCGCGAAGGAAGCAATCAGCAGCGCCTGCATCAGCGCGTGTCGTCGCAGAATCAGCTTCGGGCCGGCCACGTATGTTTTTGCCCGCGCGCCGGATTTTTTTTCGCCGACGCTGGTGAGAGCCAATACTCTCAAGCCAAACCTCCGTCCGAGCAGCCGCAGCACACGCTGAATCGACACGCGCAAACCCTAGCTGCGACGGCAATGTGCGGCTTGGACGGAGGTGACGGAGACTAGGACCAAAGCGAATCGGCGACCTATTGTCGCGGCTGGTGCATTTTGCGACATCGACCAGCGCCGTTTGGCCCGGATTGACTCAATCGTTATCATTGCAGGGATGCACCGGCGCGGCCGAGTCGCCGCAAGCGTCAACCCGTATCCCCCGAACGCAGGAGACGGCGGCGCGCGGGCAGCGACAAGCTTCGTCGCAAACTTTAAGCGCAGCGAGGACGCGGAGGATGAGTTCGGTGCCGCGCACGTGGCTTCTCTGGTCGACTATGCGGGTCGAGCATTGGATGCAGATAGCGGCGGCTTGGCGCGCCAAGCGCGTGCTAACCGGCAACAATGTCGCGCAAAGCTGCTGACCGATCAGCGCTTTCGCTATTTCGGCACGAATCCTTCACGAATCCTTTCAGAATGCGAGACCAGCGATTGCTTGGGATGAAGCGGGTTACGAAGAGGTAGCGCGGGGCTCATTCCACAATATTACAGTATAGAGGCCCGAATGCCCGGCAATGATCAAGGGATTTAGCACCAACCGCTCAGGTGAGACGCGCCTCAAACTCTCAGCTCAACGGGGTTCGCACGCCGCCATGGCGAAAATCGCGGCAAGACAGGCACGGGCCGCGCTGATCACGATGGGTATGGTGTAAGAGCCGAATGCGTCAAACGCATCGCCGGACCGGTGTACCGCACGCCGATGATGCCGCTTGCGTTGCGACCGCCGAGGTATTCGACGGTCGATCGCCTCATGTGGATGTGAGCTGGGATTTCAGGACCGAAATGACATCTTTCAAATGCGAAGCATCCCCCGTCGTGCGCTTGACGAGAAGCGCGCCCTGTAACGCCCCAAAGACGAGCCGGGCTGTTTTGCCGGCTGGCCCCGGCAGTTTAAGTTCGCCGCGAGCGACACCTCGTTTCAGAATTCCTTCCAACCACAATTGATGGGTCGTGAAGAAACGCTGGACGCGATCACGCATTTCCACCGGTAGTGCAAGAATTTCGCCAGCTAGCGCACCACACAGACACACCCTGTCGGGCGTATCGGCGAACTCTGCATATGGCGCAAAATAGTGGTTCAGCATGACCATTGAAGAGGACGACCTGTTACCCGCGATATTTGCAAGCGCCTTTCCAAAGCGCTCAGTGTAGCGGTCGACAACTGCAACTCCAAGATCGGCCTTGAACTCGAAATGATAATGGATGCTCGCTTTTCTGATTCCAAGTACGTCCGCGATATCCTTATAGCTAAACGCACTGTATCCGCGCGTCTGTATCAGTGCCTCTGCGAGATCGAGTATTTTCTCCGCAGTCTCCGATCGCGGAGCTGGATTGAAATTGGACGTTGCGATGTTCTTCATGATCTCGGATCCAAATGGCCTCGCAAGACGGCACCTTCCGGGTGCCACGGCCAGGCGCTGACGCGCGACTAATTTCAAACTATCCGTCTGCCTGGACAAAACGTTACCTGCAAAGCCACTACGAGCGTTGCGATCCCGTAATTATTCGAGCATTCGGTCACCCTGAGCCCTTTGAGTGGGGCCTTGGGGTCGGATCATCGATACCGTCAAACCCGCAACGAGAGCTCTTTGAGGAGGCAGCTAGGTTTGGCATTCGTTACGGCTTTACAGTGCCAATTCACGACGATCGTGGCTCGGTCGCGAGCAGTGACCTTCGCTATCGACGAACGGCAACCGCAATTCGAGCACTTTATTAAGGAACATGCGCGGGTGTTGCAGTTCATGGCGATGTACTTCCACGCACATGCACGGCGCAAACCTTCTTTGGAACGGACGATCGACGACGTGTCATTGTCACCACGCCTTGCGCGCTCGGCAATGCCGTGACGCTTGCGGGCTATCTCGAGGTTTCGCCTGATAGTCTCGCCTGTGTCCGGAGTGCTGGCGGCCTTCAGGGTCCAGTACTATCGGCACCGGTCGCGCTCGCTGCAGCGTAGAACGAAGACAACAACTATAACGCCCCACTCCGGGGGTTTTCGACGATCTCTATGTCGGTCGTATCGTCTGGAATAAGTTCCGAATGGTCAAAAATCCAGACACCGGGAAACGGATCTCCCGGCCAAATGCTCGTGACCAATGGCAGACCATTGAAACTCCGCATCTTCGCATTGTCGATGATCAAACGTGGGAGCAAGTGCGGCGTCTAAAGGCGGAAAGGGCCAACCTGAAAGCCCACATGAAGCGGCGGCCTCCGCATCCCTTGTCTGGACTCCTTCGGTGCGGTTGTTGCGGCTCTGGCATGTCGGTGCACGATCGTGACAAGACGGGATCGAGAGCGAACGCCAGCGCAATATCGACCTAGTCGTCAAGCGGGTCATTGGAGAGGATGATGCTCGCGGGCGCATCGCGGAACTCAAGGCCCAACGGTTACAAGTTGAGGTCGAACTTGCAGCAGTGGAGGAAGCTCCGTCCATCGTCACGCTGCACCCTGCCACACTGGACCAGTAAATCCGGACAGTAGACGCATTGGCAGCGGTGTTGGCGGATCATGCGGGTGCCGAAGACGACCGCGGATCACTAGTCGGCAGTTTCCGCGCCTTGGTCCACGGCGTCACCATTCATCCCAACGGTCCTCGGGAAGGCTTCGAGGTTGAGGTAAAAGGTAAACTTGCCGCCCTTATCGGAGGGGGAGTGTTTCCCGAAGCAATCCGTAGTGGGGGATACGTGGTAGCGGGAGAGCGATTCATCCGATTACCCCCCTCGATCTAGGCCTCTTCACCGTCCGCCGCGCCGCTGGCCAAGGCATCGATTGACGAAACGTGGAGTGATGCCACACTTACCTGTCATTTCGGCGGGGTAAGGGACCAAGTATCCGTCTCCCAAACGAACCGACGAGTCCTGAGTCATGGTGGCCTCCCAAGCCGCGCTGATCGGTCAACCGGCCTCCCTTCGACCGCAGCTCTCCTCTCCCGCTCCGGGCATTATTGCCGCACCGCTCGCCTCTTACATGCGGAGCGCCGAATATTTCGGCCTTCATCTTACGAGTAAGGCCGGCGCGTGGATACAAAAGGGAAGAGTCGATTTTCACATCATACTTACGTGCGCCATTCTTGCCATGTTGTGGCTTCTTTACAAATCGCAACAAAAAAACAATCAAGCGAAATCCGGATACGGCTCCTACGCTCGGCATTTCCTGCAATCGTTGCGCTCGGTGCAGAAGCGACCTTGGTGCCCGTTCGGAACGATTCGGAAATCGACGCGGCCTGGAAACAGTGCAGGCCAATCGAACAGCGGCCTGATCATTGTGCCTGACCTTTTACGTCGGGCCATCGCGAACTGATCGTAGCCCCGGCAGCGCGGCACCGTTTGCCGGCGATCGATCCCTTCCGGTTTTTCGTCGTGCACGGCGGCCTGCTTTCGTACGGCGTCGATACGCTCGATCTTTTTTTTGGCGGTCGGCATCGTTCATCGATCGTATTCCAAAGGGCACAAGCCCACCGACCTTCCGGTGCAAGCACCAACCAAGTTCGAACCGGTGATCAACCTGAAGACCGTCAGAGCGCTCGGCCTTGAAGTGCCGCGATTGCTGCTCGCCCAGCCAGCGAGGTGAATGAATGATACTTGTCGACTCCGATTTTGGCACTTTTGCGAAGTGCCGACGGGGTCTGAAATTGTCTGTTTATCGGGGTAGATCGGAAGTGATATCCGTCCGTCGTCTGCAGGGAGATGTGAATCGTGACCGACATTAACGCCCAGGATGCGGCGGCGAAGGCCGACAACATGGTCAATCCGGCGTTCCTCGCCACAAGCATGATCGAAGAACGCGCCCCTGACATCGTTGAAGCCCTCAACGACATGCCTTCGGAGCTCGCAGTCGCGGTTCTGCTTCACCTGCCGCCCGACCACGCCATTGAAGTCCTCGACCAGCCGGGGTTGGAACGCGAGCCAGAACTCGTCACGTTGATGCCGCGGGAAGCAGCCGCAAAACTGCTGGCCGGCGTGTCGGCCGACCGACTCGCCGAGATCTTCCGTCAAGTCAAGGAGCCGCACTGCTCCGAGCTGCTCGATCTGCTGGACCCCGACACCAGGGTCAGCATCCGCCGCCTGCTGGAATATCCGAAGGACACCGCCGGATCGATCATGACGACGGAATTCGCCAGCGTTCCCTCGACCTACACCGTCCAGCAGACACTCGACTATATCCGTCACGTGGAAAGCAGCCGGGAGACCGTCTACGCGATCTACGTGCTGGATCCCCTCAGCAAGAAGCTGGTCAAGACGATCACCCTGCGCCGGCTGATCACGGGAGATCCGGAAGCACCGGTGCTGTCGGTGGCCCATCCAGGCCGCCTGATTACCGCCACTCCCCTCATGGACCGGGAAGATGTCGCGCGCCTGATCTCGAAGTACGATTTGCTCGCGGTGCCGGTCGTCGACCACGGTCGCGTCATCGGGATCGTCACGGTCGACGACGTCATCGACGCCATGGTGCAGGAAAGCACCGAGGATGTGCAGAAGTTCGGCGGCATGGCGGCCATCAACGAGCCGTACATGGAAATCGGCTTCTGGCAGATGATGAAGAAACGTGGCGGCTGGTTGTGCGCGCTGTTCCTGTCCGAAATGCTGACGGCGTCGGCGATGCAGGGCTATGAAGGCGAGCTCGAGAAGGCCATCGTGCTGACGCTATTCATCCCGCTGATCATGAGCTCGGGAGGCAATTCCGGATCGCAAGCCACGTCCCTTCTGATACGCGCATTGGCCTTGCGCGAGCTTGAAATCAAGGACTGGTGGCGCGTGGCGCTGCGGGAAATCCCCAATGGACTGGCTCTCGGGGCGATGCTGGGCCTTGTCGGCATCGTCCGCATTGCGCTGTGGCAGTATCTGGGCTTCTACGACTACGGCGAGCATTGGATGCTGATCGCGCTGACGGTCGGCGCAGCCCTGGTCGGCATCGTGATGTTCGGCTCGTTGACCGGATCCATGCTCCCATTCATCCTGCAACGGATCGGGTTCGATCCGGCCAGCGCTTCGGCACCGTTCGTCGCGACCCTGGTCGATGTCACCGGATTGGTGATCTATTTCACGGTCGCTTCCCTGATCCTTCGGGGAACGCTGCTGTAGACCGGCAAGCCGCCTGGCCGAAGGGCAAGGCCCGCCGGCTCAACACTTACCGTCGGATCGCCTGGCGGAAGCGGCGAGGCAACCTTTGCCCTTGCGCGGAGTTGTCAGTCAGGAGCTTGAAATGCCAAAAGACCGCCCAAGCCTTGCATTCTTCGCCTTGATCGCCGCCAGCCTGTGTGCTGCCGTGGTGCTCATCGCGTTGTTGATCGCAGGAGATGTCGCAGGTCCAAAGGTAGCAATGAACAATTTGTCGCCACACTCTCAGGCCGGTGACCGACAATGATTCACACTGCTACCCAGAAGCGAACCCTGAGGCGCGCGGCGCGCAGACTTGTTGTCGGCATTATAGTGGTGGGCATTTTTACCTTCGGCCTGACTCATGTGTTGGGTCATGCGCCGCCGACTTTTGAGATCACTTCAAAGTAAATGCGTGCGTAGACATCATCCAAGTATCTCGGCTTGGTTTTTTTGATCTACACGATCGCGCCTGGGTTGACGACGTTGCCCCGCTGCCTCACGGCCGTGCACGCCGGCTCGCCTTTGCTAAAACAAGCCGGTAATTTCTGCGGCGCATGAACGTGAATCTCCGCGGCCATGATGCGACCGCTGTAAATCATCTGGCGCGCCTCCGAAGATCGCAAGTGGCAATTGGAAAATGCGCTAGGGACGGGCTGAAAATCAGCGCTTCCCGGCTTCGACGTCGATCAGGGCAATCCCGAGATCCGCCCTCTTCTTCCGTCTCAGCTTGACGGGCGTATCCGTTAGAACGGCTTCCAAGGTCGGGCGGACTTTGCCTTCAAGAAGGTGCCCGCCGCTCGATGTAACGTTCTTTGTCGTCGCTACGTCAAATCCGTTTCATAGTCTCCTGTCACCAACCACTCGAAGATCGATCCTGCTGATCAGATCCGAACGGAGCGCCTCGGCGGCGCTCATTGCGGCCATAGTCTGTTGCAAAGTACTGGCGTTCGATCCGAGCGAAACGATTCCGCCTAACACCACGGCAATCGATCCGATCTCGGCGATCTGATTGGATCCGAACAAGCCGAGCATCATAAAGAATAGCAATGCGACGCCTCCCGCGATTGCCACCTTGGAGACCAATATGATCTTTCGGCAGCGCTCGGAGACCTCTGCAAGCTCCTCGAGCTGCGCCTCGATCCGTGAAATCTCGTCGATCGGGCTGTCCTCGTCCGTCAGATTCAAGCTCGAGATCCTGTAGGTTCAGTGTCGTAGGTGGCAGCATATTACGTGAGCGGCGGTCGAGACATTGAGACGAAAGCGCACCGCCACGTCTACCATGCAGTGCATTTATTCTAGCGTCTCCAAGGCGAGTCTCCAGAAAACGGGAGTTTATTGAAATCGGCTGGAGATTTTCGGGAGTTTTCGCCGAAAAAGTTCGAAAATGGCGCAACTGGAGACTTTCAACAATCAGAAAGGCCCGCCATTGGCGGGCCTTTCTGCCACTAAAGAAGGAAATTCTCTCAAACGCGGAATGCCTGGCTGGCGACGCAGTGCAGATCGCACCTGTCTCTATGAGAATTCCCTGGTATCAGGGAATTTTACAGGGAATTTTGCGATTTCCGGGCTCCTCCAGCCGATTCCGGAGCAAGAAACCGCTGCGCTGCAGCACTTTCCCGAGCAATTCCCTAAGCAAATTAACAGGGAAAATATTTCAAGGATCAGGGAATTTCTACGCGATAACAGGGTATTTCCCAGAATTGTCGACATCCCGATGCTAGTTCGCTGCGCTACCTGGTAAGACGTGGACGAAGCGGCACCCCCGAATATCCTGCACCTACACTTGTGCGAAGCCGCCATCCACAAACAGCTCCGTTCCCGTGACGTAGCTGCTGTCGTCGGATGCGAGAAACACCACGGCTTTCGCGATCTCGTCGGGTGTCCCGAATCTGCCCAGCGGAACACTGCTGGAAATGATCTTCATGTGTTCCTCGGCCGCTTCTATGGAGTGCCATGGGGGCGTGTCGGTAAAGCCCGGGCTCACCGCGTTCACGCGAATGCGGCGAGCCTTCAAATCCACTGTCCATGTCCGTGCGAACGAACGGACCGCGGCTTTGGTGGCGCTATAAACACTCCAGTCGGGCAACCCTTTACTGGCGACGATGGACGCATTCAGGATGATAGACGCACCGTCCGGCATTAGCGGAAGCGCCTTCTGCACCGTGAAAAGGAGGCCTTTCACATTACTGTTAAAGAGCGCGTCGTAATTCTCCTCAGTTATCGTGCCCAACGGGACGAGCGGCAGCGCCCCGCCCGCATTGGCGAACACAATATCGAGCTTGCCCTTCTCCCGCTTGATCTGCGCGAAGAGGCGATCAAGGTCGCCGAGGTTCGCCACGTCTCCTTGTACGCCGGTTACGTTTCTTCCGATTTCCTTAACCGCTGCAGCCAATTCCGGCTCACGGCGCCCAGTTATGAAGACGTACGCGCCTTCTTTCACAAACTGCTTTGCCGTCGCAAAGCCAATGCCGCTATTGCCACCAGTAATGAGTGCAATTTTTCCTTCGAGCTTGTTCATGTATTCCTCTCCTCTCATCAGAGCCTGTCAGATTGTGAGGACGACTCTGCCGAAGGGGCGCCCCTCAACCAGGTAACGCAGCGCATCAACCTGGTGTAACGGTGCCCGGCTTGTGGACGACCTTGCCTACGTAGGCGCCCAGGTTCAGCTCGATGTCGCTGCGCTGCTGGAAGCCCTGCTCGAGCGCCTGCTCGATGATGGAGGGCGTGGCCGGGCGGGCGACGGCCTCCGCGAAGGCGTCCATCTCGGCGGTCAGCGCGTCGTCGGCGGGAAGCGACGCAGCGTTGACGAAGCGCTTGATGTCGGCCAGCGCGAGCAGGTCGAAACGCGAGACCCGCTCCGCGAAGGCATTGACGAACCCGACGAACTCCGCGTCGGGAACGGCGCGGTTGACGTATCCGTACCGCTCGGCGAGTTCCCCGTCGAAGTCCTCGCCACCGAGCAGGATCTCGAACGCCCGCCCGCGACCGACGATGCCTGGCAGACGGGTCGAGGGCCCGCCCCCGGGCACCGCAGCGAAGCCGACCTCGAACTGCCCCAGCACGGCCCGCTCCCGACTGGCGAACCGGATGTCGGTGGCGAGGGCGAACTCGCTGCCCGCGCCGCGAGCCCTGCCCCGCAGAGCGCTGATCGTCACCGCCCGAGACTTGGCCAGCCGGATGAGGAAGTCCGCCCAGTGATGGAAGGGGCTGGGCGCCGCCGGCAACGCGTCGAAGGCGGACTGATCGGCCGCGATGTCGTAGTGGGCCAGGAAGAAGTCCGGGTCGGCGCTGTCGAAGACCACGACGGCCACCCGGTTGTCCTGCTCGATCTCGGTGAGCAGGTCATGCAGCGCGACGATCATCACCGGGTCGATGAGGTTGAGGGTTGTCGAAGGTCACTCGCCATAGCGACGATGTCGATCTGTCTAGACTGAAGCGCGTGCATGCCATGAGGGCAGCGCCCTTCGAGGGGGAGTTACTCATGCTCTTCTCCTTTGTGCGCAGTCAGCCCGAAACGGCCTCGGCGGGTGTCTAGTCTGCGGCCCAGTTTCCGTCGCGGAGGATCTCTTCACCGGGATGCGGTGTGAACTCGACCATTACCGTCCCGGCGAGGCACACCGAGCAGCTCGACGCAGACGTCGACCATTGCCCGACCTAAGGCCAGGCGCTTTTCCGCCGGGCGACCGCGACGAAACTCGACCAAGACCATGGTGATGGGCTCGAGGCCGTCGGAACCGAGGTGATAAAGATTGCCCTGGCCGAGCTCGGCGATCCCAACATTCGGTCGCCACAACTGCGTCTCCATGAGATCCGCGTACAGCTTGCAAAGCCGTGTTGCCAGTTCGCGTTTTACCTCGACGGGATAGGTGCCGGGTAAATCAAGGTGCAGGTAAGGCATGACGGCTCTCCTTCAGGTTGGCCGCTGTCATGGATTGTCGTTGGCTGAAGAAGCCGTCGGCGGCGGCGGCAAGCATGCCTGCGCCGTAACTCGCAGCGGCGAACCAGCCGATGGCCGAGAGACCGAACCAGTCGGCGAGAAGGCCCCCGACCGCAGGTCCGCTGAGCTGGCCGAGACCCAGGCTCGCGGTGCCGACCGTAAAGAAGAAAGGATAGGCCGCGTCGTTCGTCCTGTTGCGGATCAGGAAGGTGACGATCGCCGGCGTGGCGACGCTGCCCAGTCCGACCAGGACGGACGACGCCGCGAACACGCTCCCGTTCTCGCCGTGCACGACCAGCAACGAGCCGATCGCTCCGCTGCCCAGCGCAGCGCTCAGCGCGATGCGTCGCGCGAAGCCGCTCGACAGCAGGGCCGCGCCCAGGGCGGCGCCGGCGATCGAGGACGCTCCATACATCACCCAGAACCACGTAACGCCCCCTGAAGAGAGGCCAATTCCCTTCAGCATGACTCCGGCAAAGGTCGAGTAGGAGATGTAGCCCGCGGCGAAAAGGAAATACGCCGCGATGAGGAAGATCCACCTGCCGGAAGTGAGCTCGGCGAGCCGCGATGGCGACGCATCGGCGGCCTGCGGCTGCGCGCGCGCGGCCGATGCGGTGCGCGGTATCAACACCGCGACCGCGAGCGCCAGGATCGCCGGCACGATGAAGGACAGGCGCCATGCGCCGCCGTCGAGGATCGGCCCGCACGCGAGCCCGCTCGCGACGATTGCGACGCCGATGCCGGACCAGACCAGCGATCCCGCGGCGGAACGCTTTTCCGGTTCGATCGCGTCGAAGACGATGAGAAAGATGGAGAACACGCCGAAGCCCGCGGCGAGCCCGGCGACGAAGCGGCCTGCCGCCATCGTCGTAACGTCGGACGCCAGCCCGCAGACGAGCATGGCGCAGGCGAAGACGAAATGGCTGGCGCGGCAGAGCGCCAGCGCGCCCACTTTCGCGTTGAGCGTAGGCGACGCCAGCGTCCCCAGCAGGTAGCCGATGAGGTGACGCGTTCCGAGCAGCCCGGCGGCGGTCAGGCTGAGTTGCAGGTCGCGCGCGAAAGCCGGGAGCACGACCCCGTAGGTGATGCGTGCGACGCCGACATCCAGGCCGATCGCGAGCATCGCGACGGCCAGCAGGACGAATGAGGAATTTTGCGCTGCCACGCCGGAACAGAACTGTCCGTTGCGCATACGCTGCATGATCACCCGCGCCTGGCTCTTGGCTGGGGCAAGGGACATTGGGACTCCTCTGAAAATTGTGCGGCATTGGAGCCGTCGCCGCAGTGGCTGGTCAGGCCGCGCTTGCGCGGGCCGTCTTCAAGGCTGCGGTCCACCACAAGAGATCGTCGATCAGTGTCGCGGCTGGCTTCTCCAGTTCGGCCAGTCCAGCGTCGACATCGCCGCCTTGGTAGTGAGCCCACAAGGTGGCGACAGGGATGTGGACCGATGAGCGAATCGGGGCGAGCTGAAGCTCGATCGCCGTTTCGCGGAGCTGCTGGACGCTGCGTGCTCCCATGGCGGAGCCATAGCTCACGAAACCTACCGCCTTGCGATTCCGCTCGGGATAGACCCAGTCGATCGCGTTCTTGAGCACCGCGGAGGGGCCGTAATTATACTCGGGGGTGACGAAGACGAAGCCGTCGGACTGCGCGATCGCGGCGGTCCATCTCTGTACGACCTCGTTCGTGTAAGGCGGGCGCCCCGGCATGGCCGGCGTTGCTGGCTGATCGAAGAACGGCATCGGAAAGTCGCGAAGGTCGAGAAGCCGTGCGTCGACGCCGTCGCGCTTCTTCAGGTGTTGCAAAATCCACTTTGCGGGCTTTTCCGAGAAACGGCCCTGCCGTGTGCTTCCAACGATTACCGAAATGACTGTCATGTCTTTAATCCTTGCTGTTCGCTGAAAGAACAAGCTCGGTTGATAAGGGAAACGGATTGTCTCCCCGTCCACGTTTAGTTGATGGTTCGGCGCACGCAGTTTGCGTTCGGCCGAGATAACTTCGTCACTCCGTTCCGATATCGAACTGCGACCTGGACCAAGTCGGACTATCGGCCGCACCCGATCAGAAAGAGTGCACCTCGTTGCCGGGTGGCCCGATGTCGGCGACTCCATTAGGCAACTGCGCCTGCGCCATCGTGAGGGGATTGAAGGATTCGCGCAGCAACTTGATCTTGCCAGCCTCTGCCACCAGGTACCCAGTGAACAGATGATGGGCCGTTCGCCCGGTCGCAGCGGCGCGCGCGTGCGCCACATATTCGGCGAACGTCTTTTCCGGCGTCTCAATCAGGATGCGGGTATCGTCCGGCGCGAACGCGAAGTCCGGATAGATTTCGAGCAGCTTGTGAACAAGCGCGGCAATCTCGCGGCGGCCTCTGTAGCGAGGTTCGACCCCGAGCGAGCGCAGGAACGGCAGTTCGAACACCCCGTCGTCCGCAAAGAGCGACGCAGCGCGGTCCGGATCGCGGACCGAGGCGAGATAATCCAACAGCAGAGCTTTCGAGTCTTTCATCTTCATGTCCTTTCAGTCTGAGTCAGTGTGCGAACCGGCGGCCTCGTCACGAGGCATGCCATCGATTGTGACCATTTGTAGTTGGCTGGTCTCCATTCGCGCGGTTTCTTGGTTGGGGTGTAGTTACGTATGCGACAATGTTCCGCTCACGCCCGCTGCTTCAACGCAGTGGTGTCGATAGGCAGCTTTCGCAAGCGCTTGCCAGTTGCCGCGAAGATCGCGTTGGTCACTGCGGGGGCGATCAACGAAGTCCCGGCCTCGCCCATTCCTCCTGGTGACTCCGGACTCTGGACGATGTGGACCTCGATGGCCGGCGCCTCATTCATGCGCAGGATCTGGTAAGTATCGAAGTTGGTTTGCTCGACACGGCCGTCTTTCAGCGTGATCTCACCATAGAGCGCCGCCGTGACGCCGAAGATGATCGCGCTCTGGATCTGCGCTCGGACGGTATCGGGATTGATGACGGTACCGCAATCGACCGCGCAAACGACCCGGCGGACGCGAACCGCGCCGTCCCTCGACACTTCGACTTCGGCAACCTGCGCCATATAGGTTCCGAAGACGAACTGGATAGAGACGCCACGGCCGATCCCTTTAGGCAATGGCTGTCCCCAGCCGGCCTTTTCCGCGGCAAGCTTGAGAACGGCTTCGGCGCGGGGCGCCTTGTCGAGGAGGGCCCGCCGATAGGCGACCGGATCTTGCTTCGCCGCCGCCGCCAGTTCATCCATGAAGCTTTCGGTCACGAAGACATTGTGCGACGGCCCGACGCTGCGCCAGAAGGCGGTCGGAATGCCCGGAGGTTCGACCCGCAGATACTCGACGCGCATGTTCGGAAGGGCATAAATCAGATCAATCGCGCCTTCGGTCGTGTCGGGGTCGAGACCATTGTTGAACGCCGGAGGGAGCCATCTCGCAATGATCGAGGAGCCTGCGAAGCGATGGTTCCAGGCAACCGGCTTTCCCTTTTCGTCGAGCCCAGCGGAGATTCGGTCGAAAAAACAGGGTCGGTACATGTCGTGCTGAATATCTTCTTCGCGCGTCCAGACGACCTTGACTGGACCATCGACATGTTTGGCGATCTCGACAGCGCGAATGACGCCATCGATCTCCAGGCGACGACCGAAGCCGCCACCGATCAGATGATTGTGGACTACGACCTTGTCCAACGGCAGGCCCGCGGTCTTTGCCGCGGCCGCTTGGGCCCGCGCAAGGACCTGGTTGCCGACCCAGACTTCGCAGCCGTCCTTCCGGACATGAACTGTACAGTTCATCGGCTCCATCGTGGCGTGCGCGAGGAACGGAACCTGATAAATCGCCTCGACCTTGGTGGCGGCGCTCGCCATAGCCCTATCGATATCGCCGATATTCTGCGCGACAGCGCCAGGATTCCGCGTCGCCCGCTCGAGTTCATGCAGAATGTCGTCAGTGTCGAGCTTTGCGTGCGGACCGTCGTCCCATTCGATCACCAGAGCCGCCATCCCTTTCTTCGCAGCCCCCATATGGTCGGCCACGACGGCGACGGCGTCGTCGAGCCGTACGATCTGACGCACGCCTTTGATTGCCTTGGCCGCCGCATCGTCCACGTTCTTCACACGACCGCCGAAGACAGGCGATTGCGCAAGGGTGGCGACCTTCACGCCCGGCGGCCGAACGTCGATGCCATAGACGGCCGTTCCGTTGACCTTCGCCGGCGCATCCAGACGCTTGGCCGGGGTACCGATGATCTTGAAATCCTTCGGTTGCTTGAGCGCGACGTTTTCGGGGACAGGCAACCGGGCCGCATCGGCGGCAAGCTCGCCATATTTGATGCGTCTCCCTGTCGGCGCGTGAAACACTTCACCGCTTTGCGGGCGGCACGACGTCGGATCGACGTTCCAACGCTTTGCCGCCGCTGACACGAGCATGGTTCTCGCGATCGCGCCGGCTTGGCGCAGGGGCTGCCACGCCGCGCGTATCGCGTTCGAGTTGCCAGTTGCCTGCACTCCGCCTATCAACGGGTTGCCGTAGAGCTTTTCGTTGGGCGGAGCGTGTTCGAGCTGCACCTGTTTGAGGTCGACCTCCAGCTCTTCGGCGATCAGCATCGGGATGGAAGTATAGGTGCCCTGGCCCATCTCGACATAGGGCATGGTCAGGACAATCTGCCCATCGCCTTCAATGCGGATGAAAGCGTTGGGCGCGAAGCCATCGGCGTCGGCCGCTTCGGCTTCGCCGTTTGCGAACGCCAGGCTCAGGCTCAGCATCAGGCCTCCGCCCGCGGCCGCTCCGGCCTGCAAGAAGCTGCGCCGGGAGAGACCGTTCGCTGATGGCGAGCGACCCCGGCCGGCGAATCGGGAAGTGATGTGGTCGAGGATCATTGTCAGCCTCCCTGCCTGTTCGATTGCGCGGCCTGCTTGATCGCTTCGCGAATGCGGACATAGGTCCCGCAGCGGCAGATGTTGCCGGACATCGCGTCGTCGATATCGGAATCGGTTGGATGTGGGTTGCTCGCAAGCAGCGCCGAAGCAGACATGATCTGGCCCGATTGGCAGTATCCGCATTGAACGACCTCCCGGTCGAGCCAGGCCTTCTGGATCTTGGCGCCCGCCGCTGTCGCGCCGATTGCCTCGATCGTTGTGATCTCGGAGGTGCCGATGCTGTCGACAGGGGTGATGCAGGAACGGCTGGCGACGCCGTCGATATGCACGGTGCAGGCGCCGCACAGTGCCATCCCGCACCCGAACTTCGTGCCGGTCATGCCGAGCACGTCGCGCAACACCCACAAGAGTGGCGTGTCGCCGTCGACATCGACGTTGTGGGCGGTTCCGTTGACTTTGATGGTGTGGGCCATGGCTGCCTCAAGGTGAAAGGTGGCTGGGTGCTAATTCGGCGGGGTTCAGAAATATCGGGGTTGCTGCTTCATGCGGAGCCGCCGACCTGCGCAACCTCGATCCGGTCGCCGAGCCGACGAATGCGCAGAACCGGCTGTCGCTCGCCGATGGCAAAGGGAACCGAGATCAGCTGGGACTGGCCAGGCAGCAGCACGGACGAGAAACGCACCACGGCATGCTTTTCGGCATCGCCATTCTGCCCGATCACCGTGTCGACGGTGGTCACCACGTGCCAGCCATCGGGTTCGCTCACGCAGTAGGTGATGGCCGAAGCGTTCGGACCCAGTTCGGTTGTCACGGCTTGGCGCTGGCGCACCGCGTTATTGAGCTGATCGGCCTTTAGTTCGGGGGTAACGGTCGCGAAGACTGCAACCAGGATGCCGGCGAGACCGGCTGCCTTTGTAAAGCTGTTCACGTCGTGCGCTCCGGCTGTTTGGGGATGCCTAATCTTGTACCGGACAGACCTAGGCTTGCAGGCGCCTGTCTCAAATGTCATATAAACGTCGTTTTAGGACATATTGGGAGGCCCCCATGCAGCGCGTCGGTTTCATCGTTTTGCCCGGCTTTCAGTTGCTGAGCGTCTCTGCGCTCTCGGTCTTCGAACTCGCGAATTGGGAGATGGGCGAGCCGGTCTATGACGTGCATCTGCTGTCTGAGACCGGCGGGTCGATCCGCAGTTCGATCGGCATCAGCGTCGCGACCGAGCCGTTCGACGACAGGAACTTCGACACAGTGATGGTCGGCGGCAGCGCCGTGGTTGGAGCGTTGACGCCAGGCGTGATCAAATTTCTGCGCCAGGCTTTGCAGCGATCCCGGCGAATAGCCTCGACGTGCACCGGCGCGTTCGTGCTGGCCGAAGCAGGTCTGCTCGACGGTCGTCGCGCGACCACGCATTGGCACCGCGCGCGCGAATTACAGATACGGTTTCCAAAATTGAAGGTGGAGGAAGACCGCATTTTCATCGTCGACGGCCAAGTGTGGACCTCGGCTGGAATGACCGCCGGCATCGACCTCGCGCTGGCTATGATCGAAAAGGATTTTGGGGCGGATGTAGCCCGGGCCGTGGCCAGGAAACTGGTCGTTTATCACCGCCGCGCCGGTGGCCAGTCGCAGTTTTCGGCATTGCTGGAGCTGGAGCCCAAATCCGACCGTATCCAGCGCGCATTGGAATATGCGAAACGCAATCTCGATAGGCCGCTGACGGTTCGACACCTTGCCGAAGCGGCACATCTAAGCCCGCGCCAGTTCAGCCGTGCGTTCCAAGCCGAGACCGGCCAATCGCCGGCCAAGGCGGTCGAGAACCTGCGCGTCGAGGCCGCCCGCCTGATGATGGAGCAGAGTCGCCATCCGATCGACGTTATCGCCCGGCAAACAGGTTTTGCCGATCGCGACCGCATGCGCCGCGCCTTCCTGCGCGCCTTCGGACAGCCACCGCAGGTAATCCGGCGAAACGCGCGTGCGGAGATAGCGGCGTGAACACTATGATTGGCCTGCCCGCGGCCGCGCGACGATCGCTACATTGCGGATCGTTAGACGCGGGCTCTATGCATTCGGTCAAGGCATGACCGCTCTTGTTCTATCGATTGGCTGCTATTGCCCGTGGCTGACCATCACGGTGCGGCACGCGGGCGTCAGCTTTGGACGGTTTTCCTTGAGGCAAGCAAGGATGGTAAAATCGCCCTGATCCATCAGCTTGCGGCAGAAACGCTGCACGTCGCGTGTGCAAGCCTTCTCGTCCTGGTCCGTGCCGCTGTGCGCAAGGGCGCCAATGGAAACCGGGACAGACACCAGCAATAGCGCCAAGAAAAATCTATGCATCACGTTTATTCCTTTAGACCTCAGACAACTTCAGCGACCGTGGAGGGGAAAGCGCGTTCACTCCATCACCATCGCGTGGTCGTTCCCGTCCGCGGACGGGGCGCTGCGCAGTAGGAGGACCAGGGGGATTGCAGCAAGCGAGAGGATCATCATCAATTTGAAATCGTCGATATAGCTGATAATGGAGGCTTGCGTTTGAATGACCTGATCAAGTGCGGCACGTCCACCGGGCGTCCACGGACTCCAGGCCTGCAGAACAACGCTGTTATCGAAGCCATGATTGGTTGCCGTGACATGACTCGCGATCGTCGCGTGGTTGATTTGGCCATTTCTGGTCAGCAGATAGGATACGACCGATATGCCGACACTGGACCCAATGTTGCGTGAAAGGTTGTATAGACCGGTTCCGTCGGCTCGCTCAGTCAACCCAAAAAACTCGGCGATGTGAGCCGCAGACTTCTCCGGATCGCTGGTAGCCTTTGGCAAGGTCCGCAATGTCGCTTAGTCTCGAGCACAATCTCGCGTACATCGCGGGATGTTCGAGTGTGACAACATCGGAGGTGGCCACCGATTTTCTACCCGATAATCGTTTGGTCGGACTAGCGCAAAATCTTGGTGCGAAACCCCTGAGTTACGCACGCAGACTTTGTGATGGTGGACCTGTCTGCAGCGGCAGTGCTAGATTAGGCAGTGTCCTAAGAAGGCGCGTCAGCACCGTAGGCATCCTGAATGAGCATTCCGTTCCTCTTCTGCGCGCTTTTCACGGCTGTGAGCGCCGTTATAAGTCTCGGATTTTCTATTGCTGCGGCCTTCAATACGGCAAACGAAGTTCGCAACATGGCGCTTTACGCCTGTGCGCGAAGCGTAGCCTTGGTATTAGTAAGCGCGGTGCCATTTTTCACCGGCTCAACTCCATGGCTACAGGCGATCGCTTGCAGCATGATCATCGTTCAGGTCTGTGATGCCGCTATAGGAGTGGTAATTAAGGATCGGATGAAAACCTTCGGTCCCGCCGGAATCGCGCTCCTGAATCTTGCAACTGTGATCTGGTTGCTGAGCTAGCTTTGCTCGTTGAGCGTCTCATGTCGATCGGTGACTATTCCATCGCCGGGGTCGAAGCTCGAAGTAGCCGTGTGCGGTGCAGAACTCTTGAATTTCGAACATGCGGGAGCAACGGCGTGGGTCGCGGTAGGGACGAGGATTTCTCCTCGCCCCCACAGATCCCGGCGTGCGCTGCTAACGCACCGGGCTCCTCCCTCGGTTCAGACGTCGTGCGATGAACGATCTAGTCACGTTCGTCGCCCGACACACAAGCCATTATTCGGATCGACGCGGTATTTGGTTCAGTGTCCGAACCGCGGCCGCCCTAACGGCTGTTCCCCTTGGGTGAGGCCCTTCCACGACTTCCGCGGCCTGGACGGCATCGATGTCCACTCCGGATCCTTCACTTCCGCTTATCCTCCGAAAGCGGCTGTATAGCGGAAGTCGGGGCACTTCGCATTTGTGCCA
>Ga0193726_1000164_pt1 | contig 91506 bp, 75 predicted proteins | sample H2c1metaG_FD_144928 | JGI IMG/M metagenome (GOLD analysis project Ga0193726, IMG submission 144928) | Soil microbial communities from a riparian zone of the East river system, Colorado, United States - H2c1 | ecosystem: Environmental > Terrestrial > Soil > Riparian zone | place: USA: East River... | reverse complement strand
GGTCGATTACATCGAGGAGACGCAGGGCGAAGAGGCCGGCCTCAAGTCGGCGACCATCGAGATCAAGGGCCACAACGCCTATGGCTGGCTGAAGACCGAGAACGGCGTGCACCGCCTAGTGCGCATCTCGCCGTTCGATTCCAATGCGCGGCGGCATACGTCGTTTGCCAGCGTCAACGTCTATCCGGTGGTCGACGACCGCATCAATAGCGACATCAAAGAGGCAGATGTGCGGGTCGACACCATGCGCGCCGGCGGCGCCGGCGGCCAGCACGTCAACAAGACGGAGTCAGCCATCAGGTTGACGCACATCCCAACCAACATCGCGGTGGTGTGCCAGAACGACCGCTCGCAGCACCGCAATCGCGCGCAGGCCTGGCAGATGCTCCGCGCAAAGCTCTACGAACTGGAATTGAAGAAGCGCGAGGAAAAGGCCGTGGCCGATCAGGCCGCCAAGACCGACATCGGCTGGGGTCACCAGATCCGATCCTACGTGCTGCAGCCCTATCAGATGGTGAAGGATCTTCGCACCGGCGTTTCGACCTCCAACACCGGTGCCGTGCTCGACGGCGACATCGATCAGTTCACCGCCGCGGCGCTGGCGCAAAAAGCCTTCGGCACCGCGCCGGCGGAAGTCGAGGACGTCGAATAGGCTCAGTCACGCAGCGCAGCGAGCAGCGGGCCGAGATAGCCCTCATAGACACGCCAGCGGCCGACGGCGCTTTTGTAGATCGGGCGGCGCACCTGTGTTGCGCTCGCCGTCCGTATCGGGCGTTCGGTCTTGTGAAAAGCCAAGCAACGATCGTCCCAAGGCAGTCCGCAATAAGCGATGATGCGGCGCGCCTGGCTTTCCAGATCCGCAACAACGTCTTCATAACGTACGTCGAGGATGCGATTGGCGGGAAGGACGCTCCGCCAATGCGACATTAGCCGTTGGTAGCGACGGTAATAACGGCCGATCTCGCCGAGGTCGTAGGTGTGGTTCTGCTCGGCGGAGAATAATTTCGAAAAGCACGAAATGCAGGTATCGACCGGATCGCGCATGCTGTGAATGATCTTCGCATTCGGCAATGCGAGATGGATAAGGCCGGCAAAGTAGTAGTTCGACGGCATCTTGTCGGTAATGCGCTCGCCGTCTGGCGTCAGCTGGCGCAGCAACGAAACATAACGCGCCCCGATCCGCCGGGGCGCCGCCGCGTCCGCTACCTGCAAGAATTCCGGATATGGCAGCGCGGCGCCGTCCGGCCCGTGAATCGAAAGTGCGACATCGTTCAAGGTTTGCAGCTCGCCCGCGCCGTGGACCGCGGGATGGCTGGCGATGATCTGCTCGATCAGCGTGGTGCCGGATCGCGGCATGCCGAGAACGAAGATCGGCAACGGTGACGGATCGCCGCCGCCGGATTTTTTCTCGATCAATTCGCGGGTGAATATCTTTTCGATCCTATCGAACAGGTCGAACGTGGCGTTCTCGTCATAAGCGATCGTCGTGCGTTTGGCCGCGTTGCCGGCGGCAAGGTGCTGGAACGACCGGGAAAAATCTTTAAGGTCCGCATAGGCCTTGCCGAGCGCGAAATCGAGATGCATGCGGTCGCGCCTCGACATCTCGTGCGGCCGCGCCGCGAGCGCTTCCATTGTCGCGAGATGCGCATTGCCGGGCGTAAAGGTAATCGCATCGGCGAAATTGACATAGGCGGCGGTCACCGTCGGATCGAGCCGGATCGACTCGAGATAAGCCTGTTGTGCATCGTCCAGCCGGCCGATCTCCTTGAGCGCATTGCCGATATTGTTGAACGCATCGGCCATGTCCGGCTTGAGCGCGAGCGCGCGCCGATAATATCCGAGCGCGGCGTCGGGGTTGCCGCGCTCGAAAGCGATGCGCCCCATCTGATTGACGGCATCGTGATTGTCGGGATTGTGCGCCAGGGCGCGTTCCGTCGCCGTCGTGGCTTCTTCATGTTTGTTCTGGTCGAGCAGGATCAGGCCGTAGTGTGCGTAAAGCTTGTCGCTGCGCTGTTCGACGGCAAGCGCGCGCCGCATCAGATCGGCGGCTTCTTCGAGGCGGTCGAGGTCTTTCACCGCAAGCGCGAGATTGTCCAGCGTATCCGGATTGTTGGGATTGAGTTCGAGCGCATTGCGGTAAGCCGTTTCCGCTTCCTCCGGCCGCTTCAATTCCCGCAGGCAGGTGCCGAGATTGTTCCAAGCATCGGCGAATGCCGGCTGCAGTTCGATGGCGCGACGATAGGCCTGTTCCGCCACGGCAAAGCGCTTGAGCCGCTGCAACGCGTTGCCACGGTTGCTATGCGCCTGGACGAAATTGGCTTGTGCCGCAAGCGCGCGGTCATGATGCGCCAGCGCCTCTTCGAATTTGCCCTGGTCGAACAGGGCGATGCCGACATTGCTGTGCGCTTCGGCGTAATTCGCGTCGAGCGCGATGGCGCGCCGGCCCGCGGCGATTGCCTCGTCGATTTTTCCAGTGAGGCGATACATTTCGCCAATATTGGCGTGATAGACCGCGACGGCGGGATTGATCGCAATGGCGCGCTGCAGGTGTTCGATGGCCTCCGATAGCTTGCCCGACTGATGGGCGATGAGGCCGCGCATGTGCGCGGCTTCGGCATTGTCCGGCGCGGCGGCCGCTGCTTGTCGCAACAGATCCTCGGCATCGGCGAGAAGACCTTGCCGCCGCTTCTGCTCGGCGAGCATGAGCGCCTGATCGGGCGATATCGGTTGCGCAGCTTCAACGGCGGTGGCCCATCTTGCTTCCAGGGCGACGATGGTAGCGGCTTCTGCGGCGCGCCGGTCGCCCGCCGCCTTGAACGGCATCAGCCGCCGTGCGTCGCCGCGAACGACCGCTTTGAGCTCCGCCGCCACCCGCTTGATGACTTCGGCCCAGGGCTCGCCCTCTTTTTGGCGAAACAGGCGCATGGTCGGATACCAGGGCGTGTCCTCGCGCGTGAACAGCCAACGCCAATCGGCCACCTGCGGCAGCAGCAGCCAAACCGGTTTGCCGAGCGCTCCGGCAAGATGGGCGATCGACGTATCGACGCTGATGACCAGATCGAGCGCGCCGATGGCGCCGGCGGTATTGCTGAAGTCGCCGAATTCAGCCGAGAATTCCAGCACCGGGGGCTTGCCGGCTTTGTCTTTCTTGAGCCTGTCGAGATCGGCGGCGCGCGGGCCGAACTGCAGGCTCGCGAACGACGCGCCCTGCACCGCGAACAGCGGGCCAAGCAGCGTGACGTCGAGCGAGCGGTGCGCGTCGTTGATGTGCCCAGGATTGCCGGCCCAGGCGGCGCCGACTTTGACGCCGCCCATACCGGCAAGACGCTTCATCCAGCGCTGCGCCGCATCCGCCGGCACGCGCAGATAAGGCACGGCCGCCGGGACGGTTTCGAGCCGCGTTTTGAACGCGCGCGGCAGACTTAAAAGCGCAATGTCGAATTGATAGGGCGCCGGCTCGCCGCGGTCGCCGAGCACCGTTACGCCGGCAAAGCTTTCGCGCAGTAGCGCCGCCAGCTCTTGCTGCACGCGCAAAGTCACATGTCCGGCGCGCGCCGCCAGCAACGGGACGTAGCGGGCGAACTGTAGCGTGTCGCCCAGGCCTTGCTCGGCCTTCACATAGATGTGCTTGCCGGCGAGGTTCTCTCCTTGCCACGGCGTGAGAGGAAACCGCGGCCCTTTGTGCTCGGTCGAGCGCAAGCGCCACTCGTATTCGTCCCAGCCTTCGCCCAGGTCGCCGCGCATCAGGAGCAGCAGACCAAGTCCGGTATGCGCATTGGCGTGACGCGGCGCGAGCGCGACGGCGCGGCGCAGCGCCGATGCACCTTCGTCGAAACGCCCGCTATGATGCAACGTCGTGCCGAGATTGGCCCAGGCGTCGGCAAAGTCGGGTCGCAATTCGATGGCGTGACGGTAAGCATCGACGGCGTCATCGTAGTTTCGCAATGCGTGCAACGCATTGCCGAGGTTGCTGTGCACTTCGGCAAAAGTGGGCTTGGCCGCAATAGCCTTGCGATGAGCGCCGGCGGCTTCGTGAAATTCCCTCATCTCGTAGAGTGCGACACCGAGATTGCTCCATGCTTCGGGATAGTCCGGCCGAAGCTCGATTGCGCGGCGGGCAGCGGCAATCGCGTCCTGCGGCCGTCCGGCAAGGCGGTACATCTCGCCGAGATTACCTTGATAGAGCGCGACGCTCGCGTCGGCAGCGACGGCGCGCTGCATGAAATCGATTGCGGTCTGTAGCTGTCCTTTTTGATGCGCGACGACCCCAAGAAGGTTAAGCGCCTGCGCGCAGTCAGAGCGAGCGCGCAGCACCTCATTGCACAGCGCCTCGGCCGCCGGCAGTCTGCCTGCCTGCAAGTGCTGCTCGGCGCGGGTGAGCGCGTCGTCGAGGCGAAGCGGCACAGACTCGTCGCTGTGTGAGTTGCTTCCGGTGCCGGTCGAGCCGATGCGAATGTCGCTCATCTCTTCGTGTCTTCGCGCGAGTGTTACAACCTTAATAGTATAGTTTGATCGCTTACCAGAAACACTATGCTACGAATTTCGGGTTGGAGAAGTAAAAGCGGATTACCTGAGCAAGTTTGTGGATTATCAGTTTGTGTTACCGCAAAACAACAGATCAACGAGATTCGACGTGACGCGTCTTTTCACGCAGCAGAGTCCCGCTCGCTGCGTGATAGGCTCAAATAACGTGATGCACCGCAGGGTGGAACTTAACAGCTGCGGAAATGCACGTGTGCGGGGATTAGTCGTGGAACGGCGTCATTGGCGTGGGACATTGCTGGCGACGAGTTCGGCCCTGGCGATGATCGTCGCTGCCGGCCAATCGGCCGAGGCACAGTGTGCGCTCAACAATAATGCCGGTGGATCCAACAACGCCGGAGCGATCAATTGCATCAGCTACAATAACGGCGTCAACAACACTGGCGATATCGTCAACCAAGCCTCGGGAACCATCACGCCTACGCACACCTATGCGCCGACTCTGCCGGGTACCGCGACCGGCATAAGCGTCGTCGGTCTCGGCACGACGCTGACCGGGAACATTACCAATTCCGGCACGATCACCAACACGCACGGCAATTGGGGCATCAATATCGGCAGCGGCGCCTATTCGGGCGGCAATATCTCCTCGAATGGTGCCTCGCTGAACGGCTCGATCACCAACATCGGTACAATCAACGCTCAAACCGGCATCAGCATTCAGCGTTCGACCATGTCGGGGTCGATCGTCAATTCGACGAACGCGTTCATTCAGGGCGGCACCAATGTCGGTATCTCGACGGCGCAGGCCTCGATCGGTGGCGGCATCACAAACAACGGCACGATCACCAGGGGCGGCAACGCCGGCATCAGCGTCAGTGAAACGACGGTCGCCGGTACGATCAGCAACGGCGGCACGATCAATTCGGGTACGGCGTTCGCCGGCCTTGCGATAGACAACGGTGGCATCGTCGGCGGCTCGGTGATCAACAGCGGCAGCATCACCGCGACGGATGACGCGATCGAAGTGTTTCCGAACCCCAAAGGCAGCGGCGCCATCCTCAATCAGACCATCACCGGTTCGATCATCAATACCAGTACCGGTACGCTGTCGGCCCTGGTCGGGATTGCGCTGACCGCCACGAGCAATACCTCGCGCAACGTCATTGGCGGCAACATTATCAACAACGGCACGATTACCGCGGGCTCGAGCGGCATCGGCGTCTACAGCTCGACCGTCACCGGCTCCATCAGCAACACGGGGACGATCAGCGGCGCCAACCGCGGAATTGTGCTCGTCAACTATACCGGTGGCAATGCCGGGCAGGCCAGTGTCGGCGGCTCCATCGTCAACTCCAACGCGATCACCGGTACCGCGGCGGGCTTTGCCGGAATCATGCTCGCCGGCGGCGCGGTTTCGCAAAACGTCGTCAACGCACTTGGCGGCGCCATCACAGCCAATGGCGGCGTCGGCATTCTCTTGACCAATGCGATTTCCTTCTCCGCCCATGCCGGGCCGTCCACCGTCGGCGGTAGCATCATCAATCAGGGCACGATCACCGCGGCGACCGGCATCATGGTGACTGGCGGCAGCACGGTGACGGGCGGCATCACTAACAGCGGCAACATCACCGGTTCGACCTCGGCCATCGACGTCAGCGGCGAAGGTGCGGCGACGACGATCAATCAGCAATCCGGCACGATCGGCGGCGCCATCCTGCTGTCGTCGCTCGGCGATACCGTCAACGTCACCGGCGGAGTGGTCAACGGCAATATTACCGGTACCGGCTCCAGCGGCACGGTCAATTTTGCCGTCGGCGGCGGCAACACCTTCACCTACACTAACTCCATTACCGGCGTGAGCGCCGTCAACGTCAACTCCGGTACGCTTTTCGACAACAATTCGATCACCGCCACGACCGTTACTGTGAAAAATGGCGGCGCGCTGTCGGCGGGAGTGCCCGGAACCCCCGGGCTTTTGAGCATTACCGGAAATCTCGCGTTCCAGTCCGGCGCGATCTACCTGGTTCAGGTCACTCCATCGACCGCATCAAGGACCAACGTCAGTGGGAGTGCCACGCTGACCGGCGCAACGGTCAACGCTGTGTTCGGCCCCGGCGCTTACATGTCGAAACAATACGAGATTCTGCAATCGGGTGGCTTGGTCGGCACGTTTTCGGGGCTTACTGGGACGCCGCCTGGCGGTATCACGGAGAGCCTGAGCTATGTGGGCAATAACGTATTCTTGAACCTCACGGCAAACCTCGGCGGCGGTGGCAGCAGCACGCCGCTTAACCAGAATCAGCAGGCGGTCGCCAGCGCGCTGAATAATTTCTTCAATAACGGCGGCGCGCTGCCGCCAGGCTTTACCGGCCTGTTCGGCCTCACCGGGCCGAGTTTGGCGAATGCGCTGAGCCAGTTGTCCGGCGAGGCGGCGACCGATAGCGAGAAGAGCGCATTCCAGCTGATGAACGAGTTCCTGGGCCTGATGCTCGATCCCTTCGTCGATGGGCGCAGCGGCAGCCCCGGCGGCGGGTCTGCGCTTGGATTTGCCCCCGACCAACCGGCGAGCTTTCCGCCCGACATTGCGCTCGCTTACAATTCAGTGCTCAAGGCGCCGCCGCGGCCGGCCACCTTTGAGGGGCGCTGGACCGCTTGGGGTGCCGCCTATGGCGGCTACAACAAGACCGACGGCGATGCCGTTGTCGGCTCCAATAACGTCACCGTGCACACCGCCGGTTTTGCCGGCGGCATGGATTATCATTTCACGCCCGATGCGGTTGCCGGATTTGCGCTCGCCGGCGGCGGCACCAACTGGGGCTTGGCGCAAGGGTTGGGCAACGGCCGCAGCGATGCGTTCCAGGCCGGCGTCTACGGTACAACGCGCTCCGGCCCCTGGTATGTCGCGGCCGCGCTCGCCTTTACCAACAACTGGATGTCGACCAATCGCACGGCGTTAGGCGATCAGCTGACTGCGAAGTTCGACGGCCAGAGCTTCGGCGGCCGGCTCGAGGCCGGCTACCGCTATGTCATGCCGGTCAGCGGCGCCGTGATCGGTGCTACACCTTACGCTGCAGTGCAGGCGCAAAGCTTTCATACGCCGCGCTTCAACGAGACCGATGTGACCGGCGGCGGCTTCGGCCTGAACTTCAACGCCATGAATGCGACCGATACCAGGAGCGAGCTCGGCGCGCGCTTCGATGATGCCATCGTGGTGAGCAACGGCATGCCGTTGACGTTGCGCGCTCGCGCCGCGTGGGCGCACGACTGGGTCAGCAATCCTTTCCTGGGTGCCGTATTTCAGGCGCTCCCTGGCGCAAGCTTCGTCGTCAATGGTGCGGCGGCGCCGAAGAATTCCGCGCTCTCTACGGTCGGTGCGGAATTGCACGTCACGCCGGCGCTGTCCGTCGCCGCAAAATTCGACGGCGAGTTTGCCAAGGGCTCGCAGACCTATGCCGGCACCGGCACTGTGCGTTACACGTGGTGATAGCTTAGCCGCCGAACAGCGTGGCGCCGGCTTTTAAAAATTTCTGCGGATCGACCGCTTCGCCGTCGACGCGGGTTTCGTAATGTAAATGCGGGCCGGTCGAGCGTCCGGTCGAGCCGATCCGGCCGACCACTTGGCCGATGCGAATGCTCTGGCCGACACGAACGTCGATTTCCGACAGATGCCCGTAGCGGGTGGCAAGGCCATTGCCGTGGTCGATCTCGACCATCTGGCCGTAGCCGCCGTTCCAGCCGGCCGACGTCACCGTTCCCGCCGCCGTAGCGTGGGCCGGCTCGCCGTAGCTGCCGCGGAAATCTATACCCGTGTGCATCGCCGGCACATGCAGGAACGGATCGACGCGCACGCCATACGGCGAAGAAAAATCGATCTCGCCGGTGACCGGCTCGCGCACCGGCACTGAAACGAGCGTGGCGCTGAGCTTGTCGGCATAAGCGCGGGCGATGTTGACGCGGGTCAGCGCGCGCTCAAAACTTTGGCTCTCCGACGGCAGCGCTACAGGCACGAACGGACCGCCAATGCCGGGCGGCGGGTTGGCGTCGAGCTTCAGGCCAAGTTGGGCGAGGACGGATCGCATTTTGCGGGCTTTGCCCTCATAGCGCGCCTGCAATTGGGCCAATAGCGCGGCCTCGCGCCGGTCGACGCGATCGAGCGACGCTTCGATGCGCCCGAGTTTTGTGCCGATGTCGGCTTCCTTGCCGGGCTTCTTGTTTGTCGGTGCGCGATCAGGCTCCAGCGCGGTGCCGCGGTCGAGCGGATGCGGCGTCAACAATGAATCGCTGATCGGCGAGGGTTTTGGCTCGTTGGTGCCGGAAGATGAGCGCAGCGAGCCGGTTGTGGCCGGATCGGAAATGCCGCTCAAAGCGGTGGCGCGCGATTCCAGCGCGGTCTGGCGGCGCAACAAATCATTGAGCTTCTGCTCGAATTGCTCCTGATCGAGCAATTGGCGGCTTGTGGTGCGGTCGATCTGGGCGCGCAGTTCGGCGATGCGGTCTTCGTAGGCGTATTGCTGCTCGGCTTGGCGCGCGATCAAACCCTTCAGCACGTCGTCGCTGAAGGCGAAATAGGTGGCGGTGGTGGCCGACCAGCTGGCCAAAACCACAACAGTGCCGACGGCGATCCAGAATGCTACCGGCCCAAACCTGATTTGCCGTCCGGCATGCGCGATGGTGTAGCCGGAAGTTTTTGCGGCGGCCGGCGGCTTTGCGGCGTGCTGACGCGGCGGCTCGGCTTTGCGCGCGACATCGCGGGCCTGTTGCGGCGCACGACTCGTCCGAGGCGGTTGATACGCCGACCACTGCGACATTGACGCTCCCACCCGGTCCGGCCACGGCGAGGCCGGCTACCCAGGCGGGGAATGTGGGCTGTTTATGGTTAACATTCCGCAAACCGCGGCAGCGATTTTACGTCCTTGGGTAAATGTTTCCGCAACGATCAGAGTGCTTTGGCGGCAACGAGAACTTCGGCCGCGTGGCCATCGACCGACACTTTGGGCCACACCTTGGCGATGCGGCCATCGGCACCGATCAGGAAGGTGGTGCGCACGATCCCTAAGAATTTGCGGCCGTACAGCGACTTCTCCTGCCACACGCCATAGGCCTCGAGCATGCGGTGCTTCTCGTCCGAGGCGAGCGCGATGGCGAGTTTGTGCTTGGCCTTGAACTTGGCTAGCGCCGGCACCGGATCGGCGGAGACGCCGACGATCTGCGTATCGGCACGGCCGAAATCGCCCCGCAAGCGGGAGAAGTCGATCGCCTCCTTGGTGCAGCCGGTGGTGTCCGCCCGGGGATAGAAATAGAGCACGAGCTTGTGCCCGGCGAAGTCGGCCAGTGACATAGTCCCACCGCCGTCGCCAGGCAGGCTGAACGGCGGCGCCTTGGTACCGGGGGAGGGGCCTGCCGCGGCGCCGCGGGCTTGCTGTCCGCCCGACGGCTTTTGGGCCGGTGGCTTTGCGGCTGGTTTTTTGCCGGCCGAATTCCCGCGCACCTGCGGTTTGCGAGCCATACGCCTTCCTTTCGACGCTTTCCCGGGCACATCCTGCGGGGTCAGAATACCCGCGCCGGCAAGGGGGTCGATCAGCGATCGATCTGGGGCCAAGCCAGCGGACTTGTCAAAGCTGCGATATCGTTCTGACGGCACCGCGGACGAGGGGACGCCCGAGGGGGCATGACCAACCAGGACAGGCAGAACGCTGCGCTTCCGCGACGGGAAACGGTTGCCGCCCCGCGCCGGACGGGCGGCCGTCCCGTCGACCCTCGCGCGCCGCGCGCAGCGGGCGCCAACCCCTATCTATTGGCCTACCGGCGGCTCTATGCCCGGCACCAGCGCCTGATCCGCCGGGTCGGCATCGGCAGCGCCATCGTTGTCGGCGTCTTTGCCTTGGGCTTTGTCACGCTGTGGTGGCGGCTCGCCAACGGCCCCATCCAACTCGACGTCGCCACGCCCTGGCTCGCCGCGGCGATCGAGGAGAATTTCGGCAGCCACCACAAAGTCCAGGTCGGCGGCACGCAAATCGAGCGCACCGGCAACGGCGGTGCCGCGGTGCGCATTCGCGACATCGTGGTGCGCGATGCCGAAGGCACTGTCGTTGCGAGCGCGCCGAAAGCGGAAGTTCGCGTCGCCGGCATGAGCTTGCTCAGCGGCCATATGCGCGCCGAAAGCCTCAATCTGGTCGGCGCGGAATTGTCGGTGCGCATCGAGCAGAACGGCGATGTCACCGTCTTTGCCGGCGCCAATAAGCATCCGATCGCGACGGCGCCGGCGTCGGTTGCCGCTGCTGTTGCCAACGGCACGGCGGCGCCCGCACCGCCGCAACCGGCAGCGACTGGGCATCCGGCGATTGCAGGCGTTGCGGCCGCGCCACAGCGCAAGACCAGCGAAATCCTTGCCGCGCTGTTGACGTGGATCGACGGCATCGGCGAGACCGGACTCGACGGCCACGATTTGCGCGAGCTAGGCCTCAAGGACGGCAACCTCAACGTCGACGACGCGCGCACCGGCAAGCACTGGCACTTCCAGGACATCACGCTGAGCCTGGAGCGGCCGCACGGCGGCGGTGTCATCGTGACCGTCGGTTCGAGCAATGCCGAGCGGCCGTGGGGACTGACGGCGTCGATCAAGCCGACGCGCGACGGCTCGCGCAGCATTGAGCTCGAAGCCCGCCACGTCGCGGCGAGCGATCTTCTGCTCGCGGCCCGCCTCGACGACGGCAATCTCGAAGCCAATCTGCCGCTGTCGGCAAGCCTGCGCGGCGAATTCGGCCCCGATGGCGTGCCCCATGGCCTGGTCGGCCGCATCGTTGCCGAAACCGGCTTCATCAGCGAGGCCGGCGGCGCCGACGGCCGCATCGATATCGACCATGCCGAGATCAAGCTGAATTGGGATGCGGCAAACCGCGTCCTGGTGGCGCCGCTGCAAATCATTTCCGGCGGCAACCGCATCACGCTGTTGAGCGAAGTCCGCGCCCCCGCGCAGGCCGGTGGCATCTGGCTGTACAAGATCGGCAACGGCACGATCGTGCTCAATTCGCCCAACTTTGCCGGCGACGCTCTCGTACTCAACCGCATCGCCTTCGGCGGCCAGTACGATCCGGCCAACAAGCGCTTCATGGTCGAAGGCGGCGACATCGGCAACGCCGACATCGGCGTCGCCATGTCGGGCAAGGCGGAATTGACCGGCGGCGATCTGCGTCTGGCGGCGGGCTTCGCCGCCACGCGGATGTCGGTCGATGCCCTAAAGCGCATGTGGCCGGTTTTCGTCGCGCCGAAAGTGCGCGACTGGTTTCTGACGCATCTCAACAGCGGCACCGTCGAGCGCCTCGTGGTCGCGGTGAACGCGCCGCTGAACACGCTCAAGGCCTCCGGCCCGCCAGTGCCCGACGACGGGCTGTCGATCGACGCGCAGGCGACCAATTGCGTGATCCAGCCGGTGCAGGGCCTGCCGGCGCTGCACGATGCCGACCTCAATGTGCACATCGTCGGCCGCAATGCCGTGATCACGCTGAACAAGGCGATCGCCGACGTGCCGTCGGGCAAGAAGCTCGTCATGTCGGCCGGCATGTTCGAAGTGCCCGATACCGCGCCGCACGAGCCGCCGGCGCGGGTGCGCTTCAAGCTCGACGGCCCGGTGCCCGCGGCCGCCGAGCTTTTGACCATGGACCGGCTGCGCGACGCCGCCGCCGGCGCGCCGTTCGATCCGGCGACGACGCGCGGCACCATGACCGCGAACGTGACCTTGGGCATGCCGCTCAAGGCCGACCTGCCGCCAGGCTCGACCAACTACGCCATCACCGTCGATGCGACGAATTTTTCCGCCGACCACATGATCATGGGGCAAAAGGTCGAGGCGGCCGCGCTGAAAGTGGTCGCCAACAACCAGGGCTTTGCGCTCAAGGGCGACGTCAAGATCGGCGGCACGCCGGCGAGCCTCGAATACCGCAAGGCGCGCGCCGACAGCGACGCCGAAATCAGCTTGCAGGGCATGCTCGACGAGACCGCGCGAACCAATTTCGGCCTGGATCCTGGCAACACGATCAGCGGCGCCATTCCGCTGCGCCTGACCGGCCGCGTCGGCTCTGGGCCGGACCGTGACGGCCGCTTCGCCATCGAGGCCGATCTGACACCGGTACAGATCGACAGTTTCCTGCCCGGCTGGGTCAAGCCGACCGGCAAGCCGGCGCGGGCGACATTTACGCTCACCACCAAGCCGCAATCGATTCACATCGACGATCTTCTGATCGAGGGCGCCGGCGGCGGCGTCAAAGGCACCATTGAGCTCGACGGCTCGGGCGAATTGCAAACGGCGACTTTCCCGTCCTACGGCTTTGCCGACGGCGACCGCACCAACCTGAAAGTAGACCGCGCCCAGGACGGCGCGCTGCGCGTGGTCATGCGCGGCGACGTCTATGACGGCCGCGGCTTCATCAAGACCATGACCGGCAGCCCGGCCGGCAGCACGCCGAGTAAGCGTCCGATCGATATCGATCTCGACATGAAGCTCGGCGCCGTCGTCGGCTATAACGGCGAAGCGCTGCGCAGCCTCGACCTGAAAATGTCGCGCCGCGCCGGCGAAATCCGCAGTTTTGGGCTCACCGCCAAGATCGGGCGCGACGCGCCGCTGAGCGGCGACCTGCGCAGCCGCGCCGGCGGACGCCAAGTGATCGCGGTGACGACCGGCGACGGCGGCGCCTTGTTCCGCTTCACCGACGTCTATGCGCGCATGACCGGCGGGCAGATGGTGATCGCGATGGATGCGCCGTCCGCCGACAATCCGGTGCAGCAGGGCTCGATCACGGTGCGCCAATTTGCCATCCATGACGAAACCCAATTGCAGCACGCCGTCAACACGACCGATCCTCAAGTCCAGCGCAACGTCATGGAATTCTCGAGCATGCGCGTCGACTTCGACAAGTCGCCGGGGCGCGTGGTGCTGCGCGACGGCGTCGTGCGCGGTCCGGTGCTCGGCGCCACCATCGACGGCATGATCGACTACAGCCGCGATGAGTTGCATTTGCGCGGCACGCTGGTGCCGCTATACGGCCCGAACAATCTGCTCGGCCAGCTGCCGATCCTCGGATTGTTCCTGGGCGGCGAGAAGGAAGGCCTCGTCGGCATCACTTACGAAGTCGTCGGCCATCCGGGCAATCCGGTGTTGCGCATCAATCCGATTTCGGCGCTGGCGCCGGGACTGTTGCGCAAAGTGTTCGAGTTTCCGATGAACAACGGCACGTACGACGAGAACAACAGCGGCAACAATAGCTACAACAACAATAACAACAATACCAATTACAACGCCCCCTCCACCTACAATTCCAACTACAACAACCGGCCTTGAGCCGGTGTTACGCCGGCTTGATCAGAACGTGCCGCTTCCTGCCGAGTGAGAGTTTTACGACGCCTTCGGCGGTGACTTCGGCTTCGCCGATCGTCGCCTTCTCATCGGTGACCCGCACATCGTTGACCAGGATCGCATTGTTGGCGATGGCGCGGCGCACTTCGCCGTTCGAAGCGGCGAGGCCGGCTTTGACGAACGCCGCCAGCACGCCGATGCCGGCTTTGAGCTCGGCGCGCGACACCTCGACCGTCGGCAGGCTCGCGCTAAGGCCGCCTTCCTCGAACGTCGTGCGCGCGGTGCCGGCTGCTTCGTCCGCGGCGGCCTGGCCGTGCACCAGAGCGGTCGCGGCGGTGGCGAGGACTTTTTTCGCTTCGTTGATGTCCGCGCCCTTGAGCGCCGCAAGGCGCTCGATCTCGTCGAGCGGCAGCACGGTGAACAGCTTCAAAAAGCGGGCAACGTCGGCGTCCTCGGTGTTGCGCCAATATTGCCAATAGTCGTACGGGCTCACCTGATCGGCGTTGAGCCACACCGCGCCGGCCGCGGTCTTGCCCATCTTGGCGCCCGACGACGTGGTGATCAGCGGCGACGTCAGCGCGAAGAGCTGCGCATTGTGCAGCCGCCGGCCGAGATCGATGCCGTTGATGATGTTGCCCCACTGGTCCGAGCCGCCCATCTGCAGCACGCAGCCATGGCGGCGGTGCAGCTCGACGAAATCGTAGGCCTGCAGGATCATATAATTGAATTCGAGGAACGACAGCTCCTGCTGGCGCTCCAGCCGCAGCTTGACGGAATCGAAAGCGAGCATGCGGTTGATCGAGAAGTGGCGGCCGATGTCGCGCAGGAAATCGATGTAGTTGAGCGCATTGAGCCAGTCGGCATTGTTGGCCATCACCGCGTCGGTCTTGTTAGCCAACACCTTGCCGTCGCCGAAGCGCAGGAAGCGGCCGAAGATTTCGCGGATGCTCCGCAGGTTCCCGGCGATAACCTCGTCGGTCAGAAGCCGGCGGCTTTCATCCTTGCCGGACGGATCGCCGACCCGGGTGGTGCCGCCGCCCATCAGCGGGATCGGCTTATGGCCGGTCTGCTGCAACCAGTGCAGCATCATGATCGGCAACAGCGAGCCGACGTGGAGTGACGGCGCCGTGCAGTCGAAACCGATATAGGCCGTGATGGTTGAATTGCGCGCGAGCGCGTCCAGCGCCTCGGGCTCGGAGACCTGGTGGATGAAGCCCCGGCTGGCGAGAACGTTGAGGAAATCGGATTTGTAGGCGCTCATTGTGTAGGTCTTAGATTCGGGTCTTGTCGTAAATTCCAGGGTGAAGCCGCGGCTCGCCGCGGCGCCGCTGGTGTAACAGGTCCGCTGGGTGATTCAAACTTAGAACAAGACGGCCAAAGCGACGAGCCAAAGTATCAAGCCAAATGGGCCTGCGCGGCGAGCCTGGATTGCTTCGCGGAGCCTGTCATCGGGCCGGCCACTTCGGGCCGGCCCGGTTGACTCGCAATGACGCGTTGAGCGGCGCTACTTCGCCGCCGCTTCCTTCAGCGGGTCTTTCACCGCTTCGAAGGTCGCGAATTCGACGGCCCACGGTTGGCCGTCCTTCTTCTCGACCTTGCGGATGTAGACGTTCTGGATGATGTCGCGGGTGTTCGGATCGATCGAGATCGGTCCGCGCGGGCTCTCCCAGCTCATGCCCTTCATCGCCGCGACCACCGCATCGGCATCGGTGTTGCCGCCGGTCTTCTTCAGCGCCTCGTAGATCAGGTGCATGCCGTCATAGCCGCCGACCGAGATGAAATTCGCCCGGTGGCCGGTAGCCTTCTGGTAGGCGGCGACATAGTCCTTGTTGAGCTGCGAGGGATGCGCCGCCGAATAGATGCCGGCGGTGACGACGCCAAGGAGCGTGTCGCCGGTGTTCGGCAGATCGTCGTCGTCGGTGATGTCGCCCGGGCCAATGAGCTTGATGCCCGATTTGTCGAGGCCGCGTTCGGCGAATTGCCGCGCGAAGGTTCCCGCCTGTCCCGCCGGCACGAAGACGAACAGCGTATCGGGGTGCAGGTCGGCGGCGCGTTGCAGGAACGGCGCGAAGTCCGGATTGGCCAGCGGCACTTTCAAGGTTTCCAAAACCTGGCCGCCGCCCTTGGTGAAACTGGCCTCAAAGACCTTGCCGGCTTCGGCACCCGGCGCCCAGTCGGACAGCACCGCGACTGCTTTCCTGCTGCCGTTCTTGATCGCCCAGTCGGCGATGATGCCGGACTGCTGGCCGAGCGTGAAACTCGTGCGCACGTAATAGGGCGATTTCTCGGTAACGACCGAGGTGCCCGACACCATGACCACGGTGACGACTTTGCCTTCGGTCGCGATCGGCGCCATCGACATGGCGCTCGGCGTCAGGCAGGCGCCGAGGAAATTGACTTTGTCGTTGACGATCATCTCCTGGGCGAGCCGCTTGGCGTTATCGGGTACGCTGGCGTCGTCACGGATGATCAGCTCGATCTTCTTGCCGGCAACCATGTTGCCGTGCTGCGCCATATAGAGATTGGCGCCGGCGGCGATTTCCCGCCCCACCGCGGCCGAGGTTCCGGTCATCGGCGCAACGATGCCGATCTTGATCGTATCCTGCGCCGCGGCGCTGCCGGCGCCGAGGGCTGCGGCCGCGATGGCCAGGCAGCCGGCGACGAAATGCTTCATGCTCATGGAGTTTCCTTTGTTTGATGTTTGTTACTTTGCTGCTTGGTGCAGCGGATCCTTGACCGCTTCAAATGTCGCGAACTCGATCGCCCACGGCTCGCCGTCCTTCTTTTCCACCTTGCGGATATAGACGTTCTGGATGATGTCGCGGGTGTCTGGATCGATCGATATCGGCCCGCGCGGGCTTTCCCAGCTCATGCCCTTCATGGCGGCGAGCAGCGCATCGGGATCGGTGTTGCCCTTGGTCTTTTTCAGCGCCTCGTAGATCAGGTGCATGCCGTCATAGCCGCCGACCGAGATGAAATTGGCGCGCTTGCCGCCGGTGGCCTTGGCGTAAGCCGCGACATAATCCTTGTTGAGCGCGGACGGATGCGCCGCCGAATAAAAGCCTGCGGTGACGACGCCAAGCATGGTGTCGCCGGTCGCGGCCAGATCGTTGTCGTCGACGATGTCGCCGGGGCCGACCAGTTTGATGCCGGATTTGTCGAGGCCGCGCTCGGCGAATTGCCGGGCGAACGCGCCGGCCTGGCCGGCCGGCACGAACACGAACAGCGTATCCGGGTGCAGGTCGGCGGCGCGTTGCAGGAACGGCGCGAAGTCGGGATTGGCCAGCGGCACTTTGAGCGTCTCGAGGACCTGGCCGCCGCCTTGGCTGAAATGCTGCTCGAAAGCCTTGCCGGCTTCGGCGCCAGGCGCCCAATCGGACAGCACCGAGACCGCCTTGTGGCTGCCGTTCTTGATCGCCCAATCGGCGATGATGCCGGATTGCTGGCCGAGCGTGAAACAGGTGCGCACGTAATAGGGCGAGCGCTCGGTCACCACCGAGGTGCCTGAGATCATCACCACGGTCGGGATTTTCGCCTCGGTTGAGATCGGCGCCATCGACATGGCGCTCGGCGTCGTGCCGGCGGCGAGGATGGCGACATGATCGTTGACCGCGAGCTCCTGGGCGAGCCGCTTGGCATTGTCGGGGATGCTGCCATCGTCCCTGATCAACAGCTCGATCTTCTTGCCGGCGACCATGTCGCCGTGCTGCGCCATGTAGAGCTTGACGGCGGCAACGACTTCCTGCCCGGCGGCGCCGACCGTGCCGGTCATCGGCATGACGAGGCCGATCTTGACGGTGTCCTGGGCCGCGGCGGTGCCGCCTGCGGTCGCCGCAATTGTGATCGCAAGAGCGGCGGCAAAATGTGTGTGACGCATCGCCTTCCCCCCAAAGAATTCGTTCATTGCCAACATTGAACGACCGGGGGCCGGCTATTGCAAGCGTCGCCTATGCCGCAGTGGTCGCCCGTCCGGTCTTGCCGAGCCGCTTGTCGAGATAACCCCCGATCGCGGTCATCAGCGGCTCGACCTTGCCGTCGAAGAAATGGTTGGCGCCGGGAACGACCTTCTGCTCGATGACGATACCTTTTTGCGTCTTGAGCTTTTCCACCAGGTTGGTGACATCGCGCGGTGGCACCACCGCGTCCTTGTCGCCGTGGATGATCAGGCCGGAGGACGGGCAGGGCGCCAGGAACGAGAAGTCGTAAAGATTGGCCGGCGGCGCGATCGAGATGAAACCCTCGATCTCCGGCCGGCGCATCAGCAGCTGCATGCCGATCCAGGCGCCGAACGAGAAGCCGGCGATCCAGCAGCTGCGCGCCTCGGTGTTGACGGTTTGCGCCCAGTCAAGCGCAGCGGCGGCATCGGACAATTCGCCGATGCCGTGATCGAAGCCGCCTTGGCTGCGGCCTACGCCGCGGAAGTTGAAGCGCAGCGCGGAAAAGCCGCGATGCACGAAGGCGTAGTAGATCTGATAGACGATCGCATGGTTCATCGTGCCGCCGAATTGCGGGTGCGGATGGAGCACGATGCCGATCGGCGCGTTTTTTTGCCGCGCCGGGTGGTAACGGCCTTCGATGCGGCCTCCAGGTCCCGTGAAGATGACCTCGGGCATATGTTTGAACCTCGATAGCTGTGGCCGGTTAACCGGCGGATTCGGGCGCGCTTGACGCTGCCGGAGCGCACACGTAAGTGTCTAAAACCATTTCAGATTTTAAAACCGGCAAGGTGCATTGGGCGGCGCAAGCTTAGGGTCGCGACTTTTAGCACAGGCCGGGGGACCAAAAGCAAGCTTAACCAGCATGGTCGAGCGCAGCTATTTCGATTGGAACGCCACGGCGCCCATGCGGCCGCAAGCCGCCGAGGCGTTGCGCGAGGCGCTTTCGGTTCCCGGCAATCCGTCCTCGGTGCACGCCGAAGGGCGGGCGGCGCGGCGGCTGGTCGAAGAGGCGCGCGAAGACGTGGCGGCGCTGGTCGCGGCGCGCTCCGGCGACGTCTTCTTCACGTCGAGCGGCACCGAAGCCAACATGCTGGCGCTGACGCCGGCGATCCAGACCGCCGACGAGCGGCGGCCGCGGGAAAAGCTCCTGATCTCGGCGATCGAGCATTCCTCGGTGCGAGCGGGCGGGCGGTTCCCGCGTGGCGCCGTGGCGGACATTGCGGTGGACACGGACGGCCGCGTCGATCTCGCGGCGCTCGCCGAGGCCTTGGCCGGGATATCGCGGCCACTGGTCTCGATCATGCTCGCCAATAACGAGACCGGCGTGGTGCAGCCGATCGCACAAGCCGCCGCCGTCGTGCACGCCGCGGGCGGCTTGCTGCATGTCGATGCGGTGCAGGCAGCCGGGCGCATCGCCTGCGATATCACCCTTCGGGCCGCCGATTTGCTGACGCTCTCGGCGCACAAGATCGGCGGCCCGAAGGGCGTCGGGGCGCTCATCCGGGCGCGCGAGGACATTCATTTCCCCGATCCGCTGATCCGCGGTGGCGGCCAGGAGCGCGGCTTGCGCGCCGGTACGGAAAATGTCGCCGGTATCGCCGCTTTCGGCGCCGCTGCAGCCGCCGTGCGCCGCCAGGGTACCGCCGAGGCGGACCATATGCTCGCGTTGCGCCATAAGTTGGAAACCGGTCTCAAGGCGGTCACGCCAGGGGCTGTGATTTTCGGCGCACAGGCCGAGCGGCTGCCGAATACGACCCTTTTTGCCGCCGAAGGCATGAAGGCTGAGACCGCGGTTATTTCTTTTGACCTCGAAGGCATCGCCGTGTCGTCCGGCGCCGCTTGCTCGTCCGGCAAGGTCCAGCCCTCCCATGTCCTTGCAGCCATGGGGGTTTTGCCCGCGCTCACGCGCGGCGCGGTGCGCTTGAGCCTGGGCTGGACCACCACCGAGACCGATATCGAAAGGTTCCTCGGCGCTTGGAGAAAGCTCGCAACTGCATTATCTAAGGGCCACGCAGGCATGGCAGCCTAACTGGCTGCACAACCGAACGAATTCCTGGGCGATTTGAATCGTTCAAACGCCCTCAGATGGGGTGACCAGAGACAGGACACCGACCATATCCGACAAATCCAACCCGCGGTCCTTGAAACCGTGAGCGGAGGGACGAATGCCGGCAGTACAAGAGACCGTCGATCAGGTTCGGCGCATCGACGTCGATCAATACAAGTACGGTTTTGAGACGCTGATCGAATCCGACAAGGCCCCAAAAGGCCTGTCGGAGGACACGGTGCGTTTCATCTCGGCCAAGAAGAGCGAGCCGGACTGGATGCTGGCCTGGCGGCTCGACGCCTATAAGCGCTGGCTGACCATGCACGAGCCGAAATGGGCCAAGGTCGAGTACGGCCCGATCGACTACCAGGACCTCTATTATTACTCGGCGCCGAAGAAGAAGGACGGGCCAAAATCGCTCGACGAGATCGACCCCGAGATTCTGCGCACCTACGAAAAGCTCGGCATTCCGCTGCGCGAGCGCGAAGCGCTGCTCGGCATCCAGAAGACGGATGACGAAGTTGGGGAGGATGGCAACAGCAGCCCGTTGCGAAGGGTCGCGGTCGATGCGGTGTTCGATTCGGTTTCGGTCGCCACCACGTTCCAGGCGGAACTCGCCAAGGCCGGCGTGCTGTTCATGCCGATCTCGGAAGCGATCCAAAAGCATCCCGAGCTGGTGAAGAAATATCTCGGCACGGTGGTGCCGGTCAGCGATAACTTTTTCGCCACGCTCAATACGGCGGTGTTTTCCGACGGCTCGTTCGTCTACGTGCCGCCGGGCGTGCGCTGCCCGATGGAGCTGTCGACCTATTTCCGCATCAACGAGCGCAATACCGGCCAGTTCGAGCGCACCCTGATCATCGCCGACCGCGGCTCTTATGTGAGCTATCTCGAAGGCTGCACCGCGCCGATGCGCGACGAGAACCAGCTCCACGCCGCCGTGGTCGAGCTGGTCGCGCTCGACGACGCCGAGATCAAATATTCGACCATCCAGAACTGGTATCCGGGCGACGCCAAGGGCAAGGGCGGCGTCTACAATTTCGTCACCAAACGCGGCGATTGCCGCGGCAAGAATGCAAAGATTTCCTGGACCCAGCTCGAGACCGGCTCGGCGATCACCTGGAAATATCCGAGCTGCATCCTGCGCGGCGACAATTCACGCGGTGAGTTCTACTCGATCGCGATCTCCAACGGCTACCAGCAGGTCGATTCCGGCACAAAAATGCTGCATCTCGGCAAGAACACCACGAGCCGCATCATTTCCAAGGGCATTGCCGCCGGCCACTCCAACAATACCTATCGCGGCCTCGTCACCGCGCATCGCCGCGCCACCGGCGCGCGCAACTTCACCAATTGCGATTCGCTTTTGATCGGCAACAAATGCGGCGCCCACACCGTGCCCTACATCGAGGCCAAGAATTCCTCGACCGTGTTCGAGCACGAGGCGACGACCTCGAAGATCTCCGAAGAGATGCTGTTCTATTGCCGGCAGCGCGGTCTGTCGGCCGAGGAGGCGACCGCGCTGGTGGTCAACGGCTTCGTCAAGGACGTGCTGCAGCAATTGCCGATGGAATTCGCGGTCGAGGCGCAGAAGCTGATCTCGGTCTCGCTAGAAGGTTCCGTCGGCTGATCACGCTGCGGCGCGCAGCGTCAGGAAAGAATAATATGGCCTTGTTGGAAATAAGAAACTTGCACGTCGAAATCGACGGCAAAGAGATCCTAAAAGGTCTCGATCTCACCGTGAATGCCGGCGAGGTGCACGCCATCATGGGCCCGAACGGGTCCGGCAAATCGACGCTCGCCTATGTGCTCGCCGGCAAGGCCGACTACACGCCGACCGCGGGCGAAGTGCGCTTCGACGGCAAGAACATTTTCGACATGGCGCCCGACGAGCGCGCCGCCGCCGGCTTGTTTCTGGCCTTCCAATACCCGCTGGAAATCCCCGGCGTAGCCACCATGACGTTCCTGCGCACCGCGCTCAATGCGCAGCGCAAGAAACGCGGCCAAGCGGAGCTGTCCACGCCGGAGTTTCTCAAGAAGGTGCGCGAGGTCTCCGGCAAGCTCGACATCGAGCAGGAGATGCTGCGCCGCGCCGTCAACGTCGGCTTTTCCGGCGGCGAGAAGAAGCGCAACGAGATATTGCAGATGACGCTGCTGGAGCCGCGGCTTGGCGTGCTCGATGAGACCGATTCCGGCCTCGACATCGATGCGCTGAGAATCGTTTCCGAAGGCGTCAACCGGCTGCGCTCGAAGGAGCGCGCCTTCGTCGTCATCACCCATTACCAGCGGCTGCTCGACTACATCGTGCCCGACGTGGTGCACGTGCTGTCGAAGGGCCGCATCGTCAAGACCGGCGGCAAGGAATTGGCGCTCGAGCTCGAAGCGCGCGGCTATGCCGAATATCAGGAAGAGGTTCCGGCGTGAACGCCGAAGTCGCCATCATCAAGACCGCGGCAGAGACCGCGCTGGCGCAGGCCTTTTCGCAGGCGCGCGGGCGGCTGCCCGGCGATGGCGCGATCGCGGCGCAACGCGCGGCGGCGTTCGATGTATTCGCCAAGACCGGCCTGCCGCATCGCCGCATCGAGGACTGGAAATACACCGATTTGCGCGCGCTGATGCGCGAGGCAAAACCGCTCGCGGCGCCGCCCGATTCCGCCGCGAAAGCCCGAGCGAAGACCGCCGGCGCCTTGCTCGGCGACGTCGAAACGCGCCGGCTGGTGTTTGTCGACGGCGCTTTCGTGGCCGAACTGTCCGACATTGCGGCCTTGGAGCCGGGACTTTCAATTGGCTCGCTCGCCGACGCGCTGTCCAATGGCGATCCGACGCTCGCTCGCCATCTCGGCAAGCTCGCGCCGGCAAGCGATGCCGCGGTCGCGCTCAATACCGCGCTGATGGGCGACGGCGCCGTGATCCGCATCGCCTCAGGCTCGACCATCGAGCGGCCGATTCATCTGCTCTTCGTCGCCTCGGCAAAGCCGGCCGCGACCTTCGTGCGCTCGCTGGTGGTGGTCGAGCAGGGCGCCCGCGCCATGCTGATCGAAAGCCATGAAGGCCCCGCCGGCAGCGACTACCAGGTCAATGCCGCGCTCGAGATTTTCGTCGGCGACGAGGCCCATGTCGACCACGTCAAGATCATCGCCGAAGGAGCCGACGCGCTTCACGTCTCGACGCTGGCGGCTGCGATCGGCGCCCGGGCGCGCTTCAATGCATTCACTTTCACCGCCGGCGGTGCCGTGGTGCGCAACCAGCTGTTCTTGAAATTCGACGGCGAAGACACCGTCGCCGGCATCCGCGGCGCCACCTTGATCAAAGGCCGGCAGCACGCCGACACCACGTTGGTCGCCGACCACGCCGCCCGCGGCTGCCAGAGCCGCGAAATGTTCAAGACGGTGCTCGACGACGAGGCCCATGGCGTGTTCCAGGGCCGCATCATCGTGCGGCCGCATGCGCAAAAAACCGACGCCAAGATGATGACGCGGGCGTTGCTGTTGTCCGAGCGTGCCGAGGCGGACAACAAGCCGGAGCTCGAGATCTTTGCCGACGACGTGCAGTGCGGTCATGGCGCGACGGCGGGCGCGCTCGACGACGACCTGAAATTCTATCTGATGGCGCGCGGCATTCCGCGGCCCGAGGCTGAAGCCTTGCTGATCCGGGCGTTTCTCGGCGAGGCCATCGAAGGCATCGAACATGCCGGCTTGCGCGAGGCACTGATGGATGCCGTCGCGGCTTGGCTCAAGGCGCGCTGACATGAATATCGCCCAGTCCATAGGCGCCTACGACGTCAACCGCATCCGCGCGGATTTTCCGATCCTTGGCATGCAGGTCTACGGCAAGCCGCTGGTTTATCTCGACAACGCAGCCTCGGCGCAGAAGCCGCAAGCGGTGCTCGATCGCCTGAACCAGGCCTACACCTCGCAATACGCCAATGTGCATCGTGGGCTGCATTACCTCGCCAACGAAGCGACCGAGGCCTACGAAGGCGCGCGCGAGAAAGTGGCGGCGTTCCTCAATGCCAAGCGCAAAGAAGAGATCATCTTCACCCGCAACGCCACCGAGGCGATCAACCTCGTCGCCTATACCTTCGGCCGCGAGCGCATAAAGCCGGGCGACGAGATCGTGCTCTCGATCATGGAGCACCATTCCAACATCGTGCCGTGGCATTTTCTGCGCGAGCGCCAGGGCGCGGTGATCAAGTGGGCGCCGGTCGACGATGAGGGCCATTTCCTCATCGACGAGTTCGAAAAGCTTTTGACGCCGCGAACAAAGCTCGTCGCCATCACCCATATGTCGAACATGCTCGGCACCTTGGTGCCGGCGAAGGAAGTCGCGCGCATCGCGCATGCCCGCGGCATTCCGGTGCTGTTCGACGGGGCGCAGGCGGCGGTGCATCTCGACGTCGACGTCCAGGACATCGATTGCGATTTCTATGCCTTTACCGGCCACAAGCTTTACGGCCCGACCGGCATCGGCGTGCTCTATGGCAAATACGAGCATCTCGACGCCATGCCGCCGTTCAACGGCGGCGGCGAGATGATCCGCGAGGTGTTCCAGGACCGCGTCACCTATGGCGAGCCGCCGCACAAATTCGAGGCCGGCACGCCGTCGATCGTGCAGGCGATCGGGCTCGGCGCCGCGATCGACTATGTGGCAAGCGTTGGCAAGGCGCGTATCCGCGAGCACGAAGCGGGACTGCTGCGCTACGCCCACGACCGGCTGCGCGAGATCAATTCGCTGCGCATCATCGGCAACACCAAGAACAAGGGGCCGATCGTTTCCTTCGAGATCAAGGGCGCCCATCCGCACGACGTGGCGACCATCATCGACCGTTCCGGCGTCGCGGTGCGCGCGGGTACCCATTGTGTCATGCCATTGCTGTCGCGGTTCGGCGTCTCGGCGACCTGCCGCGCCTCCTTTGCCATGTACAATACGCGCGAGGAGATCGACTGCCTTGCGCAGGCGCTGGTGAAAGCGCAGGAGTTTTTTGCGTGAAGGATGTCTTCACATGACCGATGAACCGAAAACCGATACGGCCAGTGTCGTAGCCGCCCCAACCGCCGTACCAGCCGCCGCGGTTGATGCCGGGGAACGGCCTTCGACGATTCCGGCCGACGAAATGGCGCGGCTGACCGACGAGATCGTCGGCGCGATCAAAACCGTCTACGACCCCGAAATCCCCTCGGACATTTACGAGCTGGGCCTGATCTACAAGGTCGACATCGACGACGACCGCGTGGTCAAGATCGACATGACGCTGACCACGCCGAACTGCCCGTCGGCCGCCGAACTGCCGGCGCAGGTGGAGAACGCGGTCGCCGGCGTGCCCGGTGTGCGCGAGGCCAAGGTCACTATCGTCTGGGATCCGCCGTGGGATCCAAGCCGCATGTCGGATGAGGCGCGCACGGAGCTCAATATGTGGTGAGTTGCGCATGCGGCGCGGCGGCACTACATCAAGCTAGGTAAGACGTTAGTATTTTTGAGTTATTCCAGGTCGTAACGGGCGTGCGTTCATAGAGCACGCGAGGAGCTAAGACGATGGCGACAGCCCGGCCGAGACCTCAAGTGATGCGGCTTACCGAAGCCGCAGCCGAGCGCATCAAGGCGGTGATGGCGAGAGCCGAACGCCCGATCGCGGCGGTGCGCGTCGGCGTCAAGAACGGCGGCTGCGCCGGCATGAGCTACTTCATGGAATATGCGGAAGCCGTCAATCCGCTCGACGAGGTGATCGAGGACAAGGGCGTGCGCATCCTGATCGACCCCAAGGCGGTGCTGTTCCTGCTCGGCACCGAGATGGATTACAAGGTCGAGAAATTGTCGGCGCAGTTCGTGTTCAACAACCCGAACCAGACCGCGGCTTGCGGCTGCGGCGAATCGGTGCAGATCGAGCCGGCGCAAGACGCTGGGCAAGACACCGCGCAACCGCACGCGCAGTAATCACGCCGGCGGCGGCTTTCGCACACTGTCGATCAGCGAGGCGCGCAGCAGGTAGGCGCGGTGCGCCGCCGGATCGGCTGCCGTGGCCCGCAATGCCGCGTTGCTGCGAGCGCGCGCTGCCGGGTCCTTTTCCTCGAGCCGCTTCTTGTTGGCGATGGTCTGCTGTTGGACGTATTCGACGTTCAACGGCCGGCGCCGCTGATCGTAGCTATCGAGACTATCGGCCGCAGCTTCGCCGCGCATGACCTGACCGAGCAACCCGGCAAGCTCGACGGCATCGTGAATGCCGAAATTCAGGCCGAGCCCGCCGAGCGGATTATTGACGTGCGCGGAGTCTCCGGCAAGGAAGACGCGGCCCTTGCGGAATGTCGCCGCCACCCGCTGGTGGACGTTGTAAATGTTGCGGTGAAAAACCGGATAGTCGCCCGCTTTCGGAAAGAAATTCTGCAGCCGCTGCTGCACCGTGTGCTCGTCGAAAGCCTGCTCCTCCGTTTCGCCGGGGCGCGTCGGGAACAACAGGCGCCACAGGCCCTTCCCGTCGTCGCCGGTGACCTTGAACAGCGCGCACCATTCCTGCGCATCAGAGAAGTAATTGCGCGAGCACTGCGCATAGAGCGCGTCGAACGAAAACGGCGTGGTCAGGATCAGAAACCGCTCCGGATGCGTAAACCCTTCGAAGTCGATGCCGAGCGTTTTGCGCACCGTCGAGCGGCCGCCGTCGCAGCCGATCAGGTAGCTGCCGGCGACGCGGCGGGTGCCCGACGGCGTCTCGATCTCGGCTTCGACCCGGTCGTCGAATTGCTCGAAATCCACGACGCGCGACGAGAACGCCACTGAGGCATGAGGAAGCCGGCCAAGGCGTTCGATCGCCATCGTGGCGAGCTTGTGCTGTTCGCACTGCACGACGAAAGGGTAGCGCGTGTCGTCTTTCAAGACGCCGAAATCGAACTCGGCGATCAATTCGCGGGCGGCGCGATCCCAGACCCGGAATTTGGGCTCGATCAGACCGCGCGCGATGACGTCGTCGACCAGGCCCAAAGCTTCGAGGATTTCAAGCGTCGCCGCATGGGTGGTCGCGGCGCGCGGATTGTCGTTGACCCGTTGCTCGGCCTCGAAGACCTCGACCGCAAAACCCTGGCGCGCCAGCGCCAGCGCCGTGATGACGCCGACCGGCCCGCCGCCGGCAATGAGAATGGGACGTTGGGGAGGCATTTTCCGGCGTTCTACGCCGGGCGCAACGTGGCGGCAATACGCGGTGTAAATTGACGGCCGCCGCGAAGACCGCTGTGGATCACATCAAGCGCCACAGCGCGATCAGAGCGGACGTTACCGTATGCCCTCCTCGGCAATGGTTTCCTCGGTCACTTTGGCGACCTCTTTGTCTTCCTCGGTCAGCCGGGTCTTTTTCCATCCGCCTTGCGCGAACCAGCATGCAGACACGAGAGCCGACGCAATATTTGCAACCGGAAAAGACCACCATAAGCCGGTCGCCTGAAGTCCGGTGTGCCCGGATAGGATGTAAGCGAGAGGAAATTGGAACATAAACTGCGAAATGATCGCGATCACCATCGCGACGAGCAAGTTTCCGGAGGCGCGGAATGCCGACACGATGCAAAGCTGCACGCCGATGGCCCCCCACGCGAGGCACATCACGCGGATGAAGTGGGCGCCCTCGGCAATGACGGCGGAATCGCCGGGGACAAAGAAGGCGACCAAAGCGGGCGCGAAAAGATAGGCGATCAGGCCGACGACGGTGAGAATGACGAAACCCCACGCCGCGCCTAGTAGCGTCACCTGTGAGGCTCGCTGGATATTTCCGGCTCCGATGTTTTGGCTGACTAACGTGGACACCGCCATCGACAGGCCCATCGCCGGAATTGTGATGAATTGCAGGATGTTCGATCCGATGCCGTAGGCGGCCAGGGTGACGGTTCCAAAGCCCGTGACCAAAAAGGTCATCAGCAATGGCCCGAGCCCGCGTGTCGAAAGCTCGATTGAGCCCGGCAGGCCCAGGAAAAAAGCGCGTTTGATGTATTGCGGATCGGGCCGGAAATCGCGCCATCCAAGCTGAATACCGTGGCGGCCTCGCAGGAAGATGATCATGCCGAGCAGCGCGGCGAGCCCTTGTGTCGCCAAGGTTGCCAGCGCGGCACCCATCACGCCCTGGCCAGGGAACCATCGCCAGCCGAAAATAAAGAGCGGATCAAACAGAAAATTCAAGACCACAGTTCCGAGCACGATGATCAGCGGCATTCTTGTTTCGCCAACGCCACGCATCAGCGCCTGGAACATCCCGTATAGGAAAACAAAGATAATGCCGATGAAGGACACCCGCATAAAGCCGAGCGCCCCGTGGTAGACATCCGGCGCCACGCCGATGAGTTCGAGCAGGTACGGCGACAGCACATAGCCTGCCGCACCCATGACGACCGACGTGATGGCAACCATCAGCATTGTCTGAGCGGCAACGTGATTGACCATGTCTTGCCGGCCGGCGCCCATGTACTGCGCCGACAAAGTTGCCCCGGCGATCGCAAGGCCGGCACCTAGCGCAATAACCAGGAATGTTATTGGGAAGCTTACCGCAACAGCGGCGACCGCCGCTCCGCCCAAACGCCCGACCCAGAACGCGTCAGTCAGTTGATATCCTGTCTGCAATACGTTGCCGAGGACAATAGGAACCGCAAGCCGTAGAAGCGCAGAGCCGATCGGCCCTTCCAGAAATAGCTTCCGGCGGTCACTCGGCATGCTGCACATCCGCTGCCTGGTTATCGAAGTTCCGAATCGTGTCGTGAAAAGAAGCCACGCTTGATACATGACCGCAAAGGCAGAAGCGAAGCTCACGCCGCAAGCCGAATAGGATCGCTATCGTCGATTAAGGCGCGAAATTGTCCGATAAACACACGGTAAGTATTCGCAGCGCAAGGCGCTACGCGCGCTTTGCGAACGGCTTACGCCACCCGCGCCGGCGCGGCCTGCGGGCGCGCTTCCGGATCGGCCTCGCAGATCACGCGATTGCGGCCGTTGCGCTTGGCGGCGTAGAGGCACATGTCGGCGCGTTCGATCAAGGATTGCGCAGTGTCGTGCGGGCGTAAGACCGCGGCGCCGATCGAGATCGTCACTCGGCCAAGCCGCTCGCCGCTCGAGCGCTTCATCAATTCCTTGGTCATGACGGCGCGGCGGATGTGGTCGGCTACCGTGATTGCCGATTGCAGCGAGGTGTTCGGTAGCGCGACGACGAATTCCTCGCCGCCGTAGCGCGCGGCGACGTCCAGGCCTTTGACGTTCTGCTTCATCGACAGCGCCACCAGGCGCAGGACCTGATCGCCGGTTAGATGGCCGAATTTATCGTTGAAGCTCTTGAAATGGTCGATGTCGGCCATCAACAGCGCCAACGGTTGATTGCTTTCTTTTGCTTCCGCCATGGCTTTAGCGAGAGCCTGATCGAAGAATTTTCGGTTCGACAGCGTCGTCAACGGATCGGTCAGGCTCTCGGTGCGCACCGCCTGGAGGTTTTCCTGAAGCTGTTCGATCTCCTGTTTCGACGCCGACAGCCGCGCTTCGAGCTTCTTGTTGTTGTGCTCCATGTCCTTGGCGCCCTGGACCAGGCGCTCGATCACGGCGCGCAGGCCTTCGCGGTCGTTGGCGCCTTTGAGGCTTGCGGTCGCGTCGGCGAGACTCGCCGAGTAGTTGGTCGCCGTGCCGCTGGCGGCGTCGATGGTGTCCAAAACCTGCTTGATCTCGCCGAGCATGCGCGAGTTGACGGTGTCGATGCGATCGGTCGCCTGGCCGGCCGCGATATAGGTGGCGTAGATCTCTTCGAGATCGGCCTCGCCGAGCGTGCCCTTCTGCTCGAGCGTTTGATTGATCAATTGGTTGAGTGCCGGGTTATAGCCGGTGGCGTAGTTGTACCAGATCTCGAAATTGCGCGGTGTCGCGGCCTGGGCGAGCGCCTTGATCTGCCCCATCGCGATGTCGGCGAATGCGAGCGTCCGTTCGTGCTCGTCGCGGGGCACTCCCATAACAATGTCTCCGATCGCGGTGGGAAGGCCGGAAGTGACAGCCCGGACTGGCGTAATTCACGATGCAACTTAGGGGATAGCCGTGAATGAGCGGTAAATAACCGCTTCGTCGGGAAAAGCCTGACATAACAACGGCGTCTGCGGACGCCGGGATTTTCGGCGTGGCTAGGCTTTGACCGTCACCGGGCGCAGCAGGAAGGCCGGCAGGTGCGAGGCGTCGCCGTCGTCCATGGGCTTGTGCACCGGTTGCGGAGCGCGGCGCGATCTCGCTTCTTCGATGCGCGCGACGGGGGCTGGCTGCTGCGGCGACGGCGGCCGGTGCTCCGGCTGCCGGGGTCGCCGCTGCTGCTCGTGCCGTCCGCGTTGCGGCGGCCGCGCCGTTTGCCGTGGTTCGTGTCTTTGTTCGTGCCGTGCCTCGTGTCTCGGCTCGTGCTGTGGCTCGGCAGGCGTGCCGGCGATCTTGTCCATGAAGGGTATCGGCTGGCCGATCAGCTTTTCGATCGCGGCGATGGCCTTGGCGTCGTTCGATCCGGCGACGATGGTGATGGCGGTGCCGTTTCGCCCGGCGCGGCCGGTACGGCCGATGCGGTGCACGTAGTCGTCGGCATGGATCGGCACGTCGAAATTATAGATGTGGCTGACGTCGGGAATATCGAGGCCGCGCGCGGCGACGTCGGAGGCGACCAACAGCGTGACTTCGTTCTTGCGGAATTGCTCGAGCGCCGCCGTGCGCGCCGACTGGTCCATGTCGCCGTGCAGCGCCTGCACCGAAAAGCCGTGACGTAAGAGCGAGCGATGCAGCGTGGCGACGTCGCGTTTGCGGTTGCAGAAGATGATGGCGTTCTTCATGCCCTCGGCGGAGCGGATCAGGCGGCGCAGCGTGTCGCGCTTCTCGGCACCGTCGCGGCCGGAGCGGGCCAGGAGCTGGGTCGTGGCGGCAACGGTGGTGGCGGGCTTTGAGACTTCGACGCGCACCGGATTGCTGAGAAACTGCTCGGTGATGCGCCGGATTTCCGGCGGCATGGTGGCGGTGAAGAACAGCGTCTGGCGGGTGAACGGCACGAGCTTGCAGATGCGCTCGATGTCGGGGATGAACCCCATGTCCAGCATGCGATCGGCCTCGTCGATGACGAGGAGCTCGACGCCGCTGAGCAGGAGTCGCCCGCGCTCGTTATGGTCGAGCAGGCGGCCGGGCGTCGCGATCAGCACATCGACGCCGCGCATCAGCTTGGCGTCCTGGTCGTCGAACGAGACGCCGCCGATGATCAGCGCGACGTTGAGCTTATTGTGGTTGACGCCGTATTTGATGAAGCTCTCTTCGACCTGCGCCGCGAGCTCGCGGGTCGGCTCGAGAATCAGCGTGCGCGGCATGCGCGCTCGCGCCCGACCGGTTTCCAGCATGGTCAGCATCGGCAGCACGAAGGCGGCCGTCTTACCGGTGCCGGTCTGGGCGATGCCCAACACGTCTCGCCGGGCGAGCACGTGGGGGATGGCCTGATCTTGGATGGGGGTCGGAGTTTTGTAACCAGTCGCCGCAACGGCAGCGAGTACTTTTTCGGACAAGCCGAGATGTGAAAACGACATAAACCCTCGTATTGGACCGCCTGCGATAGGGGAAAATCGAACTGGGGGAAGGCGCAGGGCGGCCGAATCTGCCTCAGTTGCGCCGGAACATAGGGTCGAATGGCCGAAAGTCAACCTGTAACGGGCTGCCGCGGCGAGTTAAGTTAAACCGATTGCTTCACTTTTTCACGATGCGGGGGAGGAGAGCGCCAATGCCGGAAGCTTCGCCTGAAAATTTGCCGACCGTGCTTGTCGCCGGGCTGAATTGCTCGGCGCGGCTTTATGCCGAGCAGATCCCGGCGCTGTGGCAGTTCGGCCCCGTCATCGTCGCCGATCATCGGCGCGACGACAGCATGGCGGCGATGGCGCGGCGGATTCTTGCTGCAGCCCCGCCGCACTTTGCGCTCGTTGGGCTGTCGATGGGCGGCTACGTTGCTTTCGAGATCATGCGCCAGGCGGCGTCGCGCGTCGCCAAGCTCGCGCTGCTCGACACCGGCGCGCGCGGCGAGGCGCCGGAGCGGACCGAGCAGCGCAAGCCGCTCATCGCGCTGGCCAAGAGCGGCCGCTTCGCCGAAATCCTGGAGTCGCAATATCCCACCCTGGTGCATCGCAGCCGTCACGGCGATGCGGCACTCAAGGCAACCGTGCGGGCGATGAACGAGGAGACCGGCGCGGACGTTTACTTGCGCCAGCAACAGGCCATCATGACGCGCGTGGATTCGCGTCCCAGCCTCGCGGCGATCAAATGCCCGACGCTGGTCCTGGTCGGCGACAGCGACGAGGCGACGCCGCCGGACTTGGCCCGCGAGATGGCGGCGGCGATTCCCGGAGCGCAACTCGTCATCGTTCCGGAGTGCGGGCACCTGTCCACCATCGAGCGCCCGCAAGCGGTGAACAAATCGCTGATCGAATGGATGAGGTCTTAAAACCACCGACGCGCGGCGCTCGGCCGGTGCTTACAAATTCGCCGACGGACCGGTACTCTGCGCTCTCGGTTAGGAAAATCGCCAAGGACACGCCATGGGAAAGTTCACCATCCAGCCGCATGGGCGGCTGCAGGAATGGATAGCGCACGAGAAGGGCTATTTTCGCGATGAGGGACTTGATTACGAGTTTCGCTACGGCCCGTCATCGCTGAGCCAGAAAGAGCTCGATGCTTCCGGCAAAGTCCCCGATCTGCTGTCCGGAGCCTTCGAGTCCTACAAACAAGGCGGCGGCAACAAAGGCGTCAAATCCGATATTTCCTGCGCCTGTCATTGGACTGTGAACCAGGCGGCGTCCCAGAACATCGGCACGATGTGGGGCAAATCCTATGTGGCAACGCCGGGCGGCATCATGGTGCCGCCGGAATCGCCCATCACCAGGCCGGAAGATCTTGCCGGCGTCGAGGTCGCGGTCGGCTATCATTCCGGCAGCCATTTCACGACCATCCAGGCGCTCGAAGCCTGCATTCCCCGCGACGAGATCAAGCTCAAATTTGTCGGCTCGATATGGGCCAGAATAGACGTTGCGGTCGATCGCAATGTCGCCGCGACCAGCGTGTGGGGATTGACCTATCAAGTGCTGGATCAGCTCGGCTTCCGCAAGATCGTCGATACATCGTTCATGATCGGCTTCATGTTTCCCGCCGGTGTTGAAGCGGCCGATGTCGAAAAGTACATGAACGGCCTCAAGCGGGCGCAAATGGATCTCGACTTCGAGCCGGAAAAATACCGGCATTATTATCGAAACGAGATTCCCGAGCGCTATAAAGCAAGCGTGGACGTGCGCCGTTTTTCGACCGGCGAGCGCGTCGTGTTCCTGCCCTATACCGAGGCAATCTACGGCAAGACGCAAACATGGCTGCGCGATCGCGGCCTGTTCGAAGAGCAATCCGAGTTGCATTACGCATCGTCGGTTGCGGTGTAGCCGGTTCGAGCGGTTGCACAATTGCCGCAGGGCGGGGCGCAGCCGGGCCTGCTGTGCTAACGATGAAGCATACGAGGGATGGAGAACGTAAAATGAAGTTTAGTGATTTTGGCCGCTGGCCGATCCTGACGGTGCTGTTTGTCGGTTCGGCGATCGCGCCGGCCAATGCCCAGAGCGATTATCCGACCCGGCCGATCCACCTTGTGGTCGGCTTCGCGGCCGGCGGCGGCAACGATATTTTCGCCCGCTTGGTTGCAGACAAGGCCTCGCAGATTCTGGGCCAGACGGTGGTGGTCGAGAACAAGCCGGGCGCCGGCGGTCGGCTCTCAGCCGAATATGTCTCGAACCAGACGCCCGACGGCTACACGCTCCTGGTCGGTGCCGCCGGTGCCATGTCGCTTGCGGCGGCGATCTATCCCGACCTGAAATATCACCCGTCCAAGACGCTGACCCCGCTCGCCATGATCGCGAACTTTCCGTTGATCCTCGTCGAGGGCGCCGACAATCCGTCGAAGAACGTCAAGGAATTCGTCGAGTGGATGAAGCAGCATCCCGACAAGGCGAATTATGCCAGCTCCTCACCGGCCTTCACGGTCACGGTCGAGCTATTGAAACTGAAGTCCGGCATGCCCGGCACCATGATCCCGTACAAGAGCAGCAACGAGATGATCTTGAGCGTCATCCAAGAGCAGACCGCGATGACGATTGCCGACGGCCCGCCGACGGTGCCGCAGGTCAAGGCTGGCAAGGTCAAAGCACTCGCCGTGACCGGCGCGGAACGCTCGAGCGAACTGCCCGATACACCGAGCATGGCGGAGGCTGGCTTCCCGGCCGTCGACATTCACCTGTGGAGCGGCATTTTCGCGCCGATCGCGACGCCGGCTCCCATCGTCGCCAAGCTCGAAAAGGCGCTGGCCGAGGCGATCGCCGATCCCGGCGTGTCGGCCAAGCTCAAAGCCATGGCGGTCAATCCCGGCGGCGCCACGCCCCAAGAGTTCATCAAGATCATCAACAGCGACATCGTCAAATACGGCGATGTGATCAAAGCCGCGAATTTGAAATTCGAGGAATAGTCTTCGTTCGACGCTATGGCGGCAACGCGCGCGCGTCACGTTTGGCGGCGGCGCGGCCCAAGTGTGTCCCACACCACAAGTGTGTCCCATACGTCACATCGCGGCGAAATGTCGGCGCCGGTGACATTTGCAATTTCCGGACTCGCGCCGAATTGGCATGCTAAGGTGGGGCGTGCGCAAAATCGAGAACAACCATGAACCGGCTCCTCCTCGCCGGCATCTCGCTCGTCGGTCTGTCCGGTGTCGCCACAGCGGCGGACATGCCGCTCAAGGCGCCGCCACCGCCGCCGGTGCCAGCCTGGAGTTGGACCGGCTTTTATGCGGGCCTCAACGGCGGCTACAGCTTCGGCCGCGATCCGTTCATGCAGAACGATCCGGATCAAGGCGGCTTGTTCAGCCAGACACCGTCCATGGTCACGCCGCGCGGCGGCTTGTTCGGCGGCCAGCTCGGCTACAACTGGCAGCTCAATCATGTGGTGCTCGGCCTGGAGGGCGACGCGCAATGGGCCCACCAGGACAGCACGTCGTGCGCGGTCACCTGCTTCTACGACAATATCACGAACGAGTTCACCGCCTCGACGATGCGGCAAAAGCTGGATTGGTTCGCCACCGCGCGCGCTCGCGTCGGCTGGGCCAACGACGGCTATCTGCTCTATGTCACCGGCGGGCCGGCATGGGGTCGTGTCAGCGAGACCGATACGCTCAATTTCGAGATCCTTGCGCCGGCAGCGCAGAGTTTTGCGCGCACGCTCACCGGATCTGCGATCGGCGGCGGCATCGAGGCGAGGGTTTGGGGAAATTGGACGGCGAAGGTCGAATACCTGCACCTCAATCTCGGCAGCATGACCAACATCGCCAATCTGACGTTTCAGCCCGTCGGCCCTGTTGCTGCCGGTCCCTTCACGCTCACCACGACAAGCTCGGTTCGCGATGACATCATCCGCGTCGGGGTGAACTATAAATTCGCCGGCACGGCGATCGATCCGGTGCCGGCAGCGGCCGCGCTCGCGCTGCCGGTCAAGGCGGCGGCAGCGGTCTGGTCGTGGACCGGATTTTATCTCGGCATCAACGGCGGCTACGGCGTCGGCAGCGATCCATTCAGCCAGATGCAGTTGGTGGCCGGTACGCTGTTGGTGGATTCTACATTCATGAACGCCAAGGTCGCGCCGGCCGGCGGACTGTTCGGCGGCCAAGCGGGTTACAACTGGCAAACCGGCCATGTTGTGCTCGGCATCGAAAGCGATGCGCAGTGGACCAATCAGCATGGTGTGTCCTGCGGCATCGAGTGCACGGCGGTGGGTTTTGCGCCGAACACCTTTACGACCGTCGATCAGCGGCTGAGGTGGCTGGCGACCGTGCGCGGCCGCCTCGGCTGGGCCAATGACGGCTATCTGCTCTACGTCACCGGCGGCGGCGCGTTCGGCGGCATCGACGAGACGGATTCCCTGCCGACCAACCCGAACGCGGCGAGCTTCAGCCAGAATCGCAGCGGCTGGACGGCGGGCGGCGGCATCGAAGCGCGGCTGTGGGGTAACTGGACCGGCAAGCTGGAATACCTGCACTTCGATCTCGGCAGCATGACCAACACGTTCAACTACATGTTCGGCGGCGCGCCGCTCACTCTGAGCACCACCAGCGCCATCCGTGACGACGTCGTTCGCGCCGGGCTGAACTACAAGATCGGCGGCTGATCGCCCACCGGCACTTTGGTTCGGTCCGAATTTTGCTTCTGCAGGAACGGCCGGTTCAGCCGCCTGAACATGGCGCGACCGGTGGAACGCTTTCAGCGGCGGAAGGGGATTGCCATGAAGCTCTTCGCGGGTCTGACGGTCGCCGGCGCGCTGTTGTCGTGCGCTCCCGCAATGGCCGAGGAGCGGTATCTATCGTCCTGGACCTGCAAGCAATTCCTGGCGGCGGGCAAGGAAGACGTCGGCGTCATCCTGGCCTGGCTCGACGGCTATTACAAAGAAGAGGACGAGCCGCCGGTGATCGACACCGCTGCCCTCGTCGTCAAGGCCAAGAAACTCGGCCAATACTGCGCCGAGCATCCCGACAGCGATTTGATTAGCGCCACCGACAAGCTGTTTCAGAAGGAGTGAGGCTCGCTTTGATCCTCCCCTGCAGGGGGAGGGTCGCGCCCGAAGGGCGCGGGTGGGGCGGTCTAAATCTGCGCGAGGCGCACTTGCCCCCTCTGCCGCGCTGCGCGCGGCTATCTCCCTCTGCAGGGGGAGATGAAAAAGCAATTACACGTCCAACAAATCCTCGCCGGCGAACTCCGCCCGCTCCTGAATAAACTCGAATCGCGATTCCGGCTTGTTGCCCATCAGCCGTTCGACCGATTTATCGGTGTTCTTGCGGTCGCTTTCCACCACCGTGACCTGAAGCAGGGTGCGCTTGCCCGGGTCCATGGTGGTTTCCTTCAACTGCGCCGCCATCATCTCGCCCAGCCCCTTGAAGCGGCTGACCTCGACCTTGGCGTTGGCGTGGAATTCTTTTTTCAAAATGGCGTCGCGGTGCTTGTCGTCGCGGGCATAAAAATTCTTGCCGCCGTGGCTCAGCCGATAGAGCGGCGGCACGGCGAGATAAAGATGTCCGTTGTCGATCAGTTTCGGCATCTGCCGGTAGAAGAACGTGATCAACAGCGAGGCGATGTGGGCGCCGTCGACGTCAGCGTCGGTCATGATGATGACGCGGCCGTAGCGTAAATCCTCGTCTTTGTAGTGGATGCCGGTGCCGCAGCCGAGCGCTTGCACCAAATCGGCGAGCTGCTGGTTCTGGGCGAGCTTGTCCTTGCCGGCCGACGCCACGTTGAGGATTTTTCCGCGCAGCGGCAGGATGGCTTGCGAGCGGCGATCGCGCGCCTGCTTGGCCGAGCCGCCGGCGCTGTCGCCCTCGACGACAAAAATCTCGGCGCCGTCGGCGGCGCCATTGGTGCAGTCGGCGAGTTTTCCGGGCAGGCGCAGTTTTCGCACCGCGGACTTGCGCGCAATGTCCTTTTCCTGGCGGCGGCGCAGCCGCTCCTCGGCGCGCTCGACCACGAAGTCGAACAATTTGTTGGCCTGCGTCGGATTGCCGGCGAGCCAATGGTCGAACGGGTCCTTGATCGCCTGCTCGACGATTCTTTGCGCTTCGGCGGTGGCGAGGCGATCCTTGGTCTGGCCCTGGAATTCCGGCTCGCGGATGAACACCGAGAGCATGGCGCCGGCGCCGATCATGACGTCGTCGGAGGTGACGGCCGAGGCGCGCTTGCCCTGGCCGACGCGCTCGGCGTGATCCTTCAGCCCGCGCAGCAAGGCGCTGCGCAAGCCGGATTCGTGGGTGCCGCCGTCGGGCGTCGGGATGGTGTTGCAATAGGAATTGAGGAACGGGTCGGTGTCGGCGGTCCAGGCCACGGCCCATTGCGCGGCGCCGTGGGCGCCGGTCTTGCCGGCGGTGCCGGTGAAGATGTCATGCACCAGCGTCGCGCTCGCCAACGTTTCGGACAAATAATCCTTCAGCCCGTCGGCGAAATGAAACGTGGCCTGCTCGGGGACATCTTCGATGCCGCGCAACAATTCCTTGGCGCAGGACCAGCGGATTTCGACGCCGCCGAACAGATAGGCTTTTGAGCGCGTCATCTTGAACACGCGCTCGGGCTGGAACGCGGCCTTCGGCCCGAAAATCTGCGGGTCGGGATGGAAGCGCACGCGGGTGCCGCGCTTGTTCGGCGCGCGGCCGAGCTTTTGCAGCTTGCCCTTCGGTTTGCCGCGCTCGAACGCCATATGGTGATGCTGCTGCTCGCGCCAGACGTCGACCTCCATGCGGTCGGACAGCGCGTTGGCCACCGAGACGCCGACGCCGTGCAGGCCACCGGACGTCTCGTAGACCTCGGAGTCGAATTTGCCGCCGGCGTGCAGCGTGCACATGATCACTTCGAGGGCGGATTTGTCCTTGAACTTCGGATGCCGATCGACCGGAATGCCGCGGCCATTGTCGGTGACGGTGATAAAACCGCCGACCTCCATCTCGACTTCGATCCAGTCGGCATGGCCGGCCAGCGCCTCGTCCATGGCGTTGTCGATTACTTCGGCGAACAAGTGGTGCAGCGCCTTCTCGTCGGTGCCGCCGATATACATGCCCGGCCGCCGGCGCACCGGCTCGAGCCCTTCCAGGACTTCGATGTGCTTGGCGGTGTAGCCGGACTCAGCGGAGCCGCGCGGAGCTGCCTTGCCGTTGCGCCGGCCGCTGCCGTTAGGGGGCGCGGCGAGGCCGGCGAACAAATCGCCGGATGCTTTGTCCTTCTTGGACTTTTCGTTTTTCTTGGACTTGTCGTCCGGCAGTTTTGGCGTCTTGGCCACGGTATGTCCCATATGGCGCCATTTGGCGCTTCGTTATCGCGTGCGCAACGGCGGCGAATCAATCTCCGGGGTGCCCTCGACTATGCCATCTGGACGGCAAAACCATGAGCGCCAAACCTCGGCCGTCAAAGTTTGATTGCATTGACGCTTTTGCCGGCCGGCCTTATATCGTCGGCCATGAACAGGTCGTTTATGACCATCCTCGCTGTGAAGCGCCGCCGCCGTACCGCTACGGCACGGATGGGCGCTCGCGCGTAATCGTCCGTGCCGCCGGTTCCGCGGCACATTCCCCTGTTATTCTGCCTCGGATTCGGCCTGATCCCTCCAAGCGAAGGTTAGGCTCATGTCTGCGACTGCCAAAACGGCGAAAAAAGCCAAGATCGGCGTGCTCGGCGCCTCCGGTTACACCGGTGCGGAACTGGTGCGGCTTCTGCTGCGCCATCCGCGGGTCGAGATCGTTCTGCTCACCGCCGACCGCCGCGCCGGCAAGATCATGGCCGACGTATTTCCGCAGTTCGCGCCCTACCAACTGCCGGTACTGACCGCGATCGAGGGTGCCGATTGGAAAGCGGCTGGGCTTGATCTGGCGTTCTGCGGGCTACCGCATGGCACGACGCAGAAGGTGATTGCCGAACTGCTGAAAACCGCGCCGCGCACAAAAGTGGTCGATCTCTCGGCCGATTTCCGCCTGTCCGATCCGGCCGCCTATGCGCATTGGTACGGCCACGCCCACGCCGCGCCGGCTTTGCAGAAGGAGGCCGTCTATGGCCTCACGGAAGTCTACCGGTCGCAGATCAAGACGGCGCGGCTCGTTGCCAATCCCGGCTGCTACACGACCTGCGCCGAGCTTGCGCTCATTCCGCTGTTGAAGGCCAAGGCGATCGATCCCGACGAGATTGTCATCGACGCCAAATCGGGCATGACCGGTGCGGGCAGGGCGGTGAAGGAGGAGATGCTGTTCTCCGAAGTCTCGGAGGGTTTTCACGCCTATGGCGTCGGCCACCATCGCCACATGTCCGAGCTCGACCAGGAGTTTTCGCGCGCCGCCGGCCGCGACGTGATCGTGACCTTCACGCCGCATCTGGTGCCGATGAATAGAGGCATCCTTTCAACGATTTACGTGAGGGGTCTTAAAGCATCGCCGCAAGACCTGCACGCGTTGCTATTGAAGGCTTACGCGAAGGAGCCATTCGTCAACGTGCTGCCGTTCGGCAAGACGCCGCAGACCCGGCACGTGCGCGGCTCCAACATGACCTTCATCGGCGTTGCCGCCGACCGCATCCCCGGCCGCGCCATCATCGGCGCGGCGCTCGACAACCTGACCAAGGGCGCATCGGGCCAGGCGGTGCAGAACATGAACCTGATGCTCGGCTTCCCGGAGACGATGGGGCTCGAACAGGTCGCGCTGTTCCCGTGATCGCGTTCAGGCGAGCTTAAACAGCGCCAGCACCAGCATGACCTGCGCCACGAAGCCGCCGACAAAGGCGAGCGTCCGCAGCACCGGCAGGCCGAGGGTGTACACGACCGCGTGCGCCAGTCGCGACCAGAAATAAAGCTGGCAGGCGAACGTTGTCGTCGGCGTTGCCAGGTTCACGTTGAGATCCTGGGCCGCCAAAACAAGCGGCGCGAAGATGATGAGATTTTCCACCGCGTTGACGTGCGCCGCCATCAGGCGCTGCGCCCAGGGCGATTGCGGCTTGTCGGTCGGGCTCGGGTTGCCCATCGCGCCCATCATCCCGCGCACCATCATGCGATCGAGAATGTACGGCACCCACATCAAGCCGGTCATCGCCACCGTCATGACCAGCCAGAACAGCTCGTGAGACATGTCGTCCTCCCCAGCGCGGTTGCGTCTTTGAACGCAACTGTCGCAGCTATCGGGCAGGTGGGAAAGGCGTGAATTTGCCGGCCGCGTGAAAAACCTTCAGCCGCGGACTCTCACATAGCTCCCCGGCGCGTCCTCGATCGCCTGCAACGCGCCCTCGCCGGGCATGCGCGCCGGCACTTCGGTCGGGCCTTGGCGGGTGAGCCAGACCAGCCAGTCCGGCCACCATGAGCCGGGGTACTCCTTGGCCTTGGTGAGCCAACCGTCGAGGTCGGCGTTGCGCGGCCGCTGGCCGGTCCAATATTGGTATTTGTTCTTGGCCGGCGGGTTGACCACGCCGGCGATGTGGCCGGAGCCGGCCATCACGAAGCGCACTGGGCCGCCGAAGAATTTGCAGCCGAGCAGCACCGATTTCGGCGGCGCGATATGGTCTTCGCGGGTCGCCAGATTGTAGATCGGCACGGTGACCGATTTCAAATCGAGCGGCGCGCCGTCGATCAGCATCTGGCCTTTGGCAAGCTTGTTGTCGAGATAGCAGTTGCGCATGTAGAACGAGTGATTGGCGGCCGGCATGCGGGTGGCGTCGGAATTCCAGTACAACAGATCGAACGGAAACGGCGCCTTGCCCTTCAGATAATTGTTGATCACATAGGGCCACACCAGATCGTTCGAGCGCAGCATGTTGAAGACGGTCGCCATCGTCTTGCCTTCGAGATAGCCGCGCTCGGCCATTTTGCGCTCGAGCGCCGAGATCTGCTCCTCGTCGACGAACACCTTCAGATCGCCGGCATGGGTAAAATCGACCTGGGACGCGAACAATGTCGCCGAGGCGATCCGCTCGTCGTGCCTGGCCGCCATGACCGCGAGCGTGATCGCCAAGAGCGTGCCGCCGACGCAATAGCCGACGGTGTGGACCTTGTCCTCGCCGATGGCCAGCTTGATCGCATCGAGGGCCGCTAGCGGGCCTTCGTGGACGTAGTCCTCGAAACTCTTCTTGGCGAGGTGGGCGTCGGGATTGACCCAGGAAATGCAGAATACGGTGATGCCCTGGTCGACGCACCATTTGATGAAGGATTTTTCCGGCGTCAGGTCGAGCACATAGAACTTGTTGATCCAGGGCGGGACGATCAAGAGCGGCCGCTTGAGCACCATCGGGGTCGAAGGCGTGTATTGGATGAGCTGCATCAGCTCGTTCTGGAAAATGACCTTGCCGGGCGTGGTGGCGAGATTGCGCCCGACCGCGAACATCGAGGCATCCGACTGGCGGATCTTCAGGTCGCCGCCGCCGGTTTCGATGTCTTCCGCCAGCATGCGCATGCCGCGAACCAGATTGTCGGCGTTGCTCAAGACCGTTTCGCGCAGCAATTCCGGATTGGTCAGCACGAAGTTCGACGGCGACACCGCGTTGGTGATCTGCCGCACATAGAACTCGGCTTTCAGCCTGGTGTGCGGATCGAGGTCGGCGGCGTCGGCGACCAGCTGTTTGGCCCAGCGCGTCGAGAGCAGATAAGCCTGCTTGAGGAAATCGTAGAACTGGTTCGACGACCATTCCGGATCGGCAAAGCGCTTGTCGCCGGCTTCCGGCGTAACGATCGGGGCGCTGTCCTCGCCGGTGAGCCGCTTTGCCGCCGACGCCCATAGATCGAGATAGGCCTTGCCCAGGCGGTTCTGCACTTCGAGGGCGCGCTGCGGGTCCTCCAGCCAATATTCCGCGACCTGGCCCAGGGTTTTGACGACTTCGCCGACTTCCTCGGCAAGCTCGTTGCTCTTATGGCCATCCTCGCGGGGCTTGAGATAGGCCGCCAAGGCCCGGCCGCCTTCCTCGACGAGCCGCGCCAGGTTGCGCGAAAACTCCTCGACGTCGACGCCGCCGATCTTCATCGGTTCCTGGGATGGAGCCCGCAAAGGACGTTCCTCACTCACGGCCGCGCCGGTGGCCGCACTCTTGGCCGCGGGGCCTGCAAAAACGGCCCTTTACGCAGAAATGGCCTGCGCCGGTCAGCCACGCAAGGCATCTTTATGGGCAATCCGTGGCGGTAGCTTAAGCGGTCCGGGGCGCGCCGCGCGGCACCTGAAGTCCTTGTTTCGACATATTACCACGCTATTCTATGGTCTTGGATGACGTCTCAGCGAATCTTCATAACTTATTGAGTTCCTAAGTATTCGTGTTGATAAGGGCAAAGAGCGCCGGCCGGTTTCGGGGGCAACGCAGGCGTGGCGCTTGGTTGGAGCATCTGGGGGATTGAGCGTGCGCAACCGTCGAACTGTGGTAGCGCGTTTGGTCGCGGGCTTGGCGCTCGGCGCCACGATCGCCGCGCTGGTGGCTGCCTGCTCACCCGGCGCCGATTATCCGTCGATCTTGGATAAGCCGGCCCCGCGCGCCGATCAGCCAATGAGCCCCGACCAAGTCAAACAGGCAACCGACGCCCTGATCTCCGACCGCACCCGTATGAGTGCCGGTGTCCAACCCGCCCAGGCCCCCCAGCAAGCCAGCGCGCCGGCCTCAACCGGCAGCACGCGGCCGGCTGGCTCTGCTCCCAAGCCGTGATAAAAGTCTGCTCACAGAGCATGATCCCGAAAAGTGGATACCGGTTTTCGGAAAAGATCATGCTCCACTAAAATGCCAGAGTGCCAACCGACTCAATAGGAAACGATTGCACTCTGGGATATTGTCGCAGTTCTGAAAAACCCTATCGAGACGGCCGCGCCCCGGGGCACCCATGGAAGAGTTTTATCGCATTCGCCGGCTACCGCCTTACGTCTTCGAAACGGTCAACCGCGCCAAGGCAGTGGCCCGCAACGGCGGCGCCGATATCATCGATCTCGGCATGGGCAATCCCGATCTGCCGACGCCGGCGCATGTGATCGAAAAGCTGAAAGAGACCATCGGCAAGCCGCGCACGGACCGCTATTCGTCGTCCAAGGGCATTCCCGGGCTGCGCCGCGCCCAGGCCGCGTATTACGCGCGCCGCTTCGGCGTGAAGCTCAATCCGGAAACCCAGATCGTCACCACGCTCGGCTCCAAGGAAGGTTTCGCCAACGTCGCTCAGGCGATCACGGCGCCGGGCGACGTCATCATCGTGCCGAACCCGACCTATCCGATCCACGTGTTCGGCTTCCTGATGGCGGGCGGCGCCATCCGCTCGGTGCCGGTGGCGACCAACCCCGACTTTTTCGGCGCGCTCGAGCGCGCCGTGCTGCATTCCATTCCAAAGCCGATCGCGGTCGTGGTCTGCTATCCGTCGAACCCGACCGCCTGCATCGCCGATCTCGATTTCTATCGCGACCTCGTTGCGTTCGCGAAGAAGCACAGTCTCCTGGTGCTATCCGATCTGGCCTATGCCGAGGTCTATTTCGACAACAATCCGCCGCCGTCGCTGTTGCAGGTGTCGGGTGCCATGGACGTCGCCGTCGAATTCACCTCGATGTCAAAAACCTATTCGATGCCCGGCTGGCGCATCGGCTTTGCGGTCGGCAACGAACGCCTGATCGCGGCGCTGTCGCGGGTGAAATCCTATCTCGACTACGGCGCGTTCACGCCGATCCAGGTGGCGGCCACTGCGGCGCTCAACGGCCCCGACGATTGCATCAACGAGATGCGGGCGACCTACCGGCGGCGGCGTGACGCGCTGGTGGATTCGTTTGGCCGCGCCGGCTGGCAGATACCGCCGCCGGCGGCCTCGATGTTCGCCTGGGCGCCGATCCCGGAGCCGTTTCAGCCGCTCGGCAGCGTGGAATTCTCGACGCTGCTGGTCGAAAAAGCCGGCGTCGCGGTGTCGCCGGGCGCGGGCTTTGGCGAATATGGCGAGGGCCATGTGCGCATCGCGCTGGTCGAGAACGAGCAGCGCATCCGCCAGGCGGCGCGCAATATCCGCCGCTTCCTGGAAACAGGCCCGGCGCAGCTGCACAACGTGGTGCCGCTGGCCAAGCGCGGCTGACCGTATCGGTCTGATCCCGCATAGCTCGACGGTTAAGGGCTGAGAAAGCCGTAGCAGCGGTGCGGAAGATCGATTAGAGGACAGCGATCCGAGTCTTCGTCCGGAATTTCCGCCAATCACGCATTTGAAGCAGGACCCCATGACCGCGCCGCTGAAAGTCGGTCTTGCCGGACTGGGTACCGTCGGCTCCGCCGTGGTCGAGCTTTTGCATCGGGGCCGCGACAAGCTCATGGCGCGCTGCGGCCGGCCCATCGAGATCGTCGCCATCAGTGCGCGCTCGCGCAGCAAGAAACGCGCTATCGACCTGAAGAAATTCCGCTGGGTCGCCGATCCGGCGGTGCTGGCGCAGGATCCGTCGATCGACGTGTTTGTCGAGCTCATGGGCGGAGCGGGCGATCCCGCCAAGCGGGCGGTGGAAAGCGCGCTTGCTGCCGGCAAGCCGGTGGTGACCGCCAACAAGGCGCTGTTGGCGCGACACGGCCAAAAACTCGCAGCGCTCGCGGAGCGCCGTCAGGTCGCGCTCAATTTCGAGGCTTCGGTCTGCGCCGGCATTCCCATCGTCAAGACTTTACGCGAGGGTCTCGGCGGCAATTCCTTCACCCGCATCTACGGCATCCTCAACGGCACCTGCAATTACATTCTCACGCGCATGGAGCAGGACCGGCTCGCCTTCGACGATTGCCTGCGCGACGCCCAGCGGCTCGGCTATGCCGAAGCCGATCCGACCTTCGACGTCGAAGGCCACGACACTGCGCAAAAGCTTTCGATCCTGGCGAGCCTCGCCTTCGGCACAAAGCTCGATCCCAAGGCGATCTATGTCGAGGGGATTTCGTCGATCACGCTGGCCGATCTCGATGCGGCCGATCAACTGGGCTATCGCGTAAAACTGCTCGGCGTGGCGGTGAAGACCGGGGAGGGCATCGAGCAGCGCGTGCACCCGACCATGGTGCCGAAGGATTCCGCCATCGCGCAGGTCATGGGCGTGACCAATGCGGTGACGGTCGATGCCGAAGGCCTGGCGCCGATCACGCTGGTGGGTCCCGGCGCCGGCGGTATGGCGACGGCTTCCGCCGTGGTGTCCGATCTTGCCGATATCGCGTGTGGGGTGCGCACGCCGCCGTTCGGCCGTCCGGCCGCACGGATGACGGCGGTGCGCAAGGCGCCGATGCAGCATCATGAAGGCGGCTATTACATCCGGCTGCTGGCGCGCGACCGGCCGGGCTCGGCGGCGACCATTGCGCGGCGGCTGGCGCAACAGAACATATCGCTGGAGTCCATCGTGCAACGTCACAGCGCCGGGGCGCGCGATACGGCCCGGCCGGGCCGTTCCGGCGAGCCGGTGCCGGTGATCATGATCACCTATGCGACCAGCGAGGACGCGGTGCGCAAGGCCCTCGTCGCCGTGCGCCGCGACCGTGTAATCTCGGGCCGGCCGCAAGTTATTCGAATCGAGAAGAATTAGAGCATGATCCCGAAAAGTGGATACCGGTTTTCGGATAAGATCATGCTCAACTTGAGCTAGTCGGGGAAGCAAGGATGGCGTCGATCACAGTTTTGGCGAACCCGGTCTTGGAGCGCGCGCTGTCGATCGAGATCGCGCGCGTGACGGAGCGCGCCGCGGTCGCCGCCGCGCGCTTGCGCGGGCGCGGCGCGGAAAAGAAATCCGACCAGGCCGCGGTCGACGCCATGCGGCGCGAGCTCGGCAAGCTGCCGATCGACGGCACCGTGGTGATCGGCGAGGGCGAGATGGACGAGGCGCCGATGCTGTTTATCGGCGAGAAGGTCGGCACCATGGCGGGCCCCAAGGTCGACATCGCCGTCGATCCGCTGGAGGGCACGACCTTGTGCGCCAAGAACATGCCCGGCGCCATCGCCACGCTGGCCATGGCCGATCACGGCGCCATGCTGCATGCGCCCGACATCTACATGGACAAGATCGCCATAGGCCCCGGCTATCCGAGGAACGTCGTCGATCTCGACGCGCCGGCCGACGAGAACATTTTGGCGCTCGCCAAGGCCAGGGGCGTGAAGCCGGACGCCATCACCGCGATGATCCTCGACCGGCCGCGCCATGCCGACATTATCGCGGCGGTGCGCAAGACCGGCGCGGCGGTGAGCCTGATCACCGACGGCGACGTCGCCGGCGTCATCCATACCGCCGAGCCCGACAAGACCGGCATCGACATCTATCTCGGCATCGGCGGCGCGCCCGAGGGCGTGCTGGCGGCGGCGGCGCTGCGCTGCATCGGCGGCCAGATGCAGTGCCGGCTGGTGATCGACACCGACGAGAAGCGCGAGCGCGCCGCCAAGATGGGCATCAAGGACCCGCGCAAAAAATACCAGATCGAGGATATGGTGCGCGGCGACTGTTTGTTCGCCGCCACCGGCGTCACCGACGGCCGCATGCTGCGCGGCGTCAGATTCGGCCACGGCGTTATCGAGACCGAGACGGTGGTGATGCGCTCGGCGAGCGGCACCGTGCGGCGTATTTTTGCCGAGCACCGCAAGCTCGATAAGTTCGAGTAGAGTTGAGTGCGAATCGGTTGAGTAGTTATCGTCATTCCGGATCGGCGCGCAGCGGCGAGTCCGGAATCCATAACCACAGACCGAGCAATTCCTGCACTGATCGGGATTATGGATTCCGGGCTCGCGCCGAATGGCGCGCCCCGGAATGACGAAAATGGCTGAGAATCGCCTCTTCCTCGGCGTCGAAAATTCGGCGACCGACCGCGCGTGGCGCGACCGGCTCGACGAGCGCGGTGCGGCGCGGGCGCTGGCGATCGCACAGCGCCATGAGATCCCCGAATTGCTGGCGCGCATCCTTGCCGGCCGCAATGTCGAGGCCGATGCGGTCGACGCCTTTCTCGATCCGACCATAAAACGCTCGATGCCCGATCCGAATGTGCTCACCGCCATGCCGGAGGCAGCCGCGCGGATCGCCGACGCCATGACGCGCGGCGAGAGCATCGCGATTTTCGGCGATTACGATGTGGACGGCGCGACATCCGCCGCCGTGCTGGCGCGGTTCCTGCGGTTTGGCGGCGTCGAGCCGATCATTCACATTCCCGACCGCCTGTTCGAAGGCTACGGCCCGAATGTCGAGGCAGTGCGGGCGCTGGCCGCGCGCGGCGCGACGCTGTTGGTGACCGTCGATTGCGGCACCACCAGCATCGAGCCGTTGAGCGAAGCCAAAGCGCTCGGCATGGACGTCGTCATTATCGATCATCATCAGGCCGACGAGGCGCTGCCGCCGGCACTGGCCATCGTCAATCCGAATCGGCGCGACGATCTCTCCGGGCTGGGCTATCTCGCCGCGGTCGGGCTCGTGTTCATGACCGTGGTGGCGGTCAATCGTGAGCTGCGCGCCCGCGGTTTTTGGACCGAAGCGCGGCCCGAGCCGGATCTGCTGTCGTTCCTCGACGACGCGGCGCTCGGCACCGTCGCCGACGTGGTGCCGCTGATCGGGCTCAATCGCGCCTTCGTCGCCAAGGGGTTGCTGGTTCTGCGCCGACGCGAGCAACCGGGACTCGTGAGTCTCATGGACGTGGCGCGGCTGTCCGGTCCGCCGGAAGCTTGGCATCTCGGTTTTCTGCTGGGGCCCCGCATCAATGCCGGCGGCCGCATCGGCCGCGCCGATCTCGGCGTGCGGCTGTTGCTGGAAACGGATCCGATCGAAGCGGCAAAAATCGCCGCCGAGCTCGACCGGCTCAATCGGGAACGGCAGGCGATCGAGCAAGAGACCTTGGCGCAGGCCGAAGCCGAGGCTATGGCGGCGCTCGGCATCGAGGAGACAGGCGCCGTGGTGATCACGGCCGCGGAAGGTTGGCATCCCGGCGTCGTCGGCCTCATCGCCGCGCGGCTGAAGGAAAAATTCGGCAGACCTGCGTTTGCCATTGCGCTCGAGCCCGGCGGCATCGGCACCGGCTCGGGCCGCTCTATCGCCGGCGTCGATATCGGCCGCGCCGTGCGCCGCGCCGTCGCCGAAGGCCTGTTGGTCAAGGGCGGCGGCCACGCCATGGCGGCGGGCGTGACGTTACGCAAGGGCGCGCTGGCGCAATTCCGCGCTTTCCTCGAAGCGGCGCTCGGCGCTGACGTCGCAACCGCGCGCCGTGCCAATGGCCTGATGATCGACGGCGCGGTGAGCGCGGCGGGCGCGAACCTCGACCTTGTCGCCATGATCGAGCGCGCCGGCCCCTTCGGCTCCGGCAACCCCGAGCCGGTGATCGCGCTGCCGGCGCATACCGTGAGCTATGCCGAGGAAGTCGGCCAAGCCCACATGCGCGTGCGGCTCAAATCCGCCGACGGCGCCGCCGTCAACGCCATCGCGTTCCGCGCCGCCGGCCAAAAGCTCGGCACTGCGCTCCTCGACAGCCGCGGCCGGCAAGTCCACGCCGCCGGCTCCTTCGCGATCGACCGCTGGCAGGGCGAGGAGCGGGTGCAATTCCGGCTTACGGATATCGCAGCGGCGGAGCCTTTTGCGGGGCGGTAAATGGCCCAGCTGATTAGTTAGCGATCGTCCGGAGTAAGAATCTTCGCCAATGGCTAGGTACGGAATTAGCGCGCCAGCTGCGGGCGAAATATTGTCTGTGCCCGCGACCATCGCCGGCCGGGTGCTTCGACCCAGCGATAGGTGGCTGCGGCAGTCATGAGGGCGAGGCCGAGGATTACAACGTAAGCCGTTGCGGCTTCAACGGGGCTGATGCCCTGGTAGCGCGCTTCGGCGGGCAGCGAGAGGTCGGCACCGATAAGCTTGGCAAGCACCATGCCGGCGCACCAAAAAACGAGCGCATGCGACATATAGAGCGAGTAGGAAATTCTGCCGAGCCAACGCAGCGGTGAGAGCATCAGCGCCTTGGTCACGATGCCGCTCTCGTTCAAAAGCGAGAACACCAAAGCAGCCGACAGCGGATAGATCACAAACCAAGCGGCAGGGAGCGGCCGGATCATCAATATGGAGAGGAACAATGTCACGGCGATTGCCGACGCTAGCGGTGCTGGGCGAACATGTTCCGAGACGATCGAGATTAGGCACCCGATGAAAAAACCAGTGATGCAATCCACGAGCAGCCCGAAATCTCCGGTTAGCTGAGCGCCGAGCAGCACAAGCCCTGCGCAGACGATTGCAAGGGCGAGTGGCAGGAACAGTCGGCGCGCAAAAAGTACGGAAAGCGCGAACAGGAAATAGGTATAAAACTCAACGCTGATGCTCCAGCTCGGAACGTTGAAGGTCGAGGCGTTGGAGAAGCCAAGCGCCTGCACCAAAAAAAGATGTTCTATGAACGCGGCCGGGCTGTTCTCGCGGAACGGCTGAGTGACCGGCGCGTGAACGCCATAGTGCCGGGCGGCGATATAGCGTGCGACCTCGACGCCGAGCCATAGCAGCAGAAAGATGAAGTGCACTGGGTAGAGCCGACCAAGGCGCAGGAACATAAAGCGGCAGAGTCCGCGGCCGTCTCTGATAAATTCAAAATAGTTCAAGTGGATCACGAAGCCGGAAAGCACGAAGAAAAACGGCACCATCAAGTAACCGTTCTCGATGAGGCCCGGAATATACTGCTCTCTCACCAAGGGCGGCATATGCATCAGCGCGACAATCAACGCAGCCACGCCGCGCATCGCCTCCAGTCCGCCGAAAAAGTGTTGATCCGGCCGGCGCCCCTTTTCGCGCAACTCAAGTAAGCGGGCGTGACGGAATAGGCCGCAGTCTTTCATGTTGGCCCCGCCGCCGTTCGCCAGCCCCGTCGCAACAGGGCAGCAAGAACGCGTTTTGCTTTAGCAGCCGGCCGCTGACTCATACGGTTTCAAAAACGCCGGCAAGTTCGTGCGGCAATTGCCCGCCGTTTTCAAGCCGATCGGCGATGACCCGCAGTGCGAGTGCTTTGACCTTTGCATCCGCTTCGGCTCCGGTCTCGCCATGGGTCAATACGCCGGGCAATGCGGGGACCTCGGCGATCCAGCGGCCATCTTCTTCTTGTTCGCTCTCAATTCGCAGCATAAAGCACCTCGTGACCTGCACTCTTATAGAACTGCCTCGTGTCGTAAGCTATTGGCCGGACGCCGGATTGCCGCCCTGAGCATTCCGCTTGAATTAACAACGACATATGCTTAAGTGCCTGCGACCTGAGGAGTATACCCTGCAATGTCCTCACTAACCCGCCGCAGCGCCATGCTGCTCGGCGCCGGAATGACGCTCACGCTGGTTACCGTCGACGACGGCATGGCGACGCCTGCGGAAGCGGATGCCGAGATCGCAAAATTCACCGGCGGCAAAGCGACCGAGAGCGGCAAGATCACGATCGATCTTCCCGAGATCGCCGAGAACGGCAACACCGTGCCGCTCGCCATCAAGGTCGATAGCCCGATGACGGCGGACGATTACGTCAGCGAGATCCGCGTCATCGGCGATGCCAATCCTAATCCGGGCATCGTCAGATTTCATCTGACGCCGACGTCCGGGCGCGCCGAAGCTGCAACCCGCATCCGGCTCGGCGGGACCGGCACCGTCACCGTGCTGGCGAAAACCTCGACCGGCAAGCTTTACGTCGAGCGCAAAGTGGTCAAGGTCACGGTCGGCGGCTGCGGCGGCTGAAAACAGCGAACAAAACCGGGCAAAACATCATGGCCGAGAAACCGCGCCTGCGCGTTCCGAGCGAAGCCAAGAAGGGCGACATCATCCAGATCAAGACGCTGATGTCGCATCCGATGGAGACCGGCTTCCGCAAGGACGAGGCCGGCAAGCCGATCCCGCGCGAGATCATCAATTCGTTCGTCTGCACCTTCAACGGCCACGAAGTGTTCCGCGCCGATCTGGAGCCGGCGATCTCCGCCAATCCGTATTTCGAGTTCACGGTGAAAGTGGCGGAGAGCGGCACCTTCGCTTTCGCCTGGGTCGACGACAACGGTACGGTGACCACGGCGGAGCAGGGCATTACGGTTTCGTAGGTCGCAGGGAATTTTTCATGGCCAAGCTCAATCTCTCGGTCGCCGTCGGCGACTACGACCGCACCCGCGCGCTGATCGACGGTGCGGTGCAGATCGACGGCGTCGATCCGGTTTATATGCAGCTCGTGCCCGAGGAGATTTTCTTTCGCGCTTTCCGCGCCGCCGAATTCGACATCTGCGAACTGTCGATGTCGAGCTACACGGTGAAGACGGCGCAGGGCAATTGTCCCTATATCGCGGTGCCGGCCTTCGTGTCGCGCGCGTTCCGCCACACCTCGGTCTATGTCCGCACCGACCGGGTGAGAAAGCCGCAAGACCTCAAGGGCCGCAAGGTCGGCGTGCCGGAATATCAGCTCACCGCCAATGTCTGGGCGCGCGCCTTCCTGGAAGACGATTTTGGCGTCAAGCGCTCGGATATTCATTGGATCCGCGGCGGCATCGAGCATGCCGGCCGGCCGGAGAAGATCACGGTAAAACTGCCGCCCGGCGTGCGGCTCGACAATGCGCCCGAGGGCAAGACGATCTCGGCGCTGCTCGAGTCAGGCGACATCGACGGCTTCATCGCGCCGCGGCCGCCGACGCTGATCGAGACGGGCCATCCGCATATCGGCTGGCTGTTCCCCGATCCGGTCGCCGTGGCGAAGGACTATTTTAAGCGCACCGGATTTTTCCCGATCATGCACGTGGTCGGCGTGCGCCGCGAATTGGCCGAGCGCCACCCGTGGCTGCCCGGCGCCGTACTCAAGGCCTTCGAGCAATCGAAGCAAGCGGGATTGGCGAAACTTTCCGACACGTCGGCAACCAAAGTGACGCTGCCGTTCGTCGAGGAACGCCTTGCGGAAGCGCGCGCCCTGATGGGCCACGATTTCTGGTCATACGGCGTCGAGCCGAACCGAAAGGTGCTCGATTATTTCCTGGCGCAACACCACGCCGAGGGCTTGTCGGAACGCCGCGTCTCCGTCGACGAGCTGTTTCACCCGGCGACGTATGAGACGTTCAAACTGTAGGGTGGGCATGGCGCGCTGCGCGGCCTGACCGCGTGGGCAAAATCGCGCGCGCCTTGCCCACGCGGACCGATCGGGCGGCCTTACGCCTTGGCCGGCTTGAGCCGCACGTGGATGTTCTTTTCCTGGGTATAGGCGAGCATTTCCTCAAAACATTCCTCGCGGCCGATGCCGGACTGCTTGAAGCCGCCGAACGGCGCGCCGAGGAAATGTTTTGACACCTCGTTGATCCAGACGAAGCCCGCCTGCACCGCCGCCGCGGTGCGGTGCGCAGTGGAAAGGTCGTTGGTCCAGATCGAGGCGGTGAGGCCATATTCTACGGCGTTGACCTGTTCGAGCATTTTGGCCTCGTCGCTCCATTTGAAGATGGCGAGCACGGGGCCGAAAATCTCCTCGCGGGCGATGCGCATGTTCGGCTGCACATCGGCGAATACCGTCGGCTCGATGAAGAAGCCTTTCGCCAGCGCCGGATCGGCCGGCCGGCCGCCGCCGTAGATGAGGCGGCCGCCTTCCTGCTTGGCGCTGTCGATGAAGCCCAAGATGCGCTCGTACTGGGTTTTGGAAATGATCGAGCCCATGGTCGTCGCCGGGTCGGTGGCGACGCCGGGCTTGTAGTGGGTGATCTTAGCCTTCACCTTGGCGAGCACGGCTTCGTAAATTTTCTCGTGGACGAAGGCGCGGCTGGTCGAGCCGCAGGATTGCCCGCACCAGGTAAAATTCATGCCGCCGATGACGCCGTCGGCGACTTCATCGGGATCGGAATCGGGATAGGCGATCAGCGCATTCTTGCCGCCGAGCTCGAGCATCACCGCTTTGAGGGTGTCGGCCGCAGCCTTCATCACCGCGCGGCCGGTCGGCACCGAGCCGATCAGGGCGATCATGGCGACGCCGGGATGGGAAGCCAGCGCGGCGCCGGCTTCGCGGCCGCCCGGCACGACGTTGAATACGCCCGGCGGCAAAATATCGCCGATCAATTCGGCAAGCCGCAGCGACGACAGCGGCGCCTGTTCCGGCGGCTTCATCACCACGGTGTTGCCGGTCGCCAGCGGCGCGCCGCTCTTGCCGGCGCAGAACATGAACGGGTGGTTGAACGGAATGATGCGGCCGACGACGCCGCGCGGCTCGCGCACCGAGAAATTGACCACGCCCGGGCCCATCGGGATCGACGAGCCCTTCATTTCCGTCACAAGACCGGCGTAGAATTCGATCTGGGCCGCGGCGATCGTGGCGTCGCGCACCATCTCGGTATAGGGATTGCCGCAATCGGCGGCATCGATCATCGCCAGTTCCTCGGCGTGCTCGCGCAGCACATTGGCGATGCGCTTGAGGAGGCGCGCACGCTCGAGCGGCGGCGTGTCGCGCCAAGCCGGGTAGGCGGCCTTGGCGGCATTCACCGCGGCGTCGATATCGGCCGCGCCGCAATCGGCCACCGGCCCAAGCGACTCACCGGTTCCGGGATTGATGGCGTCGGCGCTGCGGCCGGAGAGAGGCTTGTGCCACTTGCCGCCGTAAAAGGCGTCGCGGTTCTTCGGCAGGTTGAGCGGCGGCGTCTTCAGGGTCTTGAGCGGGACTGCTTCGTTCATGGTGTCCTCCTTACAAAGCCGGCGCGCGCCGGCTCCCACTATTTTTGCTTGATGTCGTCGAGGCCGCCCAAGCGCGCCACCAGCGTATTGGCGCCGATCGCCAGCACGAACAGCACGATGAGGATGGCGTACATGCGCGGCATGTCGAATTTTGTATAGGCGTCGATCACCATGAAGCCGATGCCGCGGTTGGAGATCTTGGTCTCCGCGAGCAGCGTGCCGATCAGCGCGACGCCAAGGCCAAGTCGCAGGCCGTTGATGATCGGATGGCGCATGGCCGGCAGATAGATTTTCAGCGCCATCTGCCAGGGATTGGCGCGAAAACTTTGGCCGACGCGGATCAGCACCTGATCGATCTGGCGCATGCCGGCGGCGACATTGAGCGCGATCGGGAAGAAACAGGACACCGCGCCCATCGCGATCTTGGAGCCATAGCCGGTGCCGAACCACATGATCATGATCGGAAAGAAAATGATCTTCGGCGTCGGGCCGAGATAGTAAAGATACGGCTCGAATGCCTTGGCGAGGAATTTGTTGGCGCCGACGATGAGGCCGGCCACGATGCCGGAGATGCCGCCGATGGCGAGCCCGATGGCGACCTCTTGGGCGGTCGCCCAGAGGTTCCAATAAAAGTCGCCGCTCGAAAGCAGTTTGACCAGCGCGACGGTGACGATCCGCAACGACGGCACGACGTCGCCGTAGAACCAGCCCGAAACCGCCATGACCTGCCAGACGACCAGCACCGACAGCACGATGACGACGCGCACCAGCGTCACCGGCGTCAGCCACGGCGCGGCGCCCCGCGCGCGGGTCAGGCGGCCGATGTCAGCCATCGCTCGGCCCTTTCCGTTGCCATGAAGAACACGATGCTGACCAGGACGACGAAGCAGATCGCCGCATAGGTGCCGGCGAGGTCGTAGCGTTCGGCGAGCTCGTTGATGAGATGGCCGAGGCCGCCGAAATTGATCAAAAACTCGACGCCGACCACGTTGATCAGGGCGAAGATCAATCCGAGCCGGATGCCGACAAAGATCGTCGGTAGCGCGGATGGGAAGTAAATCTTCCAGAACTGCTGCGCCGGCGTGAGCTTGAAACTCCTGCCGACATTGATCAGCACGCGCCGTGTCGTCGATAACCCCTCGATGGTCTTGAGGATGACCGGCGCCAGGCCGGCGATGAAGGCCAGCATGATGATGGTCAGCGCGCTTCTGCCGAACAGCACCAGGAACAGTGGATAGGCCAGCACCAGCGGCGCCGACGCCATGGCCGCGACCCAGGTCTCGCAGGCGCGGCGGAACAGCGGCACCTGATGCAGCAACACGCCAATGGCGACGCCGAACACGGTCAGCAGCACGCCCGCTGCCAGGCACTCCCAGCCGGTGAGCAGGAAGCGGTGGAAAATATCTTCCTCGACGATGACCCGGCCAAAACTTTTCGCGACGTCGGAGGGCAGCGGCACGATGAAGCGGTTGATCAGGCCAACGCGAATGAAAATTTCCACGGCGGCAAAGATCAACACAATCGAGGAAAGCCCGACAACGGACGGAAGGAAACGGCGTGCGCCGGCAGCAGGCATTACGACGCTCCGAGCCGCGGCAAGAGTGCGGTGGCGTTGCCGCGGTCGATCGCGGCGCGGTCGGCATCCGAAATTTCGTATTCCTGCATATGCTTGATGCCTTCGGCGACTTTCACGAACGGATAGTCGGAGCCGTACAGGATGTGGTTGAGCGGCGCCATGACGCGCAAAGCCGCCATCGATCCTTCCGTATCGGCACTGGCGGTGTCGTAATAGAGCTTGCGCAGTTCCGCCAACACGCCGTTCGGCATCACTTTGGCGGCGTTGGGATGGCGGCCCAGCGTTTCGACCATGCGGCCGGCCAGCATCGGGGTTGCGCCGCCGCCATGGGAAAAGACCCAGCGGATGTCGGGGTTGTTGAACACCGTGCCGTTGACCAGGACGCTGGTGATGGTGCGCGTCGACTCGAACGGATATTCGATGGCCTGCGGCGCCAGGCCGGGCTGCACGGCGCTGCAACAGGCCGATGTCGTCGGGTGGGTATAGACGATGGCCTTGCGGCGATTGAGTTCCTCGAAGACAGGTGCAAACGACGCATCGCCGAGATATTTGCCGTCGTAGGAACTCAACAGCCCAATGCCGTCGGCTTTGAGCGTATCGAGCGCATAGGCGATTTCCGCAAGACTGCCTTCGGTGTCGGGCAGCGGGATGACCGCGAACAGCCCGTAGCGGCCGGGGTAAGTGCGGATCGCCTCGGCGGCATAATCGTTCCACATCCGCGACAGCCGGCGGCCGGCGGCGACGTCGCCGAACCAGGGGCCGGGCGTGCTCACGGAAACGATCGCGGTCGAGATGCCGTTGGCGTCCATCTGTTCGAGCGACTGGCTCGGCGACCACGTCAGCAATTGATTGGCCGACACGGCACCGTGGCCGAAATTGATCCGCTCGTGCTCTTCCTTGATGTAGGCCGGCGGCAGGAAGTGATGATGCATGTCGATGCGCTTTGCGGCCGGCTTCACCGCCGGCGCCTGCGCAAAGACGCGGCGCGCGGGGAGGGTGGTCGCGGCGGCCAAGCCGCCAGCGAGAAACCGGCGGCGTCCCATGCAGCAGCCACAGGAAAACAAGGCCATCGTTGCGTTCCTCCTAGTGTTCGCCACGCAGCGCGCGCGACTCGTCGTCGTTGAGCCCGCGGCTCGCTTCCTCGCGCAGATCGCTCCAGATTTGCGCGACGTAGCGGCCGAACGCCTCGCTCGAGACGATTTCCGACGTGCGCGGCCGCGGCAGCTTTATGTCGACCATGCGCTTCACCCGGCCGGGGCGATAGGTCATCACCAGGATGCGGTCGGCGAGCTGCACCGCCTCGGTGATGTTGTGGGTGATCAGCAGCATCGTCTGATTCAACTGCTGCTGAATCTGCAGCACCTTGTCGCCGAGCAGAAGCCGCGTCTGCTCGTCGAGCGAAGCGAACGGTTCGTCCATCAGCAAAATTTTTGGCTCGGACGCCAGCGTGCGCGCCATCGACACGCGCTGGCGCATGCCGCCGGAGAGTTCCGCCGGATAGCGCTTCTCGAAACCGTCGAGCCCGACCATAGACACGAAATGCCGGGCGCGCTCGATGCGTTCGCGCTTCGGCATGCCGGCGATCTCCAGCGGGAAGGCGACATTGTCAACGACATTGCGCCAGGGGAATGTCGATTCCTCCTGGAACACCATGCCGATCGAGGCATGCGGGCCGTAGACCTTTTCGCCGGCGACCGCGACGCGGCCGTCGTAGCCGCCGAGCAAGCCGCCGATGATGTTGAACAAGGTCGACTTGCCGCAACCAGACGGGCCGATCACGGCGAGGAACTCGCCCGGCGCAACGGTGAACGACACATTGTCGAGAGCGGTGACGCCGTCCTCGGCGCTGCCGAAGCGCATGACAATGTCGTCGACGACGAGCAGCGCGGGGCCGCTGTCCGTTTGCGGCAGCGGCGTCACACGATTGGCCGTCGACACGGTGGCCATGGGTTGGCCCTTCGGCGCTCTAATTTCCGGCGCGCGTCATCGCCTGGGTCATGACCGCGGTATAGCCCGGCTCGACGCGGACATCGATGACGGCGACATTGCCGGCATCGACTTCGGCAATCGCTTTCTCCAGCGCCGTCGCGAGATCGGCCGGCTTGGTGATCGGGCCGAAGCCGATGGCGCCTTGGGCGCGGCCCATGGCTGCGAGATCGACTTCGGGCTCGGACATGCGTTGGCCGATCCACTTGTTCTCGACCGGGCGGTTGCGCATGCGCGCCATCCGCTCCTGGTGCAATTCGTCATTATAGAACGAGCGATTGTTGGCGAGCACGAACAGCAGCGGAATTTTGTAATGCACCGCGGTCCACACCGCGGTGACGCCCATCAAAAAGTCGCCGTCGCCGCAGATCGCCACCGGCAGCCGGCCGGAGCCCTTGAGTGCCAGCGCGGCGCCGACCGAAATTCCCGGTCCGCCGCCAACGCCGCCGCCGCCGTCGGAGCCGACATAATCGAGCGGATGCTTGAACGTCGCCCAGGTATCGTCCCACGACAGCGGCAAATGCGTGTAGGTCACCGAGCGATCCTTCAACACTTTGCGCAAGGCACGCGCGATGTGCTCGTTGGTAAAACCGGACGGCTCTTTGTCCGACATCGCGCGCGCGCTCGGCAGCGCGTGCGGCTTCGTGCTTTTGCCGATTTCCTTGACCAGTTCCGGCACCACCAGATCGGGATCGGCGGAGAGCAGCAGATCGACCGGCGGCAGGGCCTGATGATCCATGCTCCAGCCGTTGTGGATACGATGGTCGAGCGAAATCTGGATGACTTTCGCCGACGGATTAGGGCCGGCATAGCGCAACGCGCCGGCGAGATCGACCCAATCGAGGCTCAGCACCACGTCGACGTTCTTCAAGCCCTCGACGCTCTCGGGTGAAACTGCGCGCGGCGCGCCGAGATAGAGCGGATGATCGGTCGGGAAAGTGGCGCCGATTTTCAGATCGCTGACGACGCGGGCGTTGAGCGCTTCGGCCAGCGCGACGCGGGCATTCCAGGCTTCTTCGCTGCGCGAGGCGCGGCCGGCCAGGATCAGCACTTGCTTGGCGTCCTTGAGCATCGCCGCCGCCTGTTTGATCAGATCGGCCGGCGCCGCGGTCGAGACCGTCGGCATGAAGCGCGCGACGTCGATCGACGGCAATTGTTCGGAGACTTTCATCTCCTGCAATTCGGCGTCGAAGTTGATGTAGACCGGGCCTTGCGGCGCGGTGTTGGAAATCCAGGTGCCGCGCAGGATGGCTTCGCGCGCGGCGGCGGGCGAGGCCGGCTGGTCGTCCCATTTGATGTATTCGCGCACCAGCGCGCCCTGGTCGCGCGCGGTGTGGATCCAGTCGATCCACGGCCGGCGCTTGGCCGCATCGACCGGGCCGGTGGCGCCGAGCACGAGCATCGGCATGCGGTCGCACCAGGCGTTGAACATGGCCATGGAGGCGTGCATGAGCCCGACATTGGAATGCACCGCCGCGGCCATGGCCTTGCCGGTGACTTTTGCATAACCGTGGGCGATGGCGACGGCGGCTTCCTCATGCAGGCAAAGCAGCATCTGCGGCGAGGAATTGCCCAAATAATTGACGATGCTGTCGTGCAGGCCGCGATAGCTCGCGCCCGGGGTGAGCGCGATATAGGGAATGTCGAGGGAGCGCAGCGCATCGGCGATCACGTCGCTGCCGAAACCCGGCGCATTGGCGCCGGCCGGCGTCGGGCGCTCGAGGCCGGCGACGGCGGGGTCGGCGGCATTGGTTTTGGCGCGTGCGGTCGCGGATTGGGACGGCGTCATGGCGGGCATTTCCTCGCGGTTGGGCTTTAGGGGCGGGTTGGGCCGCATCCAACCGGATCACGAGCCGTTGCGCAACCGGGCGCGAAGTCACGGCATAGCCGTCGGCCCGATGACGCACGTCTCATCCGCGATGCCGTGCGCCGCGGCCTTGGCGCGAAACCCGGTGGCCCCCCGACCGACCGGTATGTCTTTCGCCCGCGCCGGGTTCGACCGCTTCGCTGCTGCAAAGGTGCCGGCGATGGCCCCGATACAGGTACGTCGTGCAATGCTCGGCGGCGGCGGTTTTGCGATCGCGCGCCGGCTCGCTTTCGATTTTCGGCGAATCGTCAATCGATTGTTTGGTATCGATGTGCGGTCCGACAGTAGCATCGGCGGTCGATGATTTCGCCGCCTGATCGTCCGCCACCGCCGGCGGCGGAGCGAACATGGCATCGTTGACCACTTGGCCGCGCGCGCCGATGAGGCGCTCGTAGGCGGCAACCAGCGTCATATACGGATTGACGAAGACCCAGCCGTCGCGGGTGGGCACCTGGGCGTCGAAATGCAGGTGATAGGTGGTGCCGCCGGCCTCGCGGCCGTAATTGCCGACGGCGCCGAGCACTTCGCCCTCGGCGACTTCGCGGCCGCTGACCATGCCGGCGGCATCGAGCATCTGCGGGTTCATGTGCAGATAGCGAAACCGGATGTGCTCGCCAGGCTTGTCGACCACGACGTAGAGCGAGCGGTCGCCGGGCGAGCGCATGACGACGCCGTCGGCGACCGCGACGACGTCTTCCTGGTAGGGATCGCAGCGGCCGGCGCCCTCGACATGCTCCAGACAAAAGCCCGGCCGCACGTCCTGGCCCTGGTGGCCGAGCCCCGAGGGACATTGGCCGACGTAATAGTCGCGGTGCTCGCAAAAATTATCGCGCCACGGATAGGCGTAATTTTTCGACTCGTCGGTGAGCAGCGTCTTGTCGTTGACCCGGCAGCGGTAGGCCGCATTCTTGTCGCGGCCGCCGAGGCCGATACGCCCGGTGAGATCGCAATTGCCCCAATTCATGAACGATTGCGAGTTGGCGTAGGCCGGCCCTTGCGCCATGGGAAAGCGGATTTTGGCATAGACCGTGACATCGGCGCGTCCACTGCGGCCGCGCGAGCCGGTGCCGGGCAGGATGTCGCCCGGCGCGTAATAGGTGAAGTCCGGCGACACCTGTTCGGGCCGCTCGATCGGCTGTTGCGCCAGGCTCGCACCATTGGCCGGCGGCGCGCCGCCGACGACGTTGAGGGCCTTGAGGAAGCGCACGGCGACCTTGTCAGCCTCGCGGCACGACAGCCGGCGCGGACTGGTCGCGCCGTCGAAGCATTCGATCGACACGAAATAAGGCACGCCATAGCGCACGAAGCTGTAGCGCAGATGGCTTTCGATCAGCACGCGGCGGATGCCGGGAAATTGGCCGTCGAGCTGCGGCACCGCGGTTTCGCCGGCAACGACGGAACCGTCGAGCTCGTAGAGCAGCGCGGAGCCGGAAATCTGTACGTTTACGGCGCGCGCGAAGCTGAGATTGAGGTCCGGCGCGTCCTGCGGCCGCAGCGACAGCACGGCGTCAAATCCGGACGGCCCGGGATAGAACAACGTCGCGGTGGAAAGGCCCAACAGATATTTGCCGGCGTCGCCCGCCGTGCCAAGCGCAGCATCGTGCAGATAGACCGCGGTATCGAACGGTAGCAGAACCGGGACCGGACTGGCGGCGACTTTCGGCAAAATTTTTGCAATCGCGGCATTCAATTGTGTCAGCACGTCCGGCACCGCTGCGCCGCCGGCGTCGCTACCGGACTTCAGCGGCTCGAGATCGGCGAGTGTCGCGCGTACCGCGCTCCAGTCGACATCGGCCGCCGACAGGCGAGGGCTCTTCATGTCGTCGGGCGCCGCGTTCTGCGCCGCGGCGGGCGAAGCGAAAACGAGGCCGGCGAGACAGCAGGCTTGCAATGTTTCGCGCATGGAAGCCGAAACCTTCCACGTCACTCGTGCGCCGCCTGCGCCGTCTCGCCGCCGCGCAGCTTCTCGATGAGCAAGGTCAGGCTATTGGCAAAGCTCTCGACGTCAAAACCCCTGGGGTCGTCGTGGCCGTTGCGGATGTCGGCGTCGATGGCGGCGTGGAATGCCGGGACGAGCCAGTGCCCGGCGCGGACGCTGGCGATGGTGTAAAGCAGCGCCAGCCGGTCGTATTGCGCGGTGGTGAAGCTCGGGCTCGGCGGCTGCGCGTCGTTATGGCGGCTGTATCCCGGTGCGCTGCGCCGCGGCTGGATCATCTCGACGTGCAGGAACAGCCCCTTCAAGGTGCCGACGAAATCCACCGCGCGCTCGAATTTTGTCTCGCGCCAGGGGATGCCGAAATCGTGGTCCACGATCATGTCGCCGGAACGATTGACGACGACGTGGGCTTTGCCCCAGCCGTCGGGGCAGTAGTAGTTTTTCAGATTATTGAACTTCGCCGTCGAGTCGATGTCGTCGGGAAACGAGCGACGGCCGTAGTTCGGCCCGCTGGTGTCGTGGATGACAAAATAGCGCGCCGCGGGCGCTTGCGGATTGTTGTCCTCGGCGCGCGACACCGGCTGCCACAGATGCGCGGCAAAATCCTCCTCAAGATCCTGCTTCGATAGATACGCGCTCAAAATCTCGCGCGGCGGCAGGCCGGTGTCGCGGCCGATGCGGCTTGCCAAAGCGTCCGGCAGGCTTTGCAGCGGCGGGCCGAGATTGCGCGTCTGATCGAGGCTGCGCATCAGGCACTTGGCCTGCTCGACCGGCGTGCCGCGATACTCGAGCGAGTCGAGATTGAAGTCGCAGTCGCCCATATTTTTGAGAAAAATTTTCGGCAACGAGCGGTGCGGCATGCAGGCCTGGCTCAACGCCACCTGCGCGGAAGCGCACAGCATCGCGCCGGCAAGCACGGCGACAACGGCCGGCGACAGACGCGACAGGCAACGGACTTTTTGCGGCACGGCCACGGTTCCAAGCTCAAAGCTTGCGCACTATCGCTATCAACGCGCGTCCTGCCAAGGCCGTGCCCTGTCGTTTGGGCACGACTGCGCGGCGTTTCTGCCGTGCGGCGGATTTGGGTTAGGGCGCCGGCGATGAATGGATGTTCAGAATGCGATGCAAGGCAAGGGACGCGTCAATCCTTGGCCCGTTCGACGTAGCTGCCGTCGGCGGTCATGACCACGATCTTGGTGCCGGTCGAGACGAACGACGGCACCATGGTGCGCACGCCGTTCGAGAGCACCGCGGGCTTATAGGAGGAGGCCGCGGTCTGGCTCTTGATCGTGGGCTCGGTTTCGACCACTTCGAGCACCGCTTTGGCCGGCAGCTCGATCGACACCGGAACGCTGTCGTACATGGCGATGGTCACCTCCATCTCGGGCTGCAAATAGGAGGCCTGATCGCCGACGATGTCGGTCTGCAGCGCGACCTGGTCGTAGCTCTCCATATTCATGAAGTGGAAGCCTTCGCCGTCCTGGTACATGAACTGGTGCTTGCGGTCCTCGACGAAGGCGCGCTCGACCTGATCGGTGGTCTTGAACCGCAGCGAGAGCTTCACGCCGTCGGCAATGCGGCGGACGTCCATCTGGGTCACCGGCGTGCCCTTGCCGGGGTGGATGTTTTCGGTGGCGACGATGACCCCGAGCTTGCCGTCGATTTCGACGATATTGCCTTTACGCAGCGAACTGGCGATGACTCTCACGGCTTCCTCGATTGGGCTGGCTTGGATTCTGGCCGCACCATACCGATCCTGGGCCTGACCGCTAGTTATTTTCTCGCACCCCCGCGGACAAGGACATGCCCGACAAGAATATGGCGGACAAGGATATGCCGGACACCCGTTCCTCGCCGTTTTGGGACCCAAAGGTCCACGCCGACCGCCGGCCGGCGCTATTGGGGCGCGGCCGGATCGTCGGCGCGCTGCGGGCCTGGTTTGCGGCGCAGGATTTCGTCGAGGTCGAGACCGGCGCGCTCCAGGTCTCGCCCGGCAACGAGATGCATCTGCACGCCTTTGCCACGGCGCTTGTGGCGCCCGACGGTTCCCGCTCGCCGCTTTATCTGCGCACCTCGCCGGAATTCGCCTGCAAGAAGCTGCTCGCAGCGGGGGAACGCCGCATCGTCGAATTTGCAAAGGTGTTCCGCAACCGTGAGCGCGGTGCGCTGCATGCGCCGGAATTCACCTTGGTCGAATGGTATCGCGCCGGCGAGCCTTATCAGATCCTGATGGCCGACTGCGCCGCGATTTTGGCGCAAGCGGCCGAGGCAACGGGAACAAAACAGTTCAGCTTTCGCGGCCGCGTCGCCGACCCTTTTGCCGCGCCGGAGCGGCTGACGGTGGCGGAAGCGTTTGGGAAATTCGCCGGCATCGATCTGTTGGCGACGTTGCCGGACGGCAAACCCGACCGCGCCTTGTTCGCGCGCGCCGCGCAGGACGCGGGCATCCGCATCGCCGATGACGACCGCTGGGGTGATATTTTCAGCCGCGTGCTGGTGGAGCGCATCGAGGCCAATCTCGGCATCGGACGCGCGACCGTTTTGGACGAATATCCAGCCGAGCAGGCGGCGCTGGCGCGCACGTCGCGGAACAATCCGCGCGTCGCCGAACGCTTCGAGCTGTATGTCTGCGGCACGGAGCTTGCCAACGGCTTTGCCGAGCTCACGGACGCCGCCGAGCAGCGCCGCCGGTTGGAACGCGAGATGGCGGAGAAAGAACGCATTTACGGCGAGCGCTATCCGCTCGACGAGGATTTTTTGGCCGCGCTCGCGGCGATGCCGGAAGCGTCCGGCATTGCGCTCGGGCTCGACCGCCTGGTGATGCTGGCGACGGGCGCGCCGCGCATCGACCAGGTGTTGTGGAATCCAACTACTTACTGACCATCACATTGAGGATGGCGGTCGTCCCATCCTGCACTTTCTTCAATCCCGTCTGCAGCGCACCCTTCAGCTTGTCCGGCGCATCGACGCGTTCGCCGTGCAGGCCGAAATGCGCGCCCAAGGCTTGGTAGTCGAAACCGTTGAGGCGCGAGCCCAGATGCATGTGAGCGTTCTCGGCGGCGCCGTCGGGATAGTGATGCACGTGGCCTTTCTGCATGGCCATGTAGCCTTTGTTGTTGAAGATAACGATCAGGATCGGCAGATCGTGCTGTTTTGAGGCGCCGAGCGCCTGGATCACCGGGTTGTAGAGGAAGCCGCCGTCGCCGACGAGCAGTGCCACCGGACGTTTTGGGGCGGCGAGTTTGACGCCGAGCGCGGTGCCCAGACCTTGGCCCAGTCCGCCAAAGCCGCGGAAGAAACTTTGCGGCGTGGTGAAGGGTAGATGCTGGCGCAGCGTCGGGCCGTGCAGGATCGTTTCGTCGACGTAGATCGTGTCGGCCGGCATCACCTCGGCGAGCATGTCGATCAGGGCGAGCGGATCGATCGCCTTGCCGTTGCCGTTGGCCTTGGCTTTTTCGGCCTTCAGGCCTGCGGCGAAGGCGTCGTGCTGTTTGGTCCAATGCTCGCGGCGCTTCTTCACGGCCTCGGCGTCGATCTTCGATGCGCGTGCGGATTTGGTCAGCGCCTGCAGCGCGGCGGCGATGTCGCCTTCCAGATAGGCATCGGCGTGCAGCTGCTGATAGATCATGTGGCCTTTGAACTGGTTCTCGTTGATCGAGACGATCTTGCCCTTGGTCGGCTTGGTGTGCGGTGGATACCAGGGCGCGCGGCCGCCGACGAGCAGAATGAGATCGGCGTCCTTGAGATGCTCGTAAGTGGCCACCCCGAGATAGAGCGGATGATCGGTCGGGAAATTGGCAAAATTGGCGACGCGGCCCCACATCGCCGGGATTGCCAGAAGGTCGGCAAGCTCGACCAGCGCCTTGAACGCCGCCGGATCGCGGCCGGATTGCTCGGCGACGATGATTGGATTTTTGGCCGCGAGCAGAAGGCCAGCGACCTTTTCCACTTCGCTGATATGGGGTTCGACGCGCGGCGCAAACGGCACCTCGCGGTCGTTCTCCGGCGGCGTCCAATCATGGAGCATGTGCTCGAGCGCGACGTTGAGATACATCGGGCCCTTGGGCGTGCGCTGCGCCATCTCGCCGGCGCGGATCACCTGTTCGTGGAGCGTGAACGGGCTCGTCACCGGCCGCGCCTGCTTGGTGATGTTCTCGACGAAGCGCTCGATGCCGCCGACGCTCAAGCCGCCGTACCATTGCTGCTCGATCGGCAGCGACGGATCCTCGCCCAGCGTATTGGACTCGCCCGACATCACGATCATCGGGACTTCCGATTGCAGCGCGCCGTGCACGCCCATCGAGCCTTGCAGGAGGCCGACGCCGGCATGGACCAGCACGGCCTGCGGCCGGCCGGTCATCAGCGTGTAGCCGGTCGCCATGTTGACGGCGAGGGTCTCGTGCCAGCAGTCGATATAGGCCGGGCCGGCGCGGTTGCCGGTCTTTTGCCGGACCAGCGCTTCCCAGACCGGCGACCATTCCGATCCCGGCGACGACAAAATGTAGTCGATCTTGAGCTTGCGGAACGCTTCCAGGATCGCTTCCCCGCCGTCCATATAGTTTTTCATTTTCACCCTCATTTTCGGCCGCACGAGCGGTTCACCGAACACCGAAGCCGCGATCCGCGCAACAGCGCCAAAGCCTGCGGGCCATGCTTTGCTTGCAAAGGCTGTCTTGCTTGCAGGGCGCCGCATCAAGCATAAGGGGCCCAATTCCCTTGAATCGAGGCCATCCATGAGCGCTATCGCCCGAAAAACCCTGCGCATGCCATCCGATCTTGCCGGTGCGCAACTTGTGGGACGCGATCGCTTTGCGTCGCTGGAGCAGGTGGCGGCACGCTACGCCGTCGCGATCACGCCGGCGCTCGTCGACTTGATCGATCCATCGGATCCGCACGATCCGATCGCGCGGCAATTCGTACCCGATGCGCGCGAGCTACAAATGGCGCCGGAGGAAAGCCACGATCCGATCGGCGACGATGCGCACAGCCCGGTCGAGGGCATCGTGCACCGCTACCCGGACCGGGTGCTGCTCAAGCTGGTCAATGCCTGCGCCGTCTATTGCCGGTTCTGCTTCCGCCGCGAAATGGTCGGGCCGGGGCGGGGCGGGCTTGCGTCGGCGGCGCTCGACAAGGCGCTCGCTTATGTCGAAAACCATCCGGAAATCTGGGAAGTCATTTTAACCGGCGGCGATCCGCTGGTGCTCTCGGCGCGCCGGTTGAAAGACGTGGCGACGCGGCTTGCCGCCATCGCCCATGTCAAAGTGATCCGCGTGCACACCCGCATGCCGGTCGCGGCGCCGGAGCGGGTGACGCCGGCCTTGGTGCGCGCGTTGCGCACCGCCAAGGCGACCTTCGTGGTGCTGCACGCCAATCATCCGCGCGAGCTCACCGCACAAGTCCGCGCCGCCTGCGCGCGCTTGATCGATGCCGGCATCCCGATGTTATCGCAATCGGTGCTGCTGCGCGGCGTCAACGATGACTCCGAGACGCTCGGTGTTTTGATGCGCGCGCTGGTCGAATGCCGGATCAAACCCTATTACCTGCACCACGCCGATCTGGCGCCCGGCACCGCGCATCTGCGCACGACGATCGCGGAAGGCCAAGCGCTGATGCGCGCGCTGCACGGCCGCTATTCCGGACTTTGTCAGCCGAGCTACGTGCTCGATATCCCCGGCGGCTACGGCAAGTCGCCGATCGGACCGAGTTATTTGAGCGCGGACGGCGCCGTGATCGAGGATTTTTGCGGCCAGCGCCACGCCTATGCGGGTACCGCTTCGGCCGCGGCGAAAAATACCGTGGTTTCGAACTCGTAGCTGCAGGCTTCGCACGACCAGGTATGGCGCACGCAGCGCTCGTTGAGATATTCGGACCAGTCGGGAGCGAGCAGCCAAGCCTGGCATTGCGGGCAAGTGTTCTTGTCGTAGGTGACAAGCCGCGTGGCTAGCGTGGCCTCGGCATAAAGAGCCATGAGTCCTCCTCCCTGAATCACCCCCTCTGCCCGATCGGGACGCTAGGCTCCCTCTGTGGCAGCCACGTGACCGACACAGTGGCATTTCCGTGATCACTGCATCGTGGCGACTGATTTGAAAATTGCTGCGCTGCATATTGCCGAATATTCGCCGCGAATTTTAGTGCCGCAGCGCGGCATGGATTTTATTTAATTTTCCGGCCACCGGCCCTCAATGCGGGATGCTTATTATTGGAATCGGCGTTCGGGTTTCTCCTAAAGCTTCATTCTGAAAACAGGAGCATGCCATGAGACCGCTCATCACCTCCGCACTGATCGTCGCTTCGCTCACGTTCGCCGGCAACGGCGCCATGGCGGCCGACACCTACACGAAGACCGGGGCGGCCGCACCGTCCCATACCGCCGTGCACGTCGCGGCGCGCAATCGCTACCCGGTAGCCCGCTACGCCGTGGCGCGGCCGCCGGTCGATGTGGCGCAGATCGTCTCGAGCCTGCTGGCGAGCCCGTTGGTGGCGCCCCATGTGGCGCAGTATGCCGGCAAGATCCGCACCACGCGCGGTTCCAGCGGCGGCACCTACGAGCCTTACGACCCGCCGAGCTACGATACCTCGTCGCCGCCGGACAACTCCGTTCAGCAATCGCTCGACGCGCAAGCGGAGGCGCAGTCCCTTCAGCAGATGAACGACACCAGTGCCATGACGGCGTCGATGGCCGCGGCGGCCGCGCAAACCGCCGCCGACGATGCGGCGGAGACGCAGCAGATCATGAACAATGGCGGTCTGTAGTCTCTGGCTGACCGATCGAAGGAAGTGCTATCGCCGGCGACCCGGCGGTAGCACTTTCATTCACCGCCGCAACGCCTCGGCGGGAACATCGAGCGGCGTCACGAAGGCCTTCCGGCTGTTTTTTTGCAAAATCGCGGTGACGAGAAAAATCGGCACGGTGAGCTGGGATTGGATCGGGTTGAGCGAACGGCCGTATTTCGCGTTGCTCGCCACCACGTCGTTGCTGATCGGCGCGTCGGCGGCGTGCGACACTGTGAGGTCGATCACTTCGTAATTGTTGTCGCGGCACAACAGCCAGAAGAATTGCGGATTATAGCTGACGACGCCGTGGGTCAGCATGCCGCCGGCCGGCACTTCGTGCATCATCACGCCGCCGACCTTGGTGAGATCGTGCATCACCCGGAACGCGTTGTCCTGATTGACGACGTGTTCGGTGGTGCCGGCATTGACGACCAGATCGAATGACGATCGCAACCGGTAAGGCACGCGGTCGCGATTGAGATCGAGCGAGGTCACGCCGCGGTGGCCGCCATATTCCACCGCATTGTAGGAAAAGCCCAAGGCTTCCCAGAACGGCTGCGAGGCCGGCGCCGATTCCGCCTGGCGCTCGACGCCGTCGACGGTCGTGGTCTCCTGGGTTGCGCCGAGATCGACCGGCTTGCGGCCGAACAGTCCGTAAAGCTCGGCCAACGGCGCGTCGGCGCGCAGGAACGAGTTGGACAATTGCTGCGCGCCGATCTCGACCACGCGCGCGCGGTCCGGCAGGCGGCCGGAGCGGCGCAGCGCGATCAGGTGCAGAATTGTTTCATAGGCCAGGCCCACGGAGCCGTCCTCTAGTCCTTGAATGTTTGGGCAGAGTTCATTGGCGCGCCCTAGGGGACTCGAACCCCTGTTACCGCCGTGAAAGGGCGGTGTCCTGGACCGCTAGACGAAGGGCGCGGATGAAGCGCGATTAAGTGCGCGACAATGAATGCGCCGGACATATAAAGAGGTTTGCTTTGACCGGCAAGCAAGCGGTCCCTTTGCAATCCTTTGGCGGTCATGGCCGGGACTGACGCGTGTCGTCACCATTTCCCGGTATTGGGCATCGAGGTCCACGGCTCCTGCGGCGGCAGCGCGTCGCCTTTCTGCAAAAGCTCGATGGAGTGCTTGTCGGGCGAGCGCACGAACGCCATCATGCCGTCGCGCGGCGGCCGATTGATGGTGACGCCGGCCTTCATCAGCCGGTCGCAGAGCGCATAGATGTCGTCGACCTCATAGGCGAGGTGACCGAAATAGCGCGCTTCGCCGTTATCCTCGCTGTCCCAGTTGTAAGTCAGCTCGACCGTCGGCGCCTGGCGGGTGCCGGGGCCTTTGGCGACCAGGTCGCCGTCGGCGGAGGCCGCCAGGAACACCAGCGTGTACCTGTTCTTGTCGTCGACCCGGCGGCGCACCTCGGTCAGTCCGAGCTTGTTGCAGTAGAAATCGAGCGCTGCGTCGAGATTGCGCACGCGCAGCATTGTGTGCAGATACCTCATCGTCGGACCTCCGCTGGTTCGGGCAAGACTATATGACAATGCGTTGAAGGGTCAGGCCGCATGATCGCACCCGATCTCGACACCGCCAAGTCCCACCTCCAGGACTTGATCCACAGGGCTGGGATCATTGTCCCATTTACGGGGGCCGGCATTTCGACCGAATGCGGCATCCCCGATTTCCGCTCGCCGGGGGGCCTTTGGACCAAGAACAAGCCGATCCCATACGACGAGTTCCTGGCGAGCCAGGAGGCGCGCAACGAATCCTGGCGGCGGCGCTTTGCCATGGCCGACCAGTTCGGCGATGCCCGGCCGGGGCGGGGACACCGGGCGCTGGCAAGCCTCCATCGCGCCGGCAAGGTTCCCGCCGTCATCACCCAGAACATCGACAACCTGCATCAGGCGTCAGGGTTTTCCCCGCAACACGTGGTCGAGCTGCACGGCAATACGACTTACGCTTCATGCCTCGACTGCAACGCGCGCTATGAGCTTGCCTGGGTGCGGCAACGCATGGATGCAGCGAACGGCTGTGCGCCGGACTGCGGTTGCGGCGGCTACATCAAGACCGCGACCGTATCGTTCGGTCAGGCCATGCCCGATGCCGCAATGCAGCGCGCCCAAGACCTTACGCTTCATTGCGATTTGTTTCTGGCGATCGGCTCGTCGCTCCTGGTCTGGCCGGCGGCCGGGTTTCCGCTGCTGGCGAAGCGCAACGGCGCGCAGCTTGTGATCATCAACCGCGAGGCGACCGAGTTCGACGACATTGCCGACCTCGTGGTGCGTCAGGACATCGGCACGGTGCTGGAGTCCTTCATCGTGCATTGAAGATACTTTTACACAGGCTGTGACGCTTTTATTCCACTGTTGCATTTTTGTCCTTTTCCCCTTGATGGCGAGTGTTATCTTCGATTCAAGAGATTCGTGATGCGCCCGCGTCGGGCGCCAGCACAGAAGCGGCGGCCTCGGCGTCATGACGTCGGACGGGATCGAACAAAAATTATCTAACCCGGGACTCGAACCCGACGTTGACCTCAATGACGAGTCGGCAGCGAACGTCATTGAAGTGTCCGGCGTCATCAAGTGGTTCGATGTCGCCAAGGGTTATGGCTTCATCATTCCGGACAACGGCATGGCCGACGTGCTGCTGCACGTAACCTGCCTGCGCCGCGACGGCTACCAGACCGCTTATGAGGGCGCCCGCGTGGTCTGCGAGGTGCTGCCGCGGCCGAAGGGCCTGCAAGCCTTCCGCGTCATCTCCATGGACGAATCGACGGCGATCCATCCGGCCCAGATGCCGCCGCCGCGCACCCATGTTACTGTGGCGCCGACGAGCGGTCTCGAACGGGCACAGGTCAAATGGTTCAATCGGTTGCGTGGCTTCGGCTTCCTGACGCGGGGCGAGGGGACGCCGGACATCTTCGTCCACATGGAAACGCTGCGGCGGTTCGGCCTGACCGAACTGCGCCCCGGCCAGTTCGTCCTGGTACGCTACGGACCGGGCCCGAAGGGCATGATGGCGGCCGAAGTTCGCCCCGAGGGCGGCGGCGGCCTAATCTCCCACTAGCAGCACGCGCCCTCTTGAAGGCACGCTTCTTTCGCCTTGCATCGGCCTGGACGCCGGCGTTGCGTTTCGCCGCCGGATTGCTTGCCAGCTTTTATGTCCTTCTCGCCCTGCTGGCGCCGGCGCAAGCCGCCGCACAGGATACTCTTGAGATCGTCAGCGCCTCCGGCGTCCACGCCTTCACCGTCGAGCTTGCGGTCGATGACGCCGACCGCGAACGCGGCCTGATGTTCCGCAAGGAGCTGCCGGAAGGCCAAGGCATGCTGTTCGACTTCCAGCATGACCAGCCGGTCGCGTTCTGGATGCACAATACCTACATCTCGCTGGATATGATTTTCATTCGCGGCGACGGCCGGATCATGCGCATCGAAGAGAGCGCCAAGCCGGAATCGGATCGCCTGATTCCGTCCGGCGCCCCGGTGCGCGCGGTGCTCGAAGTGATCGCCGGGACGGCGCGCCAGCTCGGCATCAAGGCGGGCGACAAGGTCGTCGGCTCGATCTTCGGCAAAGGCCACTGATCGGGCGCAGGGTTGGCAGGCTGCTTGGCTTGCAGGGGCGAACCATGTATCCAAAAGCCGCGACCGGCGGGGTATAGCGCAGCCTGGTAGCGCGGCAGTTTTGGGTACTGCAGGTCGCAGGTTCAAATCCTGCTGCCCCGACCACTTAGGAATTTTGTTCATGGTTGCGATACGATGACCGCGCGCATCTACAAACCGGCCCGCACGGCGATGCAGTCGGGGACCGCCAAAACCAAAGAGTGGGTGCTCGATTATGAGCCCGAAGCGCCGCGCATGGTCGAGCCGCTGATGGGCTGGACCTCATCGGGCGACATGAAGCAGCAGCTGCGGCTCCAGTTCGAGACCAAGGACGAGGCGATCGCCTATTGCGAGCGTCACGGCATCGCCTATCAGGTGTTTGAGAGCACGCCGGGCAAGCGGGCACGCATCTCATATTCGGACAATTTCGCCTATAGCCGCCGCACGCCCTGGACGCACTGATCCGCCGCGACAACGGAGAAGCGTGCCCACGGCTGACTCGCGGTCTTCGTTGACGCTACGCTTGCTCGATGAGTCCTCGGATCAACGTGGCCAGCGGTTTCTCGCTGCCCCCAAAACTCTCAATAGTCGCGTCGAGCATGGCATTGGGATCAATCCGTTCCAGAGCAAAACGATGCCCGGCCTGCTCGGCAAGCGCCGTCATAAAGGCCAACTGGGTCCGGCCGTTGCCTTCGCGGAACGGATGGATGGCGTTCAGATCGGCAAGAAAGTGGGCCGCCTTTTCAGCGAAAGCCTTCGCGTCCAGGCCGGAGAGATTCTTTTGCCTGGCTAGGTCTGCGAAGAGCCGCTCCAACTCACGGTTTATATTGTCGGGGTGGCAGAAAGGGTTTCCACCCTTCGAGATCCACACGGTCCGCGGCGCCCCGGCCCAGGTGTACACGTCCTGGAATAGGTGCCGGTGAATGGCGCGCAAGTGGCCGACATCGAATTTTCCAGCAGGTAAGGGCTCGGTGAACCGTTGCGCGGTCGCCTCCTCCTCGAAGAAATCCAGGTCCGACTGGGTGCGCAGGTTCGCACGATTCTTGAGGACGGTCGTTCCGGGATAGCAATAGGAGTCGGAGACCGCGTCGTACATTGTGCGTCACGCTTTCTTGGCGTGTTTCTCGAAAATCTCGCGGCGCCGCTCGGCCGGGCTCAATCCCCGGCGGTCAAAATCGGTGAACATTTTCTTGGTCGAGGGGCGGAGAGCTATACCTTCGACCGCGCTGATCTTGGCGAAACCGACCAAGCCCAATGTCAGGGTCTTCGGCTTAGCGGCCTTCTTAGGTTTGGTCCTTTTCTTGGCCTTGGCGGTCTTCTTCACGGGCTTTGGCATAGGCTCACTCTATCAGATTCCGCAAAAAATTCGAGGGTACATGCAACTGCAGCCGGCATCGGATGGCGGATCGCGGACGCCCAGGGCACGAGAATCGACGCCGTGTGCTTAGGCGCGCCGTACCTGCGCCGCCGGCGCTTTGCCTGCGCCCGGTCGCGCCGGCGGATTGGCGCGCTGCTTGAGGAGCGAAATGAAACGCTCCTCGGGCATCGGCTGGCCGAGCAAAAAACCCTGGCCGTAGTCGCAGCCCATGCTGACCAGCGCCAATGCATCAGACGCCTTCTCGATGCCGACGGCGACGGCGATGCTGCCGAAATTGTGCGCCAGGTCGATGACGGTCTTGCACAGCGGCGCGTTGACCTTGTCGCTGCCGCAATCGGTGACGAACGCGCGGTCGAGCTTGAGCTCGGCGAACGGCAGCTCCTTGAGCCGCGCAAACGAGGAATAGCCGCGGCCGAAATTGTCGATCGCGAGACTGACGTCGAGATGCTGGAGCTTCTTGGTGATGTCGCTGGCGAGCGGCAGATCGGAGACGATCTGCTCTTCGGCGACGTCGATGATGAGGCCTGGCCATTTTTCGAATTTTTCGCGGTGGCTTTGCACGATGTCGGCCACCGGCACCTTGACCAGCGCGGCGATCGGGATGTTGACCGCGGGCCGCAGATTGACGCCGAGCTTGCAGAAATTCAGGCTCGCCTTGAGCGCCTGATCGAGCGCCAGTTCGGAGAGCGTGACCAGGTCGCCCTCGCTGGCGCCGGGCATGAACGCGCTCGGCTCGAGCACGCCGTTCTGCGGATGCCTCGCGCGGGAATAGGCTTCGACGCCGATGAGCTGTTTTTTGCGCAGGTCGATTTTCGGCTGATACCAGAACTCGATCCAGCGGTTGCGCAATGCGTCGCGCAGATCGACGCGGCCGGCGACCGCCGGCGGCTCGCCGATCCGCAGCTCCTGCAAGACTTTGAGGACCACGCTGGTTTCGAATGGCTTCTTGAGAACCGGCAGCATGCGCAGATGATGCTGCTCGCCGATGCTCTTGACGTGGGCAAGCACGGCCGAGCCGCGGTTGCTCATGAGCTGTACGGCGCCGGTATAAGCGGCGCGCGAGAGCGCAAGGATGCACTCGATGGCGTCGGCCGATTCGAGCGCGATGTTGAGGAAGACGAGTTTCGGCTGGCGCTGGGTCAGCGCCGGCCGCACCGCCTGGCCGTCGGGCAGCTCTTCGGTATCGATGCCGGCGCCGTGCAGGACCAGCGACAGAAAATGCCGGATGCTGGCGTCGGTATCGACGACAAAGCAAAGCGGCGCGCGATCCTCGGCGCTGGACGCTTCGGCCTCGGCTGTCGCGGCAATGGTGGATGCTTGCGCCGGTGTCGCGGCCATTTCCCGGATCCAAAGCGCCAACGTGACGGGAGCGGGCATCATTGGTTGAAATTTGTTAACTGTCGGTTTCGACGGCGCTGCCGCGAGGTCGCCCGGCCTGATGCGCAGAAGCCGGACCGGCCGGCGCCGGGCGCATGCCACCTGCATGACCCGTGCAATACCGCATCGTTGCCGTTATGGTAGTTTCAAACGCAATTGCTTCGCCGCCGTGAGCGCACGGCGCGACAACCAACGACGCCAAGGGGAGACGCCGATGCCCAAAAAAGATGCAAGCCTGAAGCTCAACCGCCGAAAGTTCCTCACCGCGGCCGCCGTCGCCGGTGCCAGCGGCGCCGTCAATACCGCCAAAGCCGCCCCCGCGGCGGAGCCGCAACAAAGGCTGCCGTCGGCGCTGCCGCCGAATGCCCATGTCGCCGCCGCCGAGACCGGCGCGGCGCCGTTGCCGTCGCGCGACAACGGCACGCCCGGTTCCGACTTCATGGTCGATGTGATCAAGACGCTCGACATCAAATATCTACCGGCCAATCCGGCCTCGAGCTATCGCGGCATCCACGAGTCGCTGATCAACTACGGCAAGAACACGATGCCGGAATTCCTCACCTGCATGCACGAGGAATCCGGCGTCGCGATGTGCCACGGCTATTTCAAGGCGACCGGCAAGCCGCTCATGACGCTGGTCCACGGCGTGGTCGGGCTGCAGCACGCCGCCATGGCGGTCTACAACGCCTGGTGCGACCGCGTGCCCGTGCTGATCGTGGGCGGCAATGATCTCGACGCGGCAAAACGCGCGCCCGGCGTGCCGACCTTCCACTCGGCCCAAGACATCAACGCCATCGTGCGCGACTATACCAAGTGGGACGACACCCCGGTGTCGCCGCAGCATTTCGCGCAGTCTTTCGTGCGCATGTACAAGATCGCCACCACGCCGCCTTATGGCCCGGTGGCGATGTCGCTCGACGGCGGCTTGCAGACCGAACCGATCCATGAGGACGGCGAAAAACTCTACATTCCAAAATTCTTCGCCAGCGGCCCGCCGCAAGGCGATTCCGGCGCGGTGAAGGAAGCCGCGCGACTGCTCGTCAACGCCGAGCGGCCGGTCATTGTGGTCGACCGCATGGCGCGTACGCCCGAGGGCCTCAAGCGTCTCGTCGAGCTTGCCGAGCTATTGCAGGCGCCGGTGGTCGATCAGGGCAACCGGATGAATTTTCCGAACACCCATCCGCTCAGCCGTCCGGCGACCGTGATCGGCCCGGCCGACGTCATCATCGGCTTGGAGCTGTCGGATTACTGGAACACGGTGAACGGCTTTATCGACAACGGCGACGACGGCATCGGCCGCAACACCACCAAAATCAAGCCGGGCACAAAACTGATCAGCATCAGCTCGACTGAATTGCTCACCAAGTCGAACTATCAGGATTTCCAGCGCTTCCAGAGCATCGACGTGTCGATGCCGGGCGATGCCGAGGCGACGCTGCCGGCGCTGATCGAAGCGGTGAAGTCGGCGATCTCCGGCGACCGCAAGGATGCGATGACCAAGCGCGGCGACGCCATCCGCGCCGCTCACGCCAAGGGGCTCGACGCTACCAAACAGGCCGCCGCCATCGCCTGGGATGCGAGCCCGATCAACACCGCGCGTCTCGTCATGGAGACCTACGCGCAGATCAAGGATCTCGACTGGTCGCTGGTTTCGACGTCCGGCAATACCAGCAACTGGGCGAACCGGCTGTGGCCGATGGAGAAGCATCACCAGTGGCTCGGCTGGTCCGGCGGTTATGGCGTCGGCTACGGCTTGCCGGCTTCGGTCGGCGCCGCGCTGGGCAACCGCGACCAGGGCCGCTTCTCGGTCTCGATCCAATCCGACGGCGACCTGATGTATGCGCCGGGCGTGATGTGGACCGCGGCGCGACACAAGATCCCGCTGCTCGCGGTGATGCACAACAATCGCGGCTATCACCAGGAGGTGATGCACGTGCAGCGACTGTCGAATTTCCGCAACCGGGTCGCCACGATCGGCAACGATCTTGGACCCGTCGGCACCAGCATCATGAATCCGGACATCCAGTATCACGACCTGGCGAAGTCCATGGGCTGGTGGGCCAAGGGGCCGATCACCGATCCGGCCGATCTCGGACCGGCGATCAAGGAAGCGGTCGCCGTGGTCAAATCCGGCCAGCCGGCGCTGGTCAACGTGATCACGCAGCCGCGCTGAGGAGAATGTCGATGCGTTTTGTTCAAGTTTCGGCGGTAGCCGTTGTCGCGTTGATGGCTTGCATCGGCGGGCAGGGCAGTGCGCTCGCCGCTTCAGCGGAAAAGGGCAAGACAGCCTTTGTCAAGAACGGCTGCTGGCAATGCCACGATTACAACGGCCAAGGCTCGGTCGCGACCAGCAACGGCAAGGTGATCGCGCGCACGCAACTGCCGCTCGATGCGTTCGTGTCTTTCGTGCGCACGACCAACGGCCAGATGCCGCCATACCGTGCACCGGTGCTGTCCGACGACGACCTCGGCGATATCTATGCCTATCTGCAGTCGCTGCCGGAGCCGAAGGCGGTGAGCGACATTCCGCTTTTGAACAATACGCGCGCGCAGTAACGCAACGCGAACCCATATAGGACGATCGGAGGATGAGCGGCAAAGGCCAGATGCGGCTTGGCGCCTTCTTCAATCCGACCGGCCATCATGTGGCATCGTGGCGGCATCCGCGCGCGCAGGCCGACGCCGGTATCAATTTTGCGCACTATCTCGAAATCACCCGCACGGCGGAGCGCGGCAAATTCGACATGGTGTTTTTGGCCGACAATCTCGGCGTGCGGCAGGCCCATATGGAGGCGCTGAGCCGCTCGGCGCAATATATCGCCAATTTCGAGCCGCTGACGCTGCTGTCGGCGCTCGCCACCCACACCACGCATATCGGCCTCGTGGCCACCGCCTCGACCAGCTACAACGAGCCGTTTCATGTCGCGCGCAAATTCGCCTCACTCGATCATTTGAGCGGCGGCCGCGCGGGCTGGAATCTCGTCACCTCCGGCCAGGAGAACGAAGCGCGCAATTTCAGCCGCGAAAAACACTACGAGCACGGCGAGCGCTACGACCGGGCGCGCGAATTCGCCCGCGTCGTCATTGGCCTGTGGGACACCTGGGACGACGATGCCTTCGTGCGCAACAAGGAGACCGGTCAGTTCTTCCATCCCGAAAAACTTCATAACCTCAACCACCGCGGCGAGCATTTTTCCGTGCTTGGCGCGCTCAACATCCCGCGCTCGCCGCAGGGCCATCCGGTGATCGTGCAGGCCGGCGGCTCCGACGACATGATCGCGGTCGCCGCGGAATTCGCTGAAGTAATTTTTTGCGCGCCGCTGACGCTCGAAGCGGCGCAAGGCTTTTATGCATCGCTGAAAGGCCGGCTCGCCGCGTACGGACGTTCGCCCGACGAAATGAAGATCATGCCGGGCTTAAGCTGCGTCATCGGCCGCACCGATGCCGAGGCCGAGGAGAACTACGAAAAACTCAACGCGCTCATTCATCCGATCGTGGCGCGCGAAGTCCTGTCGATGGTGCTCGGCAATGTCGATCTGGCGCCGTATCCGTTCGACGGCCCGCTGCCGGAGAACCTGCCGCGCTCGAACGCGAGCCAGAGCATTTTTCAACAAGTCACCGAGATGGCGCGCCGTGAAAAACTTTCCATCCGCCAGGTTGCGACGCGGGTGGCCGGTGCCCGCGCCAAGGCGGTGATCCGCGGTTCGCCGCAGACCATCGCCGATTACATGGAGGAATGGTTCTGCAGGGACGGTTGCGACGGTTTCAATATCATGCCGCCGTTCCTGCCGGGCGGGCTCGACGACTTTGTCGATCTGGTGATTCCGGAGTTGCAGCGGCGCGGCCTGTTCCGCACCGAATATGAAGGCAAGACCTTGCGGGAAAATCTCGGCCTCAAGCGGCCCGCGAGCCGCTACGCCGAGCCGCCACAACAGCCGCGCGCCGCATCGGGAGGGTAATGGTGATCAGCGTCAAACGACTGGGTCACGCCACGCTGACGACGCCGGATATCGAGCGGCAGATCGCCTATTACACCGAGGTCGTCGGTCTTGCCCTGGTCGAGCGGACGAAGGATCGTGCCTTTCTCGCCTGCAAGATGGGGCTCGAGGCGATCGCGCTCGAGCCGGGCAGGGGCAATGCGCTGTCGCGGCTGGCATTCCAGGTCGCGCCGGAGGCCGATCTCGGCGAAGTTTTGCAAGCCCTCGCCAAAGACGGCGTGAAGGCCGAGCGGGCGAGCGGCATATCGCCGGGCGTCGCCGCGGCCGTGGTGTTCACCGATCCCAAAGGCACCAAGATCGAGATTTTTTCGGACTATGTGTTCGCCAAGGACGACGGCGGCACTGCAGGCATTATGCCGCTAAAACTTGGCCACGTCGCTTATCGGGTCGACGACGTGCAGAAAATCGTGAAATTCTATTGCGACGTGCTCGGCTTCCGCGTCTCGGACTGGCGCGACGACACCTTCGCCTTCCTGCGTTGCAATGCCGACCACCACACCGTGAATTTCGTTCACGACGCCGAGCCGCAGCTCCATCACATCGCGTTCGAGGTCAAGGACTGGGCGGAAATCCAGCGCGCGGCGGAAACGCTCGCCCGCCACGACATCCATCTGGTCTGGGGCCCGGGCCGCCATATCATCGGCCACAATGTCGCGATCTATCACCGCAACGCCGACAAGGTGCGCGTCGAGTTCTTCTGCGAGATGGACCAGATGAAGGACGAGGCGCTGGGCTATTTCGATCCGCGGCCGTGGCACCAGGACCGGCCGCAGCGGCCGAAAGTGTGGGGCCCGGACACGTTGCGCAACTATTGGGGTTTTGGCTCCGAGCGCATCATCCGCGGCTATCAGACAATCGAGTAATTTTGCGTTTGCGCATGATCTTATCCGAAAACCGGTACCCACTTTTCGGGATCATGCGCGTACACGATGCTGTGATTACGCCGCGCGCTTGGTCGGCGGCATTTGTGATTGGCGCGTGTTGCGCGAAGCGGCTTAAAAGCCCATCTGCAGATAGCGCGTCGCATGGCGCGCAACGGAGGAAACCAATGGCCAGCAAATGGACGATTGCCGGAGCACTGCTTTTGGTCCCTGTCCTTGGCTTTGCGGCGAACCTCGCGTCTGCGCAAGAGCCGGCCGTCGCCATCCCGCCACCGGCGCAAGACGCAGCCGCTCCGGCCGGCGCCGCCACGCAGACCGTGGTTCTCGCCGGCGGCTGCTTCTGGGGCGTGCAGGCGGTGTTTCAGTACACCAAGGGTGTCACTAGCGCGGTCGCGGGCTACTCCGGCGGCACCAAGGAGACGGCCCATTACGAGATGGTCGGCACCGAACGCACCGGGCACGCCGAGTCGGTGCAGGTGACGTTCGATCCGCGGCAAATCTCCTACGGCAAGATTTTGCAGATCTATTTTTCCGTGGCGCATAACCCGACCGAGCTCAATTACCAGGGTCCGGATTCCGGCCCGTCCTATCGCTCGGCAATCTTCTACGCCAATGACGAGCAGAAGCGGATTGCGGACGCCTATATCGCCCAGCTCGATCAGGCCCACGTCTTCAAGGCGCCGGTCGTGACAAAACTCGAAGCCTTCAAGGGTTTTTATCCGGCCGAGGACTATCACCAGGACTTTCTGGTGTTGCACCCGAGCTATCCGTACATCGTCATCAACGACCAGCCGAAAGTCGGCAACCTGAAGCGGCTGTTTGCCGATCAATATCGCGACACGCCGGTCACCGTGATGGCGGCGAACAAGCCGAGCCAATAAGTCCCGCTACAAGTTTCGGTTTCCGCACCGCAAAAAGCGCCAAATTGGCCGCGCCCCGCCTGGGGCGCGGCGCGCAATCTTTGATCTATAGCCATCGGCGGCGCCCTGACGTATCGTGATCGAGGGAGACTGGGCGACCACAAGCCCGCCCCGCGACAACGAGCAAACGGGGAGGGAAGCCAAATGGCTATGGCAACGACGATCGGGGCGCTGCCCGAGGCAGAACACAGCAGGCAACTGCGCAAAGCGGTCATCGCTTCGACGGTCGGCACTGCGATCGAGTGGTACGACTTTTTTCTCTACGGCGCCGCCGCCGGTCTCGTCTTCGGCAAGCTCTTCTTTCCCAATCAGACGGCGGTCACGGCAACGCTGTTAGCGTTCTCGACCTATTTCATCGGCTTCGTCGGCCGCCCGATCGGCGCCGCGATTTTCGGCCATTATGGCGATCGCATCGGCCGCAAGGCGACGCTGATTGCCACGCTGCTGTTCATGGGGCTTGCGACGTTCGCCATCGCCTTCGTGCCGACTTACGAGTCGATCGGCATCTGGGGGGCGGTGATCTTGACCCTCTTGCGAACGCTTCAAGGCATCGGCGTCGGCGGCGAATGGGGCGGCTCCGTACTCTTGGCGATGGAATGGTCGCGCACGCACGGCCAACGCGGTCTGGTGGCGTCGTGGCCGCAATTCGGCGTGCCCTGCGGGCTGCTGCTGTCAAATCTCGCGTTCTTTGCCTTCAGCACCTGGTCGGGCGACGATTTCTTCACCTGGGGCTGGCGCATTCCGTTCGCGCTATCGATCGTCCTTGTCGGCGTCGGTCTGTGGATTCGCCTCGGCATTCTTGAGACGCCGGTGTTCCAGCAGCTCCTGGACAACGATAAGATCGAGAAGGCCCCGATCGTCGAAGTGTTTAAGAAGCAGCCGTGGCAGATAGTCTACTCGGCACTGCTGCGGATGTCGGAGCAGGCGCCGTTCTACATCTTCACCACTTTCATCTTATTTTACGGGGTTAACACTCTGCATATGACCCGAGGCTTCATCCTCCTCGCGGTGTCGGTGGCGGCCTGCGTCTCGTTCTTCACGATCCCACTGTCCGGCCACTTCTCCGACCTCATCGGGCGCAAGAAGATGTACCTGATCGGGGTTGTGACCATCGGACTATTCGGGTTCCTGTATTTCGGAATGCTGGATACGGGGATCCCGTCGGTGATTTTCATCGCCATCGTGCTGTCGCTCATTCCGCACGACATGCAGTACGGGCCGCAGGCAGCGCTGATTGCCGAGTCATTTACGCCTCGCCTGCGCTACAGCGGCGCCTCGCTCGGCTATCAGCTGGCCTCGATCGTCGCCGGCGGTCCGGCGCCAAGCATTGCGCTCGGCTTGTTCGCCGCCTTCCACACCGGCTATGCGATCGCGATCTATATCGCGGCCTGCGCGGTCGTCAGCTTCGTATCGGCGTCGATGATGCCGGACTATACCGGCAAGGATATATCGGACGACGCATACAGCGAGGACTAGCAGACGACCGATATGCGGCGGCCGAGCGCAAAGCTCCGCTGCCGCGTAAAAATAGAGCCCGGTTCCAGCGCCGCTGGGACCGGGCTTTTCCTTTATGGGGTTAAAGCACCGCGCCGCTTTGCGGGTCGATCAGGTGCATGCGGTCCATGTCGGCGTAGAGCCGCATCGTTTCGCCCGGACCGGTGGCGGCGCCGGGATCGACGCGACCGCAGACTTCCTGGCCGTCGACGGTGAAATACACCATGGTTTCCATGCCCATCGGCTCGACGACGTCGAGCGTCGCCGCGAACTCGCATTGCAGATCGCGATCGTTGCGCCGCGGCTCGGTGATGTGCTCGGGGCGCAGCCCAAAGACCAGCTCCTTGCCGGTCAGCGCCTGGTAGCGGGCCGACTGCGATGCCGGCACCGGCAGGCTGACGGCATCGGAAAGGCGCACGCGCAAGCCGACCCCGTTCTGCTCCAGGCGGCAGCGCATGAAATTCATCGCCGGCGAGCCCATGAAACCCGCGACAAAAAGCGTTTTCGGGTGGTGATAGAGCTCCTGCGGCGTCGCGATTTGCTCGATGCGGCCGTTATTCATAACCACGACCCGGTCGGCCAAAGTCATCGCCTCGACTTGGTCGTGCGTGACGTAGACCGTGGTGGTCTTGACCAGCTGATGGACGCGCTTGATCTCGGTGCGCATCTGCACGCGCAACTTGGCATCGAGGTTCGACAGCGGCTCGTCGAACAGAAACACCTTTGGATTGCGCACGATGGCGCGCCCCATGGCGACGCGCTGGCGTTGGCCGCCGGACAGCGCCTTCGGCTTGCGGTCCAACAGCTCGGTGATATCGAGGATGCGCGCGGCGTGGTCGACGCGCTTGCGGATCTCTTCCTTGGGGAATTTGCGCAGTTTCAGCCCGAACGACATGTTCTCGAACACGGACATATGGGGATAGAGCGCGTAATTCTGAAACACCATCGCAATGTCGCGATCTTTCGGCGGCCGGTCGTTGACGACTTCGCCGCCGATATAAATGTCGCCGGAGGTGACTTCCTCGAGACCCGCGATCATGCGCAGCGTCGTCGACTTGCCGCAGCCGGACGGGCCAACCAGCACGACGAACTCGTTGTCGGGAATGTCGAGGTTGATGCTGCGCACGACTTCGACGTTATCGAAGCGCTTGACCACGTTACGCAACGCAACTTCCGCCATCTTGATCAGCCTTTCGTGGCGCCTGAGGTCAGGCCGGCGATGTAGTAGTCCATGAGAAACGCGTAGATCACGAGCGGGGGCGCGGCGGCGACCAGCGCGCCGGCCATCAGCATTCCCCATTTATAGACGTCGCCGCGAATGAGGCTGGTCACCGTGCCGACGGTGAGCACCTGCTGGTCGGCCGAATAGAGAAACGCCATCGGATAGACGAAGGCCGCCCACGACACCGTGAAGGCGAAGATCATCGCCGCGATGATGCCGGGCAGCGCCACCGGGATGAAGATTTTTGTGAGCATCTGCATGTGGCCGGCGCCGTCGATCAGCGCCGCCTCGTCGAGCTCCTTGGGGATCGACTGGAAATAGCCGATCATGATCCAGGTGCAGAACGGCACCGTCAGCGTCGGATAAACCAGGATCATGCCCCAATAGGAGTTGAGCAGACCGACCGCTTTGACGATCTGGAACAGCGGAATGAAGAGCAGCGTGTCGGGCACGAGGTAGGTGAGGAAAATTCCCGTCGCCAGGATGCTCGAGCCCCAAAACTTCATCCGGCCAAGCGAAAAGGCGGCGAGCACGCTGACCACCATGGTGATCGCGACCGTGCTGACCGTCACGATAATGGTATTCTTGAAGAAGATCAGAAAATCGGTCTGCGTGAACAGGATCCTGAACTGATCCAGCGTGACGCCATCGGAGATGAGCCACGGATTGGTCGCCATATGCGCCACCTCGGCGTCGCTCTTGAACGCCGTGACGACCATGTAGAAGGGCGGGATCAGAAAGAAGATCGCGAAGATGACAAGAAAGACATAGGACGTGATCAACGCCCAGCGGCGATTGCGGCTGAGGCTGGCGCGGATACCGAGACGTTCTTGCGGGGCGCGGGCGGCGACGGCGACAGTGCTCATCCGATTTCCCTGCCGCGCTTGCGCACGCCGCGCAGGATGAAGATCGCGGCAATGCCGAGGATCGGGAACATGAACAGCGAGGTGGCGGCGCCGAGCGGCAGGTCGCCGGAGCGGATGCCGAGCATGAAGGAGTAGGTCGCGAACACATGCGTCATGTTGCGCGGGCCGCCCGCGGTCATGATCTGCACGATGTCGAAATTGGCGAACGTGACGATCAGCGAGAACAGCACGGTGATGGCGATGATGTTGCGCATCATCGGCAGCGTGATGTGGATGAATTTCTGCCAGGCACTGGCGCCGTCGATGGACGCCGCCTCATAGAGCTGTTCCGGCACCGATTTGAGCGCCGCCAGATACATGATCAAAAAGAACGGCGCGCCGTACCAGACATTGACCAGGATGACGGAAAAGCGCGCCCAATAGGGACTGCTCAGCCACGGGATTTCTGCGAAGCCGAGGCTCGAGAGGATATAGTTGAACGCGGAGTGGGTCGGGTCGAACAGCCACCACCAGCCGAGCGACGACAGCGCCAGCGGAATGACCCACGGCACCAGCAGCATGCCGCGCCACTTGCGCTGGCCCTTGACCGGCAGGTTGTTGATCAGGTGCGCGGTGATCAGCCCGATCAGCGCTTTGAAGAACACGGCGCTGAGCGCGAAGATGGCGGTCTGCTCCATCACCATCCAGAACACGTCGCGCGACAACAGGAAGCTGAAATTGCCGAGCCCGATGAAGCGGGTCTGCGACTTGTTCAGCATCGACAGGTAGATCGAGTACAGCGCCGGATAGAGCACGAGGCTGGTGATAATAACGATCAGCGGCAGACACATCAGGAAGGCGATAGTCGAGCGGCGGCGCATGAACTGCCGCAAATTCCGGCTTGCCGACGATTGCAGGCTTACGCCTTGAATTCCTGGAGACCGAATCCCTGGCGACCGAATTCCTGGCGACCAAGTCTGGACGGTGTCTGCCATTCACGCCGCCGACCCTTTCGGGTCAGCCTCCCATCGCGTTTGAACCTTCGACATATGCCACATGCCGGCCCCCCAAGGCCGGCATGTGCAGTAGCGGCGAACCGAACGCGCTTTTAAGCGCGCCGAAGTCTTAAACCCGCCAAAATCTTAGACGCGCCAAAATCTTAGACGCGCCAAAATCTTAGACGCGCCAAAATCTTAGACGCGCCAAAATCTTAGACGCGCCAAAATCTTAGACGCGCAACGTGCCTTCGAGCTCGTTCTCGGCCCATTTGATCACGGCATCGATCTTCTCGTTGCCCTGGGTGACCTTGGCGACCATCACGGTGTTGATCGCCTGGTTGTAGATCTGGGCGCCGACCTCCGAACGCGCCGGCGCGCCGGCCATCGAGGTCTGCTCGTCGCCGCGCGGCGGATAGCCGTAGACGGTGCCGACCGGCGGCTCGACGATCTTCCAGGTGTCGAGATCGTACATGGTCTTGAACGACGGCAGGTCGTAGCCGAACGAGGCCTGGACCAGTTGCGCCACCGATTCCTTCTGCGAGATATAGGTCAGCAGGTCCTTTGCCGCCGACTTGTTCTTCGAGAACGACCACAGGCCGTAGAACTGCGGCAGTTGCCCGACGAAACGGCCCTTCGGGCCTTTCGGCATCGGATGGGTCCAGCAATTCGCCGCCACCGTCGGATTGTCGCGCTTGGCGACCGCCCAGGCGCTTGGCGGGTTCATGATGTTGGAGCCCTTGCCGGAAATCAGCCAGCGGTTATTGCCGGCGTCGTCCCAGGCATAAACTTCCGGCGGGTTCACCGCCATCAGCTTCTTCATGTATTCGAGCGCCGCGCGGGTCTCGTCGGAGTTGACCTTGATGTTGTCCTTGGCGTCGACCATGACCACGCCGTAGGAATTGAACAGCGCGCCGACCCAATCGACCGCGTCGGAGGTCTGGCCCATGGGCAAGCCGACCGGGAAGCCGGCGGCGTGCAGCTTTTGCGCTGCCGTCAGATAGGTGTCCCAGGTCCAGGTATCGGTCTTGGCCTTGTCCCATTTCGCCTCGTCGGCGGGGAACAGGTCGCGCACGTCGATGCCGGCATGTTGCTGGAACAGGTCGAAGCGCGAGCAGCACGGTTTGACCTGGCTGCCGACCGCGGTCGGGATGCCGCGCCAAGTGCCTTTGATCTTGGCCAGATATTCGGCGACCGGGCTGATCGGGCCGTATTGCGAGGTGAGCTTGCCGACGACGTCGTCGAGCGGCTCCAGCACGTTCTGGTGGATACGGACGTTCCAATCGCGATGCGACATGATGTCGTGGCCGGTGCCGGCTTGGGCTTCGGCCGCCGCGGTCAGCTTGTCCTTTTCACCCTGCGAGGTGATGTAGTCGATCTTGATCTCGCAATTGTTCTTGGCGCCCCACTCGTTGCAGAGCTTGGTGAAGGTGTTGTTGGCGCCGGGTACCCAATGGTCCCAGACGCCGAGCGACAGCGATCCGGCGGCGTAACTGTCTCTGACGTAGGGCGCGGCAATGGCCGCGACGGAACCGAGCGCCGCGCTTTTGAGGATGTTGCGGCGGGTAGGGGAGTTCAGGCGTGATTGGGTCATCAGGTCCTCCGTTTGGCCGCCATTTTTTCGTTGAGCTTGTTGGCGTGGGGCAAACCATACGCTTATCGCGCGAAACCGGCTAGGGGCGGCAAGGGGCGCGGGCTTGCGTATCCTGCTGCAAAATGCAGCAGGGCGGGGTGGGCAGGACGACCTTTGCCGTCCCGGCGTCAGGTTTCGCCCGATAGGCGAAATGTGATAGGTGTCCTCCAACAAGAACCGTCCCAAGAACCGTCCAATGAATAATCCTACACCCGAGGGAGGATTTAAGATGACTCGCATTCATCGGCGGAAATTACTGCAACTTTCTGGAGCGGGCGCGGTCGCGGCAAAGACCGGTGGGTTGGCTGCGATCCTGGCGACGTCGCGTGCGCCGGCTTACGCCCAGGGCGCGAGCGTGCACTGGCTGCGCTGGAACGATTTCGTCCCGAGTTCCGACAAGCTCTTGCGCGAAAAGATCGTTCCGGATGCCGCCAAGGATCTCGGCATCACGCTAAGTGTCGAAACGATCAATGGTAACGACATCCAGGCCCGGACCACGGCAGCGATCCAGTCCGGTGCCGGCCCCGACGTCATCTGCGCGCTGAACAATTGGCCGCAGCTCTATGCCGAAAGCCTCATCGATGTCAGCGACATCGCCGAGAAGATCGGCAAAGACCAGGGCGGCTTCTATGACGAGTCGACAGTCGTTGCCAACAACGGCAAGAAGTGGCTGGGCGTACCGTGGTGCATCGTCGGCGCGCGGAACTCGTATCGCAAATCGTGGTTCGAGGCAGTCGGCTACAACAAGTTTCCCGAGACCTGGGACGAGTACCGTGACGCCGGCAAGAAGCTCAAGGCCAAAGGCCAGCCGCTCGGCCAGACGCTTGGCCACAGCTTCGGCGATCCGCCGACCTTCTGGTATCCCTTTCTGTGGTCATTCGGCGGCATGGAGGTCGAGAAGGACGGCAAGAAGGTGGTGCTCGACAGCAAGGCCACGCTCGAGTCGGTCAAGTACGCGGTCGCGTTCTGGAAAGACTGCTGCGACGAAGGCGGGCTGGCGTGGGACGATTCCAGCAACAATCGCGCCTTCCTCGCCGGCACGATCAGCTCGACGTTGAACGGCGCCTCGATCTATCTGTTGGCCAAGCGCGAGCCTGATAAATACCAGAGCGAAAAAGGCACACCGCTCTTCCAGGACATTTTGCACGGCGCGCTGCCCAAGGGGACCGCCGGGCAATTCTCCTATCAGCTGCCGCATACAAACATGCTGATGGGCTATTCCAAGCAGCAGGACGCCGCCAAGAAATTCATCGCCTGGATCCACTCGAAGCCGGTCTATCAGGCGTGGTTCGACTCGCAGGCCGGCTACTCGGTCGGCGCCACGACGGTCTGGGAGGACGATCCGATCTGGAGCAAGGATCCGGTCATGGCGTCGTTCCGCACGGTCGGCCGCGGCGCGCATTTCCCCGGCTATGCCGGACCCGCGGATCGCAGAGCTGCGGAAGTCCTAAGCAAGTACATCATCATCGATATGTACGCCAAAGCGGTCCAAGGCATGCCCGCCGAGGACGCGGTCAAATGGGCGACCAGTGAGGTGGCGAAGATCTACACCTGACGTGCCGCACGTGCCGCAGATGATTTGCAAGGGCTCGGGGCGCCATGGCCGCGCCGAGCCGCAGAGGAAACGGCGATGGCGATAAGCGAAGCCGTGACCCAGCGAGCATTCGTGCAAGCGCCGCAACGTTCCGCGGCGACGCGACTGCTCGAGGACGAGCGTTGGCTCGCAGCCGCGCTGCTGTTGCCGACGATCGTGCTGCTCGGCCTGTTCATCGCCTATCCCTTCGTCGAAGGCGTGCTGCTGTCGGTCACCGACACGAGGGTCGGCGTCCCCGGTCACTTCATCGGCCTGGCGAACTTCAAGGCGCTGTTGAGCGACAGTATTTTTCGCGTCGCGGTCTGGAATACCTTTGTTTACACGGCAGTCGCGACGGTCTTCAAGTTGGCGCTGGGGCTGTGGCTTGCCTTACTGCTCAATCGTAACTTCAAGGGCAAGGCGTTCACGCGGGCGTTCATCCTGCTGCCCTTCATCATCCCGACGGTGCTGTCGACTTTCGCCTGGAAGTGGATGTTCGATCCGACCTTCAGCGTCATCAACTGGAGCCTGTTTCAGCTCGGCCTCATCCACGGCCGGATCAACTGGCTGGGCGATCCCTATCTCGCGCTGATCTCGGTGATCATCGTCAATGTGTGGCGCGGCGTGCCGTTCTTCGCGATCAGTCTGCTCGCCGGGCTGCAGACCATCAATCCCGAGTTGGAGGAGGCGGCGGCGATCGACGGCGCGCGGCCCTGGCAACGGTTCTGGCATGTGACCTGGCCGCTGCTGCTGCCCGTGACCATGGTGGTGGTCCTGTTCTCGGTGATCCAGACCTTCGCCGATTTCCAGCTTGTCTATGTCCTGACCGGCGGCGGGCCGGCGAACGCCACCCAGCTGTTTGCCACCTATGCCTACCAGATCGGCGTCGGCACCGGCTTGTTGAGCGAGGGTGCCGCGATTTCGCTCGCCATGTTTCCGTTCCTGCTCATGATCGTGGTGGTGCAACTGCTCTACATCCGCCGCGTCGAGGTGCACTGAGTCATGATCGAAGGAGCGAAGTGGCGGCGTTGGGTTTACTTCTACATTCCACTTGGCGTCTTCGTTCTTTGGCTCTTGTTCCCGTTCTATTGGATGCTGGTGACCTCGGTCCGGCCGGACCGCGAGCTTTATCGCCCATGGATGGCGCCCAACTATGCGCCGTTCTGGACCGCACATCCGACGCTGGTGCATATCACCGACCTGTTGACGGAAACACTGTTCATCCGCTGGATGGCGAACACGCTGTTCATCGCCATCGTATCGACCCTGATCTCGCTGTTCTGCGGCTTGCTCGCCGGCTACGCGCTGTCGCGCCTCAAATTTCCGTTCGCGGGCAGCCTCGGCACCGGTATCTTCATCACCTATCTCGTGCCGCAGACGCTGCTGTTCATTCCGCTCGCCGATATCATCCGCAACTTCCGGCTCGGCGATACGCCGTGGGCGCTGATCCTGACCTATCCGACCTTCCTCATTCCGTTCTGCACCTGGCTCTTGATGGGATATTTCAAGGCGATCCCGCGCGAGCTCGAGGAATGCGCGCGGATCGACGGCGCGACCCGCTGGAAGGCGATGCTTTACATCGTATTCCCGATCGCAGTGCCGGGTATTCTGTCGGCCGGCATTTTCGCCTTCACGCTGTCGTGGAATGAGTTCATTTACGCGCTCGTTTTCCTGTCGTCGGCCGAGCAGAAGACGGTTGCCGTCGGCGTTACGTCGGAACTCGTCCGCGGCGATGTTTTCTATTGGGGCCAGTTGATGGCCGGCGCGCTATTGGGCTCGATCCCGGTGGCGTTCATCTACTCGTTCTTCGTCGAGTACTACGTCGCCGGCCTCACCGGCTCCGTGAAGGGATGAGCCGATGGCGCGGGTGCTGATCCGGAATCTGAACAAGTTTTACGATCACGACGTGCACGCCGTCAAAGACGTGAATCTCGAAATCCGCGACAAGGAATTCGTGGTCCTGGTCGGACCTTCCGGCTGCGGCAAGACCACCACCTTGCGGATGGTGGCGGGCCTCGAAAGCATCACGTCGGGCGAGGTTCTGATCGGCGACACGGTTGTGAACAATCTGCCGCCCATGGATCGCGACATTGCCATGGTGTTTCAGAATTATGCGCTCTATCCGCACATGAGCGTCTACGACAACATGGCTTTCGGGCTGAAGATGCGCAAAGTCGACCGCGCCGAGATCGCCAAGCGCGTGCAGGCGGCCGCCGACATCCTCGGCATCGGCGACTATCTCAAGCGCAAGCCGCGCCAGTTGTCCGGCGGGCAGCGCCAGCGCGTTGCACTCGGCCGCGCCATCGTGCGGCATCCGCAGGTATTTCTGTTCGACGAGCCGCTGTCCAATCTGGACGCAAAACTGCGCGTGCAGATGCGCGTCGAGATCAAGAAGCTGCACAGCCGCCTCAACACCACCGCGGTTTACGTCACCCACGACCAGGTCGAGGCGATGACGCTGGGTGACCGCGTGGTGGTGATGAAGGATGGATTGGTGCAGCAGGTCGGCGAGCCGCTCGAGCTCTACAACGCTCCGGTCAACCGCTTTGTCGCCGGCTTCCTCGGCTCGCCGGCCATGAATTTTGCGGCCGTGCGGGTGCACGAGACCGCGGGCGCGCTGCGCGCCGACTCCACCGGCTTCGGCATCGACGTGCCGGCCGAGTTCGGATCGCGGTTGCGGCCCTATGCCGGCCGCGATGTGACGCTGGGCATCCGGCCGGAGGACTTGGAGATCGCCAACGGCTCGAGCCCGCCGGGCCTGTGTCTCGACGCGGTGGTCGAAGTCGTCGAGAAACTGGGCGCCGAAATCTTGCTCGATCTGCAGGTCGGCGAGCAAACCATGGTGGCGGCGGTGGAGCCTACGGTTCGCGCCAAGCGCGGCGACAAGATTCGCTTTGCACTGCGGCCCGAGCGCCTGCACTTCTTCGATGCGACGTCGGAAGCTGCGGTCTAGTCTAGCGCCGCAAGCGCGGTAGGGCGGATTAGCCCAACGGGTCCGGCCCGCAGCGGGCGACGTGATGAGATGGAATGCATCAACTTCATCGTCATGGCCGGGCTTGTACCGGCCATCCACGTCTTCGCGGACGGCCAAAGACGTGGATGCCCGGCACATAGGCGAGCGAAGCGACGCCGTTCTTCGAACGGCTATGTCCAGGCATGACGAAATCGATCGGACCTTGGCCGCCGAATTGCGATATATGGAAAGTGGCTGGCGCACCGTGGATCGGCTAGTCTCGCTCTGCATTGAGCGCAACGGCCGCAGGCAAAGCCGATGAAAGCGCGGTAGGGCGGATTAGCCGAAGGCGTAATCCGCCGCCTTTCGACAGCGCGATGGCGGATTACGCTGCGCTAATCCGCCCTACGATGCGTCCCTAATAAGGCGACGCCACCCTTGACTCTCGTCCCCGTAACAGTTACCTACCCAAAATCCCGCTCGCAAAGGGACGCCTTTCGCGAGGGTACTCCTTAGGGCGGAGCGGGAGCGGTTCTCGTCGGGCGCGGCGATACACTGCGCTC
>Ga0193726_1000163_pt1 | contig 91564 bp, 91 predicted proteins | sample H2c1metaG_FD_144928 | JGI IMG/M metagenome (GOLD analysis project Ga0193726, IMG submission 144928) | Soil microbial communities from a riparian zone of the East river system, Colorado, United States - H2c1 | ecosystem: Environmental > Terrestrial > Soil > Riparian zone | place: USA: East River... | reverse complement strand
CGACATGGCCGCTGCCGCCGCATTGCGGGCAGGGCTCGGTCGAACTCTCCAGCACGCTGGCGCGGATGCGCTGGCGCGACATTTCCAGCAGGCCGAAATGCGAGATGCGTCCGACCTGGATGCGCGCGCGATCCTGCCGCAGGCAATCGCTGAGCTTGCGCTCGACCGAACGGTTGTTGCGCTTCTCGTCCATGTCGATGAAGTCGATGACGATCAGGCCCGCGAGATCGCGTAAGCGCAGTTGCCGCGCAACTTCCTCGGCGGCTTCGAGGTTGGTCTTGAGCGCGGTATCCTCGATATGATGTTCGCGGGTGGAGCGGCCCGAATTGACGTCGATCGAAACCAAAGCCTCGGTCTGGTTGATGACGATGTAGCCGCCGGACCGCAATTGCACCGTCGGCGAGAACATCGCGTCGAGCTGGCTCTCGACGCCCATGCGCGAGAACAGCGGCTGGCCGTCGCGATATTGCCTGACCGCGCGCACGTTGGACGGCATCAGCATCTTCATGAAATCGCGGGCTTCCTGATAACCGGCTTCGCCGGCGACCTGGATTTCATCGATTTCCTTGTTGTAGAGATCGCGCAGCGACCGCTTGATCAGCGAGCCTTCCTCGTAGACGAGGGTCGGCGCCTGCGACTTCAGGGTCATGTCGCGCACGGTTTCCCACATGCGGATCAGATATTCGAAGTCGCGCTTGATTTCCGGCTTGGTGCGGGATGCGCCCGCGGTGCGCAGGATGATCCCCATGCCCTCCGGCACGTCGAGATCCTGCACCACTTCCTTCAGCCGCGAACGGTCCTGCGCGGACGTGATCTTGCGGCTGATGCCGCCGCCGCGCGCGGTGTTGGGCATCAGCACCGCATAACGGCCGGCCAGCGACAAATAGGTGGTCAGCGCCGCGCCCTTGTTGCCGCGCTCTTCCTTGACCACCTGAACCAGCATCACCTGCCGGCGCTTGATGACTTCCTGGATCTTGTACTGACGCCGTGGCCGGAAGGCGCGCTCCGGCACCTCCTCCATGACATCGTCGCCGCCGACGGATTCGACGATCTCTTCCTCGGCTTCTTCGCCGTCGTCCTCTTCGTCGTCATGCGGCTCGTCGCCCTGCGGCGCGGCGGCTTGTTCGTCGTGCTGCGAGGCGGAGTGATCGCCATCGGCATGTTCGGCCTGCGGCGCGTCGTCGGCATGGGCCTGATTTTCGAACGCGTGTTCGTCGTGGACCTGAACGTCGTGCGCAGGCTCTTCGTGGGCCTCAGCACTGGCTGGTACTTCCGCCGTGGATGCTTCAATGGCCGCCGAAACCGGCATGTCGGTTTGAGCTTCCGGCGCGGAAGTCTCGCTCGCGGCATGATCATGGTCGTGCTGATCGTGCGGGTGTTCATGCTCATGAGCATGATCGCGCGAATGCTCGTGACCTTCATGGTCATGATGACCCGCATCGGCCTCGTGATGTCCGGCTTCGTGCTCGTGGGTATGACCTTGGTCGCCGTGCTCATGATGCTCATGGTCGTGCGGCTGGGCGGCCTGCGACGGGTCCGGGCTTTCCGCGCTGACGACCTCGCTCTGCACGCGCTCGCCATTGCCGCGGCGGCGTGAGTTGCGGTGCCGCGGACGGCGGCGGTTGGAACGATTTTCGGTTTCTTCCTCGGCCTCGCGGTGGGCGCGTTCGTCGGCCTCGATCAGCGCCTGACGGTCGGCGACCGGAATCTGGTAATAGTCGGGATGGATTTCGCTGAAGGCCAGGAAGCCATGACGGTTGCCGCCGTATTCGATGAAGGCGGCCTGCAGCGACGGCTCTACGCGCGTGACCTTGGCGAGGTAGATATTGCCGCGCAGTTGCTTGCGTTGGGCGGTCTCGAAATCAAACTCTTCGACGCGATTGCCGCGCACCACGACAACCCGGGTCTCTTCCGGGTGGGTGGCATCGATCAACATTTTGTTGGGCATTTTGGGACTCTTGACGGCGGAGGGCGCGCATGACGGCAAGCGCATGTCGCGCAGCCGGGTGACGCGACGGTCCACCTGATTCGGGGGTGAGGGGAAGGCCGAAACGCAACCCGGGGCGCCCAGCCGAACGCGAACCGGCAGCAGTGCGGCGCTCGAAGCTTTCGCTTCGCATCGGCGCAATCCCTGCGTGGGTCCTGGTCGGCATCTCAGTCTGGCGCATCAAGCGTCGGCCCGTCTGAACACGTTGGCGGCAAAGGTGCCGCCTTGTCTGTCGCTGATGGCCCGGCGCGGCGCCTGAGCGCTCGCCGGCTGTCGTATATCGCGGCTTTGGGCCGGGATAATCGGTTATGAAGTGTCTAAAGCCGCCCTGGAGCAAGAAAGTGACCTGGGGACGGACGCCGCTCGGGCTCGAAACCGTCCCTCCGGATCAGCCGCGCGCTGCGCTGGCCGTGGAGGGATCGGAAAGACGCTGGAACCTCTGTTCGGAGGAACCGGCGCTGCACCGGGAGGCTGAACGCGACACAACCGGGAGTTAAACCGTCAGCCCTCATTACATACGTGGATTGACGGCCTCATGCAAGGAAAGCGTAACAGCACAGCAACACCGCGCCTTATTCAGCCGGAGAGCGTTAAGCTTCGGTTAACCCTGCGGTTCTATTGCGGTAAGAGGGCTGCTCGGAGGCATGGATTCGTTGGCGGGCCGCGCAAATCATATTGTTTTGCTTGGAGCGGCGTGTCTGTGCGCTGCAGCAATTCTCTGCCTTGGATCTGCCGGAGCCAACGCGACTGACAGCAACGTTTCGCGCCCTCCGGTTGCGGCAGATTTCCCGATCGCCTCGGACGTGCGGCTGGCCGGCGACGACAAGCGCACGCGCTTCATTCTCGACCTGGACAAGAACATCCCGTTTCGCGCCTTCGCGCTCGCCGACCCCTATCGCGTCGTGGTCGATCTCCCGCAGGTCACGTTCCAGCTTGCCGCCGGCGCGGGCTCCGCGGGGCGCGGGCTGATCAAGGCATTCCGCTACGGGCTGGTGATGCCCGGCGGTTCCCGGCTGGTGTTCGATCTTGCCGGGCCGGCCAAGATCGACAAAGCCTATGTGCTGGACGCGGCCAACGGGCAGCCGCCGCGGCTGGTGCTCGAATTCGAAGCGGTGGATCGCACCAGTTTTGTCCAGTCGCTCGCCGCGGAAAGCCGGCCGGATTTGCGCCCGGCAATCGGGACATCCGACGCCGTCGCGATGACAGCCGTTGTGGCGACAGCCGCCGCCGCCGCAGATGCGACCGGACCGGCCAAGGCGGCCGAACCGCCGGATTCGCGCCCCGTGGTGGTGATCGATCCCGGCCATGGCGGTATCGACAACGGAACCCAGGCCAGCGGCGAAAGCGAAAAAAACCTGGTGCTGGGTTTTGCGCTGGCGCTGCGCGATCGCATTGAGAGGACCGGCAAATACCGCGTCGTCATGACCCGGGCCGACGATACGTTTATTCCGCTGGCCGATCGGGTGCGGATCGCGCGCAATCATTCCGCGGCGCTGTTTGTATCGATCCACGCCGATGCGTTGCCGCGCCGCGAGGGCGACGCCCAGGGCGCCACCATCTATACCTTGTCGGACAAGGCCTCCGACGCCGAAGCCGAACGGCTCGCCGAGCTGGAAAACAAGGCTGACGCCATTGGCGGCGTCAACCTGACGGAAGAACCGACCGATGTCGCCGACATCCTGATCGATCTGGCGCAGCGCGAAACCCGAGCGTTCTCAAATCGCTTTGCACGGCTGTTGAAGAGCGAAATGAAAACCACTGCGCGGATGCATAAGCACCCGCTCAAATCCGCCGGGTTCAAGGTGCTCAAGGCGCCCGACGTGCCATCGGTATTGATCGAACTCGGCTATGTTTCGAACAAGAGCGACCTTGAGCACCTGGTGTCCGATAACTGGCGATCCCGGACCGTCGGATCGGTGGCGCAGGCGATCGATACGTTCTTTGCCAAACGGGTGGTATCGGCTGGCTCGGGCAATTGAAAAAGACAGGGCGTGCAACGGCTAAAGCCCTAGTTTGGCCACAGCGGCGGCTCTATAAAAAGCCAATGCAAGGCCTGCAGAATCGGTAAAATCACCTTCCGGCAGGACCGGAAAACGCCGCGTGTACCGGCCAAGGGTTGAAACGGATATTCGCTGATGCGCTTTCTGGTGCGGTTCATGGGTTTCTTGTTCGCCGCCGGAACCGTCGTGTTCCTGGTTGGCGTCGCCGCGGCGGCGGGGCTGATCTGGCATTATTCCAAGGACCTGCCGGATTATTCGCAGCTTCAGGACTACGAACCGCCGGTCATGACGCGGGTTCACGCCTCCGACGGCGCGCTGCTCGCTGAATATTCCAAGGAGCGCCGGCTGTATCTGCCGATCCAGGCGGTGCCGAAGATCGTGATCAACGCGTTTCTGGCGGCCGAGGACAAGAATTTCTACGAGCATGGCGGCATCGATTTTTCCGGCATGGCCCGCGCCGCGGTGCTGTTTGCGCAAAATTACGGCTCCAACAAGCGCCCGCAAGGCGCATCCACCATCACCCAGCAGGTTGCGAAGAACTTTCTGCTGACCAACGAGGTATCCTTCACCCGCAAGATCAAGGAAGCCTTGCTGGCGATGCGGATCGAGCGCGCCTACTCGAAGGACAAGATTCTCGAACTGTATCTCAACGAAATCTATCTCGGCCTCAGCGCTTACGGAGTTGCCGCGGCGTCACTGGTCTATTTCGATAAATCTGTCAACGAACTCACCATCGCGGAAGCGGCCTATCTGGCCGCGCTGCCCAAGGCGCCGTCGTCACTGCATCCGATTGCGGCGTTCGACCGCGCGGTCGAACGCCGCAATTACGTGATCGACCGCATGCTGGAAAATGGCTGGATCAAGCAGGCCGACGCCGATGCGGCCCGCAAGGACCCGATGACGGTCACCAACCGGGCGAATGCCGCGCACATTTTCGCCGGCGAGTATTTCGCCGAGGAAGTCCGCCGCGACGTGTTCGAGCGCTACGGCGAGAAGAAGCTCTATGAAGGCGGCCTGTCGGTTCGAACCACGCTCGATCCGAAGCTGCAGGTGATGGCGCGCAAGACCATGACCAACGGCCTGATCAATTTCGACGAGGCGCAGGGCTGGCGCGGCGCGCCCACCAAACTCGACATATCGGGCGACTGGGGCGTGAAGCTCGCCGATGTCAAATCGCTGTCCGACATTTCGCCGTGGCGGATGGCGGTGGTGCTGGAGACCAGCGACCAGTCGGCGCGGATCGGCTTTCAGCCCGGCCGCGAACTCGGCGGTGCGGTCCTCAAGGGCCGGCAAACCGGAAACATCACGCTGGACGGCGTGAAGTGGGCGAAGGCCGCATCCGGTCCGGCGCGCGGCAGGACGCCGACGGCAGTTTCGCAAGTCCTTCAGCCCGGCGATGTCATCTATGCCGACCCATTGATCGCCAAGGACGGAACGCCGGTCGAGGGCCAGTTCCGGCTGCGGCAATATCCCGAAGTCTCCGGCGCCATGGTTGCGATGGATCCGTGGACCGGCCGCGTGCTGGCGATGGTCGGCGGCTTCTCGTTCGATCAAAGCCAGTTCAATCGTGCGACGCAGGCCTATCGCCAGCCCGGTTCGTCGTTCAAGCCGCTGGTCTATTCGGCGGCGATGGACAACGGATATACGCCGTCCACGGTCGTGGTCGATGCACCGATCGAAATCGATCAGGGGCAGGGGGCCGGCGTCTGGCGTCCGGAAAACTATTCGACTGGCAAGTATTTCGGACCGCAAACGCTGCGGAACGCCCTGCAAAAGTCACTCAACACGGTGACCGTGCGGCTGGCGCAGGATATCGGCATGCCGCTGATCGGCGAATATGCCAAGCGTTTTGGCGTCTATGACGAACTGCCGAATTATCTGTCCTACGCGCTCGGCGCGGGCGAGACCACGGTCATGCGCATGGTCACGGCCTATTCGATGTTCGCCAATGGCGGCAGGCGGGTGAAATCGACGCTGATCGATCGCATCCAGGACCGCTATGGCCGTACCATCTTCAAGCATGATGCGCGCGAGTGCCGCGGCTGCGACGCCGCCGAGGGTTGGAAAAACCAACCCGAGCCGCAGCTGGTCGACCGCCGCGAGCAGGTGCTCGATGCGATGACGGCCTATCAGATCACCTCGATGATGGAAGGTGTGGTCCAGGCCGGCACCGCGACCGTGGTCAAGGAAGTCGGCAAGCCGATCGCCGGCAAGACCGGCACCACCAACGATGAAAAGGACGCGTGGTTCATCGGATTCTCGCCCGACATCGTGGTCGGAATCTATGTCGGCTACGACAAGCCGCGCAACCTCGGCAAGGGTGCTACCGGTGGCCATCTGGCCGCGCCGATCGCGCGGGATTTCCTCAAGCTCGCGCTCGCGGACAAGCCGGCGATTCCGTTCCGCGTGCCGGCGGGCATCAAGTTGATCCGCGTCGATGCCAAGAGCGGTATGCGCGCCGGTCCCGGCGACGGCGGCAGGACCATTCTGGAAGCCTTCAAGCCGGGCACCGCGCCGCCGGATAACTACTCGGTTATCGGCGTGGCCGATGCGGACGGCCGGTCGCTCAGCGTTTCACCGGACGCCGACCGCACGATCCTGCGCTCTGGCACTGGCGGGCTTTACTAGAGCGTTTTCAAGCGAGGTGGATGCCGGTTCGCGTGAAGAAAACGCGTCAATTTAAAGAGTGCGATTGCGCTTTAGGACGTCCGCCGCTACATCCCTCACATTATTTCCAGTCGCGGCTTGCGCCGCAGATCAGAGCACCCATGCGCGCTGAAATCGAAAGACTTGTCGAAGAGATCAAGCAGTCGGTCGGGCTGCTGAGGAGGCATCTTTGACGTCGATGCATCCACGGCGCGCCTTGCCGAGCTGAACAAGCTCGCCGAAGACCCCAATCTCTGGAACGATCCCCAGAAAGCGCAGAAGCTGATGCAGGAGCGAACCTCGCTGGAGGATTCGCTTTCCGGCATCGGCAAGGTCGAGCGCGAGCTTGAAGACAATGCCGGCATGATCGAACTCGGCGAAGCCGAGAACGACGAGGGCGTGGTCGCTGAGGCCGAAACCGCGTTGAAAAATCTGAAAAAGGAAGTCGCGCGCCGCGAACTCGAAGCATTGCTGTCGGGCGAAGCCGACCGGTTCGACTCCTATCTCGAAGTCCATGCCGGTGCTGGCGGTACTGAGAGCCAGGACTGGGCCTCGATGCTGTTGCGCATGTACACGCGCTGGGCGGAGAAGCACGGCTTCAAGATCGAATATCTGGAAGAGACCCAGGGCGAAGAAGCCGGCATCAAGTCGGCCACCATCCAGATCAGCGGCCACAATGCCTATGGCTGGCTGAAAACCGAAGCCGGCGTGCACCGGCTGGTGCGCATCTCGCCGTTCGATTCCAACGCGCGCCGGCATACGTCGTTCTCAAGCGTCGCGATTTTCCCCGTAGTCGATAACAGCATCAAGATCGATATCGCCGAGTCCGATGTTCGCGTCGATACCATGCGCTCCGGCGGCGCCGGCGGCCAGCACGTCAACAAGACCGAATCCGCGGTGCGGCTCACGCACATTCCCACCGGCGTCGCGGTGGTGTGTCAGGCCGGCCGTTCGCAGCACAAGAACAAGGCGCAAGCCTGGGACATGCTGCGCGCGCGGCTCTACGAAATCGAATTGAAGAAGCGCGAAGAGCAGGCCGCCGCCGACCAGGCCGCCAAGACCGATATCGGCTGGGGCCATCAGATCCGCTCCTACGTGCTGCAGCCGTATCAGATGGTGAAGGACCTGCGCACCGGCGTGCAGACGTCGGATACATCAGGCGTGCTTGACGGCGATCTCGATGAATTCATGGCAGCGACGCTGGCGCAACGCGCATTCGGCGCGCCGCCGGCTTCCATCGAGGATGTGGATTAACTCATGGCTCATGTTGCGTTTATTGGTCTAGGACGCATGGGTCACGGCATGGCGAGCCGCTATCTCGACAGCGGTTTTACCGTCGCGGTCTGGAATCGCAGCAAGGCCAAGGCCGATGATCTGATCGCACGCGGCGCACGATGGGCGAACTCGCCTGCGCATGCCGCCGATGGTGCGGATGCGATCGTGACCATGGTCGCCGACGATGAAGCGTCGCGGGCGGTGTGGCTCGGCAAGGACGGCGCGGTGGCGACCGCCAAAGCGGGTGCGCTGGCGATCGAATGCTCTACCGTGTCGTATCAACACGCGCTCGATCTCGGACACGATCTGCGAACTCACGGTCTCGTCTATATCGACAGCCCGGTCACCGGCCTGCCGGACGCCGCCGCTTCGGGAAAACTGACGTTGCTGGTCGGCGCCGATCCCGCCGATCTTGAGCGGGCGCGGCCGTTTCTTGCGCCGCTCAGCACGACGATCCGGCATTTCGGCCCCGTAGGCAGCGGCACCGTCTACAAGCTGATCAACAACCTGATGGGCGCTGTTCAAATCGCCAGTCTCGCCGAAGGCTTGGCCATCGCCGAGCAGGCCGGTCTTGATATGACGCTGGTTGCGGATGCGATGGCGACGGGTGCGGTCGCCAGCCCGCAAGTCATCCGTCATTCGAAACGCATGGTGAACAGGGATTTTTCCGGCGCCTCTTTTACGGCATCGCTGCGGCACAAGGATGCGGCCTATGCGGTCGCGCTGGCGGAAAAGTTGCTGTCAGGGGTTCCGGTCAGCCGTTCGGCGCTGGCCGCTTATGAAAGGGCGAAAGCTTACGCGCCCGATGCCGACGAGGCGAAAATGATCGAGATCGTGTCGCGGCCGAAGGGCAACGCTTAGGGCGCGTACTCATAAACCTTAGTCAACGTCTGCTTCGCTCCAATACCGACCGCTTTGTGCAATCGCAATAAATGACGCGATGCGCCACGACCGTACTTACCGACTTCATCATTCACACCCAAGCGAGCCGGTTGTTCACTGTCAGGTGGTGCGCCACCGTCGATGAAGATGGGCACTATTCGTTCGCCGTGGCGCTATGACGCCGGAGCCTACCGCGCTCTGAAACCTGAGAACGCGCGACCGCCCGCGATTTAGCACTACGCCTTATTGGCCGCAGTTTTCCGATGTCGCGGTCGTCCGGATAGGCAGCGCACCGAACCACCTCAGGAATCTTGCAATGTCCGTTGTCGGGGGTAACCCGGAAGAGCTATGCTCCAGTTTGACGCTTTTCGCAGTTTAACCCACACCAGCCGTCGGCCAGCATTTCGACGGACACTCTCAACCCGGTGTAGAGAGTTCGTTACACTAGGACACGGATGAACCATTCACTAGCCGATCGTTGACACTCACAGAGCGAGTTTCTACACTGGGCGCAGATCATTGGAGATATTCGAGATGACGATCGCAACCGTCGTAGTAGGGCGCTGGCGCATGGACCGGTAACGGCACCCATGCCGGTACCCCGTGCGCCCCCGACAAGTTCGGGGGCTTTTTTTTGAGCAAATTTCTGTCCGGCCTGTCAGATTGAGAAGAGGAAACCGTGCCTGGAAAAGCCGCAGACCCGCCGGCCCTGATGACCTTGATCGTGCTGAGCGGACTGTCGGTGGTATCTCTCAACATGTTCCTGCCCTCATTGGCAAACATTGCCCGCGAGTTTCAGGCGGACTATGCGCTCGTCAATCTGTGCATCGCCGGATATGCGGCCGTGAGCTGCGTGCTGCAGCTCGTGATGGGGCCGTTGTCGGATCGCTTGGGCAGGCGGCCTGTGATCTTTGCCGCCTTGCTGCTTTTCCTCGTCGCATCGCTGGGCTGCCTGTTGGCGTCCAACGTCTGGGTGTTTCTCACCTTCCGCCTGATGCAGGCGGTTATCGCCCCCGCCTACGCCGTTTCTGTTGCCATTATTCGGGATGTCTCCGCCGGCAGCAAAGCAGCGAGCTCCATCGGCTACGTGGCCATGACCTCGGCCATCGCTCCCATGCTGGCCCCGATGCTTGGTGGCGCGCTCGATGATCTGTACGGATGGCGGGCCAGTTTCTGGGCTTTTCTCGTCATGGGCGGCGCAACCCTCGCGCTGTGCTGGGTCGATCTACGGGAGACGAACAAAACGCCCGCAGCTACGTTTACGCGGCAAGTTCGATCGTACGGGACGCTTGTGGGATCAGGGCGGTTTTGGGGTTACGCGCTGTGCATGACGTTTTCCAGGGGGGCGTTCTTCGTCTTCATAGGTGGAGCGTCGCTTGTCGCTGTCTCCACGTTCCGGATTTCCGCCGCACAGCTTGGTTTCTATATGGGAACCATCACCGCCGGTTTTGTTCTCGGTAGTTTTCTGTGCGGCCGCTTCTCCGAACGTTATGGGCTCACGACCATGATGCTGACGGGCGGATTGGTCGCATGTGCGGGCTTGATTCTGGGAATCCTGCTTTGCCTTTATGGCGTGGTGAGTTTGCCGATCTATTTCGGCGCCTGTGGTTGCGTTGGTCTCGGCAACGGATTGGCGATCCCCAGCAGCAATGCGGGTGTCGTCTCGGTTCGGCCGGAAATGGCAGGCAGCGCGTCGGGACTGTCAGCTGCGTTGACGGTCGGCGGCGGGGCATTCCTGTCCGCGATCACGGGCATGGTTCTGACCGAGGCGAACGCCGCCCCAACCCTGTTGGCAATGATGCTCCTGTCCTCGGGAATGGGCTTGCTGGCAACGCTGTACGTCATGCGGCGCGACGCGCAAGAGAAACCGCTGGAGCGAGAGTGAGAAGTCGATGCTTGAACGAATTTTTCCTGTTGGCACGAATGCAAAGTGGCACGGCCTCCCTGATACTTCCGCTATTGGCTGAAAAGCAGAAGTCGATCCGGCATCCCCAAAAACCGTAAACAATGCGGTGAACGGCGTCACCAATGCATCCGATTGTCATTCGCATTGCTGGTCGAGCGCACTGTTTGCGACGGGCGCATAACAGCAATCGCAGCAATCCGATCTGCTTCAGCCCCTATCTCTATCGCTCTCGCAACCAGGTCGAGCGGTTCTTCAACAGGATCAAACAATGTCGTCGGGTAGCGACGCGCTACGACAGGCTCGCCGCCAACTACCTTGCCTTCGTTCAACTCGCGTCAATCAGGCTATGGCTGCGCTTTTATGAGTCCGCGTCCTAGCACTACTTTGGCAGATTTACCCACGGTCGACGGTCAATCTGGAATAGCGCATGTCCCCGGTCTCTCAGACGAACGAATGGGACGATGAAAAATGTCAAGTGCGGGTTCAAGAATGTCTCGACTTGTCTACTGAGCCTACCCTAGGTAATTCGTTAGTCTGCGGGGATGCGATCAGCCAAACATGGCCGGCGGGCGCCCTTTTGTGTGCAAACAGGAGCGTGCAGTGGCGGTACGAAAGCTCGATCCGGAGGGTGCCAGGCGCTTCGCACACTTCAGTCAAGCGGTCTTGGTTGAGGTTCCCGGTCCCACACTCTACGTCGCCGGTCAGGGCGACGTGACCGGAGACTTCGAAATCCAGGCGCGGAAGGCCTGGACGCAAATCGAGGTCCTGCTCAATGAGGCCGGAATGACGTTGACCGACGTGGTTAAGGTCACCGGTTATGTTGTCGATCGAAATTACGTTTCCGCGTATCGCGCCGTTTTCCTGGAAGTGATGGGCGAGGTACGCCCAGCGTCCACGCTCGTCATTTGCGATTTGGTGCACCCGGCGATGCTGGTAGAGATCGAAATTGTAGCTACGAAGAACTAGCACTATTTTGGCAGATTTACTCACGCCGCTGCTCGCTGCAAATCCATTTTCGGCAGTGCGGGCATTGGTGCGGTGGTGGTCGAATGATGAGTTCGAGGATGGCCTGACGCACCGCTGGCAAGGTTGGTTGCGGTGGCGGCCCGTTGATTCTTTTTTTCCCGCCTTGCGATTTTGAGCGGGCGATGCTGGAGGAAAGCGTAAGCAATCATGGTCATGAGCGCGTGGCGAATCCCGTCCCGCTCAAGATCTGCCAAAGTAGTGCTAGCTAGCCGCCTCAACGCCGCGAGCACAGGTCCATTCGGCGAGCCATGTCGTAAAACGCCCGCTGTCGCGCTCGCCGCCATGCCATGCCGCGTAGACCGCACCATCGCTCGCCACCAGCAGCACCACATCGAGCCCCTTCGAGCGGCGCAGCGTATCGATCGCATGCTGCGGCGTCTGCGCGATGGGACCGGCGACATTGAACGAGGTGTTGACGGAGATTTCGACGCCGATGTGACGGCCGAGCGCCTTCAGGTAAGCGTAGGTGAGGGGATCGTCTTCCGCGCGCACGATCTGTACGCGGCCGGTGCCGTCGGCATGGATCACCGCTGGAATTTTCGGCAGCGCCTGCGGCTTCGACTGCGCCGTCAGCACCATGTAGTTGTAGGCATTGTAGTTGCCGTCCGACGCGCCTTCGAGCAGATCGAAACATTCATGTGCCGCTTCCAGCGTCGCCATTGGCGCCAGCGGGCGGATCGCCTCGCGATATTTCACGCGTTCGTTGAGCCGCTCGCGCGTATTCGGATCGCAGGGGTTGGCGAGGATCGAGCGATGGCCGAGCGCGCGGGGGCCGGTTTCCGCCGCGCCCTGAACCAGCGCGATCACGCCATCTCGCGCCACAATGAACGCCATCAGGTCGGCGATGACGTCGCGGCCTTCCGGCGTTGAAATATCGCCGATGCACTGTGAAGCAATGTCGGGAGCTTCGAGAGCGTTCGCGATCTCATCGCGCGAAGGCGGATCGCCGCAATAGAACGCGTGCGTCATCGGCGCCCCGCGCGGCGCCCCGGCAAGATGCGCGAACAGCCATGCCGCGCCGATGGTAACGCCGGCATCGCCGGGTGTCGGCGGCACCCATAGATGCAGACAAGCCTTTCGTTGCTGCGCGTTCGCGAACCAAGCTTCATTGAAATGTTCGAGCAAGCGCATGTTGCCGATGGCGTTCAGCGCCACTCCGCCGGTAAGCACCAGCCGATTTGCGCCGACCGCGCGCAGCAGGTGATCGACGACATGGATCATGGCATCCTCGAACACCAACTGCGTTGCCGCCGCCTTGTCGAGCCGGTCCTGGGTGTCGGGCCGGTGGTTGATGTCCTCGACGCGCAACACCGCGTCGGGATTCCATAGCTGATCCGGTTTCAGCGGTTCGCCGAGAATGTCGATCAACGCTGCTTGGTAGGGATGATCGAATGGGTCGCACTGCCAGTTACCCATCGCGCGATTGAGATTGACTGCACCGCCGGAGCCGAAATCAAGAACCTTCTTTAATCGCGCGTAATAGGGATTGGTCGCGCGGTTCATGTCGCCCCACGCCGCGGCGCCCATGTAGCGGCCCTCGCTGGAGAGCCAGGTCCAGCCGCCCTGGGTTGACGAGATCACACTGTAGAAGGCGCCGAGCGAATCGAACACGCTGTCATTGCAGGAGAGGCGGCGCATGGCGCCGTTCTCGGCGACATACAGCGAGATCGACCCCTGATCGCCGGTGCCGTCGAGCACTGCGATGGCGACGGGCTCGCCGGTCTGGGTGAATGGCTATGCCGCGAATGAAAACCAGGCGTGATTGTCGTGATGCGGCATGCAGATCAGCGGCACCCGCGCGTCAAGCCCAAGCTGCTTGCCGAGTAGTTTTGGCGTGCGGGTCATCTGTTCGAGACGGCGGCCATCGAAGCCGGCCGCTTCGGTATTGCGCAGCAGCTTGATGCTTTGCGGCGCCTCCTCCAGCACCGAGCGGATCAGCGTTCCGAACAGCGTCGGATAATCCCAGGTCGTGACCCACGCTGCGATATCGCCGATGTCGCGACCCATGCTTCGCAGCGTCGCGGCCATCGCGTCGATCGATCCTCGCGGATACTCCGTCGTGTGCTTGTTGCCGGAAAACCGTTCTTCTTCATTGTTGACGATCAAACGCGGGCCGTTCGCCTGTGTCACTTCAACCAGCGCGACGCCTGAATTGTGGGTCCCGGGCGGCCCTAGTCCGGCGAGATAGACCGTTTCGCCGCGCGCCAGTTGCTCGCGAATAGATGCGAGCCGCTCATTGGCAAAGTCAGATCCGAGCTGATGAAAGCCCGCGGCCGCCAGCAGCCGCGCACTGAGCCATCGCGCGGCGCGAAAACCGGCGGCGCCGAGGCGAGGGTGCTTGGGACCAATTCGCTTGTCAGGCATATTCATGCTGGCAGCATCAATCATAAATGACGGCGGGCAACAACGCCTGTTCCGCACGGCAGAATATTCGGCCGCTTGCGCGGGTGACTTTGGGCTGCGACAATCCCGTTAAATCGAAAACGATCCTCGGGAGAAAGCGATGCCGGAGCGTGCGACGCGTCTTGTTGGCCTGACAGTTATTGCCACGGCGGTTTTCTTTTCGGCATCGGCAGCGAATGCCCAGAAAAAATACGATTCCGGTGCGAGCGATACCGAGATCAAGATCGGCAACATCATGCCGTATAGCGGTCCGGCGTCGTCTTATGGCGTGATCGGCAAGACGGAGGCAGCGTATTTCAACAAGATCAACGCCGAGGGTGGCATCAACGGCCGCAAGATCAATTTCATCTCCTATGACGATGCCTACAGCCCGCCCAAGGCGATCGAGCAGGCCCGCAAGCTGGTGGAGGCCGACGAGGTCTTGCTGATATTCCAGCCGCTTGGCACACCCTCCAATTCCGCGATCCAGAAATACATGAATGCCAAGAAGGTGCCGCAACTGTTCGTGGCGTCGGGCGCCACCAAATGGGGCGATCCGAAGAATTTCCCATGGACCATGGGCTGGCAGCCCAACTACCAGAGCGAGGGCCGCATCTACGCCAAATACATTCTGGACCACTATCCCAACGGCAAGATCGCGGTGTTCTGGCAGAACGACGATGCCGGCAAGGATCAGGTCAAGGGCCTGCGCGACGGGCTTGGCGACAAAGCGGGCATGATCATTGCCGAGAAATCCTATGAGGTGTCTGACCCGACCATCGATTCCCAGATCGTTGCCCTGCACGATTCCGGTGCCGACATCTTCTTTTCATGGGCCGCACCAAAGGGATCGGCACAGGCGATCCGAAAGGTCGGCGAACTCGGCTGGAAGCCGAAGTTTTTTCTGGCGAACACCGCGACCTCGGTCGCCGCGGTTCTCAAACCGGCGGGACTTCAATACTCGAAAGACATCATCTCGACCGCCTATTTGAAGGACCCGACCGATCCGGCCTGGAAGGATGATGCCGGCACCAAAACCTGGCTGGCGTTCATGGACAAATATTATCCCGATGGCGACAAATCCAACGCCAATAATGTCTACGGCTACGTGCTCGCCCAGAACATGGTTCAGGTTCTGAAGCAATGCGGCGATAACCTGACCCGCGAAAACGTCATGAAGCAGGCCGCCAGCATCAAGGACTTTTCAACCGAGATGATGCTGCCGGGGATCAAGGCCAACACCGGGCCGGATGACTTCTTTCCGATCGAACAGATGCAATTGATGAAGTTCGATGGCGAGGCGTGGCGGCTGTTCGGCGACGTGATCGACGGCGAGGTCGGCCACGCGCCTTGAATAGTCGTCATTCCGGGGCGGTCGCAAAGCGAGCGAACCCGGAATCCAGACATGTAGCGCTTGTTTCTGGATTCCGGGTTCGCGCGAAGAGCGCGCCCTAAGACGCGCAATTGCGCGTCGGGGAATGACGGATCTCAGCCCGCGCTGAGCCGCACGCCGGCGCGCAAAAATTTCTGCGGATCGACCGCGTCGCCGTCGATCCGGGTTTCGTAATGCAAATGCGGGCCGGTCGAACGGCCGGTCGAGCCGACCGCGCCGATCACCTGTCCGATTTTGATCTGGTCGCCAACCTTGACGTTAATCTCCGACATGTGGCCGTAGCGGGTCGATAGACCGTTGCCGTGGTCCACCTCCACCATGCGGCCATAGCCGCCGGCCCATCCCGATGACACCACTTTTCCATTCGCAGTCGCGCGCACCGGGTCGCCCGTAGCGGCGCGGAAATCCAGACCGGTATGCATGGCAGGTCGGCCCAAAAACGGATCGCTGCGGACACCAAAACCGGAAGTGAATTCGACTTCGCCGATCACCGGCTTGCGGTAAGGCACCAGCGTCAGCGTCCGGTTCAGGCGCTCGACCTGGGCGCGGGTAATGTTGATGCGATAAAGCTGGCGTTCGAAAGGCCCTGCATCGGCGGGAAGCTTGACCGGGACGAAGGGACCGCCCATGCCCGAGCGCGGCGTCGCGGCTTCCAGTTGCGCGATGTCGAGACCGAGGTCGGTGAACACGCCGCGCATCCGCCGCACACGCGATTCCATGCTGTCCTCGACCGAGCTCAGCGCCGCCATCTGGCGGCCTTCGACCTGATCGAGCGAGGTCTGCAGGCGCACCAGAACGTTGTCGATGCCCTGGATCTTCGCGAACTGATTGGGCTGCGGATTGACGATCGGCGGGGTCCGGGATTCCAGCCGCGCTTCGCGGTCAGGCGGCGCCACAAAGATCACGGTGTCATTGATCGGGGAGGGTTTCGGTACGCCGGAAGAGCCGGCATCGGTGGCCGCGGCCCCGCGAGGTTGCTTGATCGATCCCGTAATCGACGCATCCGGAATCGCACTCAATGCGGTGGCGCGGGATTCCAGCGCGGTCTGGCGCCGCATGATTTGATCGAGCTTCTGGTCGAATTGCTCCTGATCGAGCAACTGGCGGCTGGTGGTGCGGTCGACCTTGGCCCGCAGTTCGGAGATCCGATCTTCATAGGCGTATTGCATATCCGCCTGGCGCGCGATCAACCGCGTCAGCACGTCGTCGCGAAACGCGAAATAGGTCGCGGTCGCCGCCGACCATGCGCCGAGCACCGTGACCGTGCCAATGACGATCCAGAACACCACGGGCCCGAATCGCACCTGCTTGCCGGCGTGCGCGATGGTATAGCCGCTCTGCGCCGATTGCGGATGGGCCGCGGCGTGCGCAGTCGCCGGACGCCGCGGATGCGACCTTCCGTGATCATGCGCATGGTGTTGCGGAACCTCGGAATATTGATCCGAACGATACGACATCGGCACTCCCGCGCCGGTCGGAAACAAACTCCCGTTCGGCTCAACTCACGGGGTGATTTGACCCTCTCATGGTTAATTTTTGGAGAACGGAACCGCGCAATTACAGAGCGCTCGCGGCGGCGAGCACCTCGTCAGCATGGCCGTCGACCTTCACGTTGCGCCAGATCTTTGACACTTTGCCCTTGCTGTCGATCAGAACCGTTGTACGAAGAATGCCAAGGAAGGTCTTGCCATACATGGACTTTTCGCCCCAGACTCCATAAGCCTCCAGCATCCCGTGCTTCTCGTCCGAGATGAGCGGGACCGAAAGCTGGTGCTTGTCCCGAAACGCTTCCTGGGCCTTCAACGGGTCGGCCGACACGCCGAGCACGGCGGTCTGGCTGTCGGCGAAAGCGCCGGACAATCGCGTGAAGTCGATGGCTTCCTTGGTGCAGCCCGGTGTGTCGGCGCGCGGATAGAAGAAAATTACGAGCTTTCGCCCCGAATAGTCGGCCAGCGATACACTTGCTCCACCATCGCGCGGCAGTTCGAACGCCGGTGCTTTAGCGCCCTCGGTCAGCGGAGCCGGTTTGCCGGGCGCCATGGCGGCTTTGGCCTTCGTTTCGATGGCCTTCGTTTCGATCCTCGGCTTCGCCTTCAATCCAGTCGCCGCTGTTGGGTCGGATTTTTCCAGCGTCGCCGCTTTTAACTTTTTCGACGTGGCCTTATGCGATGCTGACACCGATGTGTTCGCCTTGGCGGATTTCTTTGCCGATTTGCCGGCTGATTTGGGGGCAGGCGTTCGGTTGGCTTTGGTCCCGGCGTTTTTGGCCGACGTCTTCGGTGCGGCCCGGGCCGCCTTTTTGGGGGACGGCTTGGGGGATTTCTTGCGCGTTTTCTTGGACATACGCCTTCCTTTCGTCGCTTTCGGCGGGTCAATCATAGCGCTATTGCAGGCCCGCGCCGGCAGTTGGAGCCGGGCTGCCCGCGCTGGGCAAATCTGCCGACCTCGGAGTATGGTTACAACGGATTCCACGCGATCACCCGTCCCCATTGCTTTTGAAGCGCGCCGCGGGCCGGATGACGAGTAACAGGTTCAACCGAGGATTGGCAGCGATGCCGGCACAGGAGCGCTCGTTACGAATCGACGCGCAAACCGCCGACAATGATCAATCCGACAACCGCCAGCACCGAGAGGCAATGGCAAGGAATAAGCCGCCCGAAGCGTTGAATTCGCAAGCCGACGACCAGCCTTCGCAATGGGATGATGCCGACTGGGATCAAGACCAAGACGAAGCTGCGGGTCATCGCGCGCGCCGGCTGTTGTCGACGTCGAATTCAGGACTGCATCGGCTCGGCGACAGCGTCGGCGCGTTGCGGCGATGGCTGGCACGCGAGCGTTGGGTGAAGCGTCTCGCCATCGTCGTTGGCGTCCTGATGGTGATCTTCGGAGGGTGTTTCGGCGCGCTGTGGTGGCGCCTCGGGGCGGGTCCGATCAATCTCGAGATGGCGACGCCATGGCTGGCGGCGGCGATCGAGGAAAATATCGGTCACGGCAACACGGTCGAGGTGGGCGGCACCCAAATCGAGCGTACGGGCCGAATTCGCATCGCCGTGCGGATCCGCGACATCGTGGTCCGCGACCGCGATCACGTCGTTGTCGCGACCGCGCCGAAGGCCGAGGTGAAACTGTCCGGCACCGCGTTGCTGATGGGCCAGCTTCGCGCCGAAAGCCTCAATCTGGTCGATGCCGAACTTGCGGTGCGTATCACGCCGGATGGTCAGGTTACCGTATCGACCGGCGACACCGCGCGTCCGCTTGCCACCGGTGTCGCCTCCGCACGACGGTCGGGTATGCCGCCTTTGCCTCTCGGCCAGGCGTCTCCGCCGGCGGGCGCACAACCGGGAGCGACAGCTTCAGCCGACAAGCGCGATTCGGTCAGCGGGTTGCTGGCAGGACTTGACTGGCTCGATAGCCTCAGCCTGACGGGGCTGGACGGCCAGAACCTCAACGAAATCGGCCTGAAAAACGGCAACCTCACCGTTGACGACCAGCAGCGCGGCAACAAGTGGAATTTCGACAATATCACCCTCAGTCTTCGCCGGCCGAGCGGCGGCGGCGTGGCCCTCAGCGTCGGCGAGGACGGCAGCGACGCATGGTCGCTTCGCGTCCTGGTCGGTCCGCCTGCAAACGGCGTGCGATCGGTCGATATTCGCGCCGACAAGGTTTCGACCACGAATATTCTGCTGGCGCTGCGCATGAAGGATCTGACCTACAGCGCGGACTTGCCGCTCAGCGGCGAACTGAAGGGTGAACTCGGGCGTGACGGCCTGCCGACCTATTTCCGCGGCAAACTTATCGCCGGCGCGGGTAACATCATCGACAGCGATACGCCCGACTATCCAATGGCCATCGACTCGGCTGAGATCAACGTCGAATGGGATGCCGGACGCCGCGTGCTGGTTGCGCCGTTCAAGATCATTTCCGGTCCGAACCGCATCACGCTGCTGGCGCATCTCGAGCCGCCGAATGACACCATTCGCGATTGGCAGCTGGGGTTTAGCGGCGGCACTATCGTGCTTGCGGGTATCGACGGCGAACCGCCGCTTATTTTCAACCGGATCGCCATCGGCCTGCGCTTTGACACCGACAACCGCCGCGTTGTGCTGACCCAGGCTGACATCAGCAACGGCGAGATCGGTATCGCCGGGACCGGCAGCGTCGATTACGCGTCGGAACCACGTCTGACCCTTGGATTTGCGGGAACGCCGATGTCGACGTCCGCGCTCAAGCGCATCTGGCCGATTCTGATCGTCCCGGAGGTGCGCGAGTGGGTGATCGAGCGGGTCGAGCGCGGTTCGTTGCAGCGCATCGAAGTGGGCGTCAACTCTCCGGTGCGAAACCTTTCGCGGCGCGGGCCGCCGATTCCGGATGACGGTCTGGCGGTCAACTTCGTGGCCAGCAACGTGACGTTGCGGCCGGTCGATGAACTGCCGCTGGTCCGCGACGCCGATTTGAAGGCTCGCGTCACCGGCCGTACCGCGACGGTGACGGTCGGACAGGGCACGATGGACACACCCGCGGGACGTAAGCTCAGCATCACCGATTTTGTTTTCGAGGTGCCGGACATGGCGCCGAAACCGGCGCCGGCGCGTGTCAAGTTCCGTGTCGACGGTCCGGTGCCCGCGGTCGCTGAAATTCTCGCCTCCGACCGCTGGAGCGAATTCTCCGGCAGTCTGATCGATCCAAACTCGAGTCAGGGCAAGGTCGCCGCCCAGGTCACGCTGGGCCTGCCGATCAAGCGCGAACTGACCAAGGCCGACACGACCTATGCCATTACAGCCGATCTCGGCGGGTTTGCCGCGGATCGTCTGGTAATGAACCAGAAGCTTGAGGCGAATACGCTAAAAGTTATTGCCAATAATCAGGGCTATCAGGTCAAAGGCGACGTCCGGATCAATGGACAAGCCGCTACCATCGATTATCGCAAGCCGAACGAGGGCGACGCCGATATCAAATTGCAGGCAACGCTGGACGATGTCAGCCGGGCGCGGCTCGGCTTCGATCTCGGCCCCACGGTCTCCGGTGCAATCCCGGTCAAGCTGATCGGAAAGATTGGCGGCCCGGATCGCGACAGCCGTATGGGCATCGATGCCGACCTGACCGCGTTGAAGCTCGACAATATCCTGCCGGGATGGACCAAGTTGCCGGGAAAATCGAGCCGTGCGGTCTTCAACGTCGTGCAGAAACAGCAATCGACCCGGCTGGAAGATATCGTCATCGATGGTGGCGGCGCACTGATCAAGGGATCGCTTGAGGTCGATCAGAACAACGAGGTGATCAACGCAAATTTCCCGATCTATTCGCCGTCCGAAGGCGACAAGACCTCGCTGAAGGTCGAGCGGGCCTCCGACGGCACGCTGAAGGTCACCATGCGCGGCGACGTATTTGACGGCCGCGGTTTTCTCAAATCCGCCATTTCCGGCAAGGAAGCCGACGCCAAAAGCAAAACCAAGAATTACGATTTTGACCTCGACGTGAAGCTCGGCTTCGTGGCCGGCTCCAATGGCGAGGCGGTGCGCAGCGTCGACGTCAAGATGTCCCGCCGTAACGGGACGATCCGCAACCTCTCGCTCAGCGGCAGGCTCGGAAAGGACACGCCGCTGACCGGAGATTTGCGCGGGCGCGCGCAAGGCGCGCGCGATGTGGTTTATCTCGAGACCAATGACGCCGGCGCATTCTTCCGGTTCACCGACACTTACGCAAAAATGGTCGGCGGTCAGCTGCAGCTGGCAATGGATCCGCCCACCGTTGAGCCGCACGCGAAAGAGGGCCTGATCAACATCCGCGATTTCACCATCAAGGGCGAGGGTTCGATGGATCGCCTGGCCGCGGGCGGGCCAACCGGGGCACAGAACGGCGTCGCGTTTTCGCGGTTGCGCGCGGAGTTTACCCGGCAGAACGGCCAACTCTCGGTGCGGGAAGGCGTGGTGAAGGGTCCGACCATCGGCGCCACCGTCGAAGGCTGCATCGATTACCCCGGCAATCAGGTGCGTATGAGCGGCACCTTCGTTCCGATGTACGGGCTGAACAATATATTCGGTCAGCTTCCGATCGTCGGACTGTTCCTGGGCGGCGGCAGCAACGAGGGCTTGATCGGCGTCACCTATGAAGTGGTCGGTACGCCGGGCGCGCCGTTGCTTCGGGTCAATCCGATATCGGCCATGGCGCCCGGCGTGCTCCGGAAGATATTCGAATTCAATACCGGCAAGCAGTATAACCCCATCGAACTTCAGGACAGAACTGAGCCTCGAAGTACGGCTTGCGGATAGCTAGCGCCGTAGCGCCGGCACGACCAGAAACGGGATCATTCCCAACAGAACGCTGACCAGGGAAAAAGCGATCAGCGGGTTGTAGCTGTGGGTGAGATCGTGGATCAAACCTCCGCTCCACGAACCGAATGCCGACCCGAGACCGGCGCCGATGGCGATGGCGCCGAAAATGGTTCCGACATGTTCGCCGCGAAAGAGCCTCATCGCCGTCGCCGTCAGCAGCGGACCGCGTGAGCCGATCATGCTGCCGAAGCACACCACAAAGCCGGTTAGCAGCCAGAAGTTCGGATACCACTGCAGCAGCCAGAGCATGACGATGCCGGCGATCGACAATGCATAGCTGAACAACACCGACGGTCGCCGTCCGATGATGCCGTCGAGCCAGCTGACGCCCAGCATGCCGAACAGCAGCACGACGCCGCTGAATCCCCATGCGGTCGCCGCCTGCAGCGGCGGGAAGCCGGCGTCGATCAGGTAGGCCACGACTTGAGCCGCGATCGCATACATACCGATTGCCGTGAAGAAGAATGTGGCGAACAGAGCCCAGAACGCGTGATGGCGCATGGCGCTTAGCAGCGTCCATCCTTCGTCGGCGAAGTCCGCGGCAGCACTTTTGGCAACCGTTGGCGAGCCGGTCGAGAACAGCCGCCACGGCAAGAGCAGCAGCGGCACCATCACGACCAGCGCGGTGCAACCGAAAATCCGATAGGCGCCGCGCCACCCGAAATGGTCGATCAGCACCTGCGATAGCGGCAGGAGCACCAGCACGCCGGCGCCGGTTGCTGAATAAACTATCGCCATCGCGGTCGGCAGCCGCTGGCCAAACCATCGGCCCAGCAGGATCGAGTTCGGGACGTTGCCGATGCAGGCAAGGCCGAGGCCCACGCACAGCCCAAGGCTGAGCTGGAATTGCCAGAGTTTTTGCGCGGCGGCGGCGGTCAGGAAAGCGCCGCCCAGCAGCAGGAGCCCAAGCGAATAGACGAGACGGGGGCCCGAACGGTCGAATAGCCGGCCCACAAGAGGCGACGCCAACCCGCCGGCCAGTGCTGTTAGTGAATAGACCGAGACCACCTGCGCGCGATCCCAACCAAAACTCTCGGAAATCGGCAGCAGGAAAACCGTAAAGCTTTCGGCGAGACCGCGGCCGAGCACGGACAGCGCAAAACATATCGCGAGCACGTTGAGCGCGGTCCGAACCGGCGGCTTGGCGGCAGGGTTTTGGGGAACGGAATCCTGGTCCATGCGCGGCATGGAACGCCTTTCCGCGGCAAAGAACAGTGGCTTTGGGCGAATACGCCTATGCAGGCCTGAGCAGAACGTGACGCTTCTTGCCCAGAGAGAGCTTGATCACGCCTTCGGGCGTGAGATGCGCTGATGTCAGTGTCATTTTCTCGTCGGTGACGGCGACATCGTTGACGCGAAGGCCGCCGCCCTTGATCTGCCGCCGCGCCTCGCCATTGGAAGCGACGAGGCCGGCCTTGACGAACACCGCGAGTACGCCGGCGCCGGCTTCAAGCTCGGTGCGGGAAATTTCGACCGCCGGAAGGTTTTCCGAAATCGCGCCTTCCTCGAAGGTTTGCCGCGCGGTCTCGGATGCCGCCTTCGCCGCTTCTGCGCCGTGCAGAAGCGTAGTGGCTGCGTCAGCGAGGGCTTTTTTCGCCTCGTTGATCTCGGCACCTCGCAATGCCTCAAGCCGCCGGATATCGCTCATCGGCAGAATCGTAAACAACTTGAGAAACTTGACGACGTCGGAATCGTCGACGTTTCGCCAGTATTGCCAGAAATCGTAGGGACTGAATTCGTCCGCGTTGAGCCAGACCGCGCCCTGCGCGGTCTTGCCCATCTTCGCGCCCGACGCTGTCGTCAACAGAGGCGTCGTCAGCGCGAACAGTTGCGGCGTTCCCATGCGGCGGCCGAGGTCGACGCCATTGACGATGTTGCCCCACTGATCCGAGCCGCCCATCTGCAACCGGCAGCCGACCCGCCGCGACAGTTCGACGAAGTCGTAGGCCTGGCAGACCATGTAGTTGAATTCGATGAAGCTCATCTCCTGCTCGCGCTCGAGCCGCAGGCGCACGGAGTCCATCGCCAGCATCCGGTTGACCGAGAAATGCCGGCCGATGTCGCGCAGCATTTCGATCCAGTTCAGCTTGGTCAGCCACTCGGCATTGTCGAGCATGACCGCATCGCTGGCGCCGGACCCATAGCGCAGCACTTTGGCGAACACGCCGCGGATGCTGGCCTTGTTGGCTTCAATTTCTTCCAGGCTTCGCAGCGCGCGCGATTCGTCCTTGCCGGAGGGATCGCCGACCATGGTGGTGCCGCCGCCCATCAGCGTGATCGGTTTGTTGCCGCTCTGCTGCAGCCAATACAGCATCATCATCGTCAGGTAGTTGCCGATGTGCAGCGACGGCGCCGTGCAGTCGTAACCGACATAGGCGGTGGCCTGACCTTGCGCGGCTAGCGCGTCGAGGCCATCGAAATCGGAACATTGGTGGATGAAGCCACGTTCCTGTAAAACATTGAGAAAATCAGATTTAAAAGCAGTCATTGGTGTGCGACTCTGATCATTCTTATTTCACGCTATTTCTACTGAATTTCGCCCCGGCCCAGTTAAGGACTGCCGCGCTGCGGCGCCCTGTGGCATTATAAGATGTGCATGTTTGACACAAGTTGGACGTCGAACGCGGACGATCCCGAAGGTGCCAATGCCATGATGATGACAGCGATCGGTCTGATGAGCGGCACCTCGCTGGACGGGGTCGACGTCGCTTTGATCGAAACCGACGGCAAGCGGGTGAGGGCGTTCGGCCCATCGGGCTACCGCGCCTACACCGAAGCCGAGCGCGGCCTGCTGCGCCAGGCGCTGGCCGAGGCGGTCAACCTTCCCAACCGCGACGCCCGACCCGGGGTCCTGCGCGAGGCCGAGCGCGCCGTCACGCTCGCGCATGCCGAGGCGGTCGCGGCCTTCACGGCGCAACATCACATCACCCGCGAAAATATCGATATCGTCGGCTTTCACGGCCAAACCGTGCTGCATCGGCCCGCGCAAAAAATGACGGTGCAGATCGGCGACGCGGCGGCGCTGGCCAAGGCAATCCATATTCCCGTTATGCATGATTTCCGCGCGGCGGATGTCGCCGCCGGCGGGCAGGGCGCACCCTTCGTTCCAGTCTATCATCGTGCGCTGGCGCAATCGCTCGATCGCGAAGGGCCGCTGGTCGTGGTCAATATCGGCGGCGTTTCCAACATCACCTATATCGATGGCGCGGATACGCTGATCGCCTGCGATACCGGGCCCGGCAACGCGCTGCTGGATGATTTCATGTTCCGCACCATGGGCCAGCCGTTCGACTGCGAGGGCCGCCTGGCGGCTCAAGGCGTTGCCGATGAGGCGTGGGTGGCGCGGGCCCTGCAGCATCCGTTCTTTGCGCTGCCGCCGCCCAAATCGCTCGACCGCAACGATTTTGCATCGCTGGAACTGCAACACGTAGCGCCCGCCGATGGCGCAGCAACCCTGACGGCGTTCACCGCGGCCGCGATCGCGCGGATCGTTCCGCTGCTGCCGAAACCGCCGCGGAGCTGGATTGTCGCCGGCGGCGGCGCCCGCAATCACACCATGCTCAGGATGCTGCGGGAGCGCGTTGCCCCGGCAACGGTCGAGGCGGCAGACGCGCTGGGCTGGTCAGCCGACGCCATTGAGGCGCAAGCCTTCGGTTTCCTCGCCGCGCGGGGCCTGAAAGGCCTGCCGCTGAGCTACCCCGCGACGACAGGGGTGCCGATTCCGATGACCGGCGGGATCATCGCCCGGCCTTGATGCTTCAGCGTCGCGACTGGCGAAACTGCGCCGCTCAGCGAACGTTGGCGAGCCGCATGTCGAGATAGCCGGTCACCGACTCCATCAGCGGCTGCAGCTTGCCGTCGAAGAAGTGGTTGGCGCCGGGGATGATCTGCTGATCGATGACGATACCTTTTTGCGTCTTCAGCTTTTCGACCAGCGTGTTGACGTCCTTCGGTGGCACCACGGCATCCTTCTCGCCATGCACGATCAGGCCCGAGGACGGGCAGGGCGCCAGGAACGAGAAATCGTAAAGGTTGGCGGGCGGCGCGATCGAGATAAAACCCTCGACCTCGGGCCGCCGCATCAATAGCTGCATGCCGATCCAGGCGCCGAACGAGAACCCCGCGACCCAGCAGGCGCGCGCTTCCGGATTGATGGTCTGCGCCCAGTCGAGCGCCGAGGCGGCATCCGACAGCTCTCCGGTGCCGTGATCGAACGAGCCCTGGCTACGGCCGACGCCACGGAAGTTGAAGCGCAGTACGGAAAATCCGCGGTGCACGAAGGCGTAGTAGCACTGATAGATGATCTGGTGGTTCATCGTGCCGTGGAACTGCGGATGCGGGTGCAGCACCATCGCGATCGGCGCATTCTTCTGCTTTGCCGGATGATAGCGGCCTTCGAGACGGCCTGCGGGGCCGGTGAAAATGACTTCAGGCATCGGTGATCCTTGGCAAGGTCGATCGGCTTGTGCATTTGGCTCATCCGGCTCTTGGCGGACGAAGCCCTGCAGGTAAGCGGGCCGGTCGGGCGTCGGTTGGGCGCTAAGCGAACGGCGCTTGGTGAACTGGTGGGCGCGTTCTAGCATGAGGCAAGGGGCAAAAAGCAAGCATCTTGAACGGTAGCGGCGCGTCCGAAGCGCTGGCCTCGCCGCACCTCAAGAGGCTGAAATGCAAGGGTATCGGCACTTGGCACCCGACCGGGTCTATCTCGACTGGAATGCGACGACGCCACTGCGGCCGGAAGCACGGGCGGCGATGGCGGCTGCCTGGGATCTTAGCGGCAACCCCTCTTCGGTGCATGCCGAGGGGCGTCAGGCCCGCAGGTTGGTTGAAGATGCCCGCGCCGATGTTGCGAAAGCGGTCGGCGCAGAATCTCGCAATGTGATTTTCACGTCGGGCGGCACCGAGGCAAATTCGCTCGCGCTAACGCCAGGGCTTCGGCGAAATTCCGGCTTACCGACCAATAGGTTAGTGGTCGCTGCCATCGAACACGCGTCGGTACTTACGGGTGGCCGGTTTCCGCGCGAGGCGATCGAAACGCTCCGCGTTGGTAAGTCGGGCGTCGTGGATCTCGAATATCTGCACGCAATGCTGGCGGATAAGCCGCCGGCGCTAGTTTCCGTCATGCTCGCCAACAACGAGACCGGAGTGTTGCAGCCGATCGCAGAAATCGCGGATATCGTCCATGGCGCGGGCGGCTTGCTGCACGTCGATGCCGTCCAGGCGTTTAGTAAAATCGCTTTCGATATCAACGAGATGAAGGCTGATCTTATATCTGTTTCTGCGCACAAGATTGGCGGCCCGAAAGGTATCGGCGCGCTTGTGCTTGCCGATGGTTTATCGGGACTGGAAGCGTCGATACGGGGTGGCGGGCAGGAGCAGGGGCGCCGTGCGGGGACCGAGAACGTCGCGGGCATCGCCGGCTTTGGGGCAGCCGTGAAAGCTGCGATGGCGTCGCTGGACGACGACATGAACAGGGTCGAAAAACTGCGGAATCATCTTGAGACCGGGTTGCGGCAAACCCGGGGCGCTTTTGTGTTCTCCGAAAATGCTCCGCGGCTGCCGAACACAACGCTGTTTACGGTTCCCGGCCTGAAAGCCGAGACGGCGGTGATCGGTTTTGACCTCGAAGGTATCGCGGTATCGTCGGGTTCCGCCTGCTCGTCCGGCAAGGTGCAGCCATCGCACGTGCTGGAGGCTATGGGATTCGGCCCGGAACTGGCCAAGGGAGCCGTGCGTCTCAGTCTGGGCTGGTCGACCACGGAAGCTGACATTGATCGCTGCCTGGAGGCTTGGCGAAAGCTCGCAAGTGCATTACTTAAGGGGCACGAAACACAGCTTGAACGGTTCTAAGAGGATGTCGTCGCTGTGATGGTGATCCACCGCGGTCCTTGAAACCGCGAGCGGAGGGTAATAATGGCGGCCGTGCAAGAGACAGTCGATCGCGTCAGGCGGATCGACGTCGATCAATATCGATATGGATTTGAGACGCTGATCGAGTCCGACAAGGCCCCGCGCGGGCTGTCGGAAGATACCGTCCGTTTCATCTCTGCGAAAAAGAACGAGCCGGCGTGGATGCTGGAATGGCGGCTGGAAGCCTATCGGCGCTGGCTGACCATGAAGGAGCCGGAGTGGGCGCGGGTCCACTATCCGAAGATCGACTATCAGGATCTCTATTACTATTCGGCGCCGAAGAAGAAGGAACTGGCCTCGCTGGACGAGGTCGATCCCGAGATTCTCAGGACCTATGAGAAGCTCGGCATTCCCTTGCGCGAGCAGGAAATGCTGGCGGGCGTGGTGCGCCCGGAAGGCGAGCGCCGCATTGCGGTAGATGCCGTGTTCGACTCGGTTTCGGTCGCGACCACGTTCCAGAAGGAACTGAAGCAGGCCGGCGTGATCTTCATGCCGATCTCAGAGGCGATCCGCGAGCATCCGGAACTGGTGAGGAAATATCTCGGCACCGTGGTGCCGACCTCGGACAATTACTTTGCGACGCTGAACTCCGCGGTGTTTTCCGACGGCTCGTTCGTTTACGTGCCCCCGGGTGTACGCTGCCCGATGGAACTGTCGACCTATTTCCGCATCAATGAGCGCAACACCGGCCAGTTCGAGCGCACGCTGATCATCGCCGACAAGGGCGCTTATGTCAGCTATCTCGAAGGCTGCACCGCGCCGCAGCGCGACGAGAACCAGCTGCACGCCGCCGTGGTCGAGCTCGTCACCCACGACGACGCCGAGATCAAATATTCGACGGTGCAGAACTGGTACCCCGGCAATTCCGAAGGCAAGGGCGGCATCTACAATTTCGTCACCAAGCGTGGCGACTGCCGCGGCAACAATTCGAAGATTTCGTGGACCCAGGTCGAGACCGGCTCGGCGATCACCTGGAAATATCCGAGCTGCATCCTGCGCGGCGACAATTCGCGCGGCGAATTTTATTCGATCGCGATTTCGAACGGCCATCAGCAGGTCGATTCCGGCACCAAGATGATTCATCTCGGCAAGAACACCACCAGCCGGATCATCTCCAAGGGCATCGCCGCCGGCGTGTCGCAAAACACCTATCGCGGTCTCGTCACCGCGCATCGCAAGGCGACCAACGCGCGCAACTTCACCGCCTGCGATTCGCTGCTGATCGGCGACAAATGCGGCGCGCACACCGTGCCCTATATCGAGGCCAAGAATTCTTCCGCCCTGTTCGAGCACGAAGCGACCACATCGAAGATTTCCGAGGATGTGCTGTTCTATTGCGTGCAGCGCGGCTTATCGCAGGAGGAAGCCGTCGGGCTCGTGGTCAATGGCTTTGTCAAGGATGTGCTGCAGCAACTGCCGATGGAATTCGCGGTCGAGGCGCAGAAGCTGATCTCGATCTCGCTGGAAGGGAGTGTCGGGTGATGGTCGAGCCGGACAATCTTGTGTTGGAACAACTCCGGGCTATTCGAGCCGAAATGGGAAAGATGGCCAACGGCATGCAAACCATGAGCGCCGAGATGACGGGGATGCGTCAGCGTCTTGCCGATCATATCAAGCGCCTGAAATTGGCGAATTAGAGGAGCCGTCATCCTGAGGAGGCCGCGCAGCGGCCGTCTCGAAGGACGGCAACGACGCAATAAATCATCCTTCGAGGCTCGCCGAAGAGGCTCGGACCCCAGGATGACGGTGGAGAAGAGGACGGAAGACGAATGCCTTTATTGGAAGTCAAAAATCTGCAGGTCCGTGTCGAGGAGCGTGAGATTCTCCACGGGCTTTCGCTCACCGTGAACAAGGGTGAAGTGCACGCCATCATGGGGCCGAACGGCTCCGGCAAGTCGACGCTGTCTCATGTCATCGCCGGCAAGCCGGGTTATGAAGTGACCGCAGGCGAAATCCTGTTCGAGGGCGAAGACCTGCTGGCGATGGCGCCGGACGAGCGCGCCGCCAAGGGCGTCTTCCTCGCCTTCCAGTATCCGGTGGAAATTCCCGGCGTCGCCACCATGACGTTCCTGCGTACCGCGCTGAATGCGCAGCGCAAGGCGCGCGGCGAGAGCGAATTCTCGACGCCGGATTTCCTGAAGAAGGTGCGCGCGGTCGCGGCTTCCCTGAACATTCCGCAGGACATGCTGCGGCGTGGCGTTAATGTCGGCTTCTCCGGCGGTGAAAAGAAGCGCAACGAGATTTTGCAGATGGCGCTGTTCGAGCCCAGCCTGTGCATCCTGGATGAGATGGACTCCGGCCTCGACATCGACGCGCTGCGTGTCGCCGCCGACGGTGTCAACGCGCTGCGCTCCTCGGATCGCGCGATGGTGGTGATCACGCATTATCAGCGGCTGTTGAATTACATCGTGCCGGACTTCGTGCACGTGATGTCGAAGGGCCGCGTGGTGAAGAGCGGCGGCAAGGAACTGGCGCTGGAGCTGGAAGAGAACGGCTACGCGCAGTTCGAAGACGCGGCGTGATGCGGATATTGCAATGAATTTGGCTTTGGCAAAAACGGAAACCGGACGCGCATTGGACGAGGCATTCGCCGTTGCCCGCGACCGGCTGCCTGGAGCAGGAAAGATCGCCGAGACGCGCCAGCAGGCTTTTGAAGCCTATGAGCGCATTGGCCTGCCGCACCGGCGCATCGAGGACTGGAAATACACCGACCTGCGCGCGCTGATGCGCGAGGTGCTGCCGCTGGCAGCGGCGCCCGATGCGGCGGCGCTGGCTCGCGCCGCTGCTGCGCTAAAACTTCATGCCATCGAGGGCGTGCGTAAACTTGTTCTGGTGGACGGCGTGTTCGCGCCAAAACTGTCGGACCTCGCCAATCTGGAAGAGGGTTTGGGCATCCGCACGCTGCGCGAGGTGCTGGAAGCCGGCGACGCAACGCTGCATGCGCGACTGTTTGCCCCGGATAATTCCAATCCGATGGTGGCGCTGAACTCGGCGATGATGACCGACGGCGTGGTGATCGAGGTTGCCGACGGCGCCGTGCTGACGCAGCCGCTGCACATCGTTCACGTCGCCGGCGGAGGAACGCCTTCGGCGATGTTCACGCGCTCGCTGTTCAAGCTTGGCAAATCCGCCGGCGCGACGCTGGTGGAAAGCTACATCGCCGCCGATGGCGCCAGGATTTATCAGGTCCATGATTCCCTGATCATTTCGATCGGCGATAATGCGCGGCTCGATCATGTCAGATTGACCGAAGATAGCCGCGACGCCTTCAATATTTCGTCGTCCGTGGTGACGCTCGGCGCGCACGCGCATTTCAACACGTTCGGCATGAATACCGGATCGCTTGTCAGCCGCTATCAGGCGACGATCGCATTCGCAGGCGAAGGCTCGAAGGTCGAGACCAACGGCGTCAATCTGCTCAACGGCCGCCAGCATGCCGACACCACGCTGTTCATGGATCACGCGGTGCCGCATTGCGCCAGCCGCGAAATTTTTCGCGCAGTGGTCGATGACCGCGGGCACTCGGTGTTTCAGGGCCGCATCATCGTACAGCCGAAGGCGCAGAAGACCGACGCCAAGATGATGACACGGGCGCTGCTCCTGTCCGACGAGGCCGAGGCCGACAACAAGCCGGAGCTGGAAATTTTTGCCGACGACGTCACCTGCGGCCATGGTGCGACCACCGGCGCGCTGGACGAGAGCCTGTTGTTTTACTTACGCGCGCGCGGCCTTTCCGAGAAGGAAGCGCAGGCGCTGTTGATCCAGGCCTTTGTCGGCGAGGCCATCGAGTCCGTCGTCGACGACCGTCTGCGCGAACTCGCGATAGCGGCCGCGCAGCGCTGGCTGGCGGCACGAGGTTGAACATGCATCCCGCGGTCTCAAACGGCTCATACGATGTAGCCCGCGTCAGGGAAGACTTTCCCGCGCTGGCGCTGCAGATCTATGGCAAGCCGCTGGTCTATCTCGACAACGCCGCCTCGGCGCAGAAGCCGACCGCCGTGCTCGACCGCATGACCGAGGCCTACAAGACCGAATACGCCAACGTGCATCGGGGTCTGCATTATCTTGCCAATGCCGCGACCGAAGCCTATGAGGGCGGCCGCGCCAAGGTCGCGACCTTCCTCAACGCCAAGCGCCCGGAAGAAATCGTCTTCACCCGCAATGCCACCGAGGCGATCAACCTTGTGGCGTCGTCATGGGGCGAGCCGAACATCAAGGCCGGCGACGAGATCGTGCTCTCGATCATGGAGCACCATTCCAACATCGTGCCCTGGCATTTTTTGCGCGAGCGGCATGGTGCCGTGATCAAATGGGCGCCGGTCGATGACGAAGGCAATTTCCTGATCGACGAATTCGAGAAGCTGCTGACGGATCGCACAAAGCTGGTCGCGATCACGCAGATGTCGAATGCGCTGGGCACCATCGTGCCGGTCAAGGACGTGGTGAAGCTCGCGCATGCGCGCGGGATTCCGGTGCTGATCGACGGCAGCCAGGCCGCCGTGCACCTCGCCATCGACGTGCAGGATATCGACTGCGACTTCTACGTCTTCACCGGCCACAAACTTTACGGCCCGACCGGCATCGGCGTGCTGTACGCGAAGCACGAACATCTGGTGGCGATGCGGCCCTATAATGGCGGCGGCGAGATGATCCGCGAGGTCGCAAGGGATTGGGTCACCTATGGCGATCCGCCGCACAAGTTCGAGGCCGGCACGCCGGCGATCGTCGAGGCGGTCGGCCTCGGTGCCGCCATCGACTACGTCAATTCGATCGGCAAGGAGCGCATCGCCGCGCACGAGCACGATCTTCTGACCTACGCCCAGGACCGGCTGCGCGAGATCAATTCGTTGCGCCTGATCGGCACCGCGCGCGGTAAGGGCCCGGTGATTTCGTTCGAGATGAAGGGCGCGCATCCCCACGATGTCGCGACCGTGATCGACCGCCAGGGCATCGCCGTGCGCGCCGGCACCCATTGCGTGATGCCGCTTCTGGAGCGATTCAATGTCACGGCGACATGCCGTGCCTCATTTGGCATGTATAATACCCGTGAAGAAGTCGACCATCTGGCACAGGCGCTGATCAAGGCGCGGGAATTATTTTCATGACCGACACCGTCGAAGCCACCAAACCCAACATGGAGACCGTCTCCGCGCTGGCACCCGAGGAAACCGAGCGTCTCGGCGGTGAAATCGTAGCCGCCTTGAAGACGGTGTTCGATCCGGAAATTCCCGCCGATATTTACGAGCTCGGCCTGATCTACAAGGTCGACATCAAGGACGACCGCACCGTCGATGTCGAGATGACGCTGACGACGCCGAACTGTCCGGCGGCGGCCGAAATGCCGCAGATGGTGGAGAACGCGGTCGCGAGCGTCCCCGGCGTCGGCGTGGTCAATGTCAATATCGTGTGGGAACCGGCCTGGACGCCGGACCGCATGACCGACGAGGCGCGCCTCGTCCTCAACATGTGGTGAAGCGTTAGAGGATCAAGGTTTAGGCTACCAACAGAACGACGACCGGGATTGATGTCCCGCGAGGACTGAATAGATGACCGATATGACACCAGCTACACCCGCAAAGGCAAAACCGCGGCCGCGTCCGCAGGTGATGAAGCTCACTGAAGCCGCGGCGATGCGGATTGCCGAACTCACCAAGCGCGCCGATTCCGAGATCGTCGGCTTGCGCGTCGGCATCAAGAACGGCGGCTGCGCCGGGCAGTCTTACACGGTCGAATATGCCCACGACGTCAAACCGACCGACGAGGTCGTCGAGGACAAGGGCGTGAAGATCCTGGTCGATCCGAAGGCGGTGCTGTTCTTGCTGGGCACCGAGATGGACTACAAGGCCGACAAGATGCAGTCGCAGTTCATCTTCAACAACCCGAACCAGACCGGCGCCTGCGGCTGCGGCGAGTCGGTGCAGCTCACCGCTGCGAAGGTTGAAGGCTGAAGCCTGCAGCCTCGGCCGCACATACCGCCGTCATCCTGAGGAGCCGCGCTCTTGCGCGGCGTCTCGAAGGATGGGACGCATGCGCTTTGCGGCCGCATCCTTCGATGCTCGCCAAGAGGCTCGCACCTCAGGATGACGATACCGGGTGTTGTGAATGGACCGCGATTTCCTGATCGACCTGTTTTCGGATTTCGGCCCGGTCACGATCCGCCGGATGTTTTCAGGTTTTGGCATTTCCGCTGACGGCACCAACTTCGCGCTGGCGCTGCGTAGTGGGCTGTATTTTCGCGCTGACGCTCAAACCATTCCGCAGTTCGAGGCCGAGGGATCAAAACCGTTTCAGTATCAAACCCGAACGAAGACGGTCACCGTCGCCTCGTATTGGGAATTGCCGGCGCGGCTGTTCGATAATCCCGAAGAATTGACCGGATGGGCGAGGGCGGCATTGGCCGCCGCCGAGCGCGCGGCGCTGGCGAAGCGGCCGAAGGGGAGGACGAGGGCAGTGAAAAGGAAAGCGGTGAAGCGAAAAGCCTAGCGCTATAAATCAACGGCGCGTCGTCCCGGCTCAAGGCCGGGACGATAACGCCTCACGCCACCTGGCTGTGAATCTCCGCCGAATATTCCGGGTCGGCTTCGCAGATCACGCGGTTGCGGCCGTTGCGCTTGGCGGCGTAGAGGCAGGCGTCGGCGCGCTCGATCAGCGAATCGGTGTCGTCGCCGGGCTGCAGCACCGACACGCCGATGGAAATCGTGACGCGGCCGAGAATTTCGCCGGTCGATTTTTTCTTCAGTTCCTTCGACATCACGGCGCGCCTTATATGGTCGGCCACCGTCAGCGCCTGCCGGAGCGCGGTGGCGGGAAGCACTACCGCGAATTCCTCGCCGCCATAGCGGGCGGTGATGTCCTGGCCCTTGATGGTCTGTTTCAGCGACATCCCGACCAGCCGCAGCACCTGGTCGCCGGTGAGATGGCCGTAGTTGTCGTTGAAGGATTTGAAGTGGTCGATGTCGAGCATCAACAGCGACAGCGGCTCGCCGCCCGCTGCGGCGCTCTGCACGGCAGCGGCGATGGCGCGGTCGAAATATTTGCGGTTGCCGAGGCTGGTCAGGGGATCGGTCAGGCTTTCGGCGCGGATCGCCTCGAGGCTCTGCTGCAGATTGCTGATTTCAGATTTCGACAGCGACAGCCGGTCTTCCAGCGCCTTGTTGGTATCGCGCATCTCTCGCGTGGAAACGACAAGCGATTCCACGATCGCCTTGACCTGCTCGCGGTTCTGCGCGACCGACAGCTTTTGGGTGGCGCCGGTCAGGCTGTCGTCATAGCTCGCCGTCATTCCAAGGGCGTCGGTGATCAGGCTCATCACGTCGTCGATTTCGCCGATCACCCGGGCGCCGACCTTGTCGATGCGGTCGGTGGTTTTGATCTGGGACAGGTAAGTGTCGTAGATCTGCTCGAGATCGGCCTCGGTCAGCTTGCCGTTGCGCGCCAGCGTCTCGTTGATGATCTTGTTGAGCGGGGCGTTGTAGCCGGTGGCGTAGACGTACCAGATCTCGTAATTGCGCGGCACCGCAGTCTGCCGCAGCGACCGGATCTGGCCAAGCGCCACTTCGGCGAACGCCATTGAGCGTTCATGTTCGTCCAGAGCCTTAATCACTGATGGCGTCCCCAATCCGGGCATCCTGCCCGTCGTCTCAACCCGGAAATTCTTAAAATTATCGGGGTCAAGTTAACGGACGAGAATGAACGACCGGTAAACGGGTTCCGGGCGAGCTCCCGCGGTAACACGCGGGGATTGCAGTCGAACTTCCTGCGACCAGACGTTTTACCGTCAGACTTTGCCTTCAGACCCGGGCGCGGACCGGGCGCAACAGAAACGCCGGCAGGTGCGAGTGATCGGCGGGCTCCGAGGTCGGCTCGCGAGGGGTACGGGGCGCCTCGGCGCGGCCGATGGATGGGGTCCGCGATGGTGGAGGGGCCACTGGCGGCGTGAACGCGGCGGCGGGAGCTTGCGGCTGCGAGCCGTGGCTACGGTCGCCGCCGGAGCGCCGGGGTCCGCGTTCGCGGCGCGGCTTGCGGCCTTCGCGGCCGCCTTCGTGCGAACCTGAGCGTGAGCCTTCATGTGATCTGGACTCGCGCGGCTGCTCGGTGTCGCGGCTGGCGGGCAGGCTGTCGCCGGGCTCGCTGAGTGCGGCGCTGTTCTCGACCTTGGGAATGCTCTGGCCGATCAGCTTTTCGATCGCCGCCATCGACTTGAAATCCAAAGGACTGACGATGGTGATCGCGGTGCCGGCACGGCCGGCGCGGCCGGTGCGGCCGATGCGGTGGACGTAATCATCGGCGTGATGGGGTACGTCGAAGTTGAAGACGTGGCTGGTTATAGGGATATCGAGACCGCGCGCGGCGACATCGGAGGCGACCAGCAGCGGCAGTTCACCCTTGCGGAACTGATCGAGCGCCGCAGTACGGGCCGACTGGTCCATGTCGCCATGCAAAGCGCCGACGCTGAAACCGTGCTTGAGCAGCGATTTGTAGAGCAATGCCACTTCACGCTTGCGGTTACAGAAGATGATCGCGTTCTGAAGATCGGTGGCGTCGCGCAGCAGGCGGCGCAGCGTATCGCGCTTCTCATGCGGCTCGCGGCCGACGCTGACCTGGAACTGGGCCACGCCCGCGGCGGTGGTCGCCGGTTTGGAGACTTCGATCTTTTCGGGATTATGCAGGAAGGTTTCGGTGATGCGGCGGATTTCGGGCGGCATGGTCGCGGTGAAGAACAGCGTCTGCCGTGTAAACGGGATCATCTTGCAGATGCGCTCGATGTCCGGAATGAAACCCATATCCAGCATGCGATCGGCTTCGTCGATCACCAGCAGTTCGACGCCGGTGAGCAGCAGGCTGCCGCGTTCGGTGTGATCGAGCAGGCGTCCGGGTGTTGCGATCAGCACATCGACGCCGCGCGTCAGCTTGGTGTCCTGGTCGCCGAACGAAACGCCGCCGATCACCAGTGCGACATTGAGCTTCTGGCCGGCGCCGTATTTGTCGAAGTTTTCCTTCACCTGCGCGGCGAGTTCGCGCGTCGGCTCGAGGATCAGGGTGCGGGGCATTCGTGCCCGGGCGCGGCCCTTTTCCAGCATGGTGAGCATAGGCAGGACGAAAGCGGCGGTCTTGCCGGTGCCGGTCTGGGCGATGCCGAGAACGTCGCGGCGGGCCAGAACGTGGGGGATCGCTTGTTCCTGGATGGGGGTGGGCGTGGTGTAACCGGTGGCCGCGACGGCGGCGAGCACCTTTTCGGACAAGCCGAGATGGGAAAAGGACATTGAGCCTCTGGTATGAAACCGCCGCTTGGATTCTCGGAAAAGACTGTCGCGCTCAACCCCGGAACGGCACGCAAATTTGCACGGGGTTTAAGGATACGCCGACAGGCGGCTTACTCGAGATATCGCGCTTCGATACCGGGCCGCGTTGAGGCGGAACATAGGGGCTGATCGGCCAAAGTCAATGGAGCAGGGGTGGGAAGGGCTGAAAAAGCTTAATGTTTTTGCATGAACGGCGGCGAGACGACGCTGTTGGCCGATGATCGCACCGCGGCCGAGATCGGTGATCTCGTAATAAACGGCCTGATGCGCCGTGGCCCGCGATGTCACGTATTTCTCCCGCACCAGGCGTTCCAGCAGGCTGTGGTCGAACAGCGGCGGGCTGGTCCATGGTTCATGAGACAGTCGCGTCAGGAAATCGTGCTCAATGCGGTTCAGGCGCATGATTGATTCTATCATGCACGGAGTGTTTATCAACCTAAGGGCGAGTACAAGGAGAAATGCAGTACGGCCTCCGGCCGCGTGCGCTTCGATGAACCATCTCCATGTGCCCATCGACTAAGCCATAATTGTTCGCACGGGCCATGGACGATGGCCGTGCAGGCGGGAAATTCCAGATGAACTGGCTGTCGATCCGAATCGCGGCGATCATGGGCATCGCCGCCGTGCTGCTGACGCCGGCCGCCCCCGCGCATGCGGAAAAGCGCGTCGCGCTGGTGATCGGCAACAACGATTACCGCAACGTCCCGAAGCTGCAGAAGGCGGTCAACGACGCCCGCACCATGGGCGATACGCTAAAACAGCTCGGCTTTTCGGTGATGGTCGCGGAGAATCAGACCCGGCAGGCGTTCAGCCAGACCCTGTTGCAGTTCGACGCCACGATCCAGCCCGGCGACACCGCGTTCTTCTTCTTCGCCGGCCATGGCTTTGAGATCGCCGGCCAGAATTATCTGCTGCCGACCGACGTGCCCGCCGCGACCGAGGGCCAGGAAGAACTGGTGCGCGACGCCTCGATCCTGGCCGACCGCATCGTGGAGCGGCTGCAAAGGCGGGGAACGCGCACCGCGATCCTGGTGTTCGATGCCTGCCGCAACAATCCGTTCGAGCGGTCCGGCACCCGTGCGGTGGCCGGCGGCGGCGGGTTGGCGCCGATGACGCAATTGCCGGAGGGCGTATTCTCGGTATTCTCGGCGGGCCCCCGGCAGACCGCGCTCGATCGGTTGTCGAACAATGACGACAATCCGAATTCGGTATTCACACGCATCTTCGCCAAAGAGCTGCTGAAGCCCGGCGATAATCTCGTACAGGTCGCGCAACGTACGCGCAGGGTGGTCAGCGAGATGGCCGACACGGTGCATCACAAGCAGATTCCGGTGTATTTCGACCAGATGGTCGATGACGTATTCTTGAATGGCTTGGCGAAAGCGCAGGCCGAAGCCGCCAAACCTGCCGAGACAAAACCCGCCGAGCCTCCGGTGACAATGGCGGCGCTGCCGCCGGTATCGGTGCCGCGCATGCCGCAAAACGATTCCGTCAATGCCCCGATCGCCAGTTTCTCGCGCCACAATGGTGGCTGGACCGTGGTGTTCTCGATCGCCGATCCGACCTTGGGAATTTCCTGGCGGATGGGCGACGCCGGTGAATTCCGCGAGACCGGCTTCGTCGATACGCTGGATCCGCGCACCCGAAAGCGAATGCCTAACCCATCGATCGAGCTTGCCGCCGACGCGCCGGCATCGACCATTCAGCTCCGCTACGTTGATGCATCCGGTGAATTGCAGGGACCGTTTCCGATCCGCTTCGACCCGGAAGCGGCGCTGATCCGCGACCAGCGCAAGATCCTCGACATGACCGCGACCAGCTGGCTGTCGTTCCGCGAATTCAATGGCCTGCTGGTGTATTACACGCACCTGATGTCGTATCGCTGCGCCATCCGCGAGGTGCGCGTTGGCATCGACTCGGCGGTGCCGGACAAGGTGTTGAAAATGCCGCCCTGCGATCCCAGGGATCCCTCGGCTATTCCCTATGCCTCGCAGCCGTATTTGAAACTCGCGCCTGCAACCAAATCGGTCTCGGTGGAATTGACCTATCGCGACGGCAGCGTGTCGGAGATCAAGACGTTTCGGCGCTGAGCCAACGCGCTGGCTTGCGGTCCAGGTCCGTGAACTATGACGTCATTGCCGCTTATTTCGGCGTCGGGCTTTCACCGCGACGAGTCGTTCTTGGCCTTGTATCCACGTTCGACTGAGGCGGACTGGTGAGGATGCTGATAAGACCAGGCTGCATAGGTTGGCCGGGCTCAGCCCGCACGACGCTGCCGGGAATCGATGCAATGGCGCCGGTGCCGCCAGACGTACCTTGCGCCGTAGCGAGTCCGGTCGATGCGAGCAAACCAATTGCGGCAAGCGCGGAATGGACTGTTCTGCATTTCATCTGGTTTCCCCTCGTGCTTCGGGATCCGCTGACACGTGGCACCTTATTCGAGCCACGGGTGCCGGTCTATACAAAGTCGGCAGGCCGTTGCCGTGACGTCGAATTCACGCTTCAATCCGGCTTGATCCACCTTCAAGCGCATCTATAACGAGAGCGAGGCAATGGACGCATCCTCATTCCCCGAACAGCCGCCAGCTCAACGCACAATAAACGTTCGCTGCTGCATCGTCGGCGGCGGGCCGGCCGGCATGATGCTCGGCTATCTGCTCGGCCGCGCCGGCATCGACACGATCGTTCTTGAAAAGCACGCCGATTTCTTCCGGGATTTCCGCGGCGACACTGTGCATCCCTCGACGCTGCAGGTGATGGACGAACTCGGCCTGATCGACGGGTTCCTGAAACTCCCGCACCAGCAGCTGCAGAAGATGGACGGCCAGTTCGGCGGCAGCTCGATCCGCATCGCCGACTTGAGCCGTCTCAGGGTCAAATACCCCTTCATCGCCTTCATGCCGCAATGGGATTTTCTCAACTTCTTGCGCGAGAGCGGCAAGCGATATCCGGCGCTGAAGGTCATGATGAACGCCGACGCCACCGATCTGATTTGGTCCGGTGAAACCGTCGCCGGCGTCAAGGCCGATACGCCGGAGGGACCGATCGACATTCGCGCCGATCTCACCATCGGCTGCGATGGCCGGCATTCGATCGTGCGCGAGAAAGCCAGGCTCGAAGTCGAGGAGCTGGGCGCGCCGATGGACGTGCTGTGGTTTCGCGCCGGCAAAGGCTCAGACGAAAGCGAAAGCGTGTTTGCCCGGGTCGAGACCGGCAAGATGATGGTGACGTTCGACCGCGGCGATTACTGGCAATGCGCTTATGTGATCGCCAAAAACCAATACGACGCGGTCAAGGCGCGCGGGCTCGACGCGTTGCGCGAGGAGATCGTGCGTCTGGCGCCGATCCTGAAGTCGGGCATGTCAGACGTGAAGACCTGGGACGACGTAAAGCTGCTGACGGTGGTGATCAACCGGCTGAAGCGCTGGACCCGGCCGGGGCTGCTGTGCATCGGCGACGCCGCGCATGCGATGTCGCCGGTCGGCGGCGTCGGCGTCAATCTCGCCGTGCAGGACGCGGTCGCGACCGCCAATCTGCTAGCTGCGAAACTTGCGAAGGGCTGTCCGTCCGAAGCTGAATTGGATGCAGTGCGGCGGCGCCGCGAATTCCCGGTGCGGATGACACAGCGGATGCAGGTCGTGGTGCAGAACAACATCATCAGCGTCGCGCTGAAACCGGGCGATCGCCCGCTAAAACCGCCGGTATTCGCGCGGATCATCAATGCGGTGCCGTGGCTGCAGGGGATCACCGCAAGATTCATCGGCCTCGGCGTGCGGCCGGAGCACGTGCAGTCGCCGGAGGTCAAGTAACGCAACGCCGTCATTGCGAGCGAAGCGAAGCAATCCAGCGGCCGCAAAACAGAACTGGATTGCTTCGTCGCTACGCTCCTCGCAATGACGGGTTGAGTTCGAGGCGGTCTATCCCATCACCGAAAATCCGCCATCGACGGGAATCGCGGTGCCGGTGACGAAATCCGACGCGCTTGAGGCGAGGAACACCGCAATCCCTGCGAAATCCCCGATCGCGCCCCATCGCGCCGCCGGCGTGCGCGCCAATACCTTGTCATGGAGGCCGTCGATTTCCGCGCGGGCGCGCTTGGTCAGGTCGGTGTCGATCCAGCCCGGCAGGATGGCGTTGGCCTGGATGTTGTCGGCGGCCCATGCGACCGCGCAGGAACGGGTGAACTGCACGATGCCGCCCTTGCTCGCCGCATAGGCCGGCGCAAAACTGGCGCCGAAGATCGACATCATCGAGCCGATGTTGATGATCTTGCCGCCACCGGCTTCTTTCATCGCAGGGTACACCGCCTGCGAGCACAGGAACGCGCTGGTGAGATTGGTCGCAATGACGCTGTCCCATTCCTCGATGGCCAACGCATGCGGCGGCTTGCGGACGTTGATGCCGGCGTTGTTGACAAGAATGTCGATGCGGCCGAACTCGCCCTTGGTGCGTTCGACCATGTCGGCGACCGCCGCCTTGTCCGTGACGTCGGTAATGACAGAAATCGCCTTTGCGCCGCGCTGCTTCAGCTCGGCGACCGCAGCATCCGACTTCGCCGCGTTGCGCCCGGCAATCGCGATCGCCGCACCGGCTTCCGCCAGCCCGCGCGCCATGCCAAGCCCGATGCCGCCATTGCCGCCGGTGACGATGGCGACGCGGCCGGTGAGATCGAAGGGGGAGGTTGTCATGGGGGTCATCCAATTTGCGTAGGGTGGGCAAAGGCGCTCTTCGCGCCGTGCCCACCAACTTATTCATTGACGCTAGTGGTGGGCACGCGGAGTTTATCATCGGGCGCGCGTTTCGCGCGACCCGTTGGCTTTGCCCACCCTACGAAGCTAACGCCTGCCGCGCCAGATCAGGATCAGCCCGACCACCGTCAGTGCGGCGCCGTAATACGCCCATTGAATCTGGCTGATCATGAAGCTCGACTGCGGCCAGTTGATCGCGCCGGTGCCCTGGCCGATCCAGAGCAGGCCGATCAACAGCGCGATGATGCCGGCAATTCGCATTACGTCTCCGCAGCCGTTTCACACGTCCAGCAGATCCTCGCGCGCAAACTCCGCTTTGTCTGAAATGAACGCGAACCGGGACTCCGCTTTGTTGCCCATCAGCCGCTCCACGGAATCCGCGGTGCCTTCGCGGTCGTCGGCCAGCAGCACGACGCGCAAGAGCGTGCGCTTGGCGGGGTCCATGGTGGTTTCCTTGAGCTGCGCCGGCATCATCTCGCCAAGGCCCTTGAAGCGACCGACATCGACCTTGGCATTGGCGTTGAATTCGCTTTTCAGCAGCTGATCCTTGTGGGCCTCGTCGCGGGCGTAGATCGTCTTGGCGCCGTGGGTGAGGCGATAGAGCGGGGGGACCGCGAGATAAAGATGGCCCTCGTCGATCAGCCTAGGCATCTGCCGGTAGAAGAACGTGATCAGCAATGAGGCGATATGCGCGCCGTCGACGTCGGCGTCGGTCATGATGATGATGCGGGCGTAGCGCAGATCCTCTTCGCGGTACTGCGCGAGCGTGCCGCAGCCGATCGCCTGCATCAAATCGGCGAGTTGCGCATTGGCGGTGAGCTTGTCCTTGGTGGCAGACGCCACGTTGAGGATTTTTCCGCGCAACGGAAGGATAGCTTGCGTCTTGCGGTCGCGGGCCTGCTTGGCGCTGCCGCCGGCCGAGTCGCCCTCGACGATGAACAGCTCGGAGCCTTCGGAAGCGGTGTTAGTGCAATCGGCGAGCTTGCCGGGGAGCCGCAGCTTGCGCACCGCGGTCTTGCGCGAGATTTCCTTCTCGGCGCGGCGGCGCAGCCGCTCGTCTGATCGTTCGACCACGAATTCCAGCAGCTTGTTGGCCTGCACCGGATTGCCGGACAGCCAGTGGTCGAACGGATCCTTGATGGCCTGCTCGACAATGCGCTGCGCTTCGGCGGTGGCGAGGCGGTCCTTGGTCTGGCCCTGGAATTCGGGCTCGCGCACGAACACCGACAGCATCACCGCCGCACCCACCATCACGTCTTCGGAGGTGATGGACGCGGCACGCTTGCCCTGGCCGACGCGCTCGGCGTGATCCTTCAGGCCGCGCAGCAGCGCGCTGCGCATGCCGGACTCGTGGGTGCCGCCGTCGGGTGTCGGCACGGTGTTGCAATAGGACGAGAGAAAGCCGTCGGCGTCGGCGGTCCAGGCCACCGCCCATTCGCAGGCGCCGTGCGCGCCATTGCGGCCGGATTTGCCGGAGAAGATATCCGGATGCACCAGGGTGTCGGCGTGGATGGCGGCGCCGAGATAATCCTTCAGCCCGCCGGGAAAATGGAATGAGTCCTCGGCCGGCACATCGTCGACGCCCTTGAGCAGTTCGGGATCGCAGCGCCAGCGGATTTCGACGCCGCCGAACAAATACGCTTTGGAGCGCGTCATCTTGAACAGGCGCTGCGGCTTGAACGTCGCTTTGCCTCCGAAAATCTCGGGATCAGGCTTGAAGCGGATCTTGGTGCCGCGGCGGTTGTTGATCTTGCCGAGGTCTTCGAGCTTGCCTTTGGGATGGCCGCGCTCGAACGCCATGCGATAGAGTTTTTGGCTGCGTGCGACTTCGACTTCGAGCCGCGAGGAGAGGGCATTGACCACGGAGACGCCGACGCCGTGCAGGCCGCCCGAGGTCTCGTAGACCTTGGAGTCGAATTTGCCGCCGGAATGCAGCGTGCACATGATGACTTCGAGCGCGGATTTCTTTGGAAATTTTGGGTGCGGGTCGACGGGGATGCCGCGGCCGTTGTCGGTCACGGTGAGAAACCCGTCGGCGTTCATTTCCACTTCGATGAAGGAGGCGTGGCCGGCCAGCGCCTCGTCCATGGCGTTGTCGATCACTTCGGCGAACAGGTGATGCAGCGCCTTTTCGTCGGTGCCGCCGATATACATGCCGGGCCGGCGCCGCACCGGCTCGAGGCCTTCCAGCACCTCGATGTCGGCCGCGGTGTAGCCCGCTTCAGCGCTGGCGGGGCGCGGCGCAGGCTTCGACGACGCCCGGCCGCGCTCGGGTGCGTCAAACAGATCAGTTTTGATTTTCAATGGTTTAGGCATGTTTTTTCATGTGTTGCACACGCTCGAGGCGCAGCGAATCGGCTGCTCTGACTATGCCACGGATGAGCTTAAATAGTGACGTGCCGCGTCAGGTTCGATATTGGAGCCGCCATGGTCCAAATGGTTATAGGCCGGAAGAAGCACATGCTGGTTTCCGTCAGCGATGCCAAGCGACAACTGGCCGAACTGGTTCGCCGCGCCGAAGCGGGCGATGAGGTTGTACTCACTCGCTGCGGCAAAGCCGTTGCGCGGCTGGTGCGGGTCGCAGCGACGCCGGCAGCGATTGATCGAAGGGCCATCCTGGAAAAGATGCGCGCGTCCGGCCCGAAATCCGCGATGTCTGGTCCCGACGCGGCGCGAAGCCAGGATTTTTTGTACGGCGAGGATGGGCTCCCGCGATAGTCGCGGTCGCGCGTAAGCAGGCTTGGCGCGGCGGGACGCTCACGCCCGGTCCCCGTCATTGTGACTTGATGTGATGCAGGGCGCTGGCCTACCAGTTCGGCCATCGAACCTGTAAAACAGGTTCAAAGCCTTCGCCCGGCCGGGCAACAGCGGAAAAGGGCGTTTTGGGAATGGAAGAAGCGTTTCGCGGCGTCACCGACTTTGTCCGCGATCATCAGGCCTGGGCCGCACCGATCGTTCTGCTGCTTGCGTTCGGCGAATCCCTGGCTTTCATTTCGCTGCTGATCCCGGCCTGGGGCGCGCTGGTCGCGATCGGCGCGCTGATCGGTGCGGCGGAGATCAGTTTCTGGCCGGTCTGGATTGCCGGCGGCATTGGGGCAGCACTCGGCGACTGGCTGTCCTACTGGTTCGGCTTCAAATACAAGGAACATGTCGCCGAGATGTGGCCGCTGTCGCGCTATCCCGCTTTGCTGCCGCGCGGCGAAGCCTTCGTCGGCAAATGGGGCGTGCCCAGCATTTTCATCGGCAGGTTCTTCGGGCCGTTGCGGGCGTCGGTGCCGCTGGCCGCGGGTATTTTCGAGATGCCGTACTGGCGCTTCCAGGTCGCCAATTTCGTCTCCGCGCTGGTGTGGGCGGCGGCGCTGCTATTGTTCGGCGACGTGATCTCGGAGATTGTCGAATGGGTATGGCGCACGGTTTAAGGCCGCCGCCCGGAAAGTCCGGAATAAGCCTCAGGCGCGGGTGTTAATCCCTTCACATGCCGTGCGTACAATCGCACCGTCGTGATCGCGCCGGCGCCAAAATGCTGGTAAAAGTGGCCGCGATAAAAGCCAAGAAGCGGGGAATCCCGCGCATATGCAGCTTTCTCACAGGGAGGACATCACCATGGAATTGACCCGACGTCACGCATTGGCCGGCGCCGCAGCGCTCGCCGCCACGCCGCTGTTGCCAACGATTTCCGCGAAAGCGGCCGCGCCGGTGGCCGACAAGCAAGCCCCCAGTTTTTATCGCTACAAGGTCGGCGACGCGCAGGTGAACGTCATTTCCGATGGCGCCAATACGTTTCCGATTCCCGAAGGGTTCGTGCTGAACGCGAAAAAGGACGAACTCAACGTGGCGCTCGAAAAGGCGTTCATGCCGAAGGACAAGGTGACCGTCAATTACGGGCCGCTGGTCATCAACACCGGCGGCAAGCTGGTGGTGATAGATACCGGCAACGGCCCGGCCGCGTTCGTGAACAGCAAGGGCAATTCCGGACAGTTCGCGAACAATTTGGTCGCTGCAGGATTTGATCCCAAGGCGGTTGACATGGTGGTGATCTCGCATTTCCACGGCGATCACGTGAACGGCTTGCTGACCGCCGACGGCGGGTCTGCATTCCCGAACGCGGAAGTGTTGGTGCCCGCGACCGAGTGGAAATTCTGGATGGATGACGGTGAGATGAGCCGCGCCAGCGGCGACCGGATGACCGGCCTGTTCAAGAACAATCGCCGGGTGTTCGAGGCCGGGTTGAAGAAAAAGGTTACGCCCTACGAGTGGGGCAAGGACGTGGCACCGGGACTGCTCGCGGTGGAATCCGTCGGCCACACCCCGGGACATACCTCCTACGTGCTATCGTCAGGTTCGGACAAGGTGTTCATCCAGTCCGACGTCACCAACCTGCCGGCATTGTTCGTTGCCAATCCGGGCTGGCACCTGATGTTCGATCAGGACCCGCCGGTCGCGGAAAAGACCCGCCGCAAGGTCTATGACATGCTGGTCGCCGACAAGATGCGGGTGCAGGGCTTCCATTATCCGTTCCCGGCCAACGGCTATGTCGAGAAGGATGGCATTGGCTACCGGTTGGTGCCGGCGCCGTGGAATCCGACGATCTAGGGCAGTTAATTGTCATTCCGGGGCGCGCGAAGCGCGAACCCGGAATCCAGCTAACGCGTCCATGTTTCTGGATTCCGGGTCTGCGCCAAGTGGCGCATCCCGGAATGACGGTGGTTCAGTCTTGACGAAAACGGGGCGCGGCCTTATAGCCGCGCCCATGATCGACGCCCCGACCATCATCATCGTTCGCCGCCGCCGTACCTCTGCGGTATGGGCGGACGTTCGCGTTTAAGATTTGCGCGTTTAATCGTCGCCCCTGCCGCCGGATCCGGTCCGCGGCTTTTTCTTCAAACCAGCGCGATCTGATCCGGCGGCTCCTCTAAGCCACGCAGGAGATCGCCATGTACGCCCCACCGTTCTTTAAGCCCGATCGCGCCGCGAGCCTTGCGTTTGCGGACGCGCGCGGTTTTGGCACGGTCTGCGCTTATGATGGGGCCAAACCGGTCGCCTCCGCGCTGCCGTTCTGCCTCGAATATCTGAGCGACGGCACGCCCAGCGCGGCGTTCCACGTCGCGCGCGGCAACGTGCTGGCTTCGCTCGCTGACGGCAAGTCGAAGTGGCTGTTTGCGGTCAATGGCGCGGACACCTACATCTCGCCGGACTGGTACGCGTCGCCGGATCAGGTGCCGACCTGGCTTTATCAGGCCGTGCATCTCTCCGGTCCGGTTCGGACCATGACGGATCAGGAACTGGGCGCGCATCTTGATGCGCTCAGTGCCAAGTTTGAAAGCTGGCTCGCGCCGAAGCCGCCTTGGACGACAGCCGAGATGACTTCCGGCCGGCGCGAGGCGATGATGAGGGCGATCACAGGATTGGTGATGACGGTTGAGGATATCGAAGGCAGTTTCAAGCTGAACCAGCACAAGTCGGACGTCGATCACGCGGCGATATCGAACGCGCTGTCGCGGCAAGGCGATGCCGATGCGCAAGAGCTCGGCAAACGGATGGTCGCGCTGCGGCCGCAGTTGGATTACAAACCTCTCGTGCCCGTCAGCGGACCCGCGGATGGAAGGAACACGCCATGACCCTCTCCGAGACCAGCCAGCCGAAAGGCCGGGCACCGGCCGCCAAAGCTTCCGAAAAACCCGCCGTGTTCGTCGATGGCGCTTCCGGAACGACGGGACTCGAAATCAGGGAACGGCTCGACCGGCAGAGCGACGTCGCGGTCAGAAACATTGCTGAGGACAAACGCAAGGATACCGCGGCCAAGCGTGAGCTGATGGAGGAGGTGGACCTCGTCATCCTCTGCCTGCCCGATGACGCCGCGAAGCAAACCGTAGCGTTGATCGACAGCATGGGAGCAGCGGCTCCCAAGGTGCTGGACGCTTCCACGGCGTTTCGGGTCGCGCCCGATTGGGCATACGGCTTCCCGGAACTCGCGCCGGATCAGGCCGACAAGATCCGCACCGCGCGGAAGGTTTCAAACCCGGGCTGCTATCCGACCGGCGCGATCGCGCTGCTGCGGCCGCTGGTCGATGCCGGTCTGGTGCCATCAGATTATCCCGTCACCATCAACGCGGTGAGCGGCTATTCGGGCGGCGGCAAGTCCATGATCGCCAGTTTCGAAGCCGGCACCGCGCCGGCGTTCGAACTCTATGGCCTCGGCTTCGAGCACAAGCATGTGCCGGAGACGCAGCGTTACGCAAATCTCACGCGCCGGCCGATCTTCGTGCCGTCGGTCGGCAACTTTCGGCAGGGGATGCTTGTCTCGGTGCCGCTGCATCTCGATACGCTTCCGGGCAAACCGGATGGCGCCGATCTGCACGCCGCGCTGGCGAAGCGTTATGAGGCAAACACCTATGTCTCGGTGATGCCGCTCGACAATGCCGCGACAAGGAGCGGACGGCTCGAGCCGGAGGCGCTCAACGAGACCAACATGCTCGAGCTCTATGTGTTCGCGAGCGCCAAACACCGCCAGGCCATTCTCGTCGCGCGGCTCGACAATCTCGGCAAGGGCGCCTCAGGCGCGGCTGTGCAGAACATGCGACTGATGCTCGGATTTCCGGAGGCGTGACACTTAACCTCTCCCCGCTCTGCGCGGGGAGAGGTTAAGCAACTAGAGAATCTTGAAAATCGCCAGCGCCAGCACCGCCTGCGCGATGAATCCCACCGTGAACGCCAGCGTGCGGAAAATCGGCAGGCCCATGGTGTAGACGATCAGATGCGCGACGCGCGCCCAGAAATACAGCGCGCAAGCCAGCACCGTCCAATTGCTCGAATAATCGATCGCATTGAGGATCAGCACCAAGGGTGCAAACACCACGAGATTTTCTACCGCGTTGTCGTGCGCGAACATCAGGCGGTTGGCCCATTCGGCGTGCGGCTTGTCGGTGCGCGAGGGATTGGCCATCGCGCCGCCGAGGCCACGGACCTGACAGCGATTGAGAATATAGGGCACCCACATCAGCCCGGTCAAAATCACCGTCCATGTCAGCCAGAACAGTTCGCGCGTCATAGGCTCCCCCTCTATTTCGAATCTCGTCCCGGCGGGACGGCTTGGTTATATTCAAATGCGCGGCGTTGCGCTATGCGCGGACCCGGACGTAGCTACCGGGCGCGTCCTCGATCGCGGGCAAGGCGTCGGTGCCAACCGCGCGCGCCGGAACTTCTTCCGCGTCGATGCTCGCGAGCCACGCGCGCCAGTCCGGCCACCACGATCCCTTGTGCTCCTGCGCGCCCTTGAGCCAGTCGGCGAGCGTGGTGTCCTTGATGTTGTCGTTGGTCCAGAACTGGTATTTGTTCGACGCTGGCGGGTTGACCACGCCGGCGATATGTCCCGATCCCGACAGCACGTATTTCACCGGACCGCCGAAAAACTGCGAACCGTACAGCACCGATTCCGCCGGCGCGATGTGATCTTCTTTTGTAGCCAGATTGTAGACCGGCACCTTTACCTTCGACAGATCGAGCAGCGTGTTGTCGAGCACCATGCTGCCGGTGGAGAGGCGATTCTCCAGATAACAATTGCGCAGGTAGAAGGAATGGTTGGCCGCGGGCATCCGCGTTGCGTCGGAATTCCAGTGCAGCAGATCGAAGGACGAGGGCACTTTACCCTTGAGATAATTGCTGACGACGTAGGACCAGATCAGATCGTTCGAGCGCAGCATGTTGAAAGCCATCGCCATCTTCGAGCCTTCGAGCACGCCCGAGACTTGCATGTCGCGCTCCATCGCCGAGATCTGGTCTTCATCGACGAATACCAGGAGATCGCCGGCGTGGGTGAAATCCACCTGCGCCGCGAAGAACGTCGCCGATGTCACGCGCTGGCGGCGCTTTTCCGCAAGCCATGCCAGCGTGGTGGCGAGCAGGGTGCCGCCGACGCAATAGCCGGCGGTGTGGACCTTCAATTCGCCGGTCGCCTTTTCGATGACGTCCATCGCCGCGAGCGGGCCTTCCTTCATGTAGTCATCGAAGGTTTTCTTACCCAACGCCTTGTCTGGATTGACCCACGAGATCAGGAACACGGTGACGCCCTGATCGACGCACCATTTGACGTAGGATTTTTCCGGCTTGAGATCGAGGATGTAGAATTTGTTGATCCACGGCGGCACGATCAGCAGCGGCGTGCGCAGCACGTTCTCCGTGGTCGGCGTGTACTGGATCAGCTGCATCAGCTCGTTCTGGAAGATCACCTTGCCCGGCGTGGTCGCCATGTTGACGCCGACTTCGAGATTGGACGGGTCGGACTGCCGAATGCGCAGGCTGCCATGTCCGGCTTCGATGTCTTCCGCCAGCATTTTCATACCGCGGACCAGGTTGTCGCCGCTGGACGCCAGCGTCTCGCGCAGCACTTCCGGATTGGTCAGGACGAAATTCGACGGCGCCAGCGCGTTGGTGATCTGCTGGACGTAAAACTCGGCCTTCTTGCGGGTGTGCGGGTCCAGTCCTTCGGCGTCGCGCACGAGGTCGTGCGCCCACTGCGTCGACAGCAGGTAGGCCTGCATCACGAAATCGAAGAACTGGTTCGACTTCCATTCGGGATCGGCAAAGCGCTTGTCGCGCGGCGCGGGCGCAATCGCCGGCGGCGCCTGTTCGCCGACCAGGCGGCGCATCGACGAGCCCCACAGATCGAGATAGGCCTTGCCGAGCTTCATCTGCAATTCGGCGGAGCGCGTCTTGTCCGACAGCCAGTATTCCGCCACCGTGCTGAAGGTCTTGATTACCTCGCCGAGTTCGTTGGGCGGCTTGTCCTTGGCCTCGCCATTCTCGCGCGGCTTCAGATAGGCGGCGAGCGCCTGTCCGCTGCTCTCCATCGCCTTCGCAAGATTCATCGCGAAGGCTTCCGGGTCGAACGTTTTCGCGGCCTTGGTTTCGGTGGTGACGTCGCTCATATGAGGAACACTACAGAGTCATTTCCGGTTCGTCACGGCGTGATCGATCAGGCTATAGTTCGCAGTTAATCCTGGTGTGTTGCACTGCGACAAAGCGTCTTTGTTCGGTCATATTGGAGTCCAATGGGTGTAGTCTGTTGGGCAAGCTTTAATCGTTTTGGGCCACGGTGGTCTGAACGATGCAGTGGCTGATGAAATAAGCGTCAAGCCGCTGCAAGGTTCGGCCGAGTGATGTGGAGATTTTGGTTTGATGCCGATGCGTCCCGCGAGAGTAGCCTTGGCCATCGGAGCGCTGTTGGTGCTGGCGGTTCCGGTCGGCGGCTGTTCGACGTCGATCGCGGATTTACCGCTGGTCGGCGTGCCGGCGGATGCGCCGGCGCGGCCGAAGGAGGTCGGTGCCTATCCGGCGGTCCATGATCTTCCTCAGGACCGGCCGGAAGCCGCGATGGATGCGGCGGAACGCAACAAGGTCGCGGCTGAACTGATTGCCGCCCGCGACCGCCAGGCCGCGGCCGAGGCGGCTGCCAAAAACCCTGCCGCGAAGTGATGAGGAAAGTACGGTAACGGGTGGCGCGGGATCACGTCCGTGGTAAAAAGAACCTGATTCAGCGGCAGGCTTAAAGCGAACAAGACACCCGAATTCGCTCTAAATCACTGACCGGACGCGTTTTCTGCAAATCGCGCCTGCGATCCTGCCGCACCCGGTTCCCGGAGCTTTGGACCATGGAAGAATTCTACCGCATCCGCCGTCTGCCGCCTTATGTCTTCGAGCAGGTCAATCGGGCCAAGGCGGCGGCGCGGAACGCAGGCGCCGACATCATCGACCTCGGCATGGGCAATCCGGACCTGCCGACGCCGGCCCATGTCATCGACAAGCTGAAGGATACGCTGGGCAAGCCGCGCACCGACCGCTACTCGTCGTCGCGCGGGATCACCGGCCTGCGCAAGGCGCAGGCGGCCTATTACGACCGGCGCTTCGGCGTCAAGCTCAACCCCGAGACCCAGGTCGTGGCGACGCTGGGCTCCAAGGAAGGTTTTGCCAACGTAGCGCAGGCGATCACCGCGCCCGGCGACGTGGTGCTGTGTCCGAACCCGAGCTATCCGATCCACGCCTTCGGGTTCCTGATGGCCGGCGGCGTGATCCGCTCGGTGCCGTCGGAGCCGACCCCGCAATTCTTCGAGTCCTGCGAGCGCGCGATCATCCATTCGATCCCGAAGCCGCTGGCGATCGTGGTCTGCTACCCGTCCAACCCGACCGCCTATGTCGCGAGCCTCGATTTCTACCGGGATCTGGTGGCGTTTGCGAAGAAGCACGAGATTTTCATTCTGTCCGACTTGGCCTATGCCGAGGTGTATTTCGACAACGATCCGCCGCCCTCGGTGCTGCAGGTTCCCGGCGCCATCGACGTAACCGTCGAATTCACCTCGATGTCGAAGACGTTTTCGATGGCCGGCTGGCGCATGGGATTCGCGGTCGGCAATGAGCGCATCATCGCGGCGCTGACGCGGGTGAAATCCTATCTCGATTACGGCGCGTTTACGCCGGTGCAGGTGGCCGCGACGGCGGCGCTGAACGGCCCGGAGGACTGCATCCGCGAGATGCGCGACACCTATCGCAAGCGCCGCGACGCGCTGGTGGAATCGTTCGGCCGTGCGGGGTGGGATATTCCGCCGCCCGCAGCCTCGATGTTCGCCTGGGCGCCGCTGCCGAAGGCGTTCCGCGATGTCGGCAGCATGCAATTCGCGACCCTTCTGGTGGAGAAATCCGGCGTGGTGGTCTCGCCTGGCGTGGCGTTCGGCGAGCATGGCGAGGGCTATGTCCGCATCGCCATGGTGGAAAACGAGCAACGCATCCGCCAGGCCGCGCGCGGGGTGCGCCGCTTCCTTGAAAGCGGCATCGAAACGTTGCACAACGTGGTTCCTCTCGCCAACCGGCGATAGCTCATTAGCTCATTCCGGCAGGTTTTTCGCGTTATGGTCGCACCCCTGAAAGTGGGTATTGCGGGGCTCGGCACTGTTGGCGCCGAGGTGGTCCGCTCTATCGAAGCGCAAAGCCGCATTTTGTCGGCGCGCTGCGGCCGTGGTGTGCGCGTCGTCGCGGTGACCGCGCGCTCGAAGGCGAAGAAGCGCGACCTCGATCTGCGCGGCATTGCGTGGGCGAAAGATGCGCTCGCGCTGGCGAACGACCCCGGCGTCGATTGCTTCGTTGAATTGATGGGCGGCTCCGGCGAGCCGGCGCTGTCGGCCATCGAAGCCGCGCTGAAATCCGGCAAGTCGGTGGTTACCGCCAACAAGGCGCTGATCGCCAAACACGGATTGCGGCTGGCGAAGTCGGCCGAGGAGCATGGCGGCGCGTTGAATTTCGAGGCCGCGGTAGGGGCTGCGATCCCGGTCATCAAGACGCTGCGCGAGGGCCTCGCCGGCACCGAGGTCAACCGCGTCTACGGCATTCTCAACGGCACCTGCAATTACATCCTGACCCGGATGGAGCAGGAAAGCCTCTCGTTCGCCGAATGCCTGAAGGATGCGCAGCGCCTCGGTTATGCCGAGGCCAATCCGTCATTCGACGTGGACGGTCACGACACCGCGCAAAAACTGGCGATCCTCGCCAGCCTCGCCTTCGGCACCAAGGTGGCGCAGAGCGCGGTTTATGTCGAAGGCATTTCCTCGATCGCGCCGGAAGATCTTCGCGCTGCTCGAGAGCTTGGCTACCGCGTAAAACTGCTCGGCGTCGCGGTGCGGACTGCGAAGGGCATTGAGCAGCGCGTGCATCCGACCATGGTGCCGCGCTCGTCCTCGATTGCGCAGGTAATGGGTGTCACCAATGCCGTGACCATCGACGGCGAGGGCATTCCGCCGATCACGCTGGTGGGACCGGGCGCGGGCGGGGCTGCGACCGCATCCGCCGTGGTCGCCGATATTGCCGATGTCGCCCGCGGCATTCGCGCCAAGCCGTTCGGCTGTCCGGTCGAAAAACTGCGCGCTACCAAGAAAGCGCCGATGGAGCGGCACGAGGGCGGCTATTACATCCGCCTGATGGCGCGCGATCTGACCGGCACCGCGGCGACCATCGCGACGCGGCTGGCGGAGCAGAAGATATCCATTGAATCCATCGTGCAGCGCCATCCGGACGGCTATGTCGATACCCGCGCCAGCGGAAAGGCTTCACCGGTCCCGGTCATTCTGATTACCTATGCGACCAGCGAGGACGCAGTACGCCGCGCATTGCAGGCGGTGCAACACGACAAGGTGATCACCGGCCGTCCGCAGGTGATACGGATTGAAAAGAACTAGCGCGTCCACCGCGCTAAACGATGAGTTGCGGGCGACAACCCGCTTTGAAGTTCAGGGAGTTTACGCCGATGTCGACCCATATTTCCGTTCCGCCGCAGCTATTGCTGGAGCGCATCCTGACGCTCGAAATCGTGCGGGTGACGGAGCGCGCCGCGGTGTCGGCAGCCCGGCTGCGCGGCCACGGCCAGGAGAAGGCGGCGGACCAGGCCGCGGTCGATGCGATGCGCCGCGAACTCAACAAGCTGCCGATCGAAGGCACCATCGTGATCGGCGAGGGCGAGCGCGACGAGGCGCCGATGCTGTTCATCGGCGAGAAGGTCGGCATGAATGCCGGTCCGCAAGTCGATATCGCCGTCGATCCGCTGGAAGGCACCACGCTGTGCGCCAAGAACATGCCGGGCGCGATTGCGACCATGGCGATGGCCGATGGCGGCACGCTACTGCATGCGCCCGACGTTTACATGCAGAAGATCGCGGTCGGTCCCGGCTACGCCAAGGGCGTGGTCGAACTCGATGCATCGCCGGCCGATAATGTCCGCCGCCTCGCCAAGGCGAAAGGTGTCGATGCGTCCGCGATCACGGTGCTGGTGCTGGATCGCCCGCGTCACGCCGAGATCATTGCCGCTGTGCGCGGTACGGGGGCCGCGGTACGCCTGATCACCGATGGCGACGTGGCCGGCGTGATCCATACCGCCGATCCCGATAACACCGGCGTCGATATGTATATTGGCACCGGCGGCGCGCCCGAAGGCGTGCTGGCGGCGGCGGCGCTTCGCTGCATCGGCGGTCAGATGCAATGCCGGCTCATTCTCGATTCCGAGGAAAAGCGCGAGCGCGCCCACAAGATGGGCGTCAAGGATCCGCGCTTCATTTACGGCATCGAGGACATGGCCAAGGGCGACTGCCTGTTCGCCGCGACCGGCGTTACCACCGGCTCGCTATTGTCGGGCGTCAAATTCCGCAAGGATGTGATCGAGACCGAGACCGTGGTAATGCGCTCGGTCACCGGCACCGTGCGCTACATCAAGGCCGAGCACCGGCAACTCGATAAATTCCATCTCGATTGAGCCGATCATGCGCGCCAATGTCCTGATACGTGAAATTGGCGAAGACGAGCGCGAGGCGTGGAATCCGCTGTGGGCGGGCTATCTGACGTTTTACAAGTCGACGCTGGCGCAGGAAATCAGCGATACCGCCTGGACGCGGTTTCATGATCCCGGCGAACCGCTGTTTGCATTGGGTGGCTATGTCGACGGCCAGTTGATGGGGTTCGCGCATTATCTGTTTCATCGCTCGACCTGGGCGCGCAACCGCTACTGCTATCTTGAGGATTTGTATGTGTCGGAAGATGAGCGCGGCCGCGGCCTCGGGCGCGCTTTGATCGAAGAGGTTTACCGCAAGGCCGAGTCGGCAGGCGCCAGCCGGGTGTATTGGCTGACGCAATCGAACAATACGCAGGCGCGGGCACTGTATGACAAGGTGGCGGATAATCTGGGATTCATTCAGTACCGGAAGGTGCTTTAAGCCACACCGTCATTGCGAGCGAAGCGAAGCAATCCAGAAAACGAAGGAAGGCTGGATTGCTTCGTCGCAAGTGCTCCTCGCAATGACGCGACTTGGCTGCCTCCGAAAAATAGGGAAGAAGCAATGAGCGAGATGCCCAACGTAAAAGCCCTCGTATTCGACGTGTTCGGCACCGTGGTCGACTGGCGCAGCAGCCTGATCGCGGATTTTTCGAAATGGTCCGAGACGCGGGGCATCAAGGCGGACTGGACCGCGCTGGTCGATGGCTGGCGCGCGGTTTATGCGGCGTCGATGGACGAGGTGCGGAAGCATCCGGAGCGCGGCTATATGATCCTGGACACGCTGCATCGCCAGTCGCTGGAAAAGCTTGTGGCGCAGTTGTCGATTTCGGGACTGACCGAAGCGGACTTGCATTATCTCACCATGGGCTGGCACCGGCTGCATGCGTGGCCGGACAGCGTCTCCGGCCTGACGCGCTTGAAAACGAAATACATCATCGGTCCGCTCTCCAACGGCAACGTCGCGCTGCTCACCAACATGGCGAAGTTCGCAGGTCTGCCGTGGGACCTGGTGCTGAGCGCGGAGCTGTTCGAGCACTACAAGCCCGATCCGGAAACCTATCTCGGCGCAGTAAAGCTGCTTGGTCTGGCGCCGGAGCAGGTGATGATGGTGGCCGCGCATAATCACGACCTCAAGGCCGCGCAGAAATTGGGACTGAAGACCGCCTTCGTCGCGCGCCCGACCGAATACGGACCTTTGCAGAAGTATGATTTCGAGGCGAAGGGCGACTGGGATATCGTGGCGAAAGATTTTGGCGGGGTCGCGGACCGGATGGGGTGTTAGCTTAAGTCTGTCGTCCCCGCGAAAGCGGGGACCCAGTAAACGCAGGCGTCGGTGTGTACTGGTTCCCCGCCTTCGCGGGGATGACGGTTGTGTATGCGGCGAATGTTTACGTTGCCGCGCAGTCGTTTCGTTCCTATCTCATGCAGGTATCATGACGCTCCCCGCATCCGCATTTCCCGTCGAATCGCCGCAGGCATTTCTCGGCGTGTCGCAGTCTGCGACCGGCAAGCTGTGGCGCGACCGGCTCGATCCGCGCGGGGCGGCGCGGGCGCTGGCGATCGCGCAGCGATATCAGTTGCCGGAAATGCTGGCGCGGGTGCTGGCCGGGCGCGACGTCGAGATCGACGCGGTGGAGGATTATCTCGACCCGACCATCCGCAAGCTGATGCCCGATCCGCATACCGTGACGCAGATGGAGACCGCGGCGAAACGCATCGCCGACGCGGCGACGCGGCGGGAGAAGGTTGCGATTTTCGGCGATTACGACGTCGACGGCGCGACCTCGGCGGCACTGCTGGCATGGCACCTGCGCCATTGCGGGCTCGATCCGCTGATCCACATCCCCGACCGCATTTTTGAAGGCTACGGCCCGAATACCGAAGCCGTGCGCATGCTCGCTGAAAAAGGCGCCACGCTGCTGGTGACGGTCGATTGCGGCACGACCAGCCTCGAGCCGCTGGCCGAGGCGCGGCGGCTCGGCATGTCCGTTGTCGTCATCGATCATCATCAATGCGGCGACGAACTGCCGATCGTCGATGCGCTGGTGAATCCGAACCGCTCCGACGATCTCTCGGGCCTCGGTCATCTCGCCGCGGTCGGTCTCGTGCTGGTGACGCTGGTCGCGGTCAATCGTGAACTGCGCGCGCGGGGCTTCTGGACCGGCGAGATGCCGGAGCCTGATCTGCTCGGCATGCTGCATCACGTCGCGCTCGGCACGGTCGCCGACGTGGCTCCGCTCATTGGACTCAATCGCGCCTTTGTCGCCAAGGGGCTGATTGCGATGCGGCGGCGCGATCATGTCGGCCATACCGCGCTGATGGATGTGTCGCGGCTGAACGGGCCGCCGGAAGCCTGGCATCTCGGCTTCATGCTGGGGCCGCGCATCAATGCCGGCGGCCGGATCGGCCGCGCCGATCTCGGGGTGCGGCTGTTGCTGGAGGGCGACGTCTCGGAAGCCGCGCGGATCGCCGCCGAACTTGACCGGCTCAACACCGAGCGCCGTGTCATCGAACAGATGGCGGAGGCGCAGGCGGAAGCCGAGGCGCTGGCCTCGCTCGGACTCGAGGACAAGGGTTCGGTGATCGTCACGGCATCGGAGGGCTGGCACCCCGGCGTCGTCGGATTGGTGGCCTCGCGGCTGAAGGAGAAATTCTCGCGGCCCGCGTTTGCGATTGCGCTGGAGCCGGGCGGCATCGGCACCGGCTCCGGCCGCTCCATCGCGGGCGTCGATCTCGGCAAGGCGGTGCGGCAGGCTGTGAGCGACGGGCTGTTGATGAAAGGCGGCGGCCACGCCATGGCGGCGGGCGTGACGCTGCGCAAGGAACGGCTGGCCGAATTCCGCGCCACTATGGAAAGCGCGCTCGCGCACGATGTCGCGCAGTCGCGCCATGCGCACGAGCTTTTCATCGATGGCGCTGTGAGCGCGCGGGCGGTCACGGCGGAACTGGTGGCGACGCTCAATCGTGCGGGTCCGTTCGGGTCAGGCAATCCCGAGCCGGTGGTGGCGCTGCCGTCGCATCAACTTGTGTATGCCGACGAAGTAGGGCAGGCGCACATGCGGGTGCGGTTCAAGTCCGGCGACGGCTCGATCGTCAACGGCATCGCGTTCCGTTCGATCGGCCAGAAGCTCGGCAATGCGCTGGCCGAGCATCGCGGCCAGCCGTTGCATGTCGCGGGATCGCTCACCGTGGATCGCTATCAGGGCAACGAGCGCGTGCAATTGCGCGTGCTCGATGTCGCGGTGCCGGACGCGGGGCCGGCGGTGATACGGTAGAAACGCCGTCATTGCGAGGAGCGTAGCGACGAAGCAATCCAGAATCTCGATGCCAAGACTGGATTGCTTCGCTTCGCTCGCAATGACGGTTGGGGTTAGTTTCCCTGCCTTAGCCTTGCCAGCACCTTCAGCCCGCCATAACCATCCGCCGGCAGCAGGCCCATCTTGGCCTGATAATCCTTCACCGCCTTCATGGTGTCGTTGCCGACGCGGCCGTCGGTGCCGCCGGTATCGAAGCCGGCCTTGGTCAGGCGTGTCTGCACTTCCTGCACTTCGGCCAATGTGAGCGCGCGTTCCGAACCCGGAAACGGCTGGATGAATGGCGGCGCGCCGAGGATGCGGTCGCCGAGATGGCAGATCGCCAGCGCGTAGTTCATCGATGGATTGTAGCTTTTCACCGCGTTAAAATTCGGTCCGAGCAGGAACGCCGGACCGCCGGCGACCGGCACCCACATCTGTGCGCTCGCATTCGGCTGCGGATATGGCTGGCCGTCGGCGCGGGTGATGCCGGCGCTGGCCCAGGCGGCGTAAGTGCGGCTGCCGCTCGATGCGCCGCCGGGCGCGCGGACCTCAAAACCCCAATGTTCGTTGCGGTGATATTTGCCGCGATTGACCAGATAGCGCGCGGTCGAGCCCAGCGCATCGTCGGGCTTGCCGAACGGCGACACCCGGCCGTCCTTGTCATAGTCCATGCCGACATTGAGCCAGACTTCCGGCATCCATTGCGTATGCCCCATCGCGCCGGCCCACGATCCCCGCATCTCGTCGGGCGTGCTCCAGCCGCGATCGACGACCTTCAACGCGTTGATCAGCTCGGTTTCCCAATAGGCGCGGCGGCGCGGCTCGTTCCAGGCCAGTGCTGCAAGCGAGGGAAACACCGGCCGCATATGGTTCTGCTGCACCAGCGGATCGCCGAACGCGGACTCGACGCCCCATAGCGCCAGCAGGGTGCCGCGCTCGACGCCAAAATCCTGCTCGATCCTGGTGAACAGCGCCTCGTTCTTCCGCAGCGCTTCCTTGCCGGCGATGATGCGCCAGTCGGAGACGCGGCGGTTGATGTATTGCCAGATCTGTTCGTAGAACTCCGGCTGCCGCTGCATTTGCTTGAACACGGTCATATCAGGCTCGATGCGGCCCATCACGCGGGTATATGTCGCGTCAGAGATGCCTTTGGCGAGCGCGCGGGCGCGAAAATTGTCGCGCCATTGATCGAAGCCGGGCGGGGCAGCCGCGAACGCCAGCGCGGGATGCGCGAGCAGGGCGCCGACGCCGATGCCGGATTGCAGCAAGGCGCGGCGGCTGAGCGATTTTCGAGAATCGGTCTGGTTCATCGGTCCATTCTAACGGCATGGGGAGCATGGCGGCAGAGGCCATTCGCCGCTGGAATTAGCCATCTTGGGGCAACTCTGTGGCAAGATTGGGCGCCAGCGTCGGGCGTCACCTTGGGTTGTGCGGACCACAACTGTCGATGAGTGGAGCGTCACGTTGGGAAGCCCTACAAGCTGAATCGGAATTTGCGCTCGCAACGCGCCGCTGAAATTGAATGAACAAGACCGTTCGTAATGAACGACGCAAATTAACAGCATCGTGGCTGAATGCGATTGCGACCGCGCTCGTGGCTGCTGGCGGGTTTGCTCCTGTGGCGTCGCAAATCTATGGTTTCGGGTCGAATCGCGTCGATCAAACCTTGGTGCTTGCCAGTTCCGCCGTTTGCGTTGTGCTGAGCCTGGGACTACATCTGGTTGGAAGGCAGCTTCTCGGAGGACTCGAGGAATGACGCAGTTTCAGGCCATCGCCATCCTGATGCCCGTCTTTGTGGTCGTGATCTTGGTTGCCTTTGCGCGTTGGACGCAATACTTGGATCGGGCTCCGGAGGATAATCCGGTTCAATCAAAACCCGCGCAGCGCCCTGAGCGACAGGGCTAATTGTCCGCGCCTTCGTTGGGCATGTCCGGGCGCACCGCATCCGGCATCACATGCGCCATCGCCGGTGACGCCGGTTCCGGCCCGATCTCGCGCCCGCGGCCCCAGATCAGACGTTCATAGGCAGAGATCAGCGTCACATAGGGATTGACCCAGAGCCAGCCGTCGCGCGTGAACACCTGCACGTCGAAATGCAGATGGCGGGTGGTGCCGTTGGGATGATCGAGATAATTCGAAACCACGCCGATCTTCTCGCCCTCTTCGACGCGGCGCCCGCTGAGCACGCCGTCGGCATCCATATCGGCCGGATTCATGTGCATGTAGCGAAAGCGCAGATGTTCGTTGCGGGTGTTGATCTGCAGCGTTGCCGCCTGTTGTTTGGGTGAGCGGATCAGCACGCCGTCGCGGACGGCGACGACCGCCTGCTGCCTGGGATCGCAGCGTTCGTCTCCATTACGCGCCGAACAGGCGGAGCGGATATCCTGCCCCTGATGGCCAAAACCGCTGCTGCATTGTCCGACCCCGAAATCCCGGGACTCGCAAAAATTGTCCTGCCACGGATAGGCGTCGTTTCCGTTTGCCAGTTGGTCCAGCGGCTTGCTCGGTCTGCGGTTGCGGAACGACTGCGAGCGGACAAAGGCCGCGGCCTTCTCGAGTGGAAAACGAATCTGCGAATAGGCGGTGAAATCGGCGCGGCCGCTCTGTTTGCGATAGCCGCTGTTGGGGATGATGTCGCCGGGCGGGCGATAAGTAAAATCGGCAGACGCCGCCACCGGCCGCTCCGCGCGTGCGGCGGGAATATCCAGGCGCGGCCGCGACGGCGCGCCGCCGGCAATGCGCAAGGCTTTGAGAAAACGCTCGGCGACAGGATAGGCTTCGCGGCAGGCGAGCCGTTTGGCGCGCGGGACGCTGTCGAGGCACTGGATCGACACCACATAGGGAACGCCGAAGCGCGTGAACGCGTAGCGCACATAGCCTTCGCGGATGAAGCGGCGCAGGTCCGGGAATTGCGCCGCCAGCGCCTTGACCGGTTCGCCCTTGCCGCCAAGGGGATCGTCGAGGTCGTAAGTGAGGATCGAGCCGGTGATCTGCACTTCGACCGGCTTGGCAAATGTCCGCTGCGGCATGCCGTCGCCGGCGCCGGGCTCAAGCGCAAACACCGCGTCGTAACCTGCGGGGCCGGCCTCGAACATTTCAGCGGCCCGAAAGTCCGCCTGATAGCGCGATACCGAAAGACTCGACGGCGCGCCGTTCAAGCGCGCGGCGAGAAAACCCGCGGTATCGAACGGCAGCAGCACAGGGACCGCGCTCTGGCTGATGCCGGCAAAAAACTCCGACGTGACCGCATTCAGTTGCACCAGCGCCGGCGTCGAACGCGGATCGGATGGCCACACCCGGCGTTGCCCCGAGAATGTGAAGGAGGGCGCGACCGCCGCTTGGGAGCTGATCTCCGATCTCAGCGCATCGAGAACCGCGCGCCATTCGACACGCACCGCCGAAATCGCCGGCGTCCCGAATTCTTCGGCGGAAAGCGAGGCAGTGCCGGCTACCCAAATCAAGCAGGATGCGAGCAGACGGCGGAGCGGACCAATACTCAACTATTTCGCCCCCGAATCCGTTACCTCTTCGCCCTAATCCTTGGCGCGCTCGACGTAGGACCCGTCCTCGGTCATCACCACGATCCGCGTTCCAATGCCGACATGAGGCGGCACGTTGGTCCGCACGCCATTGGACAGCATGGCCGGCTTGTAGGAGGACGACGCGGTCTGGCCCTTGGTGACCGGCTCGGTATCGACCACTTCCAGCGTCGCGCGCTGCGGCATCTGGATCGCCACCGGAATCACGCCGTGCAGCGACAGCTTTACCGTCATGTTTTCCTGCAAATAGGGCGCAGCGGTGCCGATGACGTCCTCGGGCACCTGAACCTGATCGTAATTGTCGTTGTTCATGAAATGAAAGCCGTCGGCGTCCTTATAGAGGTAGTTGAAATTCTGGTCCTCGATGGTCGCCTTCTCCACCTGGTCAGTGGTCTTGTAGCGCTCGGAGATCTTCACCCCATCGCTGATTCGGCGCATTTCGATCTGGCTGACCGGAGTTCCCTTGCCGGGGTGGATGTTCTCGGCGGTCAGAACCACGTAAAGCTTGCCGTCTTGCTCGATGACGTTGCCCTTGCGAATAGAACTGGCGATGACTTTCAAAGCTGTTTTTCCTGAGTTTTGGGTTCGGGACCGATCCGGACATGAGCGTTCCGAGGCCATAGAGCCGGTTTCGGGCTGCAACATACTGATTTTGCCGGTCGATGCCAGCGTTTTGCGGGCTGGCGAGGCGGCCCGTTAATGGCTGAAACCGAACAGATTTCGCCGTGGTGGTCTCCGGCGCGCCATGCCGATCGGTGGCCGTTTTTGGCCGCGCGGAGCGCCATCACCAAGGCGGTTCGCGCGTGGTTCGACGAGCAGGGTTTTGCCGAGGTCGAAACCGGGATTTTGCAAGTTTCGCCGGGAAACGAGACGCACCTGCACGCGCCGCGGACCGAACTAAAAGACAGCGCCGGGCAGGGCGTCACGCGCTACCTTCGGACCTCGCCGGAATTCGCGTGCAAGAAGTTGCTGGCGGCCGGTGAGCCAAAAATATTCGAGTTCGCGCGGGTGTTTCGCGACCGCGAGCGCGGCGATCTGCATCTGCCGGAGTTCACCATGCTGGAATGGTATCGCGCCGATGCCGCCTACGATGCCGTGATGGCGGACAGCATCGTCATCATTGCGCATGCCGCGCAGGCGACGGGCATCGGACGATTTTCGTTTCGCGGCAAGGCCGCCGATCCGTTCGCGGAGCCCGAGTTGCTGACGGTGGCGGCGGCGTTCGACCGGTTCGCCGGCATCGATCTGCTTGCCACTATTCAAGATGGCAATGGCGATCGCGCGGCGCTGGCCAATGCGGCCAATGGCAAGGTGCGGATATCAGATGACGACACTTGGTCGGATATTTTCAGCAAAATTCTGGTCGAACATATCGAGCCGCATCTGGGGCAGGGGCGTTTGACGGTCTTGTTCGAATATCCCGCGCCCGAAGCGGCACTGGCACGTGCCAAATCGTCCGATCCCCGTGTCGCCGAACGGTTCGAGGTCTATGCCTGCGGTGTCGAGCTTGCGAACGGGTTTGGCGAGTTGACCGATGCGGAGGAGCAGCGCCGCCGTTTCATGGCAGCGATGGACGAGAAGCAGCGGCGCTACGGCGAGCGTTATCCGCTCGACGAGGATTTTCTTGCCGCGGTCGCCGCGATGCCGCAGGCCAGTGGTGTTGCGCTTGGCTTCGACCGGCTGGTGATGCTGGCTAGCGGTGCAAGCAAAATCGATCAGGTGGTGTGGACGCCGCCGGCGGGTGAGGCATGAGCAAGATCAATCGCCGCGTCACCGCAACATTGCGGCAGCCTTCCGAACTGGTCGCGCATGGCTTCGCACCGGCTGCGGCATTGCCGGATCTGGAAAAAGTCGCGGCGCGCTATGCGGTCGCGGTGACGCCGGAGATCGCGGCATTGATCGACCGCGACGATCCCAATGATCCCATTGCGCGGCAGTACATTCCAAGCGCCGATGAATTGACGGCGCATCCGGGCGAAAGCGCCGATCCGATCGGCGATCACGTGCATTCGCCGGTCGAGGGCATCGTGCATCGCTATCCCGACCGGGTGCTGTTCAAGCTGGTTCATGTCTGCGCGGTGTATTGCCGGTTCTGCTTCCGCCGTGAAATGGTCGGGCCGGGCCGGGAGACCGCGCTGTCGCAGCGGACCTATCAAAACGCGCTCGATTACATCCGTGCGCACGGTGAAATCTGGGAAGTCATCCTCACCGGCGGCGATCCGCTGATGCTGTCATCGCGGCGGCTCTCTGAGATCATGGCCGATCTCGCTGCCATCGATCATGTCCGGATCATCCGCCTTCATACCCGCGTCCCCGTCGCCGATCCGGCGCGCATCGACGATGAGATGGTCGCCGCGTTGAAAGTCGCGGGCGCGACGACATGGGTGGCGCTGCATGCCAATCATCCCCGTGAACTGACGGAGAACGCCCGCGCCGCCTGCGCCCGCATGATCGACGCCGGCATTCCCATGGTCAGCCAGTCGGTGCTTTTGCGCGGCGTCAACGACAATGCGGCGACGCTGGAAGCGCTGATGCGGGCCTTTGTCGAATGCCGCATCAAGCCGTATTACCTGCACCATGGCGATCTGGCGCCAGGCACCGCGCATCTGCGCACTACGCTGGAGCAGGGCCAGCAATTGATGCGGGCGTTGCGCGGGCGGGTCTCCGGACTGTGCCAGCCGGATTACGTGCTCGATATCCCCGGCGGCCATGGCAAGGCGCCGGTCGGTCCGAATTATCTGTCCGATGCAGATTCTTTGCCGCGGGCAAATTCTTTGTCGGAAGGACGTGAACAGCCTGCTGAATCGCGCTATCGTATTGTCGATTATTGCGGCGACGTTCACCTCTATCCTCCGAAGCCATGATCAGATGAGAGCCTGAAATGGCCGAGTTGGAGCCGCCGGAGCATCAGGGCAACCGCACTATCGAGAACGCGGTGATGCTCGGATTCTTTGTGGTGCTGGTGGCCGCGGGAGTTTGGCTGCTTGGCACCATGGCCGATGTGCGGAAGGTTCAGGACTGTGCGGCACAAGGTCGCCGCAACTGCGGCACACTCGAAATTCCGGATCGTCCGCGATAAGTTGATTTCTCTGACTTGAGGAGAGCCCGATGCGAAGCCTGATCACGACGATAGCGTTGCTGGCCCTGATCGGCGGCTCGGCCGCGATGGCGCAGACTGGAAGCAATACGGGATCGCCGGGTGCTGCAAATCCGCAGCCGGCGCGCGAAGCCCCGGTCGGCCATCGTCAGCCGCGCGCCGATCAGGTGCCTAACGAGAAAAACCTGAGCGATCCGAACGATCCCCTCAGCAAGGAGAACGCCGCGCTCGACAAAAAGATCAAGAGCATCTGCCGCGGCTGCTAGGCGCGCATATTCCGCAAAAGTGGATACCGGTTTTGCGATCGGATACGCGCAAATGATATCAACCGTTGCGCGCGGCGAGCGCCATTGCGATCAGCGTCGCGCCGCCGAACAGCATATTGATCCCGACCAGCAGGCCCAGCGCCCACAATGCCGATCCCGGCAGTCCGGCAATGATGAAGAAGGCGACCAGGATGTCCATGATCCCGGCGGTGAGCAGCCAGCCCCATCGTTCCGACAGCTCCTTGCGGTGCGCCAGCGCGTACATGATGGTGGCGACGCCCTCGGCGAGGAAATAGGCGCCGACCACGATGGTAAGGGTCAGCGTGCCCTGCACCGGTTTCGCAAGCAGCACGATACCCGCGCCGATGGCCAGCACTGCGGAGAACAGCGACCACCAGAAGCCCGGCATCTGCCGCGCCCAGAACGTCAGCACGAGGCCGGCGACGCCGCTGATCAGAAACATCCACCCTAAGAAAATGGTGACGGCAAGGCTTGCGAGCGGCGGGACGATCATGGCGGCGAGGCCGAGGATGACGAGCAGAATGCCCTCGATCAGAAAGGCCTTCCAATGCTCGCGCACCGCCGCGCTCATCTTGGTTTGAAGGGCTGACATGTCGTGGGGAAGGGTCATCTGGAAATCTCCCTGATGCCGGCAACGGGGAAGGCGCACGCAATTATAACCGCGCGCGTCCCTCCCGGTCAAAATTGTTTGCCGCGATCAGGTCGTGAACGTGAAGGTCGCCGCCAGCGTGGTTTGCTGCGGCCCCATCACGTAACCGACGCTATAGGTCGTGCTCCTGAGTAACGTGACTGGAACAGCAACAGTCCCCTGGGAATTGTTGGTCGTAACCTGAACACTCGTCACGGGCGGAACGGTGTAGGACGCCAATGGACCCTGCCAGAGGCCGATCCACTGCCCGAAAGTCTTCGGCTGGTTTCCGGCCGGTGTGCTGTACTGAACGACTATCATGGTCGGCGTGATGCTGCCGGGGGCAACCGCGATCGTCGTCTGGGAAGTCGTGGTAGCGCTGCCCAAGCTAGCTGCGGCTGTTGTTTTTTTCTTAGTCATGAATGCCTCCCTCCATGCTGACCTATGGTTGTATCAGGATTTCGAGCCCGGAGGTTAAAGATTCGAACGGATCGGTGCCTCACATGTCGATGATCGCCACCGCCCGCGTCCAGCCCGCCGAAGCGCGTTCGATCTTGACCGGAAAACACGACACGGTGAAGCCGATCGACGGCAATTGCTCGAGATTGTGCAGCTTCTCGATATGGCAATAGCCGATGTGGCGTCCGGCCTTGTGGCCTTCCCAGATCAGGCTTGCATCCTTGGTCTCGGCATATTTCTTCGCGGTGTAGACGAAGGGTGCGTCCCAGCTCCAGCCGTCGATGCCGGTCAGGCGCACCCCGCGCTCGAGCAGATACATGGTCGCTTCATAGCCCATGCCGCAGCCGGAGGTGACGTAGTCTTGCCGGCCATATTTGGCGCCGGCCGAGGTGTTGACCACGACGATCTCGAGCGGCGACAGCGTGTGGCCGATGCGCTTGAGTTCGGTCTCGACGTCCTTGGCGGTCGCGACGTAGCCATCCGGAAAATGACGAAAGTCCAGCTTCACGCCGGGCTGCAGGCACCACTCCAGCGGCACCTCGTCGATGGTCCATGACCGCTCGCCGCGATTCATGGTGGGGTGAAAATGCCAGGGCGCATCGAGATGCGTGCCGTTATGGGTCGAGAGTTGCACCTGCTCCACCGCCCAGCCTTGACCGTCCGGCAGGTCTTCGGCCCTGAGGCCTTCGAAGAACTGCAGCATGCGCGGCAGGCCCTGCTGGTGGTCGATGTACTGGATGGTCGGGTGTCCGCCCGGCGGATCGGCCGGGACGTCGTTTTGCAGCGGCACAGAAATGTCGATCAGTTTGCGCGCCATGGCTTTCCTCATAAAGTTTATTGTTATTGGAGGCTGGTGGAGCGTCAGGCGTCCTGGCGCTCGACCCTGTTTTTCAACACCCCGATTTTTTCGACGTCAAGCTCGATGGCGTCGCCGTGCTCGAGATACCAGCCGAGTTCAAGGCCGCAGCCGCTGCCGACCGTGCCCGATCCGATGAATTCGCCGGGCATCAGGGTTTCATCCTGGGTCACGTGGGCGATGATTTCCTCAAATGAGAACAGCATGCCGTCGGAGACGCCCTGCGAGCGCATCTTGCCGTTCACCCGCACTTCCATCTTCAGTTTGTAGGGATCGCCGATCTCGTCCGGGGTGACGATCCACGGACCCATGACGTTGCCGCCGTCAAAGCTCTTGCCTTTGGCGGGGCCGAGGCGTCCTTCCATTTCGACGCGCTGGGCGTCGCGCGCCGAGAAATCGTTGAAAATGGTGTAGCCGAAGATGTGATCCTTGGCCTTCGCGGCGGAAATGTTGGCGCCCTTGTTCTTGGTGATGACGCCGAACTCAAGTTCGTAATCCATCACCTTGCTGTAGCGCGGCCACTTTACCGTGGTGTTGGTGCCGCGCACGCTGAAGCGGTTGGTGATGTAGTAGATCGGTTGCTTGCGATAAACCTCCGGCAGCTCGCCGAGCGGCTCTGCTTCGAGCCGCGCCAGTTCCGCCATGTCGTTCTTTTCGCGGGCTGCGAGCTTGAGCTGGCCACGCGGCGCCTGCAGGATGTGCAGCGGAAACGACATGCCGTCGCGCATCTGCCGGGGCTCGGGGATAGGCGCAAGGATCTCGGCGGCGGAGATATCGACCGACAAGGTTTCGTCCTTGCCGCTCTTGTCGAACAGGGCATTCGCCTGATCGAGCGCGGCAGGCCCTGCGTCGATCAGTTGTAACATGGACGCGAAGGCGGGATTGCCTTTGCCGTCGCGATCCGCAGCAGTAGCCAAATCGAACAGCCGCGAGTCGTTGCTATGGACCAGGCCGATCTTCTCCCGGCCGGATCGAAATGTCGCAAGTTTCACGATCGCCTCCACTTGTGTTTCAATAAAATATATGATCTTATGAAATATCGAGATTGTCAAGAAATATCGTAATCGGGAGGCGACGATGATTAAGTTCCTAGCTGCGGCGGGTCTTGCTGCGATTCTGGCCACGGGGCCGGTTGAGGCGCAGACCAAAATCCAGATCGGCTGCACCGCGACCAGTGATTGCGCCTCGGCGATGGTGGCGGTCGATGAGGGAATTTTCAAAAAGCACGGTCTCGACGCGGAGATGGTTCTGATCGGGATCAATTCAAATATCCCGGCGGCGATCCTCTCCAATTCGATCCAGATCGGCGGCCCAACCTCGACGGTGTTCTTGCAGGCGGCAGATGGCGGCCTCGACCTGGTCGCGGTCACCGGCGCGTCGATCATGAACCCGACGTCGAATGCCAACATCACCGCGTTTGTCCGCAACGGCATCACCATCAATTCCCCAAAGGATTTCGTCGGCAAGAAAGTCGGCGCGCCCGGGCTTGGCGCGTTTCTGCATGTGCTGTTTGTGAAATGGCTGGTTGAGAAGGGCGTCGATCCGAAAGCTGTGAATTTCGTCGAGGTGACGTTCCCGACCATGTCCGACATCATCAAGTCGGGCGGCGTCGATGCCGTCCTGACTGCGGAACCGTTTGTTACCCGAATGACCAATGCCGGATTGGGATCGGTCGGCGCACGCTATGCCGTCGATCTCGCGCGAACCGAGCCGATCATCTTCTACGCAGCCGCGCGCGATTGGGCCGAGAAAAATCCGGACACCATCAAAAAGTTCCGCGCCGCGATTGCCGAGGGTGCGGTGATCGTCAATAACGATCAGGAGAAAACATCGGCATCGATCTCGAAGTTCACCAAGCAACCGATTGAGTTGGTGAAGGCTACGCCTCCTAACAAGTCCGAACCGGCTTTGAAGGCCGAACAATTGGGCTGGTGGATCGAAATCATGTCGTCGCAGAAAATGCTGCAGACCAAGCTCGACCTCAACAAATTGATTCTGAATTAGAAGCAATCATGGCATCAGCGGCGCAAAGCGGTTCAGGGGATGTGTCGGGTTCGGACACATTGAGCGAACGCGCCGCCAATCTTGTGGAGCAGGACATCATTGCCGGTGTTCTCCCGCCGGGGGCGCGGCTCGGGATTGTCGATCTGGTCCAGCGCTATGACATCGGCGCCACGCCGCTTCGCGAAGGCCTGTCCCGGCTCATTTCCAGGGGATTGATCGTCGGGATCGGCCAGCGCGGTTTTCGGGTCGCCGAGGTTAGCCGTGACGATCTGCTCGATATCACGCGGATGCGCACGGTGGTCGAGATCGAGGCGCTGCGGCTCGCCATCGCAGCGGGCGATGATGCCTGGGAAGCGGGAATTGTCAGCGCCCTGCATCAGATGCGCCGGCACATTCAGCGAACCGTCAACGAGTTTCACGAGGGCGCACCGGATTTCGACAAGCTTCATAAGGCTTTTCACACGTCACTGCTGGCGGCATGCGGATCAAAGCGGCTGCTCACGGCACATTCCGATCTTTACGATCAGGCCTACCGTTATCGCCGGGTGATGATGCGCGCTCTGGGCAGCGGCGAAGAGTTTGTCGCGGTGCATCAGAGTCTCGCCGACCAGGTTCTGGCGCGTGATCTCGATGGCGCAACGGCGATGCTCGCGTCCCACCTGCATTCGACGCTCGACTATGTCTACCCGCCAGCCAAAGGGGATGGGTCGTGAACGTGATGGTTTCAGCAAGCAAAGCAGCGAAATCGCCTCGCCCGGAGAGATCGCAGATCGCATTTTCCAATGTCACGCTGAATCTCGGTGGCAAGGTTATCGTTGAAAACATCAGCCTTGACGTTAAGCCGGGCGAATTCCTCTGCATCATCGGCGCGTCGGGTTGCGGCAAGACCACCGCGTTGCGCCTTGCGGCCGGATTATATCAGCCGACCAGCGGTACTGTGGCCTTCGATGGAAAACCGATGCTGGCGCCGCGGCGCGATATCGCCATCGTCTTTCAGGACTACGGCAAGGCGCTGCTGCCATGGCGAACGGCGGCCGGTAATGTTTCGCTGGCGCTGGAAACGATCGGCGTCAGCCCCGCGCAGCGCCCGGGCCGCATCGACGAACTGCTGAAAAAGGTTGGACTACCAAACCACGCTGGAAAATATCCGGCGGAGATGTCAGGCGGCATGCAGCAGCGATTGCAGATTGCGCGCTGCCTCGCGCAAGAGCCCAAGGCGCTGCTGATGGATGAACCGTTCGGAGCACTCGATGCGATGACGCGTCAGGGATTGCAGGACGAGGTGCTGTCGCTGGTCGAAGCGAGCCAAGCGACTGTCATCTTCGTCACGCATGATCTGGAAGAAGCGATTTATCTCGGCGACCGTGTGATTGGCCTCTCGCCACATCCCGGCCGTATCGGCATCGAACTCAAGATCGATTTGCCGAGGCCGCGCGATCAGCTGACGACGCGGGAAAATCCGGAGTTCCTGAGGTTACGACGCGAATTGTTCGATTTCATCAAGGCCTCCGAGGCATGATCCCCGAGCGCCTCAAGCCGTTCGTGCTTCCGGTCGCGGCACTGGTCGTGCTTGAGGTCTGGGCGCGTGCGGTTCACCTACAAAGCGACTCGCTTGCGCCGCCGAGCGCGGTTGTCATGGCCCTTGGCGAGGCGTTCGGCGACGGATCGCTCCTGACTGCAACACGCGACACGCTGGCCTCGGCGTTTGCAGGGCTTCTGATCGGCGGGGCCGTGGGTCTGGCGTTCGGAATTGCCTTGGGGATTTTCCACGCGTTCGACCGCCTGATGGAAGTCACCATCGAAGCGATCCGTCCCGTCCCGTCCATCGCGCTGCTTCCGATCGCCCTGATCGCATTGGGTTTCGGATACCGCATGGAGATCGTGATTGTCGCCTTTGCGTGTGTCTGGCCGATCCTGATCCTGAGCCGCGCGGCCATCGGCGGAATCGAACCGCGCCTGATCGAGGTGTCGCGCGCGTTGCGTCTTTCTCCGGCCGACCGGGTCCGCAAGATCATCATCCCGGCAGCGCTGCCACGGATTTTTCTCGCGTTCCGGCTCGCCGCCGGTATCGCTCTCATTGTAGCCGTCACGGTCGAGATCACGATTAATCCGATCGGACTTGGGGCTGCGATCATGACCGCGCAGCAGGCGTTGCGGCCCGACCTGATGCTGGCCTATCTGTTATGGATCGGCGTGGTCGGATACGCTTTGAATGCCGGCCTTGTGGTGGCGCAGCGTCATTTGTTCGGACGCGCGGCGCTGGTGCGGGAGGCGACATGAACCGCTCCGTGCTGATCTGGCGCGCCGCCAGCTTCTTCGTTGCCGCCGGTTTCATCGCACTGTGGCAGACGATCGCCAATCTGCGGCTGGTATCGCCGGTGTTCCTGCCGGGGCCGGACCGCGCATGGGCGTCGCTGCTGCGCGGATTTGGCGACGGAGACCTCTGGAGCAAACTGCTCGGGACGCTGGAGCATATGGCCTATGGCTGGTTCGCCGCGTCGATTGTCGGCATCGCGCTGGGTGCTGCAATCGGATCGTCGCGCACCATGCGCAGTTATGTAGCGCCGTCGCTCGAATTCTTGAGGCCGCTGCCGGTTTCCGCGATCATTCCCGTTGCTATCGCGATGCTTGGCTTAACCCAGGGCATGGCGCTGTTCGTGATCGCGTTTGGTGCGATCTGGCCGATGCTGCTGGCGACCATTCACGGGTTCGCGGCGGTCGAACCGCGGCTTTATGAAGTGGCGCGGTCGCTGCACATGTCGCGGCTGGCAGTGATCTTCAAGATCGCGCTGCCTTCGGCGAGCCCCGATATTCTCTCGGGGATGCGATTGAGCCTGACCGTGGCGCTGATTCTGTCGGTGGTCTGCGAAATTCTGGCCGGGCTCGACGGATTGGGACACTGGATCTTGCTGTCGGCACGGTCGTTCCGGTCGGCAGACCTGTTCGCCGGCGTCATTCTGCTCGGCGTGATCGGTTATTTGACGTCGCTGGCGATGTCGATGGTCGAGCGGCGCCTGTTGAAATGGCGCACGGGAGAGCGTTGAAGCCTAGGCGTTTGCTTTTTGCGTTGATGGTTTCAACTCTGAACCGGCGTCCGCAGACGATTGCGGCTGAGAATGTAGACTGCCGTCGTGATCACCAGCAACGCGATGCCGATCATGATCGAGACAAACCCGACCGGGATAAGCGCGAGCGTGACATTACGCTCCGGATTCACCAGCCAGTGGTGGATCGATGACAGCACAAAGGCGAGGCCCGCAAATCCCGCGCCGCCGCCGGCGACCAGCAGCGCCCACATCCGGCGCAGATCGCTCAACCGTTGGCGCGATGTCTCGGTGCGCGGCGCATGATGGCGGCCGACCCGCCGCACCAGCCGCACCGCGAACGCGATGGTGCCGAATCCGATCAGCATGCTGGTGCATTCCAGCAGCAGCCGGGTCGGCCCGTCGATGTCGGGATGGGTTTGCAGGGTCAGCAACGGAAAATCGAAACCTGAATGCAGCGCCAGCGGCACCAGCAGGATCGAAACCCGCGTGCTGATGCGGGCCCAGTCGCGGTGATGGCGGTGCGCGCCGAGCGCCGTGCCGGAGCGCGCGATCGCAAGATAGGCGCCTGCGATGACGCCGAGCGCGCCGTGGAACGGCACCGTCAGCACACTGCGCAGCACCGCCAGCGAGCGCCACATCTCGGGATGTTGCACGAGATAAGCGAGGTTTTCGTAGGCGGCGAAGCCGAGACCCGCCGCGGCGCCGTAGACCACGGTGTCCATCGGGTCCGCGAACCGCCGCCGCCGCCACGACACCGCGACAATGACGAGGACCTTGACCATCTCTTCCGGCGCCGCGACGCCGAAGATCGCGCGCATGGTCAGTGCGAGCCAGGGCCTGTCGGAGATCGCCAGCAGTGACATGAACGGCGTGCGCGCGAGGCCAAGCAGCGAAATACTGGCGGCGCCGAGCAGGAACGCGGCCCAGACCTGGGTAGGCGGGCCGGGACGCTCGTCGGCGGCGATCACCAGCCAAAGCACCAGCAGAGCCGGCGCGATAGCGGCCGCGCCGATGACGGTGGGGAGGGATTCAAGCAGGTTCATTTGCAGCAGATATTGTGAACGATCGACGCTTGCGAGAGCGGGCAGGGGTTATAGCTGGACATCGCTCGATTTGACCGGTGCCATCTTTTGTTCGCGGGCCTCAAAGGCCTTCTCCAGATCCCACGCCCGCTGCAGGCGCTCAGGACTGGTCTGCGACAGCAATCTGCCCCATGCGGCCGCGAGCGCTTTGAAGCTTTCGTCCCGGCTTGCCGCGGCCCCTGCAGCCCATTCCGGCAATGCCATCGGAATGGTGATGCTCCAAACCCAACTGGTTCCGTCAAGACGAACCCCGCCAATCGAATGCCCATCGAACTGAACGACATAGTCGTCCCTGACATCCGGCCACCGGGGCTGGGCATTGATCGTAATCTTGGCTGACATCCAATTTACCTGCAAAAAATCTACTTAAGCCCGCGCCGGCCGAAACAGCAAGCGAAGCTGCCGCGGTCCCCGCACCCAGTGCGCAAGCCAATGTCAGGCTTCAGTCCGCGATTCGCGTCAGCAAGGCTTTGAATCCGAGTGAGGGTGTTTCGGCGGCCGTGCCCTCGAACGTCGCAAACTCGCCATTCGCCGAGCCCTGACAATCGACGGTCACCCGATCGAAGCCGAATACCGACGGATAATTGGGATCGTCGGTGTGCCGAACGCTGGAGACGACGGCGGTGATCGTGTCGCCATTCTCCTTGTAAGAACCGACATAGGCGAATGCCGAGCTGCCGCCGCGGAGTTTTCCGTCCGCGGCGTAGACAATGCCTACCGCCTTGCGCCGGGGCGTTTTGAATTCAACCTTGTAGAGTCCCTTGAACATGACCGTTCCCTGCAAAGCGCCCCCGAAACGAAAGGTAGCGGCGAAAAGCCTAATTTCCCGTTGAGTTGATGGAAACTAGCACGAGAGGGTTGTTCACGGTTTTTGCGCGCCAAACGTGCATCAGTCCTGGTCGAAAGTCGTTTGATGCTGCGCGAAAAGCAGGCGAGCGTTGGTTAACTCATGGTGACGGCGGACGTTCAAATCCGCGTGAAATCGCGGCCGGGCTTTTAAAATTTGATGCTTATTGTTCTCGCAACAAGAAAATGGGGGAGACAATGAACACTCACATCACGCATTCTGCCAAATATCCGGTCAGTCGCCGCGCCATGGCGAAACACGACTTTCTCATGGTTTCGGCATTCGGGGTCTGGGCGCTGCTGCTCGGATTGTCGCCGGTTCTGGTGTTCCAGGCACTGACCTGAGCATCTTGCGCCGCCAATTGATCGGTTTATTGATTTTACCATTGCGTCCGGTATTGACCCCGGAGGTTTGAATGGGCTGGTTCGGCTGGCTTGCGAAAGATCCGGCGGCGGACAAAACCGCGGTGTCCGGTCCGCAAGCCATTCTTGCGGACCTCGACAAGCGCGTTCCGCAATACATCGAGGACGCCGACCAAAGCAGGCTGGTCTATCCGGCCTGCAAGCGAACGGTAGCTGCTCCGAACGATGTCCGCGATATCTGGGATCACACCCGGCTGGAAGCCGTGCGCTATCTGATGATGGTGCCCGGGCGCGGTTTCGAGCTGCTGATCGACCCGGCTAGCCAGTCCGATCTGCTCAATGCCTTCTTGCGCCAGCCGCCGCACGAAGACACCGTGATCGATTTCACCGGCAGCGCGATGAGCGACATCGCCATCGCCGCCTACGCAGGCTTCAACTGGCTCAATCATTGCGCCGTCCTCGCCGGCGCGGAGCGCGAGAATTTTTCGGGCATGCTGCATCACTTCCGCAAGCTTGCGATACTTGGGCAGCAATGGTGGGCGATGGAGGGGGCGGAGACACGCTTCGGCGAAATGCTGGCGGCGGGTGAGAAGCCGCCGCTGATGCTGTATTTGATCTGGACCGACTACACGCGACTGGCCAAGGAAATCGCGGCAGCGGTGCTCGGCCGTGCGATCAATGGTGCGGGAGCGGCGGAACGCGATGCGCTCGCACAGACGATGAGCCGTCTTCAGGGCGCCAACGAGCCCGGCGATCTGTTGTTATAGCGCCGTGAAAGCTTCGTTCAGCAGCCGCGGCAGATGTTTTTCAATTGCGCGTTCATGCGGGCGTCCTCCGCGCTGATGGTATCGACATATTTGGATGGGTCCGCTTTTGAGGTTTTGGCGGCGACGGGCCGTTCGGTAGACTTTGCCGGCTTGGCGGCCTTGTCATAGCAGGTCAGCCGTTCGCTCGATGCCGATATCGACTTGCAGTCCGAAGTTTCCGCGATTGCCGTCTGCGACAGCGCACAAACGGCAATTAATAGCGCAACGATTTTCATTTTATTCCTTGGGTGAAAAGGGCCGCTACACCGGCGTTCGCTACACGCTGCGTGCAGCCCGGAAAACGCTACGCTTTTAAAGCGCCGGTTCCTAGCCTCGATGTGGAAGCGTTGCGGGAGCTAAGCCGCCGCCGCGAGCAGGCGCCGGCAGGCCTCGACAAAGACTTGGGCACCGGTGACGATGTCGGCATTACTGGTGTTTTCGCTCCAATGATGGCTGATCCCGCCAATCGAGGGCACAAACATCATGCCGGCAGGCATGATGGTGGCGAGAACCTGGGCATCATGACCGGCGCCACTGGGCATGCGGATCGACCTGCCGCCGGCAAAGGCGGCGCTGGCAGCCTCGATTGCATGCTGGAATGTGGCGTCCATCAAGGCGGGAGTGCCGGTACGAAGACGCTCGACCGTGACACTGCAGCGGCCTTGCGCGTTGACCTCCGCGGCCATGCTTCGCAGCAGGTCCTCGAGGCGGTCGATCACGCCTGGATCGTCGTCGCGAACCTGGAACAGCATTTCCGCAACTCCCGGTATGATGCTCGGCGCACCGGGATCGAGGGTGATGCGGCCGGTGGTCCAGACCGTGCGCGGTCCGCAGTGCGTGGGGAACCGATCGTCAATGGCCACGCAGAACCTGGTCAGCGCCAGGCCGGCATCCTTGCGAACATTCATGCGGGTCGTACCGGCGTGATTTTGCTCGCCACGAAAGGTGATCCGGTATTGCCAGATGCCGACGATCGAGGTGACGACACCGACGCTAAGATCGCCGCTTTCGAGCGTCTCGCCTTGCTCGATATGCGCCTCAAGATATCCGATGTGCCGCCCGGGTTCGGCGCTCGCGCGCGCCCGGCCGGCGAGACCGACGTCGTGCAGCGCTTCCCGCATGGTTCGGCCGCTGTCGCGGTCGCGCGCGGCGTCGATGTCCGCCTCGGTTACACCGCCAACGTAAGATCTGCTGCCAAGGAAATGGCCGAAGTGTCCTTCCTCATCGCACCATGCCGCGACTTCAACGGCGCCGTTGACGTTTGGGTCGGGATTGATGACGCGGGCGGCTTCGAGGGCGTACACGACGCCGAGCGGTCCATCGAGCCAGCCCGCGAAATTCTGGCTTTCGAGATGCGACCCGGCCAACAGTTTCGGTCCGGATTTCGTAGCTGTGCCGAGCACATTGCCGATGCCGTCGATTGTCGCGGCGAGCCCAGCCTCGGCAAGCCGCTGCGTCAGCCACTCCAGCGAGCGCATGTGCGGCTCCGAGAACGTCGGCTTGTGGACGCCGGTCTTGTATGCGCCGATCCCACGCAGCGCATTGAGATCGCCAAGGACCCGGGCGCCGTCAGACTGCAAGTGATTGTCGGGCATGAGCTGCAACCTGGTCGGGCAATGGCGCTCCCTAGCGAAGCGCCCGTTTTCAACAATATCAGACACATAGACCAAGTTTGGGGAAGTTCTGTCCCATTGTTTCGTCATGTGTTTTTTTCCCATTCCCCAAACCTCATAGCGCCACGCGGCACAACAACGCAAAAGAAAAACCGCCCCCGAGGATGGACCTTCGGGAGCGGTTTCGCCGATATCAAAACCGGCAAGCGTTGCATGCGGTCGGATCGATACTCCCATCGCAGCCCGAACGCCAGCTTTCCTTGATCCGGCCCGCGACGACCTCTTAGGTCTGCGGGCATCGCGCCGTAGATCAGCCCGAGAGCACGGGACGAACTTGGGGAACATGACCCGAGGGGACGATGCCGGGAAGCCGGGCGATGCGATACGACACCAATGAGAGAGGGACAAAAATGCCCTCATGGCCGCAGACACCGGACGGATGGACCGCCGATCTGCACCTTGCCACCGTCATACAACCGTCGATCATACGCTGACCGGATGACCCCAGCGACCTGATCCTTTTCGCGGTCCATCTGTGTTTGCGATGGCCTAACGCCGTTTCAAAAACATGGTTTCCCCGGCAATGGGGGAACTGTGTCGGCTCCGAGCCCTCACCGTTTCAGGTTCGAGCATTCGAGATCGACAACGACGTGCAGCGCCCCCCAAGGGCGCGTTGCTACACATGCCTGACGGTTCGCGAGGGCCACGGCAGCGCCGAGAGCTGGGTGCATCAGCTCGGACGGTAGGGTTTAGATATTTCGTCCCGGATGGTCGCCGGAAGCATCAAGAGCCATTTTGATTTATAGCATTTCGGATCGCGAAAGTGCTGGAATCCACAAACGCCAAAACCTGAGTCCTCGTTCGTGAATGTGTATCCCTTTTCAGACATGCATATCCGAACCGGGGTATTCGCGTTCAAGTAAAGTCCTCGGCAATAATCTTCGCCCCATTTCACATCGTTGACGCAGAAGTTCAAACTTTCCTTCTGCTTCGGGGTCATTGCCATCTGTCTGAGCAAGATCACCTGCTCTGTCGACAATAGACACCCCGCCAATTCTTGCTCGCCACATCCTGCAAGCAAAAGAGACAAAGCAATAGCGAAGACGTTCGCTCCGCTGCGTATTCTCATTGGTGTGGTCTCCATTTTTTCGACGGCGCAGCCACCTCTAACCGTGGTGTGTGAGGATGTTCCAAACGAGCACCGCAGCGCCGATGATTCCCCAGACAATCCAGAATTGCCGCGCTTCTTTGGCAGCGTCTTTCGTAGCTTGTTTCCACTCGCTTAGAATTTCTTCACGATCATCCTCTGTTCGCGCAACATCGGCCCTGATCGACGCACAGACTGCCTCAAGCTGCCTTCCCAAGCGATCAAGGCGGACCATCACGATGGCCGCCATGACGAAAACAAAGATATAGATCGCCCAATCGTTGCCCATCCTTCCCTCCGAGTTCGGCGGTCATCATCAGTATCTGGAGACTATGATTTTGATCGCCATGCACAGTGCAGAAAAGCCGCTTAACCCAGCGGCCCACCGGTTCATCTTAGCCGAGTACGCGACTGCGATTCGGAACGGATCGGTTTCTGGCGTCGCATCCCAATACGCAATCATCGGCGGCAGTTTGCCGTAGGCCGACAAGAACCAGAAAACCGCAGCACTGATTGCGAACACTGCCGTTGCAACATCCAACCATTTTTCCATTTGCGCTATCCCATCTGTGCCGATGCAATCCAAGGTACCGTAACGCGCTTCTCAGGTTGAGAGGTACGCGCCAGCCCGGCATAGCGGGCAATGAAATTGAAAAAATTGCAGAATTTGCCGAAAAGATCGCGAGGATCAAATGGTTAGGCGAGCTTTGGCGCTCCCTAGCGGAATCGAACCGCTCTCTCCACCGTGAAAGGGTGGCGTCCTAACCGATAGACGAAGGGAGCGAAAATGCCGGTTCCATCGCGGCCGATCGGGCCGCGGAAACCGCCGTTTCGCATGTAGCACAACAAATAAAACCGCAAAATCAACGCGTTAAAGCTGCTGATATCGCGGACTGCGGCCAAACCATGCGGAACCGGTTTGGCCACAGCGCGCGAACGTATAGTGGCGTTTGTCCGGACGGGCAAGCCGTCTGCGGAGCCGCGTTGCCTGGCCACCGGGCCGCGCGCGGCGGCCGGTCATATCCTCGATTTTGCCGGTGTCCTCAACGTTTTCTAAAGCCTGTAGCGCTAGCAAAGGAGCCCTTAGGAGTGGCGAAAGATGGCAGCAGCACCCAAAAAGCGCGAAGCGCGCAAATCGGTTCGCCAGTCCGGATGGATCACGCTGGACGGCGGCTTCGCCGCGCGTCCGTGCACCGTACTCGACGTGTCGTCGGCCGGCGCAAAGATCACCATCGACGATCCCCATGCGGTGCCGGCGAAAGTGCGGCTGGCGTTCTCGCGCGACGCCCGCGGCGGGCGGACGTGCGAAGTGGTCTGGCGCCGCGGCAAAACGCTCGGCGTCAAATTCGTCCGGTAGCAAAAGCGCGCCGCCCGCGATAAAACCGGCGCATGCGAAACAGCATCATCCTGATCGTTCTGGCCGTGCTGTCGACGTCACCGGCACAGGCTGAGCAATCCCGCGAGTCCAGGCCGAATAAATCCACGGCCACGATCCCGCTGCGTGCACCGAAGGCCGCCAATTCCTGCGCCGAATATGGTCCCGGTTTCGTCAAGGCCGAAGGCACATCCACCTGCGTGAAGATTGGCGGCAGCATCGGCGTGGGCGTCGGCGGATCGCGCTAGACAGCGAGGGCACATTGCAGCTCGATATCGTCGTTCCGGTGTTGATGAGCTGCGCGCTGCTGTGGTGGGTCAGCCGCGGAATGACCTGGACCACGCGGCTGACGGTGGCTGTCGTTACGCTGGTGCTGATCATCTGTATCTTGCTGTTCGAGCGGTCGAGCCACTAAAGCCCGAGCGGCTACGACATGGGCGGCGCGATAAATTTTTGAAATCCGGGTCGGCTCGCGAATTCCGCGAACCAGCGTTCGAGATTCGGCAGCTTCGGCTTCGTAACGCCTTCGACGCCGAACCAGCGGCGCGCATAAGCGCCGAGTGCGATGTCGGCGAGCGTGAATTGATCGCCTTCTATGAATTGCCGCGTCGCCAGTTGTGCCTCGGGGATGCGCCATACCACCGCCTCGGCGTCGGCATCCCTCTGAATTGCGGCCATGTCGCGCTTTTCGGGCGGGGTTCGCACTAGCGCCCAGAACACCGGGCGATCCACCGGCTGCAACGTGGAAAGCGTCCAGTCCAGCCAGCGATCGACGGCGGTACGCTGCCTCGGCGCGTTCGGATAGATCGTCGAGCCAGCTGGTCCGTGGACAAGCGCAAAATACCGCATGATCGAGTTGGATTCCCACAGCACGAAATCGCCGTCCACCAAAGTGGGCACGCGTCCGTTGGGATTCATCGCAAGATAGTCGGGCTCGGTATTGCGGCCGAACGCCATGCCGGCGTCGATGCGCTCGTAGCTGAGGCCCAATTCCTCGGCGCACCACAGTACTTTCTGGACATTGACCGAATTGGCGCGGCCCCAGATCGTCAGCTGTTGTTGGTTGTCGTCCGGCACGGCGTTTCCCTTTGGTGGTTTGATTGCCACCCTGCATAGCGGATTTCTGAGGGAATGTGCGCGCCGGAAATAGATCAGGCTCCGTCAAGGACGGAGCCTGATCCAGTAAACGTGTTGGCCTTCATGCGCGCTCAGCGGCCGAAGAACAACCACAGCAGGATGATGATCGGGATAGGCACACCCAGCAGCCAAAGTAAAATTCCGCGTCCCATTTTTGCCTCCATGAACCAGTGTCGCATCAAAGAACGCGAAACGATGCGATGGGTTCCAGCGGCGTGCACAAGAATCGAACAGTGGATCGCGGCCGTTCACCAATGTCCGGTGTTCGGCATCGACGTCCACGGCTCCGCCGGCGGTTTTGCGTCGCCCTTCTGCAGCAGTTCGATCGAATGCAGATCCGGCGAGCGCACGAACGCCATCTGGCCGTCGCGCGGCGGGCGGTTGATGGTGATGCCGAGCTTCATCAGCCGGTCGCAGGTGGCATAGATGTCGTCGACCTCATAGGCGAGGTGGCCGAAATAGCGATCCTCGCCGTATTTTTCCTCGTCCCAATTATAGGTGAGTTCGACCAGCGGCGCGCCGCGGCCTTTTGCCTGCTTGAGCAGGCCCTCATCTTCGGCGGCGCACAAAAACACCAGCGTGAATTTCGCATTGTCGTTATCGACGCGGCGGACTTCCTTCAATCCCAGCGCGTCCTGGTAGAATTTCAGCGCGGCATCGAGATTGCGGACGCGCAGCATGGTGTGAAGGTAGCGCATTGTTTTTTCTCCCAGGATTGTTCTTGGATAGTTCGGAGCATTCAATAGCAGCAAAACACTTGGAGAGGCAGAGGTGCTGCCTCCGCGGCTCCTCAAGCGAAAGCCCCGCCGGGGGATGGGGCGGGGCTCTCTCTTAAAATAGAGCAAGGGGGGAGGTTGCTCCGCCACGATAACGCTTAAACGCGGGTCGGGTTCCCGGGAATTACGCGGGCTTTTGCAAAAATCGCATCGTAATGCTCTTCCCGTTCGCGCTGGAATTTCTGCTGCTGCGCCTTGAAGTTAGCCACCCGCCGCTCGATTTCCGCGCGCTCGGACGCCATGGATGCTGCCAGGACGGGCTTTGGCGCTTCCGCCGGCTTCGGAGGCTCAGGTTTGGCCACAGGCTCCGCCCGTGCCGGACGAGCCGCCGTGACACCCTCCACAAACGCCAGGGTTTGTTCAATCAACTGGTCGCGCTCACGCATCCACCACTTCATCACGCATACCCCAGGGCCCGGAAGCATTTCACCGGAGGTTGAGGCGAACATCAACGAAATTGCGCGGTCGCGGAAAAGATCGACGCCACGCGTGACAAGTTAGCCACGGCGCGGGGCGCATGGCGCTCAACAATTGTTCAACGCGGCCTGAAACCCGGCCGCGTCCTTAACGAGAGTTGGCCGGCTTTGGGGAAATCGCGCGATGACGTTGCGACAATTTCAACCATTCCGGTTATTCAACCAACGGATGCTGGGATTGGAATCCAAAGGGCTTTATAAGGCTAACGCCATTTTATCTGGAGTGCGTAATGCCATCGACCAACATCAAAAACCTTTCCGTGTCCCAACTGCTCGCCATGCGAGCCGATATCGACAAGCTTCTTCAGTCGAAAAAATCCGAATTGCAGGCCCAGCTTGCGCAGATCGGCGGCGATGGCCGCACGGTCAGGAAAGCCGGCTCGATCAAGGGCACCAAGGTCGCGCCGAAATACCGCCATCCCAAGACCGGCGAGACCTGGAGCGGCAGAGGCGGCGTGGCGGGATGGCTTGCCCAGGAAATCAAGAGCGGAAAGAAGCGCGAAGATTTCCTGATCGCAAAGCCCCGGAAGAAACGCGCCAAGGCCAAATAGGCCGCGTTCTTCCGGTCCTTCAATGTGATCTCTATCACATCGCATCTTCGAGTGGCTGTGCGAGATGTCGCGCAGAAGAACGAGGCGCTCGTTCTCAACACAGGAGATGGTGATGAAGGCTTTATTTGTTGCCGCGATTATTGGCGTGGTCGGCGCCAGCGCAGCGGCGGATGTCGCGTCCGCGCGCGAAGTGATCCGGGTGAGCGGCTACGGTTACGGAACGACCGTTACGGTCAGCCGCACCCATCGGCATGTCTATCGCATCAGCGTTCCGGCGGTCGTGAGCGACGATGGCGTCGTGGTCTATGGCGGTCGCCATACCGTGGTGGTTCCGGGCACCGTCGGTGTCACTTATTCCGGTTACGGCACCCCGTACGCCTGGTAGTTTCTGAAACGTCTGCGTTCAAAAATTTTGGCAACCGCCCGGCTGCACCGGGCGGTTCGCCGTTTGCAAATGCGCCGCCCGCCTAGCAGACTGTGCTGGTCGGTTTCAGGTTCGGGCAAATTCCAAATGATCGCGTCAGATCTTCGCAGCGGCGTGGAACGGCTTGGCGACATGATCGCCGAGGCGAAAGTCATTGTTCCTTTCACCGGCGCCGGCATCTCCACCGAATCCGGCATTCCCGATTTCCGCTCGCCCGGCGGGTTATGGACCCGCAACCGGCCGATCCCTTACGACGAATTCGTCGCCAGCCAGGATGCCCGGGACGAGGCATGGCGGCGGCGCTTTGCGATGGAGCCGACTTTTGCCGCGGCGAAGCCGGGGCGGGGCCATCGTGCGCTGGCGGCGCTTTATAAAGCGGGCAAGATTCCCGCCATCATCACCCAGAACATCGACAATCTGCACCAGAATTCGGGCTTCGCTGTCGATCACGTGGTCGAACTCCACGGCAACACCACCTACGCCCGCTGTATCGGATGCGGACAATCCTACGATCTCGCCTGGGTCAAGGAACGCATGGATGCGACGAGCTACGCGCCGGACTGTCCCGCCTGCGACGAGCCGGTGAAGACCGCGACCATTTCGTTCGGGCAGGCGATGCCGGAAGACGCGATGCGGCGCGCCACCGAACTCGCCCAGCATTGCGACCTGTTTCTGGCGATCGGCTCGTCGCTGGTGGTGTGGCCGGCCGCCGGATTTCCGCTGCTCGCCAGGAACTGCGGCGCCAGGCTCGTGATCATCAATAACGAGCCGACCGAGCAGGACGAACTCGCAGATCTCGTGATCCGGCACGACATCGGGGAAACCCTTGGTCCCTTCGTAGGCAACTGATGCCGAATCGATTCGCAGCCGCGCAAGACTGTTCATAGGTCCTGCCGCATTTGTTTTTTGTCTTTGCGGCGCAGGCGGGAGTGTTATCTTCGATTCGCGAGATTCGCGTTGCGTCATCATGAATTGTCATGGATGGGCGCGTGTTCCGGCGCTGTCGCTTAAGATGGCAGGCCGCAGATGACGTGTGGGGTCCGGGGTCATGGGGTCGGACGGATTTGAGTCCAAGAAGCTTGGGGGCGCCGCGCCGAGCGGGACCGGACCTGTCAGGCTTGGGCCGAACGAATATTCGGGCGCCGACCGCGACGTCGCGGTTGACGCCTTCGCAGGTCTTGGCGACGCCGCCGCCAACCTGGTCGAGATCAGCGGCGTCATCAAATGGTTCGACGCGTCAAAGGGCTACGGCTTCATCGTGCCCGACAATGGCTGGCCGGATGTGCTGCTGCATGTCACGGTGCTCAGGCGCGACGGCTATCAGACCGCCTATGAAGGCGCGCGCCTCGTTGTCGAATGCGTGCAGCGCGCCAAGGGCTATCAGGCGTTCCGGATCGTCTCGATGGACGAGTCCACCGCGATCCATCCGGCGCAGATGCTGCCGCCGCGCACCCATGTCAGCGTCACCCCGACCAGCGGGCTGGAGCGGGCGCAGGTCAAATGGTTCAACCGGCTGCGTGGATTCGGTTTCCTGACCTGCGGCGAAGGCACCCCGGACATTTTCGTGCACATGGAAACCCTGCGCCGCTTCGGCATGACCGAGCTGCGCCCCGGCCAGTTCGTGCTGGTCCGGTTCGGGCCGGGTTCCAAAGGCATGATGGCCGCCGAAATTCAGCCTGAAAACGGCTCGCCCGGCCTCTCGTCGCACTGATACCCATCCCCAAGACCCTGTTGTTCGCACGCGCAAAATTGAATTGCGCGGCTTGATCGCATAGCTGTATTGGCTGCGGTCATCGACCGCGCGGGTTCTGCGCGGGCTAACGAACGGGTTTTTTGTTTATGAGCTTTCATGGTTTTGCCGGCCGGACTGCGAGGTCGTGGATCGCACTGGTCTCGATTGTCGCGGCATTGGGTTTCATCAGCGCCGGCGCGCAGGCCGCCAGCATTCAATCGCTTGAGATCGTAACAAAATCCGGCGTACAGGTTTTTTCGGTCGAAATGGCGACCACCGAGCAGGAAAAAGAAACCGGCCTGATGTACCGCAAGGAATTGGCGGATGGAAAAGGGATGCTGTTCGACTTTTCGCCGGAACAACAGGTGTCGATGTGGATGAAGAACACCTTCATCTCGCTGGACATGATCTTCATCCGCGCCGACGGCCGGATCTTAAGGATCGCGGAGAATACCGAGCCGCAATCCACTAAAATCATTTCCTCGGGCGGCCTTGCCAAGGGCGTGCTGGAGGTGATCGCGGGGACGGCGAAGAAATACGGCATCGCGCCTGGAGACCGGGTGGCGCATCCGCTGTTCAACGGGCGCTGAAACGGCCGTAATCGCCTTGCTGGCGTGCGCCCAAGCGTGTAACCAGATCGCTTCTCAGAGTTCGGGGTATAGCGCAGCCTGGTAGCGCGGCAGTTTTGGGTACTGCAGGTCGTTGGTTCGAATCCAGCTGCCCCGACCAAACCCTTTGAAACCCTCCGAAGTACCAATACCGGCGCCGGCCTTGCCTTGTTGCGGGGACGTCCCGCCATGGTATCGTTGAAGATAATCGGCCCATTATGAGACCGAATGATCGAGGAGAGAAACATGCGGAGCGTGCGAGCGCTGGCGGCTGCGCTTTTGTCGTTATTGGTGGTCGGTGGCCCTGCGCTGGCCCAGAAGCAGGGCGGCGTCTTGCGGGTCTATCACCGCGACAGTCCGGGCAGTGCCTCCATCCACGAAGGCGCGACCTACTCGGTCAACATTCCCTTCATGCCGGTCTACAATAACCTCGTCGTCTACAATCAGAACGTCGCGCAGAACAGCATCGACTCGATCGTCCCGGATCTGGCGGAAAGCTGGGCCTGGAGCGGCGACAACAAGACCCTGACCTTCAAGCTCCGGCAGGGTGTCAAATGGCATGACGGCAAGCCCTTCACCTCCGCCGATGTCAAATGCACCTTCGACATGCTGATGGGTAAGTCGCCGCAGAAGTTCCGCCAGAACCCGCGCAAATCCTGGTATGACCAGGTAGACGACGTGACGGTCAACGGCGATTACGAGGCGTCGTTCAACCTGAAGCGGCCGCAGCCGGCGCTGCTGGCGCTGCTGGCCTCCGGCTATACGCCGGTCTATCCCTGCCACGTTTCGCCGGGGGACATGCGCACCAAGCCGGTCGGCACCGGGCCGTTCAAGTTCGTCGAGTTCAAGGCCAACGAGTCGATCAAGCTCGTCCGCAATCCCGATTATTTCAAGAAGGGCCTGCCACACCTCGACGGCATCGAATTCACCATCATCCCCAATCGTTCGACGGCCATTCTCGCCTTTGTCGCCGGCCAGTTCGACATGACGTTCCCGACCGAGGTATCGATCCCGCTGCTCAAGGACGTCAAGGCACAGGCGCCGAATGCGGTGTGCGTGGTCGAGCCGATCAACGTCGCCACCAACATCATCATCAACTCGTCGTCGCCGCCGTTCGACAACCTGGATATCCGCCAGGCGCTGGCGCTGGCGCTCGACCGTAAGGAATTTATCTCGATCCTGAATGAAGGTCAGGCTGACATCGGCGGCACCATGCTTCCCGCACCGGCGGGACTGTGGGCGATGCCGAACGAAATGCTGGAGACGATCCCGGGCTACGGCCCCGACATCAAGGCCAACCGGGATGCCGCGCGCAAATTGATGCAGAAGGCGGGCTACGGACCGGACAAGCACTTGCCGGTCAAGGTCTCGACGCGAAACATCAACGTCTATCGCGATCCTGCCGTGATCCTGATCGATCAGCTCAAGAGCATCTATATCGATGGCGAACTCGACGTCGTCGAAACCGCCAACTGGTTCCCGAAAATCGCGCGCAAGGAGTACGCGCTCGGCCTCAACCTCACCGGCAACGCCGTCGACGATCCGGACCAGTCGTTCTACGAAAACTACTCCTGCGGTTCGGAGCGGAATTACACCAACTATTGCAACAAGGATATCGAGAAGCTGTTCGATCAGCAGTCCATGGAGACCGACGTCGCCAAGCGCAAGAAGCTGGTGTGGGAAATCGACAAGAAGCTTCAGGAAGATGTCGCCCGGCCGATCATCTTCCATGGCCGCCAGGGCTCATGCTGGCAATCCTATGTCAAGGGCATCACCATCATGGTGAACAGCTCCTACAACGGCTATCGCTACGAAGACGTGTGGATGGATAAATAACGTCCGTCACAGGCGAAGGCTTGAACCCAGCCGGCCAACAGGAGCAGCCAGGTGTTTGCTTATATCGTGCGGCGCCTCGTACTGATGCTGGTGACCCTGTTCGGGATCTCAGTCATCATCTTTGTGCTGCTGCGCGTCGTCCCGGGCAATATCGTCGATATCCTTTTTGCGGCCGCTGGCTATGTCGATCCGGCGGACAAGGCGCATCTGGAGCAGGAGCTGGGGCTCGATCAGTCGATCGTCGTGCAATATCTGCACTGGATCGGCGGGCTGCTGCGCGGCGATCTCGGCTATTCCTATGTGTCCGAGAAGCCGGCGCTCGACGAGATTCTGCCGCGAATTCCCATCACCGCCCGGCTGGCCGGCCTGGCGCTATTGTTCTCCGTATCGATCGGCGTTCCACTCGGCGTGATCAGCGCGGTCAATCAGGGCACGCGGCTTGATTATGCCCTGCGGGTCGTCAGCCTGAGCGGCCTGTCGCTGCCGTCGTTCTGGCTCGGCCTGCTGATCCTGATGGCCTCGGTCTCGCTGTTTGGAACCATGCCGCTCTTCAATCCGAATCCGCGGAGTTTTGGCGAGGCCTTCGCGATCTACTGCGTTCCGGCGATGGCGGTCGGCTTTCGCAGCGCCGCCCTTACGATGCGGATCACGCGTTCCTCGATGCTCGAAGTATTGCGGCAGGATTACATCCGCACCGCGCGCGCCAAGGGCGCGTCCGAGCCGTCCGTCAACTATCACCACGCGCTGAAGAACGCCATTCTGCCCGTCATCACCGTGATCGGCATCGAGGCGGCGTTCCTGATCGGCGGATTGATCGTCACCGAAACCGTTTTCAACATTCCCGGCGTCGCCCGGTTTCTGGTCGAAGCGCTGCGGTGGCGTGACTACCCGATCGTGCAGAATCTCGTGATGCTGATTGCCGTCGTCGTGGTGTTTGCAAACTTCACGGTCGATATGCTCTACGCGATCGTCGACCCGCGCATCAGATACACCGAATAGGAGCCCGCTTGGACGCGATCAACTACGATAGCGAACTGAGACGCGCCGGCGCCTATTCGACGCACGGCTGGCGCAAACTGACGTTCCTTGCGCAACGCTACATGCTGGGCACGTTCGGCCTCGTCATCATGGTGATGTTCGTGGGCATGGCGGCGTTCGCCGATCTCATCTGCCGTTTCGATCCGCTCAGCGTCGATTCCGCGCATCGTTTGGCAGGTCCCAGCACACTGCACTGGATGGGAACGGATTCGTTCGGCCGCGACGTCTGGAGCCGGATCGTGCATGGCGCGCGCACATCGCTCGCGGTGGGCATCGGCTCGACCGCGCTGGGATCGTCGATCGGCGTGATGATCGGTCTTGCATCCGGATATTTGTCTGGCTGGGTCGATCTGGTGTTCCAGCGGGTTACGGATATCTTGCAGGCGCTGCCGCTGCTGGTGCTGGCGCTGGTGATGACCGCGGCGCTGGGGCCTTCGCTTCCAAACGTGATCCTCGCGATCGCGATTCCGCTGATCCCTACCGTCGCCCGCGTCATCCGCGCCAACACATTGGCGCTGCGCGAGCTTCCGTTTGTCGAGGCCGCCAAGTCGATCGGCATGAGCGAGACACGGATTGCGCTTCGCCACGTCTTGCCGAACACGCTGGCGCCATTGATCGTGCTGGCCACCGCGCAGCTTGGCTCGACCATTCTCACCGAAGCGTCGCTGTCGTTCCTCGGCCTCGGGATTCCGGAACCGTACCCGTCATGGGGACGCATGCTGTCGGAGTCGGCGGCGGAATATGTGCGCACCGCGCCATGGCTGGTCATTTTCCCCGGACTGGCGATCAGCCTTGCCGTGTTCGGAACCAACCTGTTCGGCGATGCGCTCCGCGATATCCTCGACCCGAGGCAGCGCGGTTGATGAGCGCGCAAACGGAAGCGACGGTTCTCGACGTGAAGGGCCTGAAGACGGTCTTTTTCACCAATTCGGGACTGTTCAAGGCTGTAGACGACGTTTCATTCCACGTCCGCCGCGGCGAGACCTTGGCGATTGTCGGCGAGTCAGGGTGCGGCAAGAGCGTGACGGCGTTGTCGATCATGCGCCTGGTGCCCAACCCGCCGGGCCGGATCGTCGATGGCTCGGTCATACTCGAAGGGATCGATCTGCTCGGTCTCGATGAGGTCGGAATGCGGGCGATCCGCGGTAACCGCATCTCGATGATCTTCCAGGAGCCGATGACCTCGCTCAACCCGGTGATGACAATCGGACAGCAGATTACCGAAACCATCCGCCTGCATCGAACGATGACCCGGAAGGAGGCATGGACGAAAGCTGTCGAGATGTTGCGCCTGGTGCGGATTCCGGAACCCGAGCGGCGGGCACACGAGTATCCGCATCAGCTGTCGGGAGGAATGCGCCAGCGCGCGATGATCGCCATGGCGCTCGCATGCCGGCCGGCGCTGTTGATCGCCGACGAGCCGACCACCGCGCTCGATGTAACGATACAAGCGCAGATACTGGCGCTGGTGCTCGAGCTGCAAAACGAACTCGGCATGGGATTGATCCTGATCACCCACGACCTCGGCGTGGTCGCCCAGACCGCGCAGCGCGTCATTGTCATGTATGCCGGCAAAAAGGTCGAAGAGGCTGACGTCGAAACCCTGTTCGCGAGCCCGAGGCATCCTTATACGCGCGGCTTGATGGCCTCCATTCCGACGGTGCCGTCGCCCGGCGCGAAGGCCGATGCGCGGCTGGTCGAGATTCCCGGCATGGTGCCGTCATTGACCAATCTTCCGGCAGGCTGCGCTTTCGCTCCGCGCTGCGAGCTCGCGATCGAACGCTGCCGCGTGGAATATCCGCCGTTGCAGGACTGGGGCGCCAACCATCTGGCGGCATGCTGGCGCGCCGCGGAAACCGCGGGCCCGCCATGACCGACGCGCCCGTTCTGCTGGAAGTATCGGAGCTGACCAAACATTATCCGGTGCGAAGCGGCATCCTTCGCCGCACCGTCGGCAAGGTGCATGCGGTGGAGGGCGTAAGCTTCACGCTGGGCATGGGGGAAACCCTCGGGCTGGTCGGCGAGTCCGGCTGCGGCAAGTCAACCGTTGCGCGCAGCATCCTGCGCCTGGTCGAGCCGACCAGCGGCACCATCCGGCTGAATGGCCTGGACATCACCCATCTCGGCAAGGGTGAGTTGCGTCCGCATCGGCGCTCCATGCAGATCATCTTCCAAGACCCGTTCGCCTCGCTCAATCCGCGCATGACGGCCGGCGATATCGTAGGAGAGCCGCTCAGCGTCCATCGCATGGCGGCCGGCCGCGAAAAGCGCGAGCGGGTAGCGGAGCTATTCGAGCAGGTTGGGCTGAGACCGGACCAGATGCTGAACTATCCGCATCAGTTCTCCGGCGGCCAGCGGCAACGCATTTGCATTGCGCGCGCCTTGTCGCTCGGGCCGAGCCTGATCGTGTGCGACGAACCGGTATCGGCGCTGGACGTATCGATCCAGGCCCAGGTGATCAATTTGCTGATCGATCTTCAGCGCAAGCACGACTTCTCCTATCTGTTCATCGCGCATGATCTCGCCGTCGTCGCCCATATCAGCCACCGCGTCGCAGTGATGTATCTCGGGCGCATCGTCGAACTCGCAGACAAGACCGAACTGTTTGCGAACCCGCGTCATCCCTATACGCAGGCGCTGCTGGCCTCCGTTCCGGTCGCGAACCCCAAGACGAAGCGTCTCAAGGCGTTAATCGATGGCGACGTGCCGAGCCCGATCAATCCGCCGTCGGGCTGCGCCTTCCACACCCGCTGCCGTTATGTGATGGACCGCTGCAGGGTTGAAACGCCCAAATTGCTCGAACTCGGAGCGCATCACAAAGTCGCCTGCTTCCTCAATGAAGAGACCGGCCTGGATCCTGAGGCGTCGCGATAGGCCGGCTGGCGGCTGGGCAGATTGTCAATTCCGCCGCCGCGCATGTAAGCTTCATGGGACGGAGGCGGCACGCCCGTGGAGACGGGCGGCCGGGACGATCATGTTCGAAGGACACGATCCATATCTCGTCGCGCTCTCGGTGGTGATCGCGATCCTGGGTGGTTACACCGGCTTCGGCCTCGCGGCGCGCATCCGCGGGACCCCGGGCGTAAGGCGCCGCGGCCTTTCTGGCTGTCGGCATCTGGACCATGCATTTCATCGGCATGCTGGCCGCACCGATCCCGGCGGATTCCGTCTATCTCGTACTGCCGACCATCATATCGTTCCTGATCTGCGCGCTGGTGGTCGGCGTTTCCCTGTTTTTCGTCAGCATCGGCGATCCGTCGCTGCTTCGGGTGGTTTCCTCAGCCATTCTGCTCGGAGCGGGGATCGCCAGCATGCATTATGTCGGCATGCACGGGCTGGCGGGCAATTTTGCGATCCAGCATGACGCTCCGATGGTCCTGCTGTCCGTATTGATCGCCGTCGTCGCGGCCTATGGCGGCCTGCGCGTTTTCCTCGCCCGGCAGGACGGT